>ERZ761603.1322-NODE-1322-length-18739-cov-58.545868_pt1 | contig 18739 bp, 18 predicted proteins | sample MGYA00511879_ERZ761603 | MGnify/ENA primary metagenome ERZ761603 (study PRJEB28899, sample SAMN02850040) | bioreactor sludge metagenome | biome: EBPR Sludge; feature: EBPR Bioreactor; material: flocular biomat | place: Australia: Thorneside Wastwater Treatment... | reverse complement strand
GTCACGACGCTGCCGTCAGCCCTCCGTTGTTTGCTCTCGCGCAGGTACATGGCCCCTATCTTCGGCCATCCGGATCGAAATATCAACAATCCATGTATCCAGGCGTTTGGCGATCCGCCGCCCGGAAACCCGCACCATTACTGGGGGTCACCCAAAAATGTGCCCGAAAAGTGTCAAAGTCGGGTCTACCTCCGGAAACGAACCTATCGTGTAAGTTGAGTCCTTCCCATCAAGGCGGAAGTTCCATTTCCAGTACTTACCACCTGCTGCTGTGACCAGCAGATAAAGCCTGTGAGTGTCTGCCAACTTGTAGGACTTGTCCTTGGGCTTCGCGCCCTTGACTTGACCTTGAGTGAGGGGTGTGCTTGCCATATTAGCAATCTCGGCAGTATGCAGTTACCACCAATTTACCACGTTTTTCTCGGATAGCCTGAGATAACCCCCGACTTTTCGAGAAAACACCCCAATATAAATCAACAACTTGTGGCGTTATGAGTAGAGCAAGGATAGCAATACCGCCTTTCGATCATCAGCAGCATGTCGCGACGATCCTCCTGTTCTGCATGGCTTTCAATCCGGAATGTCGGGGCGGATACTCGCCACTCCTTGCGCTAGCGCAGTGCCGACCATCCCGAATCGAGCATACGAAAAGCAGCATTGTCGCGCAGATCGGCCGCCGCTCAAACCATGCCTCGCGCAGCGCAAGGCATGTGGACTGGGGGTCGCCGCCAGCCCTTCTCCGCGCGGCCCCCCCAAGCCACATGCTCAGAACCCGAGCAGACTCGCCTGCCATGCCCGCATCGCCAGGATCAGTCTGCCGGACAAGGTGATGTACTCGCCATAAAGTAGCGTGTAGGCCTCGGCCACCCGGCCCGCCGCCGCCAGTTCGACGATCTTTCCGGCAAGATCATGAAACTCGGCGTGCAGGCGGCGAACCTCGAGGTAGTGATCGGTCAGGCGGTCATTCGCCGAGAGACCCGGCCCACGCAGCCACTTCCCGAACTCGCAGTGGCTGTCAGCGCGAACGGTATGCACGTCGATCCCCGACAGGGCATCCAGCACCGCCTGTCTGAGCTGTGACATCCACTGCGTGTGCGTCTGGATAGCCTGTTCGATGTCTGTCACGTTATCCATCCTCTCCTCCTCTCGACCGATCCAGCGGTGCTGTGACCGATTCTACATCCTGTGCCGCTGCCTGCCGACCCTCCCCGCCCGAACTGGCGCCGCCGCCCAGACACGCGGATCCGCCGCGGGTGGTAACGCGACAACCGATCCCCACGACGACGCAGCATCCGTGTCGCGCCGGGATCAGTCGAGGCGCGTGTCCAGTCCCTGTTCCGCCAGTTCGGCGGCGCGCAGTACGGCGCGAGCCTTGTTCTGGGTTTCACTCCATTCCGAATTGGGATCCGAATCGGCGACGATTCCGGCGCCGGCCTGGACATACAGTTGCCTGTCCTTGACAACTGCCGTGCGGATCGCAATGGCAAGATCCATGTCGCCGTTGAAGCCGAGGTAGCCGACGGCTCCGGCGTAGATGCCGCGCTTGACCGGCTCCAGTTCGTCGATAATCTCCATCGCCCGCACCTTCGGCGCGCCGGACACCGTACCCGCCGGGAAGGTCGCCCGCAGCACGTCGAGGGCATCCAGCCCGGGCTGCAATCTGCCTTCGACGTTGGAAACGATATGCATCACATGCGAATAGCGCTCGACGATCATGTTCTCGGTCAGCTGGACCGTGCCGACCCGGGCGACACGGCCGCAGTCATTGCGCCCGAGGTCGAGCAGCTGGGTGTGTTCGGCGCGCTCCTTCTCGTCGGCCAGCAGTTCGGCCGCCAGCGCGGCATCCTCTTCCGGCGAGGCGCCACGCTTGCGCGTACCGGCGATCGGACGGACGGTGACGCGGTCACCTTCGAGACGGACGAGGATCTCCGGCGAGGCGCCGACGACATGAAAATCCTCGAAATCGAAGTAGAACATGTAGGGCGACGGGTTCAGGCTCCGCAGCGCGCGGTAGAGCGCCAACGGGCCGGCGTGGAAGGGCTTGGTCATGCGTTGCGAGAGGACGACCTGCATGATGTCGCCTTCGGTGATGTAGTTCTTGGCCTTGACAACCGCCTTCTTGAAGGCGGCCTGGCCGAATATCGACACCGCCGGGTCGGAATGCCCCGGCCGCTCTCCGGGGATGGCAACCGGGGTGCGCAGCTTGCCCAACAGCTCTTTCAGGCGCGCCCGCGCCTTCTGCCATGCCCCCGGGAAACCCGGTTCGGCATAGACGACGAGGGTCAGCTTGCCGGAAAGGTTGTCGACCACGGCGATTTCCTCGGACAGCAGCAGGCCGATATCGGGCGTGCCGATTTCGTCGGTCTTGCGCGTGCGGGTCAGCCGCGTCTCAACGTAGCGCACGGTGTCGTAGCCGAAGCAGCCGACCAGACCGCCGCAGGGACGCGGCAGCCCGGCCTGCGGCGCCGCACGGAAGCGCTGCATAAACTTGGCGATGAATTCGAGCGGGTTCGTATCGTCCTCGCGCTCGGCGATTCGGTTGCCGGTCAGCACCAGGACCTGGTGATCGTGGACGACGATGCGTGTCGATGCGGCGAGGCCGATGATCGAGTAACGGCCGAAACGTTCGCCGCCCTGCACGGATTCGAGCAGGTAGGAGTAGGGGCCGTTGGCCAGCTTCAGGTAGATCGAGAGCGGCGTGTCGAGATCTGCAAACGTCTCCAGCGTTACCGGAATGCGGTTGTAGCCCTGCGCTGCGAGCGTGTTGAATTCGGTTTCAGTCATTGGGAAGCCTCGAAAATGACGCGTGTCTTGCGACCTGGTGCATTGCGCCAAGCAGGCGCGCGAAGGAAATCAGGGGCGCCAGCGACGCCGGCGGTGCTCTTCGTTCCAGGTAGTCCGTATCGTCATTCGTTCTTGAGGTTCTGCAGGGTAAGCGCCTGGCAAGGCAACAGACAGGTGCGATACTAGCGCATGGCCAGCGACAGTGTCCACCGGCCCGACCATCGCGCGCGCCGATCGGCGCCGCCGTGCACGAGCGGATCGCCCGGCCGGCGAGCCAACCGATGGTCAGGCCGGGAACATAATGGTTGTCCATCACGTCGAAGTGGTTCCAGTCGCCGCCCGCGACGATGACCGGTTCCCGGCTGACACGACGCTTCCCCAAACCAGGACAGAAGAACCCATCCCATGCCCAGACCCGACGATTACCGCATCGAGATCACGCCGGTACCGCACTTCATGCCCGACCAGTCCAGCCCGGACGATGACCGCTACGTCTTCGGCTACACCATCACCATCCGTAACGTTGGCGAACTGCCCGCGCAGCTGATTTCGCGCCATTGGATCATCACCGATGCGAACAATGAGGTCCAGGAAGTGCGCGGCCTCGGCGTCGTCGGCCACCAGCCGCTGCTGAAGCCAGGCGAAGCCTTCGAGTACAACAGCGGCTGCGTTCTGGCCACGCCCATCGGTACGATGAAAGGCACTTACCAGATGGTCGGCGAGGACGGAACCCGTTTCGATGCCGAGATTCCCGAGTTCGTACTGGCCATTCCGCGGGTTTTGCATTGAGTCTGCAGCACAGCTATACGCTGATCGCGCCCTTCTACGATGCCGCAATTTCTTGGGCCACGCAGGCCGTGCGCAAGCACAGCCTGTCGGCGCTGCCACAGGCGCCGGGCCGGGTCCTGCTGGCCGGTGTCGGCACCGGCCTCGATTTGCCGTACCTTCCGGCCCGCCATCACTATGTCGGCCTCGACCTCACGCATGCCATGCTGCGCCGCACCGTCGCGCGAGCCGGCCGTATCGATTTCGCCCCGGTTCAGGGAGACGCACAGAATCTCCCCTTTGCCGCAGAAACTTTCGATGTCGCAGTGTTGCACCTGATCCTGGCGGTCGTTCGGGACCCCGCCGCATGCCTCGGCGAGATCGCCCGGGTATTGCGCCCGGGCGGCGAGGCGCTGGTCTTCGACAAGTTCCTGCGTCACGGCCAGCCGGCGTTGTTGCGGCGACTGGCGAACCCGCTGATGCGCCGCGTCGCCACCCGCCTCGATGTCGTCTTTGAACCCTTGCTGAGCGCGACCCCCGCGCTTCAGGTGGAGGACGACCAGCCGGCGCTTGCCGGCGGCTGGTTCCGCAGGATCCGGCTGCGCAAGGCCGCCTAGCCGCCTATCCCACTTCCAGATCGATCGTGACGCGAGGACCAGCCGCCGCCACAGTGCAGACAGCACGGCAAGGCGAAGTCGACAAGGGCACGGTTGGTCTGGAAATGGAATTACTCGGCGTCGTCGTTGCCGAGCCCGTCTTCGATCCAGGCTTCCAGCAGCGTGTAGGTGACGGCCAGCACGACCGGCCCGACGAAGATGCCGACCAGCCCGAAGCCCAGCATGCCGCCGATGACGCCGGCGAAGATCAGCAGCAGCGGAAGATCGGCGCCACGCTTGATCAGCAGCGGTCGCAGGAAGTTGTCGAGGCTGCCGACGAACAGGCTCCATACCAGCAGGAAGGTCGCCCAGCCATTGTCGCCCATCCAGTACATCCAGCCGACCGCTGGAAACAGCACCAGCGCCGGCCCCAGCTGGGCGATGCACAGCATCAGCATGACCGCCGACAACAGCGAGGCAAAGGGAACGCCGGCAATGGCCAGGCCGATCCCGCCCAGTACCGTCTGCACGATGGCGGTCACCCCGACCCCCAGGGCAACCGCGCGAATCGCCTGCCCGGCCAGGACGATCGAATTCTCGCCGCGTTCGCCGGCCAGGCGCCGCCCGAAGCGGCGCATGCTGCGCGCCGCCGCCTCGCCGCTGGTATAGAGGATGGCGGAAAGGACAACGACCAACAGGAACTGAACCAGCATGCCACCCAGGCTGCCGGCCTGCCCGAGCGTCCACTTGGCTGCATCCTTGACGTATGGCGAAGCCTTGGTCAGCAGCCCGGCCGAGCCTCCTTCGGCCAGTTGGCGCCAGCCGCCCGCCAGCCGCCCGCCGACCAGGGGCAAGCCTTCGACCCAAGCCGGCGGTGGTGGCACGCCGGTGACGGCGACTTTCTTTGCCGCATCGGTCAGTTGATCGGCGTGATCGGCGATGGTTTCGATCGCCCCCCACAGCGGCAGGACCAGCAGGAGCAGCATGGCCAGCGTCATCACCGCCACCGCCGGGGTACGCCGGTTGCCGAAGCGTGCCTCGAGCGCCTTGAGCAGCGGCCAGGTGGCGACCACCAGCATGGTCGCCCACACCGTCGCCGCCAGAAACGGACGCAAGACCCAGAGCGATGCGGCGATCAGCAGGAAGATGCAGACGATGGCCAGGGTGGTGCGGGTCAGGTCCTGACGGAAGGCGCTCATGGGAACTCCTCAGCTACGGTAGTCTGCGTTGATCCTGACGTAGTCATAGGAAAAATCGCAGGTGTAGACCTTGGCCGCGGCATTTCCGCGACCGAGATTGACGCGGACCGTGATTTCCGCCCGCTTCATGACCCGCGCCCCATCCTCCTCCCGGTACGCCGCCGCCCGACCGCCATTCTCGGCAACCAATACGTCGTCGAGCCAGACCTTGACGCCGTCGACGTCGAGATCGGCGATCCCGGCATAGCCGATGGCCGCGAGGATGCGGCCGAGGTTGGGGTCGGAGGCGAAGAAGGCGGTCTTGACCAGTGGCGAATGTCCGATGGCGTAACCGACCTTGCGGCATTCCTCCACGTCCTTGCCGCCCTCCGCCGCGATGGTGATGAATTTGGTCGCGCCTTCGCCGTCGCGGACGATGGCCTGCGCCAGCTCGACCGCCACCGCAATGATCGCCGCCCTGACCTCGCCCCAGCCGGCATCCGACTCATCGGCAAACACCGCGCCCGAGCGGCCGCTGGCGATCATGATGAAGGAATCGTTGGTCGACGTGTCGCCATCGACGGTGATGCAGTTGAACGATTCGTCAGCGGCCTCCCTGACCAGCGCGTCGAGCAGGTTCCGGGCGATGCCGGCATCGGTGGCGAGGAAGCCGAGCATGGTCGCCATGTTCGGCCGGATCATCCCGGCGCCCTTGGAGATTCCGGAAATGGTCACTTTTTTTCCGTTGACCGCAACGGTCCGCGAAACGGCCTTGGCGACGGTGTCGGTGGTCATGATGGCGTGCGCGGCGGCATGCCAGTTGTCGGCCCGGAGGTCGGCCAGTGCGGCCGGCAAGCCCGCCCTGATCGTGTCCACCGGCAGGTTTTCGAGAATCACGCCGGTCGAGAACGGCAACACCTGATCGGGCGCCACGCCAAGCAGTTCGCCGACCGCCTCGCACGTGGCCTGCGCGGCCTGCCGGCCGGGCTCGCCGGTGCCGGCATTGGCGATCCCGGTATTGATGACCAGCGCGCGAATTTCCCTGCCACTCGCCAGATGATCGCGACAGAGCTGGACCGGCGCGGCGCAGAAACGGTTCCCGGTGAACACACCGGCCACGGTGCAGCCGGCGTCGAGCGCAACCAGCGTCAGGTCACGGCGGTCCTTCTTGCGGATCCCCGCCTCGGCGACGCCGAGACGGACACCGGGCACTGCAAATAGCCGGTCGGCGGCTGGGGTGGCGTAGTTCACTGGCATTCGATTCGCTCCAAAAACATCAAGGCACCTCGTGGGTGCCTTGACGGGTCAGGACAGTTTTCCGTGGCAGTATTTGTATTTCTTCCCGCTGCCGCACGGGCACGGGTCGTTGCGCCCGACCTTCGGTCCGGCCTGAGCCGGTTGCTGCGGCGGCGCTTCGCCGACGCTCCCGCCCGGCGCCTCGTCGTAACCGGCATGCCGATACTCCACGTTGTGTACTTCTGGGTGCGGGGCCGTTTCCTCGACATCCTCGTGCGAACGGACCTGCACCGTGAATACGACGCGGGTAACCTCCTTGCGCACCTCGTCGAGCAAGGTCTCGAACAGTTCGAACGCTTCGCGCTTGTATTCCTGCTTGGGATTCTTCTGCGCATAGCCCCGCAGGTGAATGCCCTGGCGCAGGTGATCGAGCGCCGCCAGATGTTCCCGCCAATGCGCATCCAGGCTCTGCAGCATCACATTGCGTTCGAACTGGTGGAAACTTTCGCTCCCGACCATGTCGACCTTCGCCTGGTAGGCGCTGTCCGCGCCCTCGGTGATGCGGGCGAGAATTTCCGCATCGGCCAGCGCCGGCTCGTTCTTGAACCACTCGGCCACCGGGGCGACGATCTGCAGGTCGGAAGTGAGCGCTCGCTCCAGTCCGGGCATGTCCCACTGCTCCTCGACCGAGTCCGCCGGGACATGGTGGCGAAAAATCTCGGCAAGGACGGCATGTCGCATGGCCGTGATGGTTTCGGAAATATCGTCGGTTTCCAGCAGTTCGTTGCGCTGCTGGTAGATCACCTTGCGCTGGTCGTTGGCGACGTCGTCGTATTCCAGCAACTGCTTGCGGATGTCGAAGTTGCGGGCTTCGACCTTGCGCTGCGCCGATTCCAGCGAGCGCGTGACGAGCGGGTGCTCGATCGCCTCGCCCTCGGGCATCTTCAGCTTGTCCATGATGGCGCGCAGGCGCTCGCCGGCGAAGATGCGCAGCAACGGATCGTCGAGCGACAGGTAGAAACGCGAGGAGCCGGCATCGCCCTGGCGCCCGGAACGACCGCGCAACTGGTTGTCGATACGGCGCGACTCGTGGCGTTCGGAACCGATGATATGGAGGCCGCCGGCCGTCAGCACCCGGTTGTGCAGCTTCTGCCACTCGTCGCGCATGCGCTCCATCGTCGCTTCGCGCTCGACCCCCGGCAGCGACTCGTCGTGCTTGACGACCGAGACGGCCTTCTCGATGCTGCCGCCGAGAACGATGTCGGTACCGCGGCCGGCCATGTTGGTGGCAATGGTGATCTGCCCCGGTCGACCGGCCTCGATGACGATATCCGCCTCGCGGGCATGCTGCTTGGCGTTGAGTACCGAATGCGCCAGCTTTTCCTTGTCGAGCAGGCCGGACAGCAGCTCGGAGTTTTCGATCGAGGTCGTGCCGACAAGCACCGGCTGGCCGCGCGCCGAACAATCCTTGATATCGTCGATGATCGCCGCATATTTCTCCCCGGCGGTCTTGTATACCAGGTCGTTCATGTCCTTGCGCACCATCGGCCGGTGCGTCGGGATGACGACGGTTTCGAGGCCGTAGATCTGCTGGAATTCGTAGGCCTCGGTGTCGGCCGTGCCGGTCATGCCGGAAAGCTTGCCGTACATGCGGAAGTAATTCTGGAAGGTGATCGAGGCCAGCGTCTGGTTCTCGGCCTGGATCTGCACGCCTTCCTTGGCCTCGACCGCCTGATGCAGGCCGTCCGACCAGCGCCGGCCAGCCATCAGGCGGCCGGTGAATTCGTCGACAATGACCACTTCGCCATTCTGCACGACATACTGCTGGTCCTTCTGGAACAGCGTCAGCGCGCGCAAGGCGGCATTGAGGTGATGCATCAGCGTGATGTTGGCGGCATCGTACAGGCTACGGCCTTCCGGCAGCAGGCCGTGCTCGACCAGCAGGTCCTCGGCGTGCTCGTACCCGGCTTCCGACAGATGAACCTGATGGCCCTTCTCGTCGACCCAGTAATCGCCCTCGCCCTTCTCCTCCATCGCCCGGGTCAGCTTGGGCACGACCACCTTCATGCGCAGGTAGAGATCGGTGTGATCCTCGGCCTGCCCGGAAATGATCAGCGGCGTCCGCGCTTCGTCGATCAGGATCGAATCCACCTCGTCGACGATGGCGTAGTTGAGGCCGCGCTGCACGCGCTGGTCGGCGGAATAGACCATGTTGTCGCGCAGGTAGTCGAACCCGAACTCGTTGTTGGTGCCGTAGGTGATGTCGGCGGCGTAGGCCGCCTGTTTGGCCTCATGGTCCATCTGCGACAGGTTGCAGCCGACCGATAGGCCGAGGAAGCGGTGCAGGCGCCCCATCCACTCGGCGTCACGGCTGGCCAGGTAGTCGTTGACCGTGACGATATGCACGCCCTTGCCGGAAATGGCGTTCAGATAGGAAGGCAGCGTCGCGACCAGCGTCTTGCCTTCGCCGGTCCGCATTTCGGCGATCTTTCCGTAGTGCAGGACCATGCCGCCGATTAACTGGACATCGAAATGGCGCATTCCGAGTTCGCGCTTGCCGGCCTCGCGGACGACGGCGAAGGCTTCGGGCAGGAGATCATCGAGCGACTCGCCCTTGGCGTGACGCTCGCGGAACTCGTCCGTCTTGGCCCGCAACTGGTCGTCGCTGAGCGCCTGGATGGCGTGCTCGAAGGCATTGATGCGCTTGACGGTCTGCGCGTATTGCTTGATCAGCCGGTCGTTGCGGCTGCCGAAAACTTTTCTGAGGAGGCCGGAGATCATCGCGATGGTGTCTGTCTGCGCGGGGCGCGGCAAAATACTGATTTTAGCACGCCGGCCGCGGCCGGCGGCGACCGGGATCGGGCTTTGCTGAACGCCTCAGCGCCGCCTGAGCAGCGCGTATTCCTCGCCTTGCCTGAGGAAGTGCGCCGGACTTTGCGCGACGCCCAGCATGCGCACCTCGAAATGCAGGTGCGGACCGGTGGTGCGGCCCGTGCTGCCGACCGCGGATCGCTTCGCCGCGCTTGACCACACTGCCGGGCTTGACGCTCATCCGCGACAGGCGGGCATAGCGGGTGGTCAGGCCATCGCCATGGTCAACGCCGATCATGTTGCCGAAATCGCCCTGATAGGCCGTGGCAAGCACCACCCGGTCGGCGGCTGCGACCACCGGCGTGCCGGTTTCGGCATTGAAGGCTATTCCCTCGTGCATCGCCCGCTGGCCGAGAGTGGGGTCGCCGCGATGACCGAACGGCGAGCCGAGCAAAGCCTCCCTGACCAGCGGTCGTCGGTATCAGGCGTTCCCTGACCCGTTTCTCCAAGAGACGCGACTCGAGCGCGGCCAGTTCATCGGTGCGCGGATCGACTTCGCGCGACAGACGATCGATTTCGCGCTGCAGTTCATCGGCCCCCGGAGGCGCCGGCACGAAGGCCCCGCCTTGTCCGAGGGAATGCCCGGACGGGCGGCAAGCGATGCAAGGCCCGCCGTCGCCGTGACGAGGAAAATGAACGCGAAGACCGCAATCGCCAGATGGCGCGGCATAATGGTAATGGTCCGCGCTGCCTTGAGGTGGCGGGAAACGAGAATGATCCGCCATGAGCCTCCTGTGACCAACACGCTTGCTTGCTTTCTTGACCACGACGCCGGCGCCGGCAGGGTGATGGCCCATGCCAGACTGCTGCTTGACCTGGCGCAGCGCTTCGCGACGGCTGCCCCGGCGGGACTGGGCGACGCCGCGCACATTGCCAACTACAAGTCGGGGAAAGTCATCATCCACGCCGACAATGGCGCGGTCGCCGTCAAGATACGCCAGCTGAGTCAGCGCCTGTGCGACGAGTTATCCAAGGGAGGGCCGGAGTGCAACCGCCTCGAGGTGAAAGTTCAACCCCGGCAAATCCCTTGCCAATCAACGCCTTCAACCATCAAGCCCCTCTCCGCTGGGGCCTGCGGGACGCTCCGCGCGGCTTCGGCGAGCCTGCCGGACGGGCCGCTGCGCCAGGCCCTGGATGCCTTGCTGGCACGCGCCGCTAGACAGGAATGACGGCAATCCGCTCGAGGATCATCAGCGCGAAAACAATCAGCGCAAAGACGACCCCGTAGCGAAAGAGCCGCCAGGAAAGGGCCAGGTAAGCCCGGTTGCCGCTGATGGCATAGAGCAGCAAGCCGGCGCCGATGGCGATCACCAGAATGACTGCAAGCAGACGCAGCAGCCACATGCGGAGTTATTCCATGTCCGGATCAATAATGACGCGAAGCCGAGCCGCCGGCAGTGCAGGCAGCGCGGCAAGGCGAGTCGACAAGGTCACGGTCGGTCTGGAATTGGAATCATGCGGGCTGGTTCAGCCAGCGAGCCACGCCTGCCGGCGCTTGCCCGGCCTGTTCGAAGGTCACCAGTTCCCAGGATTCGCGCCGAGCTAGCAGTTCGCGGGCGAGCAGGTTGTTGAGGGCGTGCCCTCCCTTGTGCGACGAGTAGGCCGCCAGCAGCGGATGGCCAAGCAGGTAGAGATCGCCCACGGCATCGAGAATCTTGTGCTTGACGAATTCATCGCCATAGCGCAACCCGTCCTGGTTGAGGACGCGGAACTCGTCGAGAACGATGGCGTTTTCCAGCCCGCCACCAAGGGCGAGGCCGCTTTCACGCAGGTATTCGACTTCCTGCATGAAGCCGAAGGTGCGCGCCCGCGCCACTTCCCGAATGTAGGAATGTTCCGCGAAGTCGATTTCCGACTTCTGCGCCGATTTGTCGATCGCCGGGTGATTGAAGATGATCGAGAAGGTCAGCCGGTAGCCATCGTAAGGCTCGAACCGCGCCCACTTGTCGCCATCGCGAACCTCGACCGGTTCCCTGACGCGGATGAATTTCTTGGCTGCATTCTGTTCCTCGATGCCGGCCGACTGGATCAGGAAGACGAACGGCGATGCCGAGCCATCGAGGATGGGCAATTCCGGCGCATCCAGATCGACCCAGGCGTTGTCGATGCCGAGACCGGCAAACGCCGACATCAGATGCTCGACGGTGCCGATCCTGACCCCATCCTTTTCCAGACACGAACACATTCGCGTGTCGCCGACCATGTGGGCTGCGGCAGGGATATCCACGGGCTCCCGCAGATCGGTCCGGCGGAAGACGATCCCGTTGTTCACGGCGGCCGGACGCAGGGTCATGTTGACCTTGACGCCCCCATGCAGACCGACGCCGGAGGCGCGAATGACGGTCTTGAGTGTGCGTTGCTTGAGCATGCCAGTGGTTGGACGATCCGGGGGGCGCGTATTGTAGCACAACGCGCCGCCCCCCGTTTTCAGAGGTGGACGGTGGCGGCTCAGTCGGCCTGTTTGCGCAGGAAGGCCGGAATGTCGTAGCGATCCACCCCGCTGTTGGCCAGCGCCTCGACCGTCAGGTTGCGGCGCGAGCGGGTCACCGCCGGCTCACGGGAAAGCTGGTCGTAGTCGATGACCGGACCGGCAAAGGGCAGGGCATCGTGCGTTCCGGTCGCCACCGCCTGGACAACGGTGGTGTTGACCACCTCGAAGCTCTGGCGCGCGCGCGCCGCAGGCTGGCCGAGGCCGGTTGCGACCACCGTGACGCGCAGGGCATCGTCCATCATCTCGTCGTACACCGCACCGAAGATGATGTGCGCGTCGTCGGCGGCAAAGGCCTTGACCGTGTTCATCACTTCGTTGACTTCCTTCATCCGCAGGCCGCCCTTGGCGGCGGTGATGTTCACCAGAACGCCCTTGGCCCCTGAAAGGTTGACGCCTTCCAGCAGCGGCGAGGCGACTGCCTGCTCGGCGGCGATGCGGGCGCGGTCGACACCGGCTGCCGAGGAGGAACCCATCATGGCGCGACCCATTTCTCCCATCACCGTGCGCACGTCCTCGAAGTCCACGTTCACCAGGCCCGGATAGGTGATGATTTCGGCGATGCCGCCGACCGCGTTCTTCAGCACATCGTCGGCCGCCTTGAAGCAGTGATCGACGTCGGCGTCGTCGCCCATCACTTCCATCAGCTTGTCGTTGAGGATGACGATCAGCGAATCGACGTGCTTGGAAAACTCGGTGATTCCCGCCTCGGCAGCCTTCATCCGCTTGTTGCCCTCGAAACTGAAGGGCTTGGTCACGACCCCGACGGTCAGGATGCCCATTTCGCGGGCGATTTCGGCGACCACCGGGGCGGCGCCGGTGCCCGTGCCGCCGCCCATGCCGGCCGTGATGAAGGCCATGTGGGCGCCTTCCAGCGACGCGCGGATTTCGTCGCGATGCGCATCGGCAGCCGCCTGACCGGCTTCCGGCTTGGCGCCGGCGCCGAGGCCCGTGGTGCCGAGCGACAGCTTGCTGGCCGCCGTGCTGCGTCCCAGTGCCTGCGCATCGGTATTGGCGGCGATGAACTCGACGCCGCTGACTCCCTCCTGGATCATGTGCTCGATGGCGTTGCCACCGGCGCCACCGACACCGAACACCTTGATGATCGTGCCGTGCTCTTCGTCCTTCTCGATGATCTCAAACATGACTTCCTCCTCTGAAAAAACACAAAAAAACAATCAAAAGTTCTTGGCGAACCACGATTTCATGCCATCAAACACATCCTTGACGTTCTGCTTCTCCTTGATCTTCTGGCCGCGCTTGCGCTGCGCCTGGGCCTCGAGCAGCAGGCCGAAGGCTGCGGAAAAGTGCGGGTTCTGCACGACATCGGCCAGGCTGCCGGTGTATTTCGGGCTGCCAAGGCGCAGCGGCATGTGGAAGATCTCTTCGCCCAGTTCGATCATGCCGGGCATGACGCTGGCGCCGCCGGTCAGGACGATGCCCGACGACAACACCTCCTCGAAGCCGGAACGGCGCAGTTCATTCTGGATCAGCTCGTAGAGCTCCTCGACGCGCGGCTGGATCACGTCGGCCAGCGCCCGGCGGCTCAATTTCCGGCTCGGACGGTCGTCGACCCCGGCGACCTCCATGCTCTCGGCACGGTCGGCGAGCTGCGACAACGCGCAACCGTACTTGCACTTGATGTCCTCGGCCTCGCGGGTCGGCGTGCGCAGCGCCATGGCGATGTCGTTGGTGATCTGGTCGCCGGCGATCGGGATCACCGAAGTATGACGAATGGCGCCCTGCGTCCACACCGCGAGATCGGTCGTGCCGCCGCCGATGTCGATCAGGCAGACGCCGAGATCCTTTTCGTCCTCGGACAGCACGGCGTAGCTGGAAGACAATGGCTGCAGCACGAGGTCATTGACCTCCAGACCGCAACGGCGGACGCACTTGACGATGTTCTGGGCCGCCGACACCGCCCCGGTCACGATATGCGTCCTGACCTCGAGGCGCATGCCACTCATGCCGATCGGCTCGCGGATGCCATCCTGGCCGTCGATGACGAATTCCTGGGTGAGGATGTGCAGGATCTCCTGATCGGCCGGAATCGGCATCGCCCTGGCGGTCTCGATGACGCGCTCGACATCGCTCGGCGTAACCTCCTTGTCCTTGATCGCCACCATTCCGTGGGAGTTGAAGCTCTTGATATGGCTGCCGGCGATACCGGTATAGACATCCTTGACCTTGCAGTCGGCCATCAGCTCGACCTCCTGCACGACGCGACTGATCGCGTGAACGGTTTCCTCGATATTGACCACGACGCCCTTCTTGAGGCCGCGGGAGTCCTGCGAGCCCATGCCGATGACGTTCAGGCGGCCCTCCTGGTTGATCTCGGCGACCAGCGCGACGATCTTGGAAGTTCCGATGTCCAGCCCGACGATCAGATCCTTGTTCTCCCTGCTCATATGCCTACTTTCCCTTGCCTTCACCCGCGACTCGCATCGCAAATCCGTTCGGATACCGCAGATCCACCACCGAGGGGCGAACCGGCCGCCTCCCCACCGTCTCCGGATAGGCCTCGATGAAGCGCTGCAAGCGTACCGCCACCGGCGCTTTCGGTTGCTCCCGGCCCATCTCGACCACCATTCCGCCCTCCAGCTTCAGTTGCCACGCCAGACGCGGCGACAGCGTCACCTGCACCGGTCTCTGGCCCAGCGGGCCGAGAGCGCCAACGAATTCCCCGTAGCGCCGGAGCAGTTCCGGCGCCGTCCCCGACGGGCCGTAGAGCATGGGCAGGACGGCCATTTCGGCTGCCGGGGCGGTCGCCGCGAAGACTTCGCCGAAGGTATTGACCAGTTCGCCCCGTCCCTCGCCCCAGCGCGCCGCCGGACGGTGTTCCTCGATCGTCACCTCGAGGCCGGCCGGCCACACGCGCCGCAGCTCGATCTTGCGCACCCACGGCAGCCTCTCCAGCATGCCGCGCGCATCCTCCAGATCGAGGCTGAAGAAGTTGCCCTTCAGCGCCGCCGGCAACACCTGTTCGAGATCCGCCCGTCGCGTGTGCGGTAGTTCCGCGGTGAACACCACCTGGCGCACCGGCAGCGCAGGCACGCGCACCAGCCACACCGCTCCCGCCACGAGGAGCGCCGCCGCCCCTGCGAGAATCAGCAGGTCGGCGATGGCATTGAGGATGTGCGGTTTGTTCCACATGCACGGTCTCAGTCGTTGGCCGCCAGTTCGAGGACCCGGCGCACCAGCGCCGGGTAGTCCATGCCGGCCGCCCGCGCCGCCATCGGCACCAGCGAGTGGTCGGTCATCCCGGGGGAAGTGTTCACTTCCAGAAAGTAGTGATTGCCGTCTTCGCCGAGGAGAAAGTCGACCCGCCCCCAGCCCCGGCCATCGATGATGCGGAAGGCGTCGAGGGCGCCCGCGCGGATCTCTCCTTCCAGCGCCTCCGGCAGCCCGCAGGGGCAGAGATAGCGGGTATCGTCGCGACTGTACTTGGCCTCGTAATCGTAGAATTCCGTGGCCGGCTCGATCTTGATGATCGGCAACGCGATCATGTCGTCGCCGGAGCCGACGATGCCCACCGTGTATTCGCCGCCCATCACGCCCTTCTCGGCGATGACCAGCGGATCGTGTTGCGCCGCGTTGGCGTAGGCGAGGTGGAGCGTGTTGCGCTCCTTGACCATGGTGATGCCGATCGACGAGCCCTCGCGCGCCGGCTTGACGAAGATCGGCAACCCCAGTTCCTCCTCGACATCGGCAAAGTCGGAAGCCGCGGTCAGCAAGGCGTACTCGGGCACCGGCAAACCCGCCGCCTGCCAGAGCAGCTTGGTGCGGAACTTGTCCATGCCCAGCGCCGAGGCCATGACGCCGGAACCGGTGTAGGGAATGCCCATCAGCTCGAGCGCGCCCTGGATTGTGCCGTCCTCGCCGTGGCGACCGTGCAGGGCGATGAAGGCGCGGTCATACTCCTTGAGCGCGGCGAGCGGCTGCGTTGCCGGGTCGAAGGCGTGGGCATCGATGCCCTGGCCGCGCAGCGCCGCCAGCACGCGCGTCCCGCTGTTCAGGGAGACCTCGCGTTCGGCGGAGGTGCCGCCGAAGAGAACCGCCACTAGGCCGAACTCGTTCATCTCGCCTCCAGCAACTTGCCCGGCACGGCGCCGATCGAACCGGCGCCCATGGTCAGCACCACGTCGCCGTCGCGCGCGACATCGAGAATGGTCTGCGGCATGGCCGCGATATCCTCGACGAACACCGGCTCCACCTTGCCGCCGACGCGCAGGGCGCGGGCCAGTGCACGGCCGTTGGCGGCGACGATCGGCGCCTCGCCGGCGGCATAGATCTCGCCCAGGAGCAGGGCGTCGACCGTCGCGAGGACCCGGACGAAATCCTCGAAGCAGTCACGGGTGCGGGTGTAGCGATGCGGCTGGAACGCCAGCACCAGGCGGCGACCCGGGAAGGCGCCGCGCGCCGCGGCCAGCGTCGCCGCCATTTCGACCGGGTGATGGCCGTAATCGTCGACCAGCGTGCAGCTGCCGCCGGACGGCAGGGCCACCTCGCCATAGCGCTGAAAGCGGCGACCGACTCCCTTGAACTCGGCGAGCGCCTTGACGATGGCGGCGTCCGGCACCTGCAGCTCGCTGGCAACGGCGATCGCGGCCAGGGCATTCAGTACGTTGTGCAGTCCCGGGGTGTTGAGCGTGATCGGCAGGCGCGTCACCGATCCATTGACCCGCACGCAGTCGAAGCGCATCTGGCCGTCGGCGGCGACGACGTTCTCGGCGTAGAAATTGCAGTCGGGGGTCTGGCCGTAGGTCACGATCTGCCGGGAAATCCGCGGCATGATGGCGCGCACGTTGGCGTCATCGGCGCAGAGGACGGCGACCCCGTAGAAGGGCAGGCGGTTCAGGAAGTCGACAAAGGCGCCCTTCAGCCGCTCGAAGTCATGGCCGTAGGTCTCCATGTGGTCGGCGTCGATGTTGGTGACGACCGAGATCACCGGCGACAGAAAGAGGAAGGAGGCATCGGACTCGTCCGCCTCGGCCACCAGGAAATCGCCGTGCCCGAGGCGGGCGTTGGCGCCGGCCGCGTTGAGCCGGCCGCCGATCACGAAGGTCGGATCGATGCCGCCTTCGGCGAGGATGCTGGTGACCAGGCTGGTGGTGGTCGTCTTGCCATGGGTTCCGGCGATGGCGATCCCCTGTTTGAGGCGCATCAGTTCGGCGAGCATCTGGGCGCGCGGGACCACGGGGATCTGCCGCTCGCGGGCGGCGATCACCTCCGGGTTGTCGCCCTTGACCGCCGTCGACACCACCACGGCATCGGCCCCGGCGACATTCTCCGCGGCATGACCGATGGTCACCCGGACGCCTTCGCCCTCGAGACGGCGCGTGGTGGCGCTGGCCGCCAGGTCGGAACCGCTGACCAGGAAGTCGAGGTGGGCGAGAACTTCGGCAATGCCGCTCATTCCCGAGCCGCCGACACCGACGAAGTGGATGTGCTTGACCTTGTGTTTCATTTCGCCGCCTCGGCACAGATGTCCGCAAGTTCGTCCGTGGCTTCGGGCCTGGCCAGGCTGCGGGCTTTTTCGGCCATTTCCAGCAGTTGACCGCGGCTGTAGTTGCGGATCAAGGCGATCGCCTCGGGCGTCAGTTCCGCCTGCGGCAGCAGGAAGGCGCCGCCGACGTTGACCAGGAACCTGGCATTGCCGGTCTGGTGATCGTCGACAGCGTGCGGGAAGGGGATCAGGATGCTCGCCACGCCCGCGGCCGCCAGTTCGGCGACGGTCAATGCGCCGGCGCGGCAGATGACCAGATCGGCCCACTCGTAGGCGCCGGCCATGTCCTCGATGAAAGACACGCAGTGCGCCTGGACGCCGACCGCCGCGTAATTGGCCTTGAGCGCCTCGATATGCTTTTCGCCGGCCTGATGGACGATCTGCGGCTGCTCGCTGGCGCCGAGCAGGGCCATCCCCTGCGGGACCGTCTCGTTCAGCGCCTGCGCTCCGAGGCTGCCACCGATCACCAGCAGGCGCAGCGCGCCGGTCCGGCCGGCGAGACGCTCCGCCGGTGGCGCGATGTCGGCGATCTCCGGGCGCACCGGGTTGCCGACCCAGCGTCCCTTCCCGATAACGTCCGGGAAGCCGGTCAGGACGCGATCGGCAACGCCGGCGAGGACCCGGTTGGCCAGCCCGGCGACCGAGTTCTGTTCATGCAGGACCAGCGGCCTGCCCAGCAGGGAAGCCATCATCCCGCCGGGGAAGCTGATGTAGCCACCCATGCCGAGAACCACGTCGGGGCGGGCCCTGCGGATCCCCTTCTGCGCCTGCCAGAACGCCCGCAGCAGGTTGAGCGGGAGCAGCAACTTGCGCAGGAGACCCTTGCCGCGCAGCGCGGCGAATTTCACCCAGACCATCTCGAACCGGTGTTGCGGCACGAGGCGCGCTTCCATGCCGTCGGGACTGCCCAGCCAGCAGACGTTCCAACCCCGCCCACGCATCCTTTCGGCGACGGCGAGGGCCGGAAAGATATGTCCGCCCGTACCGCCAGCCATCACCAGCAAGGTTTTAGCCATGGCGCACTCCTTCGCATGGAGCGACGTCGGGGATGTTTTCAGCGCAGGCTGGAACATGCGTCATCGGCCTCATAAACTGCCTCCGCGCATCAATTGACGATTCTCCCAGTCGACCCGCAGCAGGATGGCCAGCGCGACGCAATTGGCGAGGATCCCGGAGCCGCCGAAACTCATCAACGGCAGGGTCAGGCCCTTGGTCGGCAGCAGGCCCATGTTGACGCCCATGTTGATGAACGCCTGGACGCCGATCCAGATGCCGGTGCCCATGGCGACCAGCGCCGGAAAGAGGCGGTCGAGCT
>ERZ761603.1317-NODE-1317-length-18784-cov-6.694965_pt1 | contig 18784 bp, 3 predicted proteins | sample MGYA00511879_ERZ761603 | MGnify/ENA primary metagenome ERZ761603 (study PRJEB28899, sample SAMN02850040) | bioreactor sludge metagenome | biome: EBPR Sludge; feature: EBPR Bioreactor; material: flocular biomat | place: Australia: Thorneside Wastwater Treatment... | reverse complement strand
TTGCGCACGCGCATCGTCCCCATGGCGTACAGATCGGCCGCCGCCACCCCGCGCACCGTGTCGTAGGCCTGATGCCAATACGGATTGGCCCCGCTGTTGCCATAGATGATGCAGTTATCGATATAAACCAAACCGCCATCATGCTGAAACACGCCGCCGTTACCGCCAAAGTTGCCGCCGGAATTTCCGTAGACTACACAGTTGATCAACGAGCTGTTGTTCTCGATGCGCACGCCGCCGACCGCTTCGCTGAAACTTCCGCAAAGCGTGCCTTGCGCCGAGTTGTTGAAGACCAGACAGTTGATCGCCTTGGAACCGTTGTTGAGGTACAAGCCGCCCCCGGTGACGAAACCGATGGTGTGGTTGTTGCGGATGATGCAGTTCCTGATCTCCGCGCCATTGAACACTCCGGCTCCACCAGCCGTTCCCGGCGCCGGATCCACGCACCAGGTGCCCGAGGGACCGGTGTACCAATCGCGATAGCCGTCGCGGATGGTGAACCCGTCCAATACGACGCCGACACCATTGAGGTTGATGATCCCGGTCCGGCCGCTGCTGCGCCGGATGGTCGTCCATTCCGGTCCGTTTTCGCTGCGGATGGTGATGGCTTTGCTGACGCTGATGACGGTGGTGATGCCATAGGTGCCGTCGTTGACCCGGATGGTGTCGCCGGGCACCGCCGCCGCGATGGCCGACGGAATATCCCGCGCGGCATCGTTCCAGTTGGTGTACGGGGCATTGGCCAGACCGGTTTGCGACACGTAAATCTGTCGCGGTCCCGCCACCACGAAATTCTGGTTGGGCATGTTGGTGGGCAAACCATCGAACGAACGCGAGGCCGGCATCATCGCCTTGTTGGCCAACACCGGCGTCAACGTGCCGCTCCAGTTGGTCGCCAAGGTGCGGCTGAAGTACCCGCCGTTGGTGGTGAGCGTACTGCCGCCCCACCCCGAGAACTGCATCGTCACCCCATCCACGCCAGACCCGGTCAATTCGTCGGTGACGCGGCCGGAAACGGTTGACACCTGCTGGCCAATGGACCAACTGACGTGATGGAAGGCAACATTGCCGACGGAACCGCCAGATGCAGAGCCCCACCGGATCAACCGGGTGGTTTCCGCCACACCGGTGAAGTTGCTGAACACCGGTTGCCCGTTGACCAGAAGGGTCACGCCCGCACCGGGCAGGTAACGCAATTCATAGACATGGTACTGACCGGCGCCACCCACGTTGGTGTGTTGCATGGACCACGTTCCCGTCCAAAGTCCGATGATCGGATCGCGGTTGGTGGTGGTACCAAAGCCCAGGTAGTAGGCCCGGGTCCCGTCGCAATACGAGACATTGATGCCGCTATCCAGCGCATCGTTGGTGTTGATCACCAGCATATTCGCCTTGAGCGACCAGCCCTGGCTGGAAGCCTGGGAGGTCTGCCCTGCGCTGGGCGTGACCCGGTATTCGAGATAGTTGCCGGTCGTGTTGTCGTTCACCAGCCACGCCGACACGCCATTGGTGACCCATGATCCATTCGGGAGAGACGTGCTGCCCGCCAACGTCCACCCTTCCACATTGACCGGATGGTTGTCGCCTTGATGCAGGAAGGTCGGCACCTGGAACTGATCGCCCGAACGGAAGAAATCCTGATCGACCCGGTCGCCGCGGATACCGTCATACGTGCGCAACATCGGCGCAAACAACGTCGATCCATTCGTCGGCACAAGCGTAACCGATGCGTTATAAGGCAACGATACGCTATACGCCCCATCCACGCCCGAGGTCACGGCAATGCCCGAAGAACTCTTCACCACAACCCCCATAACGCCCTCGCCCGAGCCCTCATGCCGCACCCGGCCCGACACCGTAACCGGCCCAGGAGTCCACGAGTAATGCTGCTCCGTCATTGTCGATCCGATCTGCACCGCCGGGCTGATCGTTACCGTCGGCTCCACCACCGCGTACTTACGGACAAAGATGGAATCAAAACTGCCCTGCCACGTGCTGGGGGCGGCAACGGCAGGATGCCCCAGCGTCACTGGTAACGAAGCGGAGGGAACGGCGCTCGCGATGAAGCCCAGCGATACACCGTCACGCCAGAGTTCCGCGCGGGTGGCCGACCACACCAAATCCCACAAGTGATAGGAATTGTCGGCACTGATTTGGCTGCCAAAATTCTGCACCGATCCGGATTGTGTAAACACACTGAAGGCGTCGGCGGTGTATACTTCCTTCAGCACCGCCTCGCTGGCGCCTTGTTCGCCCCGTCGGTATCCAAATCCAAACACGCAGGGATAGGTTACCGCGGTGTAGTCTCGCTGCGCGGTGGTTAAAACAACCGGCGGCGTGGCGACGTAGGATTTGGTGCGCAGATACTCAAGCGGGGTGCCCGAGCCATTGAGGTTCAGGATTCCACCGGATACGGAAATTTCATTGTCCGCCAGTTCCGTGCTCGCCTTCTCCCATTTATTGGTATCCAGCGCGGCACTGTCAAATCCATCGTAAAACTCCATCGTCGCATCCGGATTGCTCGCGCTCGCGGCAACAGCATTCCCGTAATAGAGATACAGGTTGGTCGAAGCTTGCGCCCCCACCGCCGGCACCTTGACCCACACCCTGGCCGAAATGCCCGAGGTAAGGCTCTGGATCCAGAAGGCCAGTCGGTTGCCCGCCCAATCCGTGAAACGGATGTCACGGAAATCGGATTGCATACCGCTCACCCAGGGAAGATTGATACCGACCTGGTGCTGCGAAAGCGCCCCGGCATTGGCATTGGAAACCGTCAGGAGGGCGCGGGAACTCCACGCGGCGTCCATCCACGGGAGAACCGGATTGGCCGATCCATCCGCATACGACCGCGGCGAGGGATCGAATGTTCCGTTGGCGTAGTTTAGGGTAACGGACCCGGCCCAGCCAAAGGGCACGGCATAGGCGTAATAGCCATTGGTGTCGGTGACCGCACTGCCGGCTCCGGCGGAAAAGTCCAGCGTGACCCCGCCAACCCCGGTGCCGGTGACGATGTTGGTGACCCGGCCGGAAAGAACCGGGCTCTGGCGCGAGCCGGTAAACGAGATGCCGCTCACCGACCCCGTCTGCGAGCCGTAGCCGCGGGAAAGCGGGGTGAAGGTGTAAAGCGGATGGCTGGGCTCTACCGTGCCGCTCCAGCCGATGGTCGCATTTCCAGTGAAATAACCGCCATTGGTGGTGACGGCGGGATTCACCCCGGAGATTGCGACCCGTGCGCCATCCACCCCCGCGCCGGTCGTGTCCACCACCCGCCCGCTGATGTACATCTGGGTGAACAAATCTTCCTGGCGTTGTTCGGCGCCGATACTGACCGCCGGCATGGCGGTGGCGTTCTTCCGGATGCGATACCAGTCCACCAACGTGCCTCCGTCCGCCGCGTAAAATACCGGGCTTACATTGGTGGGCACGACGTGGCTCGTGTGCGTGCCGTAACTGTAGGTTAACTTGCCGTCGGTAACGACGTATTGCGCGCGGTTTGAGACCGAGCCGGGCAGATAGATGATACGCGACACCGCGTAACCGCTGAAAAGCGGACCCATGTCGTATTCACCGTTATGCCACTCCGGTATGTAGCGATTGTACCAAACCAGGATATCCACAATGTTCGCGCCCCCATCGGTCACATAACCGGCGGCGGTCGAGGTGGCGGCCCGCAGTGTCATGCTCCGCGTGTTGTATGTCACCGAGGCCCGGCTTTCCCAAATCGTGTTCGGGGCGATCACATAATTGGTGGCCATGATGCCTTCGCCGGCATCCAGCACGAGGTTGCCATTGGTAGTGGCGGTACCGGAACGGATATCGGCCCACTTGGCGCTACTCAAGGCGCCATCGAAGTCATCGAAGAATTCAAAGGTGGCATGGCCGTCGCCCGCGCTGGCCGCGGTGGCGTTCCCGTAGTAGATGTCGAAGCTGGTTGTCCCGTAGCCATTCAGCAGCGGAGCTTTTACCCATACCGTGGCCGATGTGGTCGGACCGTAGTGCTCCACCCAGAACGACCAGGGCGTGCCATCGACGCCGTACACACGCACGTCGGCGAAGTTCGTCTGCATACTGGCGGCATACGGCAGGGTCACGCCGACCTGGAAATTGGTCAAGGCGGCCATGGAATTGGTCACGGTCACGGTGCGGCGGTGCAGCCATGACAGATCCACCCAGCTCGAGGGCGTCCAGGTGAAGTTCTGGTTGGTGCGTGCGCCGGTGAGGTTAGCATACGTGCGACTGACCGGATTGGCGCTGCCGTTGCCTTCGATCGCCAAGGAACCCGACCAGTTGCCGGGCAGGGTGATCTGGTAATAGCCGCCGGTGGCGGTCCAGGCCGACGACACGCCGGCGATCACCCGCAAGCCATCGACTCCTCGACCGGTGCTTTGGCCGGTCACGCGGCCACTGATGGTGACGGGTGGGAAAATGGCGGCCAGGGATTCCGGCGCGCCGACGTCACGTCCTTCCACCATGGACGACACATGCTGCCGGACCCAGATGGCGTCCACCAAGCCTTCCATGCCTTGGACCGCGCTTTGATTGTAGGTGTCACCGCGCGGACCTATACCGATCCAAGGCAAGGCCATGGTGGTATAAGTCCCACGATTGGTCCAACTGCTGGCGCTGGATTCTTCAAACACCGAACGCACCTCGAATTGACTACCGGTATTGATGATGACCGTAGCCCGGTGGTATTCGCTGCTGGGCCTCGTCCCCATCGCGGTATAAGTGCCATTGATGCAGGAGTACTGATTGTTGGGCGCAGGATGTTCAAGCAGGCTGACATTGTTGTAACTGGTGTTATTATCGAACACCATGATCGGCGACCAGCCATTGACCGGGATCGATACGGTGCGGGTTCGGCATTCCGCCGCGAACGGAATCATGGAGGGCGATAGTTCGCCGTAAACCTGATAGAAGTTCTGTTTGATGGCCGTCATGCGAAAATGGCCGTTGGTTTCGGTGATGCGCGGGTCCACACCCGTCAGCGGATTGTACGTTGTCCGCTGATACCCCCACTTGCCCGGATCGATCACGCCGTCCTCAAAATCATCGAAGAACAGGAATACGTTGTTGCCGTTATCGCCGCGCGTCGCGGTGGCGTTGCCGTAGTAGGTATAGATCCGAACGGAATCAAACGCGGGCAGGTACGGAGCCTTGACCCACACGACCGCATCGGTGGCGTTGCGGGTACGTTCGATCCAGAACGCCAGGGCTTGGCCGTTGGTGTCCGCGAAACGCAGATCGGAAAAGTCCGGCTTCATGCCGGCGGCATACGGCACCCGCAATTCGACTTGGAAATTCGTCAAGGCCCCGCCATGGCCGTTCGTGATGAACAGCAACTGCCGCGACGGCCAGGCCGCGTCGAACCAGGCCGGCACCAGATACTGGAAGTCCTGCCCCGCCTGATTCGCCTGCAAATTCGTGAAGGCCCGCGCGGCGGGCGACACGCTGAAGCTCGTTCCCGGAACGGTGACCGAACCGGACCAACCGGCGGGAAGCGAAAGCGTATAATAACCGCCGTTCGTCGTAACCGCCGTCGTGGCCCCGGCAACAATGGACAAGCCATCAACCCCCTGCCCGGTACCCTGGTTCACCACCCGACCGCTGACCGTTACGGACTGGAAAAGATTGGTGCGGGTTTCGACGGTAGCATTGAATGCGACGACGGGATCGAAGCCGGCAAACTTGCGCACCCGCACCCAGTCGTAGCTGGTGTCCTGGCAATCGCCCATGCCAATCGTGATGCGAACCGGTTGTTTGCTCCAGCCAAACCAATAATTCAACAGCGGTTCATAATTTCTCCAAATCATCAATCCTTGCGGGCGGTAGGTTTGCCCGAACAAGTACCACATGTCATCTTGGGTCGTGAAAATATTCTGGGCGGCTGCAATGTTGTAGGTGGCCGCGCCGCCATTTCCGATCCAGAGATACATGTTACGGGAATTGACTTCGCGCATCCACAACACGGTGGCGTCTCCACCGCCATTTGAACTCTGCGTGTAGAATCCCGGCCCCATTGCAGTCAGCGTGCCGCTATAGCCCGCGCTAATCCCGTGGTACAGCATGCGCGACTCCAGCGTATACCCACTGCTGATGTTAAATGGCAGATTGGGTGTGCGCATGTTCCCGACGTTGATCCGCAGCACGCTGTTCTGGAGGGTGTAGTTGGAAAGCTCGGGCACCCACTTGGTCGTGTCGATCGTTGATCCGTCAAATCCATCGAAGAAATCGAAGGTGGCATCGCCATCGCTGCCGTTGGTCGCGACGGCATTGCCGTAATACAGATAAAACGCCGTCACGCTTCCGGCAGGAAGCAACGGAAGCTTGACCCATGCCTTGGCCGTCTGGGCGGCCTGTATGTCCTCCATCCAGAATGGGAGGGCGGCGCCTTCCAACGTGCCGAACCGGATATCACCATAATCGGCTCGCATGCGGTTGTCGTAGGGAACCTGCACGGCGACCTGGAAGTTCGTCAGCGTGCCCGAGAACGGATTGGTCACAACCATCAACTGCCGGTAATTCCACGCGGTGTTCAGCCACATTGGAGAACCGACCGAAAAATTTTGCGCCGCTTGGTCGGCCACGACGTTTGTGTACGCGCGGACGCTCGGAGATACCGGGCCATCGCTCCGCACGGCCACGGTTCCTGACCAGGTCGCAGGCGCGCGGATCGTGTAGTAGCCGCCATTGGTGGTGGTGACCGAACCCAGCGACGAGGTCACCGCCAGCCCAACCAATCCCGCCCCTGTTTTCTGATCAATCACCCGACCGCTGATCGTCACCAGAGGAAACACGTTGGTCAATGACTCGGCGGCGGGCGCGATGCTGGCGACGACATTGCTCGGCGAATAGGTGCGAACCCAGACGGCGTCAACCCATCCCTCCATGGCTTGGACGCTGCCATAATCATAAAAATCTCCTCGGGGGCCAATCGTGACCACCATGGAGGTATAGGCCGAATGGGTGCCAGAAACGGACCAGGAGGCATTGGTGGTGACATCAAATTGGGATCGGATATCGTGCGTTGTGGTTGATTTTCGAATCATGCTATTGCGATGGAATTCCGCCAGAGGTTTCAAGGTATATGGGCCACTGAAAGATCCATTCACGCCAGCGTGATGGTTACTTGGCACACTTTCCAAAACGCATAGACCATTGTTGCCTCCACCGCCATAGAGTATGGCCGGTGACCAACCGTTGACCGGGGGGCTTACCGTCCTGCTACGGACCTCCAGGGAAATTGGTGGAACCATCTCAGGCATCTGGCGTGTTGATAACAAGATTGTCGAGCCCTTCACGCCGGTGACTCTCAACATGCCATTCGTTTCCGAAAAATATTGCGGCGACCGAATCTCCGGCCATTTGATCGGGTCGATGGCGCCGTCCTCGAAATCATCGAAGAACAGGAACACATTGTTGCCGTTCCCGGCCGACACGGTGTTGGGCGAACCGTAGTAGACGTAGAAATTCGTGGTGGCCTGGGCCGGGATCACGGGCAGTTTCACCCAAACCACCGCATCGGTCATCGTCCGGTAGCGTTCGACCCAGAATGGCAGCGGCGCGCCGTTCATTCCGCCAACCAACAGATCGGCGAAGTTGGTCTGCATGCCGGTCCGGTACGGCACAGCAACTTCCACCTGGAAGTCGGCAAGGGCGTTGGTGAAGGTGTTGCTGATCGTGACCAACAACCGGTTCGTGCTGGCCGAATTCATCCAGAGCGGCGGCGTCCACGAGAAGTCCTGGCCAGTCATGTCCGACTGGAGGTTGCTGTAGGTCCGCACCGGCGGGGTCGCGGGTCCGGTGGCGCACACGCTCACCGTGCCGGTCCAGCCCACCGGAACCGTCACGGTATAAAGGCCGTTGGTGTCGGTGGTCACGGTCGAGTCCAACGCTCCAGGCGACACACACAGGGTCATCCCGCCGGCCGGGAGGCCCGTCGTTCCATACACCGCACGGCCGCGGATCGTCCGGGCCGACAAGGTTTGATACGTTTGAATGCGCACCGTGCCGGCACCGCCGGTTCCGCCCCGAAGCGTGCCCTCACCCAGTCCGCCGATTCCTCCGGCAGCGGTTATGTTGGTGCTGTTCGCATTCAGGTATAGCCCCTGCACAAACAGGTTCACGGAGCCACCGCCAGAACCGCCACCGCCAGAGCCACGAGCGGAAACATAGTTGTTTCCTTGGCTACCATTAGCATCAATCATGCCACTGCCACTGATGATGATATCGCCTTGCACAAATAAAATCAGTAAACCACCAGTACCAATCGAACCGCCGCTGCCGCCGCTGCCCATCGGGTTGCCTGCGCCACCACCGCCTTCATTCCACCCCGACCCACCTGATCCACCATTTGCACTGGCAGAACCACTAGTTCCGCTATAGTCAGCACCGGCACCGCCACCACCAGAGCCGCCGGAATAGCTGGTGCCGAAAGCGCCAGCACCGGATGTCGGATAGCTTCCGCTCCCCGTCCCATTGTTGGCACCGCCCGCACCACCGCCGCCGGACATGCCACCTGAACCAGATCCTCCCGCACTACCCCACTTGTTATCACCAGACACCGCAGCGCCACCAGCACCGCCGTTTGCCGGAATTTCAAACGCCTCCCCGGTGTTCGCGTTGACCACCAGAATCCGGTCGCCCGGTACGTTGGCTGCGCCACGGGCGGTCATGGAGAGCCTTCCGCTCAGGTTCAAATCGCCCTCGACGTACATCACCATTCCGCGTTTGCGGGCGGCGGGGGTCACGGTGACGCCGCTGCCGATGGTCAAGTCGCCTTCCACCCGCACCATCAACATACGCTCGTCGTTGGTGGCGCTACCCACATTCCAAGAAGCGGTCACATTTGTGCCACCGGGGATGTTCTGAAATTCGACCGGGATGGTGGCATGACGCGTGGCGATGCTATGATAGGTCAACGCGCCGTTGCCGGGCAAAATCTGCGCGAAGTATTCCAGGTCGCCCCGATCCGCCACATCGTCCACGATCGCCTCGAAATATACGTTCGTGGAGGCCGTGAGGTCGGAGAAGGTGTATGAGGAAGGCGCGAACCGCGTGGCACCCTGCGACACTGAAACGACGCCCGACCAGCCAAACGGCTGTGCATACGCGTAATACCCACCGTTGCTGGTCGTCACCGTCACCATGCCGTCAAACGCAACGCTTACGCCATCCAAACCGGCCCCGGAAAACCGGCTGGTCACCCGGCCGGACACGACGGGATTGGTCGGCGTGTAGTAGGTGTAGGCGCCCGGCAACGAATAGGAAAGCCCGCCCGCGGTCTGCACGGAGACCGCCACCGAACCGGGATTGTGGGGCGGCATGAGAACACGGATGCGATAGGCATCGAGCACCTCATAATCGGTATCCAGGCCATCCACCAACACTGCGGTCACATCCGGCATGGATATTTGGCCGAGATAGGGTGCCGGCAAAGGCGTCGCCGCAGGCGTATCCTCTGACCTCATGGCGATGCGACCATCGCCGCCCGCGCCACCGAGACCGCCATAACTGCGGGATCCGCCGGCGCCGCCCTGCGCGGTCATGGTCATGGGGGCGAGACTGGCCGTTCCAAGTTCCAAGCGCAACGAACCACCGGCGCCACCGCCGCCGCCGCCATCCCCGCCCAAGCTGGAGCCGGCCGCCCCGTTGACCGTCGTTGTACCTGATCCGGAAACGGATCCAGCCGATAATGCGAGGATGCCGCCGCCCGCACCGCCAGCGCTGGGAACGCCGCCGCCATAATAATCACCCGATGTCCCGCCACCGGAACCCATGAGCATGCGACCCAGATCATTGACACCGAGAACCGATCCACCCAAGCCACCAGCCGCTGAACATGCGCCGATCGCCCCGCTCGAACCCACCGTGCCATGACCACCGCCGCCGCCACCACCACCACCGCAGCCGCTCGAACCGCCGTACGTACCGCCGCCGCCGCCGCCATACATGTTCGCTAGTTGCTGGGGACCATACGTAACAATGCTTTCCCCGACATTTCCATAAACAAGCGCTGGCGGCGCAATGCCGCCCCGATATCCCCTGCCGGCCATGGTGATGACGCCCTCGTTGATCAATGATTGCGCGCGAAACGCCAGGACGCCGCCCCGTGTACCATTCCAGGCGTTTGCGGTCAGCGTGGCGCCCGTGGCCACCGTGACCTGGGCGTAGTTCGGCACCCGTTGCAACATTACCCGCTGGTGACTGGTGGATAAACCAATGCCGGCATCGGACCCCGCCACCGAACCGTAGAAGTTCGTTTTGGGATCGACAAAGGTCACCTGGTTGCCCGTCACGGTTTCGACGCGGAGGTATTCATACATCCCCACGTTGGTGACCGCGCCGGATGCTCCTTGCAGGTTGATCAACAACGCTTCGTCACCAGCACGGAAACATGCGGCCCCGGGGATTTCCGAAAGCCAAGCGGATGTGGCGGACAGGTTGGTCACGGAAAAACTTGCGCCATCGGCGCAGGTGCGCCCGACGCTGACGATGTCCGTGTTGATGTTTTTTGTCCCGGCGACCGCTATGTCGCCATCGTTGCCGGTGCCGTAGGTCCGCTCGCGATAAAGCTCCATGCCCAGATGGTAGGCATACACGGTCACCCAGCTTCCGCCCCTCGTCGGTCCGGACGCCGGGTTGACCCCGGCCACGCGCGCGTCGCCGATATATGTAAAACCATTGGTCAGCGTCACGGGTGATTGTCCATAATTGGTGGCCGTCACGCTTACGACACCCGCAGCATGCGGTGGAATAATGGCTATCAGCTCATTCGTACTGACCCAGGTTACGGATATCGCCGGTGAACCATCGAAGGCGACCCGGGTTCCCAAGTCTTCCGGCCATATATACGGAACCGGCTGAATAACGGGAGGGGCGATCGGAGACGTTTCGGATTGCAATACAATGCGTCCAGCGCCGCCGGAGCCACCCGGTAGCGTGCAACTTCCGCCCCCGCTCGGAGCGACACCACCATTTGCGGTGATCGAACCCGTCAGGTCCATACTCAACGCACCCAGCCATAGACTACCGCCACTGCCACTACCGCATGCCCATCCATCGGCGCATGCCCCGCACCAGCCGGGCGTTCCGGTTCCACCATTGGCTTGGAGAATATTGCGGTTGACCACCCGCTGGGCAACAACGTAGAGGATACCACCACCACGGCCTCCGCTACCGGCATAGAGAGCACTACAATTATTTCCCCCACCTCCGCCGGCGGAGCCGAGAAATATTTGACTCAATTTCGGATCGCCATAGACAGCACCGCCCGCCCCGCTTCTCGTTTGGCCCTCGGTGCCATAACCTCCCCCCGCCCCATAGCCGCCGCCGCCACCGCCACCATAATTGGCCGCGGCTGCGCGGACGCCCACGCCGCGGATACTTTCGCCTTGTTGCCCGGTGGCATACTGCGCACGCGTACCGCCCCGGTAGCCTTGCGCGGAGACGGAGATCGTACCGTTGTTGGTCAACGCACCGTTGACCCGGAAAGCGAGTACGCCGCCCAACAGTCCGTTCCAGTCCGAAGCGCGCAGGGTCGCTCCGGTCGTTACCGTGATATTCGCGTAATTGGGTACCCGTTGCAGCATGACTTTCTGGTCTGTTGCACCGATACCGATGCCGCTGTCACTGGAGCCCGTTGCCCCATAGTACCGGGTCTTTGCCGAGGTAAAGAAGATTTGGCTGCCGGCAACAGAGGCAATCCGGAGGAATTCGTAATTCCCGACATTGTCGGACCCGGAAGAGGATCCCTGGAGATTGATCAGCAACACTTCATCCCCTGGTGCCAGGGCATTCATGGGTGATTGCGTCGAAACCGTCGCCACAAGCGAACCGAGGGCAAGTACTTGATACGATATGGCATCCGGATAGCCCCGGACCGTCGATGTGATGCTGGTGTTGAGGTTCACGGCTCCCGTCACCACCAGAGTGCCATCGATGCCTGTCCCGAATGGATGCGTGAACCCCGATCCGCTGACGGTAACTTCCAGGCCGCCGCCGACCGGGCCATTCGTTGGATTCAGCGAGATTAACTGCAGGCCGCGGGCGGGAACATGGGCCAGGCACGCAACGACGATCAGCTTCGTCAACATGCCGCGTACGCCACGCTTATCTCCGCGTCGGCTCCATCGCCAACCCGACGTCATCGCATCATGTTTCATATCCGTCGTCCCATTTAATGCCGCCATGTCACAGCCCCCCCACAATTGACGGACATTGTTGCGGCCAGTGGCGCATGTGTCCATTGGCGGGCGGCGGAATAGTGCCATAAGGGACGGCCTTATCGCGGCACTGGGGCGAACCTGATTTTGCCAGAGGACGTCATGGGCGCATCGCCCGGCGGGCCGGGATGGCGTAGTGTGGCGGACGGGATATCATGATGGAAATGTGTCTGATACTGTGTAGCGCTGACGGGCGCGTGCATTCCTGGAGCGCGTCGCTCGCCGAATTGTTCGGTTATGCGGAGGCCGAGATGACGGGGCGCCCGCTGCTCGATCTGCTGGCCGACGATGAGCGCGAGGAGGCGAATCGATCCCTGTTCGGCGGCGCGGAGTCCGGCGAATACACCGGCATGGGGAGAACCAGCACGAGCGGCTCGATTCCCGTGTTCATGCAGTCACGGCGCTTCGACACGCCCGTGTTCCGGGGTTGGTGCATCACCGTACGGGCGCTCGACGCCTACCACGTGTTGCGGGAATTCGCGAGCAATCCCACCCTTCATCACATCCTCGATCGCGCGTTCATCGGGATCAGGTCGACGGACTACAACGCGCAGACCGGAGCGGCGCGAACGTTGTACGTCAACGAAACCGGTTACAAATTGCAAGGCGGGGATGTCGAGACGGGCAGGCACATGTCCCGCGAGGAATTGGTCAAACGCATGAATTTCTGGGAGCAGGGCAAGGAAGTGCAGCCGATGGCCGTCGCCCATGCGATTGTCACGCATTATCACGGCATGTTCACGGTGAGGCGGGACGACGGGCGGCCAAATTTCAGCCGTTACATCACCTGCGAGGCCGCCACCCCGGATCGCAAACGGTACATACGACTGGGTTTTGAGTGGGACATTACCGAACAAATCACGGAAGAAATGAAGGCGCAGGCCAACACGGTGGCGCTTACGGACAACCCTGGCGCGATGCCATCCCCGCCGGTCTGGCTGGATGCCCTGCCGCTCCCCGCGCTCTTGCTGGATCGGCATGGCGCGATCAAGCATATGAACCAACTGGTGCGGGACCGCTTCATTACCGGAGAGGAGCCGCCGCCGGTCAAACTGATCGACTTGGTTTCCCCGCCGTGGCACGTCAACATCTCCTCGTTCATGAAGTTCAGTCTCGATTCCGCCCAGACCTCCCGCAGCCTGCGGTGCAACCTCGTCGATGCCGCCGGCGAAAGCTTTCCGGCCGAACTTCACTGGCGGCGCATCCAACACGACGAAACGCCCCTTCAACTGGTGCTGATCATCGACTTGTCCGACTCGCAACTGACGGCCCGGGTGGTGGAGAAAATGGCGGAGCATGAGCGCCGGACCATGGGCCAGGAAATTCACGACACGATTGGCCAGAATGCCTCCGCCATCTCCATGATCCTGTCCACGGTCCGCATCAACCGCGCCTTGCCGCCGGACCTGAAGGATGTCCTGCATTCGGCGGAGGATGCCGCCCGCAATATCCTGACCAAGGCCCGCCACCTCTCGCGCGGCCTGCTGGCGCATTCCATCGGCCAGAAGGGTCTGGTTCCCGCCCTCCGCGAGCTGGCCGACGAAATGCAGCGGATGAAGGACTGGGCATGCCGGGTCGAGGGCGGGGACACGGCCATCCTGCGCCGCGACACCGCGGTCGCGGTGTACCGGATCGCCCGCGAGGCGGCCATCAACGCGATGCGGCACAGCGGCGCCTCGGCCCTGCATTTCCGGCTGCAACAGAAGGCGGAATGGCTGAACCTGACGATTGAAGACGACGGGTGCGGCCTGCCGGAAGACTACGAATTGCGCGGCTTCGGCATCTCATCGATGCGCCAGACCGCCTTGTCGGTCGGCGGCTGCATATCGATCGGCAACCGCCCGGAAGGCGGCGCCGCCATCTCCTGCGCAGTGCCGGTGCAGGCCTGACCGGCGACGGTTCAGGGGTTGGCCTCCACCCATTGCACGGCATAGCGGACCAGTTCGGCGAGGGATTGCGTGTTGAGCTTGGTCTTGATGTGGATGCGGTGCACCTCCACGGTCTTGACGCTGATGCCGAGGGTTTCCGCGATTCTTTCCGTCGAATAGGCCATGCCGATCAGACGCAACACCTCCAGCTCGCGGTTGGTCAAGGTGCGCACGGGATCGGTCAAGCGCCCCTCCGGCCGCGACACCGCGCTGGCGATGATTTCCTCCTTGATCCGGTCGCTCACGTACGTGCCGCCGCGCAATACATGCCGGATGGCCTCCACGACCATGTCCGCCGGCGCCTCTTTCATAATGTACCCGTTGGCCCCGTTCATCAACGAGCGCTGGGCGTACATGCGTTCGTCATGCATGGAGAGCACGAGCACCGGTATGTTCGGGCGCCATTTGCGCAGGTCGGCGATCAAGTCGAGCCCCGAGCCCTTCTTGAGGGAGAGATCGAGCAACACCAGATCGACGGCATGCCGCCGTACGATGTCGATGGCCTCGCCGGGATTCTCCGCCTGATACGCCACCTGGATGTCCGGGGTCTGGTCGATCATGAATGCGATTCCCTGTCGCACGACCGGATGGTCATCGACGATGAGGATGCAGGCTTTCTTCGTGGTTGTTTGTTCCATGTCGTGCTCCTTACTCGCTGGCGGGCAGCGGCGCGATGCAACGCACCACCGTTCCGCCCTTTTCCCTTGTTGTAATATCCAGCGCACCGTCCAGCAGCATGGCCCGGTGCTGCATGATGCGCAATCCCATACCCGTTCGATTCACGGCGGCCGGATCGAAACCCGAACCGTCATCCTCAATTTCAAGGATCAGGGAACGGCCCCTCACCGCGAGATGGATCCGGATGCTGCCCGCCTGGCCGTGCTTGACGGCGTTGGTGGTGGCCTCCTGCGCGATCCGGTAGAGGTGAAGCGCCATGGCGGGTTCCAACGTGCACGCCACATCGTCGCCGGCATACTGGCAGTCGCAGCCGAGGACGGTACGCATGTTGGCGGATAACTCCCGCAACGAATCCGCCAGGCTCTCATGTCCCAGTTTATGGGGAAACAGCCCGGAGGCGATCCGGCGGGCCTCGTAAATACACTGGCTGGCGATATGTTCGACCTGTCCGGAAATGTCGGCCACATCCTGGCATGCCCCCCCCTGTTGCACGCGCATGGCGATTCCCTGCACCATGAACTTCAGCCCGGCCAGCAATTGCCCCAACGTATCGTGCATTTCCCGGCCCAGGCGCTGTTGCTCGCGCTCGCTGACCGTGACCAACTCCATTTCAACCCGCCGACGCTCGCTGATGTCGCGGATCAAGCCCAGAACCGCCGGCCGCCCGTGAACGGTCATGCGGGACAACAGGATTTCCGCCGTGAAGGGACTTCCATCCTCCCGGATGGCGGCGATCGAAAGCGGCCGACTGGGCGAGTCGCTGGCGTCGACGCCGGCGAGGTATTCCCGCATGCGCGGCCGGCTGCCTTCCTCGGCCAGGCCCAGCCAGTGCCGGTTGATGGAGGGCGACGCCGGCGCAAGAGCGAATAGCCCGGCGAACGCCTCGTTCGCGAAGGTGATGATGCCGTCTTCCTCGTTGAAGATGAAAATGCCGTCCTGCGACGTCTCCACCACCCGCCGGTACCGCTCCTCGTTCTCCCGCGCCAACTCGGCCAGGCGACGGGCCTCGGTGATATCGGTAAAAATGACGGCGAAACGGCCTCGCCGGGGGGAGTAGACGGAGGCATGGAAGATGCGGCCGATCGAGTGGAACTGCATTTCCAGCGTTGTCGCCACCCCGGTGGCGGCCACTTGGGCGAATACATCCAGGTGGGTAAGCCCGTCGTCGCCGTAGATTTCGCGGGCATGCCGGCCGACCGCCCGGTCGCGTGCGATGCCCGTCTGGCGGGTATAGGCCGGGTTGACATCCAGCACGACGTAATCGACCGGCCGGTTCTGTCCGTCGACGACGATCTCATGCAATGCCATTCCCTCCGCCATGGAGGTGAACAAGGTGCGGAAGTCCTCTTCGCTTTTCCGCAACCGCTCCAGCATGCGTATCCGCTCGGTAATGTCCTCGTAGGTGCCAAGCAATCCCGTCACGTGTCCCTGATGATCCAGGATGGGAACCTTGTTGGTTTCCAGGTAACGCACGACGCCATTCGCCAGCGTGTGCGTTTCCGTGATCTTGAGGAGCGGTTTCCCGCTATCCATGACCCGGCGATCGTCGGAGCGGAAATGTTCCGCCTCCGCGGGCAACGCGGCAATGTCGTAATCGGTCTTTCCCTCGATCTCCTCGGGGACGGCCAAACCGAAATCATGGGCGAACGGGGCGTTGCAGCCCCGCAAGATCGAGCGCCGGTCCTTCCAGAAGATGCTTTGCGGGACGGTGTCCAGCACCAGCCGGAGAATGTTCTTGGATTCGCGCAATTCCCGCTCCACGTTCTTGATGGGCGACACATCGATCATGGAAACGACCCACTGGTTGCCGTCCGGAATGCAGCCGATCGTGGCCAACACCGGCACACGATGACCGTCGCCGGCGATGAAGGTCATTTCGCAGGAATGGTTGCCCGGATGTTCGAGGCCGCGAATGCGCTGGAAACACGACTTCACCGATTCGCGTTCCGCTTCCGGCATCAAATCCAGCAGCGACATGCGCTGTTCGACTTCCTCGCGGCGGCGACCGGCCAACACAAGGAATGCGTTGTTGGCGTACTCGATCGTCATACGGCCGTCGATCACCGCCTTGAGCGTGCCGGTATGTTCCAGCAAGTTCCGGTACTTGGCTTCGCTTGCCTTCAACGCCTCGGCGTTGACGCGGTCGCTGGTGATGTCGCGTTGGGCTCCCCAGATCGACTGCAGACACCCCGCCTGCACCACGCCGGAAATCCCGCACGAAAACCACCGGGTTTTGCCCAGATGATCGCGGTTGGTGAAGGTGACGTCCTTCAAGCGGAATCCGGAAGTGACGAGGCGGGACAGGACATCGTTGCGCTCCGACTCATCGCCATTCATGAGGTCGGAAAGCTTCATGCCGGACATCAGATTCGGCGCCGGTCGGTGATACATCTGCGCCAGCGTGTCGTTGGCGTCGACAAGACGTCCCTCGTCCAGCATGCACGCAACCAGCCGCGGCAGCGGGAGCGCCAGCGGAATCGGCGCATCGAACTCGAACCGCCATATCCCCTCGGTGCTGTTGCGCACGAAGTTGCGGTACCGCTCCTCGTTGTCTTGAATGGTTGCCAACATGAACCGCATGTCGGTGATTTCGCGTTTCGCCGCCCATACCGTGACGAGATGGCGGCCTTCGACCTGGCCATAGATGTTGTTGATGAAATAACGGCGCCGCCCGTGAACATCCTTTTCGCGCGTTTCGTAATTCAGCAACCGGTAACCCGAACGAATAAAAAGCTCGGTGACATGGCGCTGCTGCGCCGAGTCGGCTTGAACCCATTTCGAAATGAATTGGTTCAGGATGACGACCGCCCCGGGCAACCCGTACATGTCGACAAGCGCCCGGTTGCATTCCGCCATATAGGCATAGCGCAACATGGCGTCCACCTGCTCGGGAACGGGTCGATCGATGGCGATATCGTGGCGAAAACGGATCAGACAGATGCCGTCGGAAGACAGATTGACATACCGCGAATAGTGCGCTTCCTGCCTGCGTTCGGCCAACTCGACCGCGCCCAGCCGATCCAATTGCATGCCATTCTGCACGAGGATGAAACCGATCAGCGCGAAGAACCCATATTCCATCGTATAGGGCAACGACAACCATCCCGCTCCGATCGCCATGTCCGAGATCACCGTGACGCCGAAAATCAGATAGGAACGCAATAGATAGCGGTACCGATCCCCAACGTTCTCCACCCGGGTCTGATACATGATAAGAGCCCCATGCACCATGATGGCGAGGTGTAGAACGAATTGCACATCGACGAGAATTCCCATCGCCATCTCGTTGTAGACAAGTTGACCGCCGAACGGCAGCGACACCTGCTTGACGAACGGTATGTCGTTCGAAACCGTCCACGGACCGGTCCAGAGGGAATTCACCAAACCGAGCAGGATGCTGGGTACACCATAAGCGGCAAGCCGCCGGACGCTCCCTTTCCCTGTATAATCATAATAGAACCACAAGATCGCGGGCGCAAAAAAACCGAGCGTGACCAATTGCACACGCTGCCAGAATGCGCCAGCCAGGGGGGTCGGGGCGGAGTACAAGCCGGCGCAAGAGAGGGCGTACACTGAAAAGATGAAACACGATACGGAAAATGACCTGTCCTCGGGCAGTTTCCGTTTGACGTAAATACCCAGACGGTTGCAAGCCGTGACAAACACCACGGCAAACATCATCAAGGACGGTATGGATGCCAGTTGAACCACGTTGACAGTCAAAAATTGCCGCAATGTTAGATCCTAGCTCTTTTCCTCATGCCGTCTATAAGGCATTTCCTTATTGTGCGAAGTCGCCCCCCCCAGCCATCGGCAAACCACCGGCACATGAAGCAGCCGCATTCTCTTCGGCCAGAACATCATACAGGCAAAACGCATGGCGCGACGCAAATGGCGATCCATCTTGATCGCTCCACGACAACGTGAGCCGGCTCCTATCACCCCGGGGGATTC
>ERZ761603.1315-NODE-1315-length-18802-cov-35.975356_pt1 | contig 18802 bp, 11 predicted proteins | sample MGYA00511879_ERZ761603 | MGnify/ENA primary metagenome ERZ761603 (study PRJEB28899, sample SAMN02850040) | bioreactor sludge metagenome | biome: EBPR Sludge; feature: EBPR Bioreactor; material: flocular biomat | place: Australia: Thorneside Wastwater Treatment... | reverse complement strand
CCGTCGTCTGGCGCCTGGCGCTGGAAAAGTCCGATGCCGCGTACGCCGATGAACGCGCTCAAATTGACCAGGCCCGGGTCGAAATGGCGGCCAAGGTGACACAAGCCCAGGAACGCGCCGCGGAATTCGAGCGCGAAGCCCTTTCCTTGCAGGGAGAACTGCAAACCCTACAAGTGAGACTCCAGGGAAGCCAGGCCGAGATCGAAGACCTGCGGCAGCGCCTGGCCGACACCACCACCCTCCTTCGCGCCCGTGACGAGCAGATCGGCCAGATGCGTGAAGATGGCGCCCGGCTTGCCAACACCCTGGAGAGCGAGCGGCGCAATCACGAGACGGAACTCCTGGCCGAGCGCGAGCGACACGACCAAGCAGTAAACGCCGAACGGCAGCGGGCACACGAATCGGTCGAGCGCGAGCGAGAAATTGCCGCCGGCGAACGTCAGTACCTGATGCACCAGACCGATGAGATCCGGCAAGCCGCCAAGGCGAACGAAGCGGCCCTCAAAGAGCAACTCCAGGAGGTCAAGGCCTTCGCCGAGAGTTTCCAGGCGCGAGCCGGCCGGGCGGAAAGCGAAGCGGCGTTCTGGCGCGGCAAGGCCGAAGCGGCGGCGGAAGAGTCCAGTCGTTGGCAGCGGTCTTCGGAGGAAGCGGCCAGAAAAATCGATGGCCTGCAGGGGCGCATACGAATCCTGGAGCACGAACTCGCCCAACGAGCACCAGAGGAGTCTCCCTCAGAAAAGTCGGCGAACTGAGCGGTGATTATTCCAAGCGGAGGCATTGCATTGGCGAGCGAGCGTCTCTCCTGTAGACCATGGAGGCGTGGGCTTTCCCGCAAGGCATGTCGCTGTGTAGGGTGATAGCCAGGACGGTTGCTACTATTGGCCGCGGAGCGGCAAGTAGCCGCCAAAGTCGTACGCCCACGAGACGGACTCTCCGGGACAACCGGCCGAGAGTCGCTGGCCAAAGAAATGATGGGGCAGCCAAGTCTTATTTGCTCTAAACTCCCTCAAACCAATCTAAACCAACGAAAGCCTAACCGATTCACGTGGTGAACAATGTGCACGCAGCACCCAAACTCACCAAGATATTCCGAGGACGTCACGCATGGATGATCGCTGGTTGTCCGTAGAAGAGATTGCTGAGTACCTGGGTGTCAGCCGGGACGCAATCTACACGTGGATCGATGCGAAACAGATGCCCGCCCATCGACTGGGACGACTATGGAAATTCAAGCGTGAGGAGGTCGACGGGTGGATCAAATCTGGTGGCGCCTCTGATCGACACGACGTAGCAGGCGATGGGAAGAGTTGAAGATGGCTCTGGCGGAACAGGTTCAGTATGGCCTCGGCAGGACGTACCTGCCGGGGCTCGATCCGGGCGCCCCCTACACCTCTCGCCTCTCGGCACGGTCTGCACTGTTCACCGAGTTCCATCTCCTGCTCGATCGCGAGCGCACAGCGCTATCCTCGGCCGAGTATCGAGCACTCGTGATCACGGAGAACAAGCTGTCCCGCACCTCAGCAGCAGCGCGGGCCAAACTGTGGAAGGAGCTCAAGACCCGGTACCGGCTCGATGCTGCCGACGCCATTTTTGCCGCGTTCTGGGCAGAGTGGCAACGTTGCGCATCGGAAGCCGAGCGTGGACTCACAGCTTATGTGCTCTTTGCCCTCAACGATCGCCTCGTCGCCGACCTCGGCTCGGAGTTTCTCTTCCCGCTCCTCCGCCGGGCACCAGCCGAGCTTCGAGTGGCTGACGTCCGCGCGTTCATCGAGCTTGCGAAGGCCGCTCATGCAGAGGTCCACGGCTGGTCCGAGCAGACTCGGTGCGCCGTGGCGCAGAAGTACAGCGCCAGCATCCGCGATTTCGGTTTGGCGAAGGGCACAGCCCGCAAGACCACGGTGCGCCCGGCGCTCTATGGATCACCGGTTCGTCTTCTGGTGCGGGCACTTCGCCTGACCGGCGTGGCCCCCCTTGACCTTGTGTGGTCCCCAGCGTTTCGCCTGCTCGGTCTTCACGGCCCCGAGGTCATCGACGCGTTCGGCGAGCTGAATCGCACGGGCGCCATTCGCTTTCGCATGCAGGGCGATGTCGTCGAACTCGACGTCACAGAAGGCACTTGATGGATGCGATGTTCACAGCGCTGCGCGAGCTCATCAAGGAGCCGCTCCGTCCAAAGGGTGGTGTGAAGACCGACAACTCGATCCTCCTCATCTATCCCCCGGACAAGGAACTCGATTTCCGCGAGTACCTCCTCGACACCTTCGTCCCCGTCATCAAGGCACAGCGGATCGCCTTTCGACTGCTGGATCTCACTGGGCTCCTGTTCGCGGGAATGAATGACGAAGCAGTGACATCTCTCCAGGAGGACGAATTCGACGACTATCGCTGGATGCAGCAGGGGCTCTCGAAACGCGCCGAAGCCGCGCTGCATACCCGAATCGAGGAAATAGCGCGCGAGGTACCTGGCGGCAACGTCATCGTCTACGCGACCGTCGCTTTGTTCCCGCTCGTCCGCTATGGCGAAGTCCTGCGCGGGCTACGAGATGTCGAGGCGCGAATCATCCTGGCGTTCCCGGGCGAAGAGCGTGGCGGAAAGCTTCACTTCATGAACCAACCGGACGGCGGCAACTACCTCGCCGTCAAACTATTCTGGCGATGAGCGGCCAGGCCACGCAATCGAGGGAGATTGGCTGAATGACCACCATCCGGGACATCATCAAGCGCGACATCGGCGTGAGGATCGAAGGTGTCGTCAAGGTGTTTGACCGATCCGCACTGGCCAGCGAGGTGCGAGAATATGTAGTCACCGACAAGATCGAAGATGAGCTGAAGCGCATCTTCGACACCTTCACGCTGGTCAGCGAGTCGTTGCGGCGAGGCGGTGCCAGCCGGGACGTGATGGGCATGTGGGTATCGGGGTTTTTTGGATCTGGCAAGTCGCATTTCGCCAAAGTCCTCGGCTACCTCTTGCAAAACGATCCCTTGATCGATGGTGAAGAGGAGCGCTGCATCGACGTCTTCGGCAAGCACCTCTCCGATACACCGCGCGGCAAGGACATCCGTCGTCGGCTCGGCGAGATCAAGCTCAACACCCAGATCCGCACCTTTGCCTTCGAGATCAAGAGCCGCCAGTCTCTCAACAACCCCAACTCCGTGGGCGAGATCCTGCTGTCCGAGTTCTACCGCCACATCGGGTTGGCAGAGAACTTCGTCGTCGCTCGCATCGAGCGTCGCCTGCAACAGCGCAAACTGCTAGAGAAACTGGCCGAGGTCTACGAGGCTAGCTTCACCATCCCCTGGCGTAGCGCTGAAGGCCGCGATGACCTGATGACCGTCCGCCGGCGCCTAGCGCAGATCCTCCCGAAGGTGGATTCGACCGAGTACCCGGACGAGCGTACGGCCAAGAACGCACTGACCGACATGTTCCACCACGAGAAGATTACGGCCGAAGGCATCGCCGACGAACTGGTCGCCTGGGTCGACGCGCAGAAGCCGGTGGGTGGCCGAGCGCAGCACCTCGTGTTCGTCATCGACGAGATAGGAACCTTCATCGGCGACTCGAACGAGCGCATTGGCGAATTGAACAGTCTCGCCGAGATGATCGGCAACAAGGGCAAGGGTAAAGTCTGGCTCATCGTTACAAGCCAGCAAGACCTGGAGAAGGTCGTCGATCGAACGAACTTTCAACCTGCGCTCGTCGGGCGCCTCAACGCGCGTTTCGAACTGAAGCCGCACCTCATTTCCGACGAGATCAACAAGGTTGTCTCTGAGCGTATCCTCAAGAAACATCCCTCAGAGGAAGCTGCGCTACGCGCGCTCTACACCAGGCACGAAGGTCACGTGGCACAGCTCGCTGACATCAAGGCGAGCCGCCATCTGGATAGCGTGTCCGAAACAAGCTTTGTCGATGCCTACCCTTTCCTGCCGCACCAAATCCGCCTGGCACAGGACGTCTTCGAAGCGCTCTCAGGCTTCCGCATCTCGGGCGGCGTCCGCTCGATGATCGCAGTGGTGATGGAAGCACTCCAGGATCTTGCCGACGAACCGCTCGGCGTCATCGTGAGTCTCGATCAGGTTTTTGATGCGGTCGAGAACGATCTCCTCTCCCAGGAATACCTGGGTGCCTCAGGGATCCGCTCGATCTACGAGTCCGATGAGCGCGTCCCAGGGACGCCCGTCGCTGCGTCGCGCGTTCTCAAGGTGCTGTGGCTTCTCCAGCGAATTACTTGGGTTCCGCGCGTTCCCGAGACACTGGCAAAATTGTTGGTTCGCGACCTTTCGACCGAGATCGCCATCCTGAGAGGTAAGGTCGAAGCGACGCTCACCGCACTCCAGGAAGCCGGCTACGTGGCCCGCGACGAGGCTACAGGAGAGTGGAAGTTCCTCAACGAGCGCGAGCGCACCATCGAGCAAGCCATTCAGGAGATGGTTCGTCCCGGTGGAGTCAAAAGCATCAGCATTGCTGCGGTTCGCCGTACAGCGCAGCAGATGTGCAAGGACGAGGTAATAACCCGAAAGAAGCTGGCGAGCTTCGCCGTGACCCACGGCAACACCAAGGTGCCATTCTCATTCGCTGTACGCCTGGATGGTGAGGCGGTCGAGACCGGGCCCGAGATCGAGGTTCACTTTACGAGCCCGCTCGCTTCGGGGCGCAAGCAGGATCTGGAGGAATCCCGCCGACGGAACCAGGCCGCTGGCGCCAAGGGCAAGACCGCCTGGTTGGTTGCCGACGCACCCGATAACCTCGAGGGTCGCTTCAAGCGCTATGAGGCGTTGGTGAAGGTGACGAGCGACAAGCGCTTTACCGAGGATAGCTCGAAAGACACCCAGGATGCGCTCTCGGAGAAACGAAAAGAACGCGACGAGTTGAAGACTGCTCTGGTCAAGGACCTCGAACGGGCTTTCCTTGGCGGCACGCTTCTCTACGGCGGTCAGGAGATCAATCTCGACGGGCCTGCCGACCTCAAGGATCCCGTCCGTACGGCTCTCCAGGGTCTCATCCCGAATGTCTATCCACGCTTCAACGTGGCCGACCGGGTCTTCGACTTCGCCAGGCAACTCAAGGCATTGCTCAATCCATCGACAGCCAACCTGCACAAGATTGCGCCCGAACTAGATCTTTTCGACACGCAGGGAAGCTTGCAGCGCGAATCAGCGCTCGTGGCGCAGGTACTCGAAGTGCTCTCCGACCTTGAGGATGAGGGCATCGTACCCGAAGGCGGGCGTCTCCTCGATGCCAAGGACGAGAAAGGTTTCAAAGGGTTTGTGCGGCCACCCTTCGGTTGGCCCGACGAGCTTCTGCGCCTCGTGCTTGCCGCCTGCTTCAGGGCCGGCAGCATCTACATCGAGAAGCAGACCGCCTCCGGTCCATCCCAGATCTACGACTACAAGGGCACGGACGACATCTTCTCGAAAATCACCCTGTTCAAGAAGATCACGTTCCGGGTCGCCGAAACCAGTCTCACCGTTGACCAGATCAAGCAAGCGAGCAGGGCACTGATCGCGATGGGAGTGAGCGGGACGCCGGAATCCGGCAACGCCATCGCCTCTGCGGTGCGAGACCTTGGACTTGCGCTCAAGGTGAGGCTCGCCGACGCCAGGATCCGGCACCAGCAAGGGCTCCCCATTCCTGATGGTGTGCTCAATGCAGAAAGCGCACTGACCGAGCCAACGACCGCCAAGGACCCGACCACTGTGGTCAGTACGTTCTTGGCGAGGGAAAACGAATGGAAGCTGCTCTACAAGGGCCTTGACGCTCTGCGCATTTTCCTCGATGCAAGCCGGCACAAGGACTATGAAGCCTCGCGAAGATTGCTCGCATTGGCCGAAGACCATCCGATTCCAGACGGACACGCCGAGGGGGAAGTTTTCACACAGGCCAGGAAGGATATGGACGCCATTGCCGATGACAAAGCCGTGATCGTTCGCTGGAACGACTACCGGTTGGCTTTTGACACAGCCTTTATCGCCTACCGTGATGCCTATGCCCAAGCCTATGACATCGTCCGTCAACAGGTTGAAGACCAGGTCGCCGAGATCAAGGCGGGTGCCGCCTATCAGGACGCGCCGCCCACAGAGAGCGACTTGGTGGTCAACAGGGTCTTCGGCACGGGCAAGGCCTGCCACTACGCCCCGATCACGCTCTCCACGGTCGAGGCGCTATTGGCCGCCGCCGGCAAGCGAAGCCTCTCCTCCCTCGATCAGGCTCTCGTCGCACTACCTGCTTACAGGAGACAGGTCGAAGCCGAGCTCCAGGCCCTGGTGCTGCCGGCGCCGGCGCCGGAGCACACGCCGGGGGAACGGGTCTTCGAATGGCGTCCAGTCAGCGCCCTGGCAGGCAAGCGCTTCAAGACAGAAGAAGAGGTGGATCAGGCGCTCGATACGGTAGCGCGGGATCTGAAGGCTCAGATACGCGAGGGTTTCACGGTGGTGGTGAAGGGACTATAACGTTGGAGAAACTGAGCATGAATCGACTCATAAGGCTGGCCCCATGAGTCTCGCCGCCGCCTCGTCGTTTCTGGCTGACGATCTCAAGATGGCCGTCCGTTCCTGGGTACCCAAATTGCGCATCGAGCTAGAGAACGAGTTCGCCGCTCAGTTGGCATGGCTCGGCCTCAAATCAAGTGGCAAGCACACGCCGTTAGACAAAATGAGCTTGCCTGCCGAGGCCAAAGCCATCCGCAGCCGCGTCGAGGCACTCATCGCCCGCGACTCGATCGCCGAGGGCTCGGCTGAGCGGGGCTACGAGAACGTGAAGCGAGAGTTCGCCTATACGCTCCTCAATCGTCTCGTTGGCATCAAGGCCATGGAGGCGCGGAAGATCCTCTACCTTCCGCCGCCAGCAAATCCACACGGCACGTCCGAGCAGACCGAGGTGATCACGCCGGTTCTGGGTCAGGCGCGCTCCCGCTATCTGCGCGACTACCGGGCAGCGGGCGGCAGCAAGTACAAATACGACGATGGCGCCGAGGAAAATCTCCTCCGCGACGGCCTGACCTCTGCCTTCCGGTACATCACACAGGAAATCCGTGTCCTCTTTGATCCCGACCACGAGTACGCGTGTGTGTGGCCGACACACGCGACCCTGGCGAGGGTCCTCAAGATGATCAACGAGGATCTGCCCGAGGACGCCTATCGCGCTCAGGACTTTCTCGGCTGGGTGTACCAGTTTTTCAACCGCGACGAGAAGAAGCGCGTTCGCGATGAGAACAAGGGCACGCCGCGCTCCTCCTATGAACTAGCGGTCATCAACCAGTTCTACACGCCGTCCTGGGTTGTCAAGGTCCTTGTCGATAATACGCTCGGCCGGTTATGGCTTCAGATGCATCCAGGCTCGGCGCTCGCTCCCACAGAACCGCCGCCACTGCCGGACGAAAGGATCTCGGACCAGCCGGTTGCCGACTATCTGGTTCCACGCACTGGCGAGCGTATTCGGTACCAACGACTAGGCGAGGATGGCCAGGTCGCGACGTTCAAGCGCGCCCGGGACATCACGCTCCTCGACCCGGCCTGCGGAACCATGCACTTTGGGCAGTATGCCTTCGGTCTGTTCCACCGCATGTACCTCGACGAGATCGAACATGCTGGCCAACCGGGGTGGCCTGCGGAACCGTCGATCCGTGAGCCCCGCGATATCCCGGCGGCTATCCTCGAAAACAACCTGTTTGGCGTGGACATCGATCCGAGAGCGATCCAGATCGCCTCGCTGTCGCTGCTACTGACGACCAAGGAGGCCGCCCTCAAGCATGGCTTTTCTCCACTGGACGTGAAGGTTCACCGCAGCAACCTGGTGGTCGCCAACGCGGTCGACCTGGGTGCCGAGCGCCTGCAGGCCCTCGTCGACCACATCGGCGCCAGGCTCGGCGCCTCCGACTTGCGGCAGCGGCTTTTCAAGACCCTCTGGGAAAATCTCCAGCATGTCGGCGAGTTGGGCAGCCTGATCCAGGTCCGCGAGAGTGTGGAGCGGGTGCTGGATGACTGGGTAGACACTAGGGCACGAGAAAAAGGTTTCAAGAAACCAATCGTGGATCTAACCGGACCACAAAAGTCCTTCGAATTTGCTGAGGAATTGGACCGCAAGCGTGCACGCCAACTCGTACTGGAATGCCAGATTCTCGGCGACGAGGCCCGGCAGATCCAGGACGAGTTGCTTGCTGCCATCGAAAACGCGGCCGCTGAAGCCAGCGGCGACCCGAGCGAGCGGCTTTTTGCAGAAGACACGGCCAGAGGCCTCAAGCTTCTGCAGACCCTGTCACGGCACTACGATGTGGTGGTGATGAACCCGCCCTACGGGGCTTTTGTGCCCAAGGTGAAGGAGTTTGTCAAGGTTGCCTACCCCCTCACGGCCAACGACATCTACGCCACATTCATCGACCGGGCGACCCAGCTCACGGAGCCCGAGGGCTATGTGGGGGCGCTCGTTTCCGCGACATTCACCAACCTTGCAAGCTTCGAGAACCTCCGTGCGCAGATTCTTCTTAAGAGGAATCCACTGTTGCTAATGCTTGAGTTGGGACTTGGCATTCTCGACGACGCGAACGTACGAGCTGCTGCGATCGTCTTGAGAGGGGGCTATCGATGAGCCGCATTCTCTGGCGATGGGAAGAGCAGGATCTTGGGTTTCGTTTTCGTAGCGGCGTGGGCAAAGGCGCGCAGGAGTACTACCAAGCGCGCAGGCAGGGCGAGTTCTACATAGTTCCAGCCTCTCAAAGAAAGCTCGACCCCAACCGCATCGATGTTCTTTCAAATCGGGTAGTTAGACCAAGCTCGCCGATTGTAGTCGCGAATCCTTGGCATCACTACGACGACGACTGGGATTGGGTGGTTACTGAAGATGGGATTTGCCTCAATTGGGCGGGATGTCTTGAGAAAGATGAACTCGACAGGCGAGAGGACGAGGGAGTTCAGAGGGCGCTGGAGCTTGTTGCTGAGCTTGTTCAACGACCCTCGCCAGTCCCGATCGATGTGCGACTTATTCAACAGGTTCATGTAGAGCTAATGGGTGCCATCTATCCGTTTGCCGGTCAGTGGCGGACGGTGTCCTTGCACAAGGGTGACGGACCCACCAGGTGGCCCTTGCCTCCAGGCGGGATTCAGCCACTCATTGATGTCTTGGCGCGGGACGTGCTGTCGCGTTCACCACTGTTGTCCGAGGACGATGGAGAGGTATTCGAGTACGCCTCCGAGGTCATGTGCGAGTTCTTGGCCTTGCATCCGTTTCGCGAAGGCAACGGCAGGACGGCCTTTATTGTCTGTAACCTCATTCTCATGCAGAACAACATGCTTCCACTGACAACTTACGAGCGCCATACGGACGATAGGCGCTACATCCAGGCCTGCGAGGCCGGGAGACTGGGTAAACAGTACGGACCTTTGGCAAAGCTGCTCACGGAATGGGAGGACCGCGCCGCCGACCAATGGAGGTCTGTTCATGAATAGGCGGCGCCTAGATATACGCAGCATCCTCGCCAATCCGAATCTCAGGCGCGAGCTGATGGTGCCCACTATTCAATCCACCCAAGCCCGCGAAGGCATCGAGACAACGCATGAACAAGCAGAGCGCGCTTACTATGTGGTAACTGAAGGTGAGCGCGCGGTGTTCTTCGATCTGGAGCCATTCCGGGCGATCAAAAGTCAACCCGAGCGACGTCACGAGATGTTCGTACGTTCGCTGCTAGGCGACCCGGCATCCCCGTACCAAAACGTTGCTCGCCGCGATTTCGGATTCATTGAGGGAAGCCTTCTGGCCTATCGAAACATCGCTTGGCTAGCACCACTAGCCAAGGAGCTGCCTCCACTTGCTCCCTCTTACGGAGTGACACGCAGCGGACTGAACACCACAGAGATCGATCGCTTCACGCGCCAGCGTTGGGAAGTAATAGTAGCGGCCGAAAGGCGAACCTGGGTTCCTTTCGCCAAGGGAGGCGATTTTTCACGGTTCTACACCGACTGGGATCTGGTAATCGATTGGAAAAACGACGGCAAGGTGTACAAGAGCGTTGTTGCAGAGAAATACGGCAGCGCCTCTCGCTTCGTGAAGTCAGAGTGCGACTACTTTCGCTCGGGCGTGACTTGGATGCAGACAACGAATCTGGGGATCAACGCCCGCGTCCTTCCAAGCTCGGGGATTTTCGGGGTTGCATCGCCGGCTTTCTTCCCGATTGATGAGACGCTGTTGATGCCGTTCTTGGCTCTGATGAACAGCACGCTGTTTGACGCATTGGCGCATTGCGTCGCGACTCGGAATTGGGGAGCAACGGCGATCGGATCGATCCCAGTCCCACGCATGTCCGCGGCATCAAAGGCTGCGCTGGCCGACATGGCGAACAGAATCCACGACTGCAAGGCGACCTGGGACGCTGGAAATGAGGTTTCTAGCCGCTTCAGAGTTCCGTGGATTCTGCATAGTAACGTTATCGAGAACGACATTTCCATAGCTGGTCGCCTGGAAATCTTGGCGGATCTCGAATGTAAAGAAGAGAGAAGCATCCAAAGCGTATATGCCCGATTGAATGACGAAGTATTCGAGTTCTATGGGATTTCGGACGCCACGCGGAAGGTGATCGAGCAAGGTCTCGGCGAGCGTCCACCCGAGATAGTTTGGCCGCAGCAGGTTGGCAAGTCACTGCAGCAGAAACGCATGGAACACGTCTGGCGACTGCTCTCTTACTCAGTCAAGCGTGTCGTGGAAGCCGACGACGACGGCATCGTTCCCTTCAACGCGGTGAACGGCGAGGCACGGCTCGTCGAGCGCGTGCGCCAGGAACTGTCGATGCTCTTCCCGGATCGTGACGCCAACCAGGTCGAGGTGGAGATCGCCAATGAGCTCAGTAAGGTGGTGAAAGGCTACCGCAAGTGCGCAAGCCTCGACGACTGGCTCGACAACGTTTTCTTCGAGTACCACGCGGGGCTTTACAAGAATCGGCCGATCTTCTGGCACATTGCCACGGCACAAGGCACCTCGCGCTTTGCCTTCGGTGCTCTCGTTCACTACCACCGCTTCGACAAGAACCGCATGGCCAAGCTCCGTGCGAGTCATCTGCGCGATGCCATCGAGGAGTTCCGGCGCGAAGCCGGTCTCGCCGACAAGGCGGGTCGCAGCGATGACCGGCTCGAATGGCAGGCCAAGGTAGAGGAGGCGCAAGCCCTCGACCGGAAACTTCAGCTCATTCAGGAGGGGCACCACGAGGGAGCCGATGGCAGCGAGCGCGACTACCGCATCCTCACGCCCTGGAAGCGGCCAGAAGAACGACCCAAGGGCTGGGATCCGGACCTCGACGATGGGGTGAAGGTGAATATCGAGCCTTTCGAGAAGGCCGGCGTCCTGCGCGTGGGAGGGAAGAGATGAACCGCCAAGACGCCAAGGACGCCAAGAAGGATAAGGTCGAAGAGCCATCGGCTCGACTTGATTCGATCTCTCACTCGGTAATCGGTGCGCCCATCAAGGTCCAATTGAAGTCAGGTATCAAGCGTGTTGTGCTCTCCCATCAGTCTCCTGGCGCTCTTGGCGTCTTGGCGGTCGATCCATGATCCTCGATGCGCTCGTGAGCCAGCTTGATCAGCGCTTTCAGCACGAAAAGCGGGCGCAGATTTGCCTTTGGTTCGATGAGAAGATAGAGTTCGCCCGTCTGCTGCCGGCACTAACGGCACACCTAGATCAGATGCAGCGGCCGCCATTCGTGTTGCTCGAGTACGACGCGGGAGCGAACCATGGCCAGATCTGGCTCAAGCATCGCGTGCACCAGCTTCTCTCGCAAGCGGCGAACGCTGAGGCGCGCCGCTGTCTTCGCTTCGTGCTCTACGTGCCAGTCAGCGAAGACTGCTTGGACGTGGCTGCCGACAGAGATGATGGCGTGCGCCTCGATCTGCTCGAAGAGTACCGCACGGGTGGGGTGCTCTGGCGTATCGGTGGCAAGCGGCCGACGCTCTTCAGCTGCCTGCGGCTGGCTGGTGTAGCTCTGCCCGACAACCCCACAGACCAACGACGGCTCTGGGATGGCGGTCGCGACTCGCTACTTGCCAAGTATGTGGCCAAGTTCGCCGATCGCCCGGCCGTTTTCTGGGCTACCCAGCTCACGCCCGAACTGGCTCAGTCCCGGCTGATCGGCGATGTAGACCAGACCATTCTCGATCTCGCGCTGGAACCTAACACCGCCTGGAAAACGCTCCAACAGGAAGGGCTCGACCGGGAGTTCCTGTCGATGGTACGGGAACGCTACGGCTTTGAGGTTCCGGTTCATTCTCCCGAAGAGTGGATAGAGAATCTGGTGGCTGCCCTCGCCCTTACCGAAACCTTCCTAGGCTACGGCGAGCCGGCCGACTTTCCCTTCGCGGATCGGCTACCGCCGCTCGCCGTGCGGCCTCACCATCAGCAGCTCCTGCAGCGCTGGCTCAGGGACGCCGAGTACCGCGCAGCCTGGGACCGCTGGGTGGAGGCAGTCGAACCCAGACTCGACCTCAGCGCCTGGGCCAGGGGACGCACCGGTCTCTCCTTTGGTTTCCCCCATCTCTCGTGTTTGCGACTGCAGCAGACCTACGAGGCCTTCGATGCTGCCGCGGCCAAGGACTCCAGCACGACCGCGTTCTTCGAAGGTCACACCGAGTTGATCGCCAAGGAATTGGAATTCGCCAAAGCCAGCGCCACGGGCGGCACGAATTGGTCGCTCCTGCGCGACCTGTGCGTGTTCAGAGACGATTGCGCCAAGGGCGTGGCGAAAGTGCAGAGTGCGGGCAGTCTGTTCGATCTCGTTCGCATCTACGTTGACCACGCTGGTGCGATCGAGTGGAAGCACATCGGTTTACGCCAGGGCGCAGACGAAGAAGGCCGTTCCGCCGTTGCTCGTGTAGCGGACCGGGCCTACGCTACGTACGCTCTGGCGCTGAACGATGCGTTCTTCCAGCGCCTTGCCGATGGCGGAACATTGAAGGCCAGGGGAGTTCCCGGCGTCACGTCACGCCTGGAACAGACGCTGTGGAAAGCCAAGGGCCGCCGCGCGGTGGTCATCGTCGATGCTCTGCGCTACGACTGTGCGCTGGCCGTGCGTGACCAGCTCCGCGGCCATGCTGTCGAGGTGGAACCTGTCATGGCAGTGTTGCCCACCGTAACTCCGGTGGGAATGACCGCCCTCCTCCCTCTGGGTGATGGCGAGGTGACGGTCGAGATAAAGGGCAACACGCTTCACCTCAAGGTTAACGGCAAGGACACCTCGGTGCGCGAAAACCGGCTCGCCCTTCTTAAAGCCTTCGGCGCCGATTGCCGGGACATCACCGACGTCGAACAGAACGCGAGTGTCCCGTCCGGTCTGGGCGAGTTGCTCGTCGTGTTTGGCCACGAGGACGTGGACCACATCGGGCATGGACAGGCCGAAAGCCTGATCCGGCACATCCATCTGGAGATCGGCCGCCTGGCTCGCCTGGTGCGCAAGCTCCACCGCTGGGGTTACACGCGGGTTCACCTGGTGACCGACCACGGTTTCATCCTCCTCGACGAGAGCAAGCTCCCGAACGAAGTGCCCTGTGAGAAAGCCTGGTGCCTGCTGCTGAAGGAGCGCTTCGCGCTGGTGCCGGCCAGCGCCGATCTGCCTCTTGTGCGTTTGCCGTTCGCCTGGGATCCGGAGATGCGTGTGGCAGTGCCCCCAGGCCTAGCCTTCTTCAAGGCCGAGAAGTCCTTCTCACACGGTGGCGCCAGCGTCCAGGAACTGATCATCCCGCACCTTGTTTCCCGCGGGCCTGCCGCACAGGAGAAGCGAGTGGGTGTGGAGGTCGTCCTGCCGACTTACGAGTTGCAACGGACCGCGGTGAAAGTCATCTTGCGCCCCGTGGTGACTACCGCCGCCACGGCTGCTCAGATGCCGTTGTTTTCCGAGACGGGTCGCACGCTCTCGCTGGATGTGGTGCGTCGGCAGGGCGACGGCAAGATCGTTTCCGTTGTCGCCGGCAAGCCCAAGGAAGTGCGCCTTGAAGGGCAAGGGCAGGAACAGAGCGTGACCGCGTTCTTCCACACTGCGGCGCGCTTTCAGGCCGGCGAGTTGCTCGAACTCGACATCCGGGATGTCGAGACCCTTGAACAATTCCCGCCGGGCGGCATCAAGCTGACGGTGGGGAGAGACATGTGAGGCGGGCATGAGCGACCAATCATTCGAACTCGACGAACTGGACAAGCTGGCCGCCGAGGTTTTTCCGGGTCTGGTAGTACGCAAGGACTTGCTACGGCGAATGCGCAGCGCTTTCGGCGTCCCGGCTTTTGTCATCGAGTTTCTACTCGGCAAGTACTGCGCCTCGACTGACGAGGAAACCATTCGTGAGGGCCTTCAGTTCGTGCGCGAGACGCTCGCGTCGAAGTACGTGAAACCAGACGAACGCGAGGCGGTGAAGTCCGCCATCAAACAGCACTCAACCTACGAGATCATCGACAAGATCTCGGTTCGGCTCGTCGAGACGCACGACAAGTACTGGGGTCGTCTCTCCAACCTGGACCTCGACTTCATCAACATTGACGAGAGCGAGGTGCGCACACACGACCGCCTGCTGATGGGCGGCGTTTGGGCGGAGATCACCCTGCGCTACGACGACTCGTTCGTCTTCAAGGGGCAAAACCGCCCATTCTTTGTCGATGCCATCCGTCCTATCCAGCTTTCCTCGCGCAACATCGACCGCTTCATCGAGGTACGCCGGCGCTTTACCCGCGAACAGTGGCTTGATCTGCTCATGCGCTCGATGGGTTACGAGCCGAGCCACCCTTACTATACGCAAAGACGCAAGCTCCACTTGATGCAGCGCCTCCTGCCATTCGTCGAGAAAAACTATAACTCGATCGAGCTGGGCCCGCGTGGTACCGGCAAGAGCTTCGCCTATCAACAGCTTAGCCCCTACTGCCACCTGATTTCCGGCGGGCAAACGACCACTGCGCAGATGTTCGTGAACCTCAGCAGCGGCCAGCGCGGTCTGGTGGCGCTGTGGGATGTGGTGGCTTTTGATGAGGCCGCCGGCATCCGCTTCACCGACAAGAACGGCATCAATATCATGAAGGGCTACATGGAGGACGGCACGTTCAGCCGGGGCCGGGACATCATCACGGCAGAAGGCTCGATCGTCTTCGTGGGTAACATCGACGGCGACATCGAGACGATCGTCCGTACTTCGAACCTCTTTTACCCGATGCCGAAGGAGATGGACACCGCCTTCTACGATCGCATCCACGCTTACATTCCTGGCTGGGAGTTTCAGAAGACCTCCGACGCGGCTTACACCGATCACTTCGGGCTGGTCACCGATTATCTTGCAGAGGTGTTCCGCGAGTTCCGAAAACGCGGCTACGCTGACTATGCCGAGCGCTTCTTCCGCTTCGGCCAGCATCTCGGTGGCCGCGACCAGAAAGCGGTCCGCAAGACCGTCTCGGGCCTTGTCAAGCTGCTCCATCCCGACGGCGAGTTTGGCCGCGAAGAGATGGAGGAGTACCTCGCTTACGCCATGGAGTTGCGACGCCGGGTGAAGGAACAACTCAAGAAGATGGGTGGCCTCGAATACTGGGATACCAGCTTCTCGTTCATCGACCGGGAGAGCGGCCAGGAGACTTTCGTGCGCCTGCCAGAGATGGGTGGGGGCAGCATCATTGCCGAGGGCAAGCTCCCGCCCGGCAGCATCTATACCGTCGGCACCGATGTGACGGATGCCCGGCTTGCTCTGTTCCTGTTGCAGACGCAGATGAACCGCGGGTCAGGCAGGATCATCCCGCTCGGCAATCTATCGAGCAAGATGAAAGAGGCGATCAAGACCGCGGATGCTTATCTGAAGGCGAATCTCAAGAACCTCGGCATCGACCACGACCTCAAGGCCTACGACTTCACGATCCAGGCGATCAACCTGAACCAGGCCAAGGAGGGTTCCGAAACCACGGTCGCTTTCTTCATCTCCCTAGTCTCGGCAATCCTAGAGAAGCCCGTGCTCGACCGGACCGTCGTGCTCGGAGAGATGAGCGTCCAGGGTATGCTTCTCAAGGTTGCTTCGCTCCCCGAGCGTATGCAGCTCGCCGTCGAAGCCGGCGCCAAACACATCCTGATTCCAAGCGAAAACAAGCGCGACGTCGCCGACGTCCCGGACGCCATCCTCACGGCAATCCCGTGGCAGTTTTACGATTCACCGACCAAGGCCGCCATCATGGCGATGGGGATGGGATAGGCGGACTCTCAGAGAGCGATCAAGCGCAACGACGTGCCTACCATCGCGCGAAATTGCTTCAGTTATGGTTCATCTTTTGCATTGGTGTGAAATCTGGCTTTAACGGGCTTCTCAAAAAGGTCCTTAATACCTTGATTTCTTCCTAGGGCCTTCATTTCTTTTTGCTCGGCTGGTGGCTTCAGGATGTGACTAAGTTTCCTCTCGTGCTCTTTGAGCAAAGGAAGTTTAGCAAAGTCCCTGTTTGTACTTTGTTCAAGCTTAATTGCAAGAGAAATCGGCAATGGAAGCCTCTCCGCGCCGTATGTTTTGATCAAATATTCAAATCCGCTACTGTCATTCAACTCTGCAGCAAAGCATGCGGCGAAGAATAGAGAAGCATATTTAATCTCCTCTGGCAATATCTCCTCATCAATCCGCAATAAGGTTGTAGTAATTGATCGTTGGAAATAGTCATAATCGAAAGAGTTTCTAATAATTCTTTGGAAAAACCACAGCAAATGCATTTCCGGAAGTTCGGACAGTTTTGTTTCCGAGTTCCCATGTTTGACTCTGTCATATAGATAGGCCGCATCTACAAAAAGTCTAAACAAGTTGTTTTCAACAATACTGTATCGTGTCTGATAGCCAGCAAGAAAGTACTCAGGCATCAGGAGGGTTTTGAGCCATGACTCTGTCTCAGAAACTGGCTGGTACTCCATAAGGCTCTGCAGATGTTCCTCGCAATCCCCCAGCAAGCCAGTTTGGAAGAACTGAATGCTTACCCAATACGGATCGAAAGATTGCTTTGCCGATATCAGCTTTTGCTTTTTATAACAACTCAGCGCATATAAATACTCTCCAAACGACCGGTGTCTGAATGACATAATATTATTATCAGAATCAACGAAAAACAAGCCGCTCTTCTCAAAGACCCGATCAATTAAAACCTCTAAATTAGTATTCGTGTTTCTCTCAGAATGCCATGAAGCTATTCGCTGACGCGCTTCATTCTCGCTCATGTAAATGAGGCGATTGCTCAACATAAAGTCTGCTAAGTCCATGGCCACCTGTTCTGCGTCACGATATTCTTTTTCAGTGCATCCGCCCTTTGATATATCCCATCTTCCCAAAAGGTTCTCTATGGATTTGGCATACAGCTCTGTGAGGTTTGATGGAAGGTCGCTAGAGTTCTGAGCAATGAGTCTAGACAGCAAAGCAGCTGCTATTGGGCTTTGAGGGAGCTGTTGAAAAAGGTCTGATTTCTGGAGGTCCTCAAACAATTTTTTCGGAACGGATAGCTGTTCGCAGGCTTTCTCAATAAAGGCGATAAGCTTGTGGATGCTTAGTGGCCTTAGTGAATATCGGTGGGCCCCTGAATAAATTGTTACTTGTTCATCAATACGACGTAGCGGTCTGGAAGTCAATAGAAGATGATAGTCGTCATGCGCTCTCGCTTCGTCCATCAAAAGACTGAGACGCTCATCCCATTGGGGATACTTTCCAACCGCTTCGTCAACGCCATCAACAATAAACAGATATTTACAATCCTGATGTTCGGGAACGGTGAAAAACGGCGCCGTTGCGTTTTCAAGCATGTCAAGAAGGGTTTGGCGTTTCTCAAGAATTGCTCTAAATGTGTCGAACACTGGCAAAACACGCAAATGTTTGAATCTATCTGGGCCGCAAAAATGCATGGCTATGTGTCTTGCGGTCTTCGACTTCCCGAACCCCATCTCGCCTTCAAGCACGCTCACTTTTGTTTTCAATACTTCTTCCGCGATATTAACGAAGCGAGGCTTGGTAGGGCGATTGGATTTGACGTATTGGGTTTTTGCAAATTCCTGGATTTCCGGAGAGATGTAGAAATCATCGCACCCAAGCCCGCCCAAAATGGTCAGATCACGCTCACGATGAGTAAGCTTACGGGAAAGATCGGCTAAATAGCTTCCTATATCGGAAGATATGTCGTGCCAAAAATAAGGGGCGTGCTTGTCAACCAGTTCGGCCAACTTTTCTCCGGAGATGAACTCAACGCGTTGCCCTCCGTATTTATGGTTAATCTTGTCTTTGGCATTGTTACTGATGGTGGAAGTGTTGACAACCCAAACTTCAGAAAGGCGGGCTTCAGTAGAACCCCCTAGAATTTTCCGGGGCATTTGGCATTCTTCTATCTGCCGGTAGATGTCATCAAGGGAGCTGACAATTTTGCCTCTTTTTGCGATGACGCCAACTTGATGACTTCTCCCAAGGGCAGAGTCAAAGCGGGTTATTATTAAATCCGCACCTTTTTCATTGGTGCCATGGGTGTATTCGACTTCTGTTACGCCATCCATATGACGAAAGGTATCTCTTAAAAGAGGGTGAAGAACTTTCACCTCATCATTAATGTCGGCAATTATTTGGCACTTGTCTGAGAAATCCATAGTGTATGCCTTAGTTTTTTGGTGTGGAGCTTGAAAAGATAGTAGAGAGTCACGAAAACGCCAGACCTATACACCACGGGGAGCCTCCCACGGCATCGCCAGAAACGCCGCGGGCGTTACGATGGCAATGCCCCTGAACGGATGCAGCGACAGGAGGTCCTTGTCGCCGGTAACCAACACGTTGGCTGAAGCGGCGATCGCACAGCCAAGCACGTGATCGTCAT
>ERZ761603.1313-NODE-1313-length-18821-cov-19.280720_pt1 | contig 18821 bp, 15 predicted proteins | sample MGYA00511879_ERZ761603 | MGnify/ENA primary metagenome ERZ761603 (study PRJEB28899, sample SAMN02850040) | bioreactor sludge metagenome | biome: EBPR Sludge; feature: EBPR Bioreactor; material: flocular biomat | place: Australia: Thorneside Wastwater Treatment... | reverse complement strand
CCTTAGTAGAAGTGGTCACGGCGTGGACCGACACGGATGCGCGCGACCGGATGGTGGCCAACTTAATGGCCAGCGTTTCGCTGGGTGACGAGGCGGGCCGGCAGGCGTTGTTTGAGGCCGCAATGGCCGATCCGGCAGCAGTGACCGGCCTGGCCCTATGCCAAAGCGACCTTCAGCGCTCGTTCTGGCTCTACACCCATCACCCGACGCTGTTCGAGCGCGCCAGCGATTTCGACTTCTGGGCGCATCACGGCACACAGGCCCAACAATACGACCTCGGCGTCAAGCGCACGCCGATCGACACCGAAGTGGCAATGACCGGGCTGCGCCAAGCCATTTCGGCGTTCTACCAGCGGGAGCGGCAATGCGGCGATGGTTGCGTCGCGTACCTGGTGGAGCGCTGCCCCGGCGTCTATCTACTGACGGTCCATGTCAAGGATCTGGCCATGCTGCGCCTCGAGTTCGAAGGCGTGGTGTTGAAGCGCCGGGTCGGCAATCCGAACATCCACATGGTGTTGGAGTACGCCCAAGCCACTGGCGTCGTGCGCACGCTGGTGCGCGGCGGCCAGAAGGTCCAGCAGATGCTGGTCGAGGCCTTCGCGGAGCATGTGCTGGGCGTCAAGGCGAATGCACAGAAGATCAAAGCGCCGTGTCTGGACCTGTCCACCTTGCGCACGGGCTTCGATGTGCCGGAGGTGTTCGACGACGGATTCTCTCTGGTACAACTCAAGTCGCTCACCCTGCTGAGCCCGGACGGCGACCTGAAAATCGAATGCACGGCGATGCAGGCCAGCCAGCAGCGATCGGTGCATGAGTTGCTGAAGGAGAAGCTTCCCGGCCCGCTGGAAGGCCAATGGGCGGTGACGGCGGCGCAGGTCAATCTCTACTATCCGCCAGAACCAGGCCGCACGCGTTCCCGAGTGGTTCCCATCGAGATCACCAGCCGGGGGAGGCTCAATCTGCACAAGTTCGACAACAAGCTGCAGGCGCAACTGGAGCGCTACCTCGTCAAGGTCGGCATCTTGCAAAAGGGCCAGACCCTGAGCGCGCAGGAACTTCCGCCGGAAGCGGATGCGGTCAGTTCGTCATCGGCATTCGAGGACTGATCGATGGCGGCGCACGATGCCTGGGCCTTGGTCTGCCGCCTGTTCGTGGGCGGTACGCCCGTTCTGCGCACCATGCTGTCGCCGAACGAAATCGCCTCACTCTCCGTGCTCGGCAAAGCAGTCAAGCCAACGACGGTGGATCAGTCGTTCGTGCTCTGCCCCCATTGCCAGCAACATCGGGCGCAGGTGTGGGGTGATGGTCGCGGCGGTCGGATGTGCCGCTGCCCGGACTGTGGGTCCGTGGCCGTCGAAGTAAACGACGGCGCGGCGTTGGCATTGGACGAGGATTGGCTGCGACAGAAGATGCGCCTCGCACTTGGCATCGAGAGCCGCGACGGCATCGATGATCTGGGTGACGGCGTGTGGCGGCTGGGCGATGCCCGCCGTTCGCCAGTGCTGCTGGCCCGCGATCTGACGCGGGTGCTGCAAGAACCCACGCTGTTGGATCGGGTGCGTGTCGGCGGTGGCGACATCCGGGTGATCACGCCGAGGCCGCGCACGACGCGCGGTACACCCTTCGGCTCTGGTGTGGAATGGCTGGCACTGGAGGATCGCTTCACGTTCTACGGTGGCGGGATCGCGCACATCGGCAACCCATCGCCGTCCGCGCAACCGACGGTCGCCGATCCGGCCACACCGGTTTACGGGCCCTTCTCGGCGGACTTCAAGTGGGTGACGCTTCCGGACGGCGACGGCACGCCGATTCAATTCACTGATGGCCAGGCGAAGGTGTTCGGGGCGCTCTGGTCGTTCAAGGGCCAAGCCTCGACGGCGGATCGGATCATGCAACGCGCGGGCCTGGACAGCGCCAAGCCAAGCGATCTGTTCAAGATCAAGGCGAAGGACAAGGGCAAGCCGGGGCCTGCTGCACAGCACGCGGCCTACGGCGCGCTCGTGGTCACGAAGCAACGCGCGGGGTTGTACGCGATGCCGTGCGCGGCAGCGGGAAAGGAGGTCGCCATGACGTGACCTCACCACTCGACGCGCCCAGGCTCGCGCCAACTTCAAGGGCCTGACCTTTGCAATTTTTGGAGTGCATGAAATGAGCGGAAAGAACCAATGGGTCGTACCCATCAACGGCGGTGATCAGTGGGGTGTGCGGGGAGAAGGCAACGACCGCCTCACCTCCATCCATGGCACGCAGCAACAGGCGATTGACCGTGCGCGGGAAATCGCCATCAACCAGCAGAGCGAGATGCTCATCCAAGGGCGGAACGGTCAGATCCGTGAGCGCAACAGCTACGGTGACGACCCGTTCCCGCCCAAGGGGTGACGTGGAGGCTGGCCTCGCGGGTTTGCCGTTCTGCTTTGCTCGTGCGAACCCGCGAGACAACCATTCCCGGCGGCACACGCATAAGTGGATGACGAACAACGCCGTCTGCGTGTGCCACGACGAAGAAGTTGGCGCAGGTTTCGAGAGAAGATAGGGCGGAACAGGGGCGAACTGACCGCCCATCGGCTGGCACCGAGCCTACCCCTGGCACACGCAGAATTGGCGCGAACCCCGCGTGACCTGCGGGAACTAGAAACGAAAACGCCCAACTGAGAACAGTTGGGCGCTGAATTTTGGTGGTGGAGTCTAGCACTCGGTCGAACTTTCCTCAATAACGCCTGCGGGTTGGTGCGGAAGCGCACGGAGTCATGCGGCCTCACCATGCTCCACCAGCATCTCATGAAGCCAGACGGAAAAGCGCTTTTCGCATTCCTGAAGCAAAACATCTGACAACCGCTGTAGCGCTTCGGCACCCGCTTTTGTCAGGGAGTCCGTTCCTGTCGGCGTGAAGCTTCCATGGGCCACCATGACGCGCAACGCTGTGGCAGGAATGCGGACATCAATATCTCCGTCCATGAACAGCTGGAGCTTTTCTCGCAGTCCCTTTTGTGCGAAAAGCCCGTTGGAATCTGCGGAAGGTCGCAGCATTACTCGTCGCAACGCTGCCGACAAGTCGGAATCGGGGATCTTCCAAGATGTGACGTTGCTCCCAATGGCTTCGCCAAGCAGTTCGGCGGCACTGTAAGCCGCAAGCAAACGCAGTCCAGCGGTGTAGCCGCGCAGTGACTTTTCGCTGTACCCATGTGCATGCACGGCTTCAAAGTGTGTAGCCAAGCGATACCTTGCGTAGAAGCGGTTCAGTTGCCTTCTGGTGGCCACCGAGCAAAACTCGTCCTTCCCCTCGCGACACGCCGCGCAAAACAACTTCCAGCCAACCAAGCGATGAACGTTGGTCTTCATGCAATCGCCTTTGCTTCAAACTCCTGCTCTAGGTACACCCAGTCCACGATCTCGTCACTCGGGGTGTAACCGGCCACCAGTTGCTGCATCATCAGGCGGATTACGCCGACGTCGTTCACGTTCAGGGCCATTTCCAGGGCGTTGAGCTTGGCCTCGAACTCGGCCCAGGGAATGAAATCCTCATGGGCTTTCATGATGCGGGGGTGCACGGTGGGTTTGGGGTTGTCGCCGATCAGCAGTTCCTCGTAGAGCTTTTCGCCGGGGCGCAGGCCGGTCACGGCAATCTCGATGTCGCCCTCGGGGTGTTGCTCGTCTTTCACCGTCAGGCCCGAGAGTTCGACCATACGCCGTGCCAGATCCATGATTTTGACGGGCTGCCCCATGTAGAGCACGAACACATCACCCCCCTTGGCCATGGCACCGGCCTGAATCACCAACTGCGCCGCCTCGGGGATGGTCATGAAGTAGCGCGTCACTTCCGGGTGCGTGAGGGTGATGGGACCTCCGTCGCGGATCTGCTGGCGGAACCGGGGCACCACCGAGCCGGATGAGCCCAGCACATTGCCGAAGCGCACCATGCTGAACTTAGTGCCGGTGTGGTTGGCCACCAGGGCCTGTAGGGCCATTTCGGCCAGGCGCTTGCTGGCGCCCATCACGTTGGTGGGTCGCACGGCCTTGTCGCTGCTGATCAGCACAAAGTCGGCCACGCCCGCGTCCAGAGCGGCCTGTGCGGTGCGCAGCGTGCCTAGCACGTTGTTCTTGATGCCAGCGGCCGGGTTGTGCTCCACCAGCGGCACGTGCTTGTAGGCGGCGGCGTGGTAGACCGTGTCGGGGTGCCAGGTGGTCATGATCTCGCGCATGCGGTCGTCGTCCTGCACCGAGGCCAGCAGGGGCACCAGAACGGGTGGCGCGGCGCCGTCCAGCCCAGCAAGCTTCTCTTCCAGCTCCTGGTGAATCGCGTACAGGGCGAACTCGCTCTGTTCGATCAGCAGCAGCTTGGCCGGGTTCACCGCCAGGATTTGGCGGCACAGTTCGCTGCCAATGGAGCCTCCGGCACCCGTCACCAACACCACCTTCCCCACGATGTTCTTGACCAGCAGGATGTGGTTGGGTGCCACCGGCTCGCGGCCGAGCAGGTCGTCGATATCCAGCTCGTGCAAGTCCGAAATGCTCACCTTGCCCTGGGCGAGGTCGGTCACGCTGGGCAAGGTGCGCACCGCTACGTGTGCGTTGCGAATCTGGCTCAGGATCTCGTTACGGCGGCGGCGCGAGACACTGGGCATGGCCAGCAACACAGTGCGCACGTCTTGCGTCTCAACCAGTCCCTGCAAGTCCATCGGGCTGTGTATCGGCAAACCATTCAGTACATGCCCATGCAGGCGATCGTCGTCATCCAAAAAGGCCACGACCTGCATCTCATGGCGGTGGGCCATCGCCTGTGCCAATTGCCGGCCTGCTTGTCCCGCACCGTAGATCACCGCCTTGGGCAGGTTCATGCGCTGAAAAATGTTCTGGTACAGGCCGCCCAACCAATAGCGCGCCAGCGCGCGCGAGGCGCCTACTGCCAACAGCAGAAGCAAGGGTTGGATGATGCCTACACTACGCGGCACACCAGGCAGCCCTATGGCCGTCACCACCGACGCATACAGCAGACCATACAGGGCAAAGGCCCGCAGCACCATCTGCATCGCCGCCGTGCCCGAGTAACGGAAGATCACCCGGTAAAACCCATGCGTGATGAACAGCGGCAAGGCGATGAGCCACGACGCTGCTATCGCCCACATGGGCTGGAATAAGCCTTCGCCTGATAAACGCACCCACTCATCCAGACGCAGGTAAAACGCAATCCACACCGTCAGGACGATCAAGCTGACATCCACGGCCAGCGCTACCGCGCGCTTGGCGGAGCGTGGCAGGGCCAGCAAGGGAAGCGCCAGTTTTGTCAGTGGCATGTATTAGCTCCTCACTCGCTGATCGTCGGGCAACCAAGAGTCGGGCCTGCCGCCCCCCAACCACAAAACCGCCAACACCAACGGCAAATAGGCAGCCACCACAAACGCCACCGACCCGGCCGGCCATATCACACACGCCCAGGCCCAAGGCGCGAGCCACAGCCCGTTGACTGCAACCACGAGCAAGGTCACCGCGCGATGCCCCGCCTTGCGGCCACCCTGCCACCGCCGGGACAAGCGTTGGTAGGCATGGCTGCGATGCGCTTCATACCAACGCTCCCCGCGCAACATGCGAGTGAGCAGCGTGACGCTTGCATCGGTCACAAAAACAGCCGCCAGCACCAGCCAGGCCGCGTAACTCAACCAACCGGCCTGAACACAAAGCAGCGCCAGTGCAAACACCATGAACGCCAGCCACGTGCTGCCCACATCGCCCATGAAGATTTTGGCGGGCGGCCAATTGAGCAGCAAAAACCCCACCGTTGCCGCTGCCACGCACAGCATCAGCATCCAAACGGGACTGTGAACTGCCTCCGGCGCAGCCCACATCGCCATCGCCCCACCGGCCAGCAACATGAAGATAGCCTGCATCCCGGCAATGCCGTCGATACCGTCCATGAAGTTGAACAAGTTGATCCACCACACGCCAGCCAGCAGCAAAAGCCCAAACAGCAGCCAGCCTGTCACCTGATACTCCACCCCCCCGCCCAAGGCCAATGCTGGCAAATCCCCCAGCACCACCAGTAACCCCACGCATACCGCCACCTGCACGCCGAACCGCACCCGAGCAGGCAAGTGCGCCATATCGTCGCGCAGCCCCACCGCAGCCAGCACGGCAGCGAGCCCAAGCACTAGCCCGCCGACGCCCCAGCCAAAGAACAGAACCAAGCCGAGACCGGCGAGACTGCCGGCCACCACAATGCCCAGACCGCCACCATTTGGGGTCGGGTGCACGTGAGATGAGCGGTGATTAGGCAATTGCACCAAGAGCAGCGTCTCCGCACGGCGAAGCACCCACACCGACACACCCCAGGCAAGCAGGGCGATCGATGCGAGCAACGCCATCATGGTCGCCAACAGGCTCATTGCGGCACATCCTCTGCCGTCAGCGCAAAACCCCTGGGCTTGAAGCCCAAGTCGCGTGCTGCGTCTGTATTGTCGAACACAAGATCACGGTTCATGCGCTCGGCCATGGCCGCCGACCAGTGCCGATAACGCGGCAAGCGCCGCAGCACGGCTACCGCCAGGCGGAAGGCCCACAGCGGCACAGTCACCAAACGCGCCGGGCGGCACAGCGCCGCAAACACGCGCGCCACCATCTCGCGGTAAGCCAGCGTTTCGCCACCCGAGAGGTTATAGGCCCGGTTAGCCGCCCCGGGTGTCTGCAAAGCCGCCACGCAAGCCGCCGCCACATCCTCGGCATGGATGGGTTGGCGCAGGCCCTGTGCGGAACCAAGCAATGGAAAAAAACCAAAGCGGCGGATAAAGCGCGCCATCTCGCTGATGTTCTTGTCCCGCCCCTGGCCATAAATCAACGTGGGCCGCAAAACCACCCACTCGATACCTCGGCCCTCAGCCCACGCCTGCACTCGCGCCTCCGCATCAATCAGCTTTGCCGCGATGGCGTTCTCTGCCGTATCGCCAGAGCCGACTTTCGTGAAACGGCTGGTGGAAGACAGCGCCACCACCCGCCGCGCGCCACTCGCCTCGATGAGCGGAAAATAATCCGGCAACACCCAGACGGGGGCCACACAAATCCAGTGACTGATGGTGCTCGCAATGTCGGTGCCTTTGGTGTCAGGCGCAGCTAGCTGCCTCCAGTCGACAGCGCCACCTTGAATCTCCACCCGTTTTTCACGACTGAAGGCGACAGCACCCCACCCCATCTCCTCCAGTTGGGCTAGAAGACAGCCACCAACGAGACTACTTGCCCCCAGGACGCCGACCTTCTGATCAGGCACGCACGCCTCCTCTGAGCGCACCCTTTATTTGCGCCAATGCCAACCGCGCAGCGAAGTACGTGGACACCAAGCCAAAGCGCAACCAGACACCCAATACAACCAGCCACCAAAGCGGACCCGGGTACTGCTTTCTGAAGAACTTGTTGTAGAAGCGAAGCATGCCGTGGTGCTTGTGCCACTCCACAAAAAACGGTCTACTCCGGCTACACGCGCCCCACACGTGGATTACCCTGGCATCCGGAACGAAGACAACGCGCCAATTATTCAGCCGAAACCGCATGCACCAGTCCAGGTCCTCGCAGTGCAGAAAATAGCCTTCGTCCCACAGCCCTACATCCTCCACGGCCTCGCGCTTCACCAACATGCAGGCACCAGAAATGGCCTCCACGGGGTTGGGTTCAAGCGGTAGCGGCTCCTTATGGAGCAAAAAATCAGAGAACAGAGCGGGAAACCACTTGCCCAGGTGCGACAAGCCGAAGGCCCGCATGAATGCACGCCTGGGCGTGGGAAAGACTCGGCGCCCACCCGGCTGCTCAGAGCCATCCGGGTTACAAAGCAGCCCACCCACCATACCGATTGAAGAGTCGCTTTCCAGCACGTCCATCATGCGCCGCAAGCTACCCACGGCAAGCACGCTATCTGGGTTGAGGAACAACAGGGTGCTGGCGTTGGAAGCGCGAGCCCCCATATTGCAAGCAGCAGCAAACCCCAGGTTCTGGCCGTTTCGAATAATGGTGACGCGCACATCGCTGATTGAGGCGGACAAATGGGCAAGGCTGTCGTCGTGCGAATCGTTGTCTACTACAAAGACATGCCGCACTTGTTCTGACAAGACTGATTGAACGCATTCCGTGAGAAGCCGGCCTGCGTTGTAATTGACTATGACGACATCGCAATCATGGGAGGAGCTTTGCTGCATCAAAACGAGCCTCCCATGTATTTTGGATTGCGAACGCACTGGCATCACCTGCATCTCCACAAAATTGGATCGCAGAATCAGCCATGGCAGGAGCATCGCTCACGGATTGAGTGATAAACACACCGCGTTCGCCCGTGCGTAGGCTCATTTCACCGAAATCCGTCGAGATCACAGGCAACCCGAGTGCTCGATACTCATAGTATTTGATTGGGTCCACTGAGGCAGTGAGCGCATTCTTCTTGAATGGGATCAGTCCGACATGGAACTGTGTCATGGCCTTCAAAGCCACCGCATGATCACAAGCGGGCAGCAGATTAATGTTATTGGGCAACCTGCGAGTCGGCGGCTCGAACACGGGGCCCCAATCAGGCGGATTTCATCGTCCGGTCTACCCGCTGCCAGGGCGCATACCCAATCCCAGTCAAACCAGGATGCAATGGTCCCGACATAGCCAAACACCTTTTTCTTGGAAGATATCGGTGTCGGCTCCACTGAGTGAACAGCCGACAGATCGAGTCCGTTGTGCACCAAACGCACATCTTTATAAATATTCGCCCACCGTGATTTGAGTTCTGAACTCGATGCCAAAATGATGTCCACTCGCTGTGCGATTTCACGCTCTCTTCGCATCAGGGCAAAGCGGGAAATACCCGCATAGAAAGCCGGAAAGTCATCCATTGCATCGTACAACGATGAACAGTCGCGCAAGCGTTTGAGTAGCTCCAGCGCAAGCACCGAAGGCTTGCCGATCGCCAGCAAAGTTTTGCCGCCCTCGACGAAGTCGCCAATCGTGCGCACGTGGCTCCGCCACCGCAGTCCGTTCACCCAGCCAGAACCGGGTATGGGCTCAATGGGTAGCCCGCCCGGTTTCATCAATGTGAGCCAAGTTAGTGGGCGAGTGTGTGGACTCGCTGAAGCGGACAGACGCGAACGCCGAAGATCTCTCCAACCAGGAAAACGAGTGGGGTAAGGGTCAACCCACAGGACAGGCTCGCCTGTACGGCCATGGAACCACTCGACAAACTTATGCGGCCGCTGGGCGAAACTCTCCCAAGGAACGGGCGATAGGTAGACCAGGCGCATCAGGTGAAATGCTCACGCAGTGTCTTCACGATACGTTCTGCGGCATGCCCATCGCCGTAAGGCGATACACCTCGCGCCATGGCTTTGTAAACGGTTTCATCATCCAGCAAGCGCTGCGCCTCTTCGACGATGCGTTCGTAGTTTGGCCCAACCAACTTGACCACACCTTGCTCAACAGCCTCCGGCCGCTCGGTCTCGTCACGCAGCACCAGCACGGGCTTACCAAGGGCCGGGGCCTCCTCTTGCACCCCGCCCGAGTCAGTCAGGATGATGTAAGCGCGTTTCATGGCGGCGATAAACGGAGCGTAGTCCAGTGGTTCGCACAGCGTGAAGTTCTGCAGCCCGGATAGGAACTCTTGGGCCACATCCTTCACGTTGGGATTGGGATGCACCGGATAGAGGAACTGTACTGCGGGGTTACTCTCAGCGAGGGTACGCAGCGCACGACAAATATTGCGGAAGGGCTCGCCGAAATTCTCTCGTCGATGGGACGTCACCAAGACCAAGCGCTTGGCGGGATCCAGCGGGACAGCAAGCTCCAAATCCTTTGCCGCTGTCATCAACAACGCGTCGATGACGGTATTGCCAGTCACAATAATTTCAGAATCCGGGACGCCCTCCTTGAGCAAATTTTGCCTTGAGCCTTCCGTAGGCGCAAAGTGCCAGCAGGCGAGCTTTCCTGCAATCACACGATTGGCCTCTTCGGGAAAAGGGTTTTGCATATCCCAAGTACGCAACCCCGCCTCAACGTGTCCGATAGGAATACGGTGGTAAAAGCATGCCAACGCCACTGTCATGACCGTAGTGGTATCGCCTTGAACCAAGACCGCATCCGGCTTCTCTGCTAGCAAGACATCATCTAGCTCAAGCAGCAACCGCGCAGTCAGGGTTGTAAGCGCCTGGTTCGGGCGCATGATGTTCAGATCGATATCAGGATCGATACCGAAAAACTCATTTACTTGGTCCAGCATGTGCCTGTGCTGAGCTGTTGCCAAAACCCGTACATTTGCCCAGGGCTCTTTTTTTAGCGCCAGAATGACCGGCGCCATTTTGATGGCCTCTGGTCTTGTTCCGATAACGGTTAATATTTTTCTCACGACTTTATCCCAATACTTCATTCAATAAACATTCCCAGTCTCTTACAAAGCGATTTGCTGAAAAATTAACTCGCAGCTTCTGCAATACGTCTTGCGTGTCCGAATGATTATCGAGGACGTACTCGATACGGCAAGCTAGGGCGTTTACATCCCCAAGGGGGAAGGTATATAAATCACCAAAATCTCTGAGCAAATCCAAATGAGCGTCTATATTAGACAATGCCGATGGTAGTAGCGACGAAATTGCCTCGGCTGCACTTAGGCCATACGACTCCCCTCTCGATGAAGATACAAATACGCCCCTAGCCCTTCGTACGGAATCTATCAACGTTGATGCTGCGTGGAACGGTATGGGCGGCAACAAAACGGAAATTCCAGAAAGACCTCTATTCGCTATTTCCCGCTCAATATCTATTTCAATAGACTTAGGTCCGCACAACAGTAACATAAACTCACCCTTGCGCCGCCTTTCGATAATTTCAAACGCGTCAAGCAGCGAAATTGGGTCTTTTAGTTTATCCATTCGACCAAAAAAAAGAATTGGTCTTCGCGTCCACTCCGGGAGAAAGACGTCTTTGTCGGCTTGATACTCATCAATATCCCAAGGTACGAAATTAGCAAGCTCAAGAATAGGCGCTTGCACAGTGGGGAATTCCTTGCTTAAGAGCTCTCGAAACCGAGCGGAAGGCGCTGCAACAGCCCTGCACTCACCCGGCAAAGTTGAGAGATACTGTCTGTTTTCGTCATATCCCGTGTGGCACTCAACGATATATCGCTGATTCGCCGAACTTAGCTTCCAGAAGAGTTGAGGGCAATCCACAAGGGACAGGAGATCGTATGAACTATCTAGCGAATGCACAACCGATGCAACACCTTCAAGGTTATATTTTTCGAGCGCAGCGCTAAAACTCTTAAGCCCTCCACCGTCAGAAAGAAAAAAAAAGTCTACTTGAACTCCCGGAAGATATTTTTTAAATGCCATGGCGCGATTAATAAAAACTCGCTCACAGCCGCCAAATGTTGCCCAAGGGTAAGCAAAGCAAATCTTAGTGTTCATACAATGCAAAAAGCCCTTTTTTTGTAGATACCAGATTCATCAAACTGTCAAAACGGGCTTCCCATGTCGTCTTACTCAGAAACGCTTCAAGCGCATCCACAGTTGTTGTATCAGCAAGCGCTTGAGCAATTACCTCTTGGATAGTCGAACTCGTAGCAAAATAGGTTTTTGGATAATATTTCAAGTGGCCAATGCCCGTCACAACCACAGGCAGACCGAAATATAAATACTCATAAATCTTTATTGGGTCGACTGCGTCCGATAAATCGCTTTGAATAAACGGAATAATGGCGACTGTCCAGCGCGAGACATAGGCGTGCAAATTGGCAGGCAAGACCTTCCCAACTAGGGAAATGTTGTCAAATTGAGCAATTTTTCTTTGAACCCATTCTGGCTCGCCATATCCAATTATCTCGAAGTGATAATCCACGGACTGGCTGGCCACGGAGAACAGAAGATCCCAGTCAAACCAAGCATCGGTTAGATGGCCGAAATAGCCAATCACAATACAATCGTCATGCCTTTTTCCTGCAATCCCTTTATTTTTCACACCTAAAGTGCTTGGGGTATATCCATTGCCAATTACAGTTATATCTGTGCGGATGTGCTGAAACTTCTGCTGGAGCCTAGGTGAAACTGCCGATACGAAATCTGCCTTGAGCACCAGTTCCTGCTCAAGGCTTTTCTCATACCAAGGCGCCTGTCCTGCTCTGTAAAATTCCTCCCACTCATCCATGATGTCGTAAATAACGATGCCGCCATTTGATCGCCATGTATCAACGGTATTCGTGAATTGTCGAGCAGGCATTGTTATAATATAGTGGCTGATTTTATTCTCTAAAGAAAGAACTCTATAACCTTTGAGAAACTCGTACAACGGCACTTGAATAACATTAGAAAAAACCTCACCCGCCCCCTTCGAAAGACTTTCTTCAGGTGTCCACTGCCACGCAACATAAAGCACCAAGAACCCTTTTGCGGAATAGTGCTTTGCAGCGTTTATGGGTCGCTGATTAACCAGTTCATCAAACTCGAAGCCGCATGGAATAACTGCGATTTTGTTTTCTACCAGAGCCCGAGCAACCCACGGCATCATAAGTGCGGCATCAACTGAGCTCGTTTGGTCTGAAGCAACAAGATTTTCTCCACACGCACGTAGACGCCTTGCAACAAAATTATGTCTTGGCTTATTCAGTAATATGCGCAATCGTTCTGGCAACCTCCAATAAATTGACTTTAAGAGCGCGTAGCGGGCGTCTTCGCGCGTAGATGCAAGTATTAACCTTTTCACCTGTCGAACAGGGGCAGTGATGCGCCATGAAGTTGACTTTCTTATTTTCGTCACTTCGTTATTAAGTTTAGAAATTTTCCCGTCCCGCTCGACAACAGCCTGGTTGAGGCTATTGATCCGCACTTCGCGCTCGGTCACGGCCTCGTTTAGGCTGTCGATCTGCCCATCACGCTCAGTCACGGCCTGGTTGAGGCTGGCGATCTGTGCGTCACGCTCGGCCACCCGGGCGAGTGACGCCTGCACGTCGGCAAGCAGACGGTCGGTGAGGCTACGGTAGGCCTCGTCGAGCTGCCGCTCTGCAGCCTGCCGGGCCTGCCGCTGAACGCCACCTTCGGCGATTTTCGCCTGAAGCGTTCGACGCGCCACAGCGAAGGTTTCATACTTCGCGGCTCCTGCAAGCAATTCAGATAAAAACGCTCCAGCCCGCTCTGCGGCCTCATCGCCTAGTGCTGAGAACAATTCGCGGCGTAGCTCTTCAAGTGGTAGGCTTCCAGCCTGCATGGCTCGATCAAGCGCAGCAGGAATATCATCAGCTACGTTGGTTGCCAGGATCAGTCCGTCCCGTACGATCCGCTCCTCAAGCGAAGCCGTGCCATTGAGGCCACCCAAGACCGTTTCCTGGAACACTGCAACCGGCACCTCGGCCGCGATCGCATCGAAAATAGCTCCCGAACCGTCCGACAAAACGACATTCGCTGATGCCAAAAGCGAAGATAGATTGGTGTCGTGGTGCGCAAGATCGTCGACCCAGGTCTGAAGCAGCGCCGTCCGCTCGGGCTCGAGATAGGTGGTGCCATGATGAGCTTTCGCGATCACCCTAAAGCGCGACTTGAGCTGCGACTGGATCCGGCTGACAGCCTCAATGGAGGAGGTTGGGCCATAGGTCGGGAGGTATAGCAGCACGGGGCGCTCGTTCCGTGCCGCAGACCGCCGCACCGACTTGATCTTGGGATTGCCGACCCGCACCGGCGTCGAATACGCAGAGAGCACTCGCGCGTCGTAATCCCCGTAAGCCAACACAAAATCGTAGTAGGCGTTGTTCTCGAGCGAGAAATTCCACGCTTCTTTTGCCAAGCCGTACATAAACCGCACCCGCCACTTCGCCTGCGTAACGTTACGGCTGGAATAGGGGTACGGACTGAGCTCGATGTCACATCGGATATCGGCCGGCAACGCAATGCGCTCCGCCTTAAAACCAGCGGCAATAATGCCATCGCATGTACGCTCGCCCATCGCGTCGAAACCCTCGTCACCCGTGACCGGCACGAGAAACTTTACATCCTGGCTAAAGCGCTCCACCACAGGTCTGATCGCATCAAACAGCACGAGGTTATGCAACACGACCACGATTCTGCGCTCCACCAGCGTGCTAAGCATCGGCACACTGGCAGCAGGCGCCGTTGCTATCGGCATTGGTTCGACCTGCTGAGACGACACACGCCCCGACCTAGCATCGCGTACCTTGCGGAGTGCGAAACGCATTTCAGCTTCCGGCTGCATGGAAAACGACGCGAGCCAGGTGCCCTCCTGATACTGCTCCACGGCAAAGCCAGCATCGTCGAACAGCTTCTCCCACATCGTGCGGGGAAGGACGGAGAAGTGATCCTTCCATTTGATGACCCATTCCGAAACCGGCGCAGGCACCACCACATGAAATACGCCGTCTAAGCGCAGGATGCGATTGACTTCAAACAGCGCGCTCAATGGTGAAATTGAATGCTCTAGGCTATGACGGCTGATCACCACATCGAACGCCGCTTCCTGCCATGGCAGGGAATGCATGTCGCCGACGCGAACATCGAAACGCTCGCCGCACACCCGCCGCTCCTCTTCAGAAACGGTCAGCCCGGCCATTTCAATATCGGGGAAACGCTCTGCAAGTAGCTTCAGCAATTGTCCATCACCGCAACCGATGTCCAGCAACCGGCCCTGGTCGGCGTTGATCGACGCGGCTAATTGAAGCATAGCCGGAGTGTTGTAGGCCTGGCCCGGATAATAGGCCTGCGCAGCGACGGCAAAATGGGACGACTCCTGCTGACTCATTGCGCGCCTCCCACCGACAGATGCTGGTCAATCAGATCGTAATCAACCTGAAAATCCATTTCCTTCACAAAACGCTGCCCCACATCCATTGGACGAAATTCAAATAGCTCACGATCAATGCCGAGCTCGATTGCCCGCTCAAAATAATCTTGATCTCCCACTTCATCGAGCAGACTGACCAGCGCAGTTCGATCGGAGCGGCGAATAGTGTTGATACCTACTGCCTCCCCAATCGCCGCCGCCCCTAGCCCTTTGGCCAACCGCTGCACGCGACCCACTTCATCTAAGGTGTAACACACCTCCTCGTCGGCCACACTGCCACGATTGACCAGGATTCGATTCTCATTGGCTTCTGCTACTGGCTTAATGACGTCGCTGTCAAAAAACACATCACCATTGAGCCAGAGCACATCATCATCGATCCGAACCAAGGCGCGCAACAGGCTCTTGGCTGTATTAGTTCGATCAAAACGCTCGTTGTAAACAAAAGTGCAACTTGGGGCCGATTCCATAATTAGCTCCTTTTTAAAACCAACCACCATATATATGTCCTGCAACGATACGAACTGTGTGAGTGCTTCAAGTTGGTAGTCTAGAATCGAGCGGCCATTCTTGAACTTGACGAGAGATTTCGGCTCGGACGCACGAAGACGCGAGCCATAGCCAGCAAGAAGAATTACTACTTTCATTAGATGCTATCCACAAGAGATGAGATTTTTATTTCGTTTTCAACGTATATCAAACCGGGCACGTAGTTACCTGAGGCACCACTGACCTCGAATGCACGTGCAACGTGAATCGAATCGAAAAATTCAGGGAGATGCGGTTCGCTTTTAACCCCAAGACTTATCGAATAGCGCCCCTGCGACAGCAAGCAAGGAAAAGAAAACTCGACAACCACCTTCTGACCTGCGGTCATTGCCGGCAGCGACTGGCGCTCGTTGTAGAGATTTCGACCGAACACATCGACTGCATTGGCGTTACGAACCATGTAACCAACAATCGCACCGGCCTTCACACTCCGGGTTGCAATGATTACAAGACGCAAAGTAAGCTGATCACCAAGTGAGGCCTGCGAAGACAGGCGCCCATTTATCATGAGGTCGCCGCGCACCACGCGGAGCGCGCCGCTGCCGGATCTAAATTCCCCCCCAGATTCCGGGAAGTTTGGATCGGCATCAACAGCGCCGAAATCAGTACTTCCCCTAGCTCTCGATACGCTTCCAAGCGATACAGAATCGGTAAGCTTGCCGCGCGCCAGCAGCCGCTCTTGCATCATCATTTCGTACTGGTCACATACTTCGGGAGCCCGGCCATCACGAATAATCTGGCCTTGATCTATAAGAATGGCGCGATTACAAAAACTCTTTACCGTTGCCAGGGAATGAGATACGAACAAAACTGTGCAGCGATCCATCAGGTCGCGCATTCGCTGGATTGCCTTGGCTTGAAAGAGCATGTCCCCTACAGCCAAAGTCTCATCCACAACTAGAATCTCCGGCTCGACCGAAACCGCAACGGCAAACGCAAGTCTTGCATACATACCGCTTGAATAATTTTTTACTGGCTGATATATAAAATCACCGATATCAGCAAACTCCATTATCTCTGGAATCTTTCCAATAATCTCTTCCTGGGACAAACCAAGAATCGCGCCATTCAAATGTATATTCTCGATCCCACTGAACTCAGGATTGAAACCTGACCCCAGTTCAAGCAAAGCAGAAATACGCCCCTTTGTTGAGACCACTCCATCAGTTTGAGCCAAGGTATTGCAAAGAATTTGCAACAATGTAGACTTACCAGCGCCGTTTGGCCCAACAATTCCAATTATTTCACCCTTCTTCACATTGAAAGATACATCCTTGAGTGCCCAGAACTCTCGATAGTATTGCTTTTGTGCAATTCCAGCAGCCCTTTGAAGGCGAGGCATGAAGAACTGCTTAAGCCTGTCACGCGGTTGGTCGTAGACTTGATAACACTTGCTGAGGTTCTCGACCTTGATAGCGATTTCAGAGGACATCGGCAAATCCTTTTCTCGTCTTCTGGAACCACGCGAAGCCCAGCCACGCAACGACTGCCGAAACCAGCGTGTAAACACCCAACATGAAAAAGTTCGGTGGTTTACCCCAATACAGCACATCTCGCGCTTGCTCAACAACGGGTGTGAGAGGGTTGTAATAGAGCCATTGCCTGAATTCCTCTGGCAAAGCGGTGATGGGGTAGAAAATCGGGGTCATGAACATCAACACAGTAATGAGCGTGCCGATGAATTGAGAGACATCTCGCAGGAAAACTCCAAGCGATGCCAGCCCCCAACTCAGGCCGAGAACGAACAGCAGGAACGGCAAGATGATCAAGGGCAGATAAAGCACAGTGGCGTGGGGCAAGCCAAAAAAGATCAGATGCGCCAGGAACCAGACACCAAGGCTGATCATCCCGTGGAACAGTGCAGACAGCAGAGTAACGACAGGCAGAATTTCCAGCGGGAAGACCACCTTCTTGACGTAGTTTGGGTTGTTGATTACCAAAGACGCCGCTCGGTTAATGGTTTCGCCAAACAGGTTAAAAACAATCAGGCCAGCAAAGAGCACCAAGGCGAATTCGGTTTTCGAGTCGCTCTCAACATTCCAGCGCGCCTTGAAGACAACGCTGAAGACGAAGGTGTACACCGCAAGCATGAAGAGCGGATTGAAGAATGACCAGAGCAGGCCCAGGAACGAACCGCGATAGCGACCCAGCACTTCACGCTTTGCCGAGGCCTTGATGAGTTCGCGATTGCGCCAGAGGCTGGCGAACATCTCGACGGGGGAGGCTGAGAAGCTGCGCATCAGCTTGCATCCTCCATGCAGCAAAAAGTTTTCAAGCTCATACGTATCCCTGTGGATTGTGTTTCTGCCAGCGCCAGTGGTCTTGACACATGGCGGCCAAGTCACGCTCGGCTTTCCAGCCCAATAGCTGAATCGCCAGGCGCGGGTCGGCATAACAAGCCGCCACATCGCCCGGTCTGCGCGGACCGATGCGATAAGGGACAGGCTTGCCGCTGGCGGCTTCGAAAGCTTTGACGACATCGAGCACGCTGTAGCCCACGCCAGTGCCCAGGTTCACGGCCATGCACTGTGGTCGATCAAGCGCTTCAAGCGCCTTAAGGTGACCCGCCGCCAGATCGACCACATGAATGTAGTCGCGCACGCCAGTGCCATCCGGCGTGGGGTAGTCGTTGCCCCAGACGTTGAGAAATTCCCGCCGACCCACGGCCACTTGGGCCACATAGGGCATAAGGTTGTTGGGCGTGCCTTGTGGGTCTTCGCCGATCAGCCCGCTCTCATGCGCGCCCACCGGGTTGAAGTAGCGCAGGATGGCAATGCGCCAATCGGGATGGGCGCGATACACATCCCGCAGCATGTCTTCGATGACCAGCTTGCTGCGCCCGTAGGGGTTGGTGGCCGATAGCGGGTGGTCTTCCGTGAGTGGCAGGCTTTGAGGCTCGCCATAGACGGTGGCAGAAGAACTGAAGACCAGTGTAGTGACACCGCAGTTCTGCATGGCTGCAAGAAGGCGGTGGGTGCCGACGACATTGTTGTCGTAGTAGAGAAGCGGTTTTTCAACAGACTCGCCAACCGCCTTCAACCCGGCGAAATGAATGACGGCCTGACACTGGTGTTGCCGCAAGGCCGACTCGATCGCCGCCTGGTCGCGAATATCCCCCTGGACCAGGGAAAGCTGCCGCCCTGTGATTTGCTCGACCCGCTTGAGTGCCTCTGGGTGGCTGTTGCTGAAGTTGTCGAAAACGACCACTTCGTGACCAGCCTGAAGGAGTTCGACGCAGGTGTGGGAACCAATGTACCCGGCACCGCCCGTAACGAGTATGCTCATACAGGCACCTCAAGGCACCGGCCGATTGTTATAGCTACCGCACTCGGACGACATATGCTGTCGCCCAAGAGATTCTGCAATAACCGTTTTACAAGCTGTTCTCTTACGCCTTTTGTGAGTTGATTCATCAACCCGCCTCCACCTGTGAAAACCCCCGCTCGCAACGCCTCGGACAAAGCATCTGAGGCACCCGGATTCGGGGG
>ERZ761603.1310-NODE-1310-length-18862-cov-41.454246_pt1 | contig 18862 bp, 10 predicted proteins | sample MGYA00511879_ERZ761603 | MGnify/ENA primary metagenome ERZ761603 (study PRJEB28899, sample SAMN02850040) | bioreactor sludge metagenome | biome: EBPR Sludge; feature: EBPR Bioreactor; material: flocular biomat | place: Australia: Thorneside Wastwater Treatment... | reverse complement strand
GCTGGTACGACGAGAAGCTGAAGGTCGTCGGCGAAGACGACCCGATCTTCAAGCGCCTGGTGATCTACGAAGACCCGCAGCCAGTGGTCGAGAGCATCAACCGCGGCATCGTGGCGCATGCCACCGAAAGCGAGCGCGTGCTGCCCATCCTCAACCACTACAACCCGCAGGGCAGCACGCGGCACGTGGTCGGCCAAACCAGCCGGAAGACCTGGCCAACGAAGAAAAGCCACGTCAATCTGGTCGTCGCCGACACCGACAGCTGGGAGCAGATCGCGGCCAAGACGCTGGAAAAGATTCCCGCGGTCGAAAGCTACGTCAAGAACGCCTTCCTCGGCTTTCACATTCCCTACATCAGCGGCGGCAAGGAGCGTACCTACCTGCCCGACTATCTCATCCGTCTACGCACGCCGAAGCTGCGCAGCGCCCAACTCATCCTCGAAATCACCGGTTTCAATCAGGACAAGGAGCTCAAGCGCTGGGCGGTGCGCGAACGCTGGCTGCCGGCGGTCAACAATGCGCGCGGCAAGCTCGGTCTGCCGCCGTGGTACTTCGAGGAGATTACGGACATCGAAGACATCAAGCCGGCACTGACCCAGGCCATCCGGCGGATCGTCAATGAAATCGATGCCGCCCCCGATACGCTGGGCGAAGCCCTGCGTCTGCTGGCCAGTCTGCCCGATGATTTCTACCTGGAAGGCCGGGAAGATCCGCCGCTCTTTGAACAACGCGAGCCCTTCGAATGAATCCCCGCTATCTTCTCGACACCAACATCTGCATCGCCTACAAGAAGGGCAAGCCCGGGGTGCCGGAGCGCATCGACGCCTTGCCTGCGGGTCAGGCGGTCATGTCGGTCATCACCTGGGGCGAACTGATGCTCGGCGTCGAGAAATCACAACACCGGACGCGTTCGCTGGAAATTCTCGCCAGGGTGCGCGAGATAATCCCGGTGATTGGCGTCGACGAGCGCGTGGGCACACGCTACGGTGCGATCCGCGGCGAACTGGAGAAAGCCGGCCGGATCATCGGCCCCAACGACCTGTGGATTGCCGCGCACGCGCAAACCCTGGGCATCGCGCTGGTCACCAACAACACCGGCGAGTTTGACCGCGTCGGCGGCCTGACGCTCGAAGACTGGACCACGCCATGACCGACAAGAAAATCGACAGCCTCAAGCACGCGAACGCCAAGCGCACGCGCATTCCGAGCCAGGAGGAAGCCGGCTGCGAGCAGGGAAGCCCCGCAGCCCGCAAGACCGAGGCCAACTGGCCGCTCAATCCGGTGACACAGCGCGGCCAGGACCCCGAACTGTACTGGCTGGAGAAATACGGCTCCGCTGATCGCGACGAAAATCTGGAAGTAGACATCCGCTCGCTCTATCGCAGCGAACACATCGCCCCGGAAAAACTGATCCAGCGCCTGTATGCGCTGCGCCGCGAAACTGACCACCAGGCCGACTTCTTCGTCGACGAACTGTTCGCCAACTACAAGGACGTCGACGAACTCGACAAACCGCAGAGCTATTACCAGCACGCCGACCGCTGGGCCAACCGCCTGATCCAGGGCGACAGCCTGATGGTCATGGCCAGCCTGCTCGAACGCGAGGGAATGAAGGGCCAGGTGCAGATGATCTACATCGACCCGCCCTACGGCATCAAGTACAACTCGAACTGGCAGATTCGCCTCAACGACCGCAACGTCAAGGACGGTGACGACGCCAGCCTGACCGGCGAACCCGAAGTGATCAAGGCCTTCCGCGATACCTGGGAGCTGGGGATTCACTCCTACCTCAGCTATCTGCGCGACCGGTTGCTGGTGGCGAAGGAATTGTTGACCGAAGGCGGCTCATGCTTCGTGCAGATCAGCGACGAGAATGTGCATCTGGTTCGCTGCGTGATGGATGAGGTGTTTGGGAGTGAGAATTTTGTCAGCCAGATCGCATTCAAGACAACATCTTCGCTCGGCGGGAATTTGCTAGGGAAGGCGTGCGACTACTTGGTTTGGTACAGCCGGGCGATCGGTAGCCTTAAGTACAAGCAACTGTTTAGCGAACGTAGCCTTGATGACGATGTTGGAAACCGCTATACCCGGGTGGAGTTGCCCGACGGAAGTCGGCGGGTTATGACCACTGAGGAGCGCGGAAACATTGGACTACTCCCAAAGGGTTCGCACATCTACCGCCACGACAATCTCACGTCACAGAGTGGTGGCGACTCTACCCGAGTGGCGTTTGAGTTTGAGAAACGAAGTTACACGCCTGGGAGGGGTTACTGGAAAACAAACTTTGCCGGCCTACAAAAACTCGTTGAAGCAAGGCGTCTTGCAGCACCCAGCGTGAATTCCCTAGCATATGTTCGCTTCTTAGACGATTTCCCGTTTGGGGCGCTTAGCAATGTTTGGACAGATACCCAAACTGGCGCCTTTACAGAGGACAAAGTCTATGTTGTGCAAACAAACACGAAGATCATTCAACGCTGCATCCTGATGACCACTGACCCCGGCGACCTCGTCCTCGACCCCACATGCGGCTCCGGCACGACAGCCCACGTCGCCGAGCAATGGGGTCGCCGCTGGATCACCACCGACACATCGCGCGTCGCGCTGAACATCGCCAAGACCCGCCTGATGACCGCCAGCTACCCCTGGTACACGCTGCAGGACGAAAAGAAGGGCCTGCCGCGCGAGCATTGGGATCTGCGGCACGGTTTCCTCTACAAGACCGTGCAGCGCATCACGCTCGGCTCGCTGGCCAACGACGAGCCGCCCGAGGAAGTGACGCTCTACGACCAGCCGGCGGTCGACCGGGGCAAGCTGCGCGTCGCCGGCCCGTTCACCGTCGAGACGCTGCAGAGCTACGAACCGCTGGCGCCGGAAGACGTTGAGGAAGCGAGTCTCGACCACGACCGGATGGAGGCTTTCCAGGAGCGCGTCTTCGAGCACCTGAAAACCGCCGGCGTGAAGAACGGCGCGCGCAACGAGATGGCGGTCTTCGCCCGCGTCGATACGCTGCCCGACAGCGCGCTGCACGCCGAAGGCTATTACGATACCGCCGAGGGCGAACAGAAGGCTTACATCCACCTTGGTCCGCAGTTCGCCCCGGTCAGCCGGCAGGCGGTCAACGACGCGGTGAAGGCCTGTCGCGCGCGCGGCGACGCGCAATGGCTGCTGATTCTCGGCTTCGCTTTCGAGTCCGACGTTGAGAACTCGCTGCAGACACAGCGTGCTGGCAGTTTCCGCGTCGACAAGGTGCGCATGCACGACGACCTGCTACAGGCCGGCCTGACCAAGAAGGACAGGAAGGCCGCGACCTTCGTCACCATCGGCGAGCCGGACATCGCCCTACAGCGCGACGGCGACACGGTCCGCGTCGAAATCCGCGGCCTCGATCTCTACGACCCGATCCGCGACGAGGTCAAGGCCCGCTCGGTGGCCGACATCGCCTACTGGATGGTCGACGACGATTACGACGGATCGAGCTTCATGGTCCGCCAGGTCTTCTTCTGCGGCGGCGACCAGGACGAATTCGACAAGTGGAAGCGCGGCCTGTCCGACGTGGCGAAGACGCGCACCCGCAAGAAACTCGAAAACACCCTGAAGATCGAAATCGACGACGAAGCCTTCGACCGCCTCTACGGCTTCGTTTCCCACCCCATTCCTTTCCGGGCCGGCAGGCGCGTGGCGGTGCGCGTGGTCAGCCAGTTCGGCGAGGAATCGACGAAGGTTTTAAGACCATGAGCACAGCAACGAAAAAAACCGGTGGCCGCTTGCGCCTCAAGATCAGCCTCGAGGACTGGGAGCCGGCCATCTGGCGGCGCGTCGAGGTCGACAAGGATCTGACCTTCGAGGAACTTCACCGGGTCATCCAGGAGGCCATGGGCTGGGACGACGACCACCTGCACGAGTTCAGGGCGGCCGGCCGGGTGGTGAGCATGCCCAACCTCGAAGACGACATGTTCGGTGGGCAGCCGGCGCTTCCCGAAGACACCACGACGCTCGGCGAGTTGCTGGCGAGACAGCGCAAGTTTCGCTACTGGTACGACTTTGGTGACGACTGGTGGCATACCATCGCCATCGAGACGCGTCTGCCGCCCGACCCGGCCGCGCCGCGTGCCGTCCTGGTCGCCGGCGAAGGCGCTTGTCCGCCGGAGAACTGCGGTGGGGTGTATGGCTACACGAATCTGCTGGAAGTCCTGAAGGATCCGGAGCACGAGGATTACGAGGAGATGAGGGAGTGGCTGGGTGACGATTTTGACCCGAATATGTTCGACTTCGCCGCCCACGCCCGAAGAGTCGCCGCCATGGGATAAAAGCCAGGGCCGACAGAGCCAACCGTGGCGAAGTAGAATCCGGCTTCGTTGTCAAACCCTCCACGCCAAGACTCACCGTGAAAATTCTCGAGTACACCGGCCTTGACACCTCGCGCGTCAAGGCCAGCTACCGCAAGGTGGCCGATGCCATCGCCCGCAACGACTTTCGTGCTGCACAGGTCAAGAAGCTGGTCAATCTCAGCCACGGCAGGTTCTACCGCGCCCGCCTCGACGACGCCGACCGGCTGCTGTTCTCGCTGGTTCGCCACGGCGACGAGGTCTGCGCGCTGATGCTGGAAGTGATCGCCAATCACGACTACGACAAGTCGCGCTTTCTGCGCGGCGCGGCGATCGACGAGAGCCGGATCCTGGACATCGACGCCGACGAGGCGATCGGTGAAGCCTTGCCGGTGCGCTACCTGCACCCGGAGCGGACGGCGATTCACCTGCTCGACAAGCCGATCTCCTTCGACGACACGCAGGAGGCGATCTATCGCCAGCCGGCACCGCTGATCGTCGTCGGCAGCGCCGGCAGCGGCAAGACCGCGCTGACCCTCGAGAAACTCAAGCACGCCGAAGGCGAGGTGCTTTACGTCACGCACTCGAGCTACCTCGCGCAGAGTGCCCGCGACCTCTATTACGCCAACGGCTTCGAGCACAGCGGCCAGGAGGCCGTTTTCCTCTCCTACCGCGAATTCGTCGAGTCGATCCGCGTGCCGCCGGGTCGGGAGGCAAGCTGGCGCGACTTCGCCGGCTGGTTCGGACGCATGCGGCAGACGTTCCGGGAGTTCGACGGCCATCAGGTGTTTGAAGAGATCCGCGGCGTGCTCGCGGCCGGCGCCGGCGGCGTCCTCTCGCGCGCTGACTATCTGGCGCTCGGCGTGCGCCAGTCGATCTTTCCGGTCGATCTGCGCGACCGGCTCTACGACCTGTTCGAGAAGTACCGCGGCTGGCTCGCGGAGGCGAAGTTCTACGACCTCAGCCTCGTCGCCCAGGACTGGCAGGCGCTGGCGGCGCCGCGCTACGACTTTGTAGTCATCGACGAGGTGCAGGACATCACCACGGTGCAACTGGCACTGGTCCTCAGGACCTTGAAGAGGCCGGGCCACTTCCTGCTCTGCGGCGATTCGAACCAGATCGTCCATCCCAACTTCTTTTCCTGGAGCCAGGTCAAGAGCCTGTTCTGGAAAGACCCGAAGCTCGCCGAGCGGCAGGAACTGCGCGTGCTGACGGCCAACTTCCGCAACGGGCTCGAGGCCACCCGTGTCGCCAACCAGCTGCTGAAGATCAAGCACCGTCGCTTCGGCTCGATCGACCGCGAGAGCAACTTCCTGGTGCAGGCGGTCGGTGGCGAGGCCGGACAGGTCGCGCTGATGCCCGACAAGGACGCCAGCAAGCGCGAGCTGGACCAGAAGATTCGCCAATCGACGCAGTTCGCCGTGCTGGTGATGCGCGACGAGGACAAGGCCGAAGCGAGGAAGCACTTCGCGACGCCGCTGCTGTTCTCGATCCATGAAGCGAAGGGACTCGAATACGACAACATCATCCTCTACCGTTTCATCTCCGACCACCGCGCCGAGTTCAGCGAGATTGTCGACGGGGTCGAGCCGGCGGATCTGGCCGCAGACACCCTCGACTACCGGCGGGCGAAAGACAAGACCGACAAGTCGCTCGAGGTCTACAAGTTCTTCGTCAATGCCCTCTACGTGGCGCTGACGCGCGCGATCAGCAATGTTTACGTGATCGAGTCGGACACCGCCCATCCGCTGTTCGGGCTGCTCGAGATGAGTCTTGGGCAGGTCAAGGTCGAAGCCCGGCAATCGACCCTGGAGGACTGGCAGAAGGAAGCACGCAAGCTCGAACTGCAGGGAAAACAGGAACAGGCCGAAGCGATCCGCCGGACGATCCTCAAGCAGACGCCGGTTCCGTGGCCGGTGTTCGGAGAAACGAAAGTGCTTGAACTCCTGGTCAAGGTGTTCCGCGAGCAGGTCCCCGGCGCCAAGATGAAGCAGCAGCTCTACGAATACGCGACCTGCCATGACGAACCGCAACTCGCCGAATGGCTGGCCGCGGAAGCGAAGTTCGACCAGGCGGCGAACTTCGCACAGCAACGCGCGACCTTCGGACGGAAGACCTACGTCCCCTACTTCGCCAACCATTTCAAGGACATCCTGAAGCAGTGCGAGCAGTACGGGATCGAGCATCGATTGCCGATGAACCTGACGCCGCTGATGGCCGCGGCGGCGGCCGGCAACGTACCGCTGGTCGAAGCACTGCTCGAACGTGGCGCCGACCGCGACGCCGTCGACCACTATGGCCACAACGCGCTGCACTGGGCGTTGCGCGAGGGATTCCGCGATGCGAAGTTCGCCCGCGGTCCACTGGCGGCACTCTACGAACTGCTCGCCCCGGCGAGTATCGACGTCAATACCGGCGAACGCCTGGTTCGCCTCGACCGGCACCTGTCGGAGTACTTCCTCTTCCAGACGCTATGGGTCCTCTTCAAGTCCCGCTTCACCCACCGCCAGCGCCGCACCAACGGCGCTTTCGAGTCCCAGGCCATTCTCGACGCCTGGCAGTTTCTGCCGGCCAATATCGTCCGTCCGGAACGCAACAGGCGCCAGCATCTTTCCAGCGTCCTCGCGCGCAACGAAATCGACCGCGATTACGCGTACAACCGGGCGCTGTTCAAGCGCGTCAGCCAGGGCTGGTACCAGCTCAATCCAAAACTCGCTGTCCGTCGCCGCCGGGGCGACGAGGAGGCGTGGACGCCGGTCTGTGCCGCACTCAACCTGCCGCTGATCAACGAGTTTTCCCGGCTGAACGATCGGGGATGGCCGGAGACGATTCCGAAGGTCATCAACCGCCTTCTCCTCCAGGCGGGCCTGCCCGGATGGCGAGTGCCGATCGCTGCCGAGCGCGCCGTCGCGCGTGCGCAGGCACTCGAGGAAAAACGTCTGGCGGAAGTACGAGCGCTGCAGGCGCAACGCGAGGCAGAGCAGGCGGCCGCTGCACAAAGGCCGGTCAGGTGGGACGGTCCGCAGGCAAAACGGCTCGAGATCGAACGCATCCGGCGCGAAATCGAGGCGCGCAAGAAGCGCTGACCGGACGGCTTCGCACCGCAGAACCGTTGCTGGTCCGGCAGACGGCCTGGCTGCGGACGGTCAGCGCTCCCTGCCCAGAGAGGTCACTGCGGACAGCCGCTGCATTCCCGATACGCAAGCCTCGAGGAATCCTCGGTCGCGCCAACGGCGACGTCGCCCGGGTCCTGCCGGGCCTGGCCGGATGCGGCGAGAAGCTCGTTCAGCCTGTCCTGCCGGACCTCGTCGCCAAGCGCCGCCAGGCTGGAGACCTGCCGATAGAACTGCGGCAGATCGTGATTCTGTCTGGCGAGCAGCACCTCGAACGCTGGCACCAGTTCGCTGTAAAGCGAGAGCGACGCGAAGGTGGCGTTGTTCGGATCGTCGCCGAGGAACGCGTCGTAGCCTGAGTAGCCGCCCCAGACGACCTTCAGACCGGTGTAGTCGCGCCGCAGTGTGGCGAGCAGCCCGGCCTTGGCGACACGCAGCTCGCTGATCGAATGTGGGCTTTCGTAGAGCGCCTCGAACCGCTTGCCGTAGTCGCGCAGCAGCGCCATGAAAGCGGCCTTGCGCGCGCGCTGCACGGCGAAGGCGGCGCGCTGTTCCGGCGTCGCGTGCCGCGCCAGCCAGCGCCGCAGACCTTCGTTCTCCACCGCCGTGGCGAACGATTCGTTGAACCGCGTATCGCCCTGCACAAAGACGACCTGATGGGCCAGCTCGTGAAACACCGTGCGCGCGACTTCCAGCGGACCGAAGCGAAGGAAGGTATTCAGCACCGGGTCGTCGAAATAGCCAAGCGTGGAGTAGGCGGGCACGCCGCCGACGAAGATCTCGTACCCCTGCTGGCGCAGTTCTGCGGCCAGCTGTTCGGCGTCGCGCCGGTCGTAGTAGCCCCGGTAGCTGACGCAGCCGACCACCAGCAGGCACCAGCGCCTGGCGTGCAGAGAAAACTCGGGCGCAGCGAACACGTTCCAGACGACGTACGGACGTCCGAGGTCGGCGTAGGCGCGATAGCTGTTGTTGTCGGGCAGGCCCAGCTCGCGGCTGGCGAAGTCGCGTATGGCCCGCACCTCCGCCAGTTGCTGCTGCAGCCGCGGATCACCGGCCGGGTTGCCGATGAGGTCGCTGATCGGGGTGGCAGCTCGCATGATCTCGAGGTGTCCGCTGACCGCCTGGGCGTAATAGCCGAGGTGACTGCAGCCGGTCAGCATGGCGGCCAGCAGCAGCGGCAGGTACCAATCACGAAGCCTGTTCATCATGGCGGAAACGGCCGCTTTCGAGGAACGCGGCGATCTGCGCCGCGCAGCGCCGCGAGGCGAGCATCTCCGAGTGCGCCACCGGCAGGGTGATGAAGTCGGCTGCGCCAGGCAGCCGCGTCTCCGCCAGGGCCACCACGCCGTCATTGGGCAGCGGCAAGCCGGGCACCAGGCGACCCAGGCCGACGCGACGCGTCCCGGCGAGTACCCCGATTGCCACTGCCGATCGTGGCGCGCTGGCCATGGCGCCAGAGGTATGCGACAGCCATTGCATGATCGAGCGCCCGAGCAGCGCCGGCATTCCCGACACCGTGGCCAGTCGTCGCGCGCAGTGGCTGCCCAGACAGGGGGTGCCAAGGAGCACCACCCGGCGCAGGCGCGGATCCGGCGCTTGCGCCAGCATCTCCAAGATGACGAGACCGCCGAGACTGTGGCCGACCAGATGGATGTCCGCTGCGCTTGTTGCCGCGATCAGGCGCTGCAGGCCCTCGGCGTTCTCCGCCAGGGTTGCACGCACGCTCTGATAACCGAAACGCAGCGTGCGGTAGCCGCGGCGCTGCAGCCAGTAGGCATGCAGGCTGAAAACGGCGGCCGGCGTCCACAAGCCGTGCACCAGGATCACCGTTGCCGACGTCGGGCGATGCCCAGACCTCGCCGCCGAATGCAGCTGCCGTTGCTCGGCAACAAGGGAATCGTTGGTGATGTTTGCTTCTTTCACGAAAAAGGAAAGGGGCCAGCCATGTCGGCTACGCCCCTCCATCGAGCCGCTGCCTCAGTCCCACATCCGGTTGAACGGCAAGCCGCATACCCATCGCCTTCAGGATGGCGGTCAGCTTACGCAGTTCAGGGTTGTCTTGTGGCGAGAGGGTGCGATAAAGCGTGCTGGCGGTCAGCGCCGTCTGGTCGGCCAGTCCGGCGACCCGGCCAAAGGCCCCGGCCATATGGCGAAGGGCGGTCAGGAGTTCGGCCTGGTCGCCGTCTTCCAGAACCGCGTTCAGATACGCGGCCGCAAAAGCCGGGTCTCTGCGAAAATTCTCGATGGTCGCGTCCTCATGCGCCTTTGATTTGCCACTCATCATGTGCTCCCTCGCCAATCTTGCCAGTACTCTGCCGGTCGTTCGATACAGGAGGCACCATGTCACATATCGCCAAGCTGTTCAAGAATGGCCGCAGTCAGGCGGTTCGCCTGCCTGCCGAATACCGTTTCGATGGCACCGAGGTCTGTATCCGGCGCGACCCCGAGACGGGCAACGTCATCCTTTCCCGCAAGCCGACAACGTGGGACGGATTTCTTGCTGCGCTCACGGATGCCAACGTTCCGGCAGACTTTCTGGCTGCCGGGGATCGGCAACAGAACGCGCAAGACCGTGACCCGTTTGGCGAGTGGAAAGAATGACCCGGTACATGCCGGACACCAACACGGTGAGCCACCTGATCAGGAAGCATCCGGCTGTTGTCCGGCATGTTCTGGCTGTGCCAATGGCGGCTGTCTGCATCTCCTCGATCACGGCCGGTGAACTCTGCTCGTCGGACTGGCCCGACGGCCTGAAGCGAGGCGCTTGCATACGGCGGTGCGGGAGTTCCTGCGCCGTGCAGATGTACTGCCATGGGATAGCGGGGTTGCAGAGTGTTACGGAGCCGCCCGTGCGGCGATGGAACGGCAGGGCAAGACGCTCGCGGGCCACTCGACCTTCTGATTGCCTCGCACGGTCTTCACGCAGGGGCTGTGCTGGTAACAAACGACCGGGCCTTTGCTCAGGTCAATGGGCTCAAGGTTGAAGACTGGACGGCTGACGCTGCATGATCTTGGACAAACACGGTTCTGCAGCAGTCAGCCGCTACACCCTTGGCGACAACGTGACTTCTGGTCACGTCCGTCCGCCTGACTTCAGGGCGTCTTCCGCAATCTGCGTCAAACTACGGGGCACAACATCGCCGTTCTGACTCTCGGCAATCCGCTGCTCAAGCAGGGCTTTCAAATCACGGAACGCCTGCTCCTCGTCCGAGGCGGGGGGAAACAGTCGCTCCAGGGCATACTCCCTGAAAGAGATCGAGGGAGCAGGGGCCGACTTTCCAAGAGCCTTACCGAGGCGATAGATTCCGCCAGTCCAGCATCAAGGCCTTTGGCGGGTAGTCGGCACAGACAACCAGTGATGGCATTCCGCTTGATATAACGCGTCGATTCACTACACTGAAGCCAATGGGCAGCAGCGTTTCAAGCCTGCGGCCGGGGGCGGAACGCGGCGCCTGCCGCGCCGGGAGCGCCACGGTCCAGCGGCAACGCCTCACCGACGTTCAAGACAAGGGAGATAGCCATGAAACCGATCCCGTACCACGACGTTTTCCTCTCACACCGCTTTGCCGATCGCGACGCGGTTCAGCAATTGCATGACCACATCGAGCGTGACCTCGGGCGCTCGGTGTACGTTGACTGGATCGAGCACCCGGACCTCGACCGGTCGAAGGTCAGCCCCGAGACTGCCGAGCACTTTCGCGAGGTCATGCGCGCCTGCAGTTGCCTGATCTTCTACGCCGGGCCGAACGCTGCCGAGTCCAAGTGGATGCCGTGGGAACTGGGCTTTTACGATGGCCGCCAGGGAGCGCGGCGGATCGCCATCTATGTCGATGACCTGGCGACCTTCGACCCCGGTCAGCAGGAATACCTCGGTCTGTACAAGCGCTGGTGGATTGACCGCCAGTCGTTGCCGGGTTTTCTCGAACAGGCGCTGGACGATACCGCCGCGATGAACAGTGCCACCTATGACCAGTGGCAGCGCCATGCCCGGAAGATCGCACGCGACCCGGTCGACTACGCGATCTCGCTCGTGCAGTGGTGCTACGGCGCTTCGGCGAATGCCCTGATCGATCCGGAGCAGATGCAGGCCAGGGGGGACGAGCAGCCGGAAGGCCCGCTACGGGCGCCGGCAGCGCTCTATGCGCCGTGGTACGAAATGCTGCGCCAGCAGCAGGCGTGGTATGCCAACATGCGGCAGCAGTGGCGAAGCGTGCGGCGGACGCTGCCCGCCCGGGCGCTGGCGGCCGACGATGCCGGCCGTCATTCGGCCAACTTCGCGGACCCGCGGGCGTGGCTGGCCATGCTTGGGGTCCCGGCCTGGCCGATCGGCAACACCGGCGCCGAGGCCATGGCTACGGCCGCGACCGAGGCGGCGCCGGGGCCGTTGGCTTGGCCGCCATTGCCCGACCCTGGAGATTGGCTGGGCCAGTTCGAGAAGATGGCCGCCCAGATGATGCCGCGTCCGGAAGCCCGGATCACGTGAACGCGCACCGCTCGGCGGATCTTCGCTGGTCTGTGTCCAACCAGGAGACAGACCAGCCGCGGAGCGCCTTTTTTGCCCGGGCTGCCCGACAGCGGCCCGAAGGCCTTACCATGAGGGCTGGCTGCCACGCGCCGGACGCGTGATTCCACAACCACTCGCAGGAAGGAGATAAGCATGTCCCCACGCACTTTTCGTATCCGCGGTTCAGCAAGCGACGTACAGCGGCGCCAGTGGTCGACGACCGACCAGGTGAGTGTTCGAACGGTGAGGCAGCTGACGCCCGGCCGAGCGCGCGACGGGGTGACCGGTGAGCTCGAGGTGGCTGCCGACGAAGTGGTGCGGGTCGAACTGGACAACGGCTTCGTCCTCTGGAGTCGGGCGGACGATATCGTGCGCGATTACGGCCACCAGTCCCTGGCGCGGGACGGCGGCGACGCCTGGGAATTCGGCACGCTGGCGCCAAGCCGTGAGCCGACGGACGCGGCCCGCGACGAACGTGGCCTGCTCGGCCTCGGGATCAAGGTGCTCGAGTTCTTCGGCATCGATCTCAAGGCGAAAGCCGCACGCACTCTGGGCTCCGTGCTCGAGGAGAAGCTGCTCAAGGATCACCCGCCCGGCTTGTACCGCTGCTCGCTGGACGACACCTTCGCCCTCACGCCACTCGCCGAGGACGAGCAGATTCCGGCTGCCGGCGGGCCGATCCTGCTCTTTCTGCACGGCACCGCATCGAGTTGCGCCGGTAGCTTCGGCAAGCTGTGGGCACCGGAAAACCGCGAGGGCAAGGTGGCCCGCGAGCGCTTCCAGGCGCGTTACGGCGAGCGCGTATACGCTTTCGAGCACCGCAGCCTGACCGAAAGCCCGCTCAGCAATGTACTGGCACTGGTCGAGCGCCTGCCGCCCGCGGCGGAGGTGCATCTGGTCAGCCATTCCCGCGGCGGGCTGGTGGGCGAATTGCTGAGCCTCGGCAGTTGTGAGCAGCTCGACACGATGTTGCCCGCCGGCCGTCTGGATGCCCTGTTCGCCGCCGACCGCACGATCGCCGAGCAGATCGGGCTTTCTCCGCTCGACGAAGAGGCAGCCCGGGAGCGAGACCAGGCCTACGACGACGACAGAAAGCGCCTGGCCAGGCTCATCGAGTCGTTCAAGACGAGGCCGATCGATGTCAGGCGCTTCGTGCGCGTCGCCTGTCCGGCGCGCGGCACCACGCTGGCGTCGGGCCGCCTCGACCGGTGGCTCTCGGTAATCGATTTCCTGGCCGAGAAAACCACCGGCGACGGCCTGTTCGCCGACGGCGTGGACTTCCTGCTGGCGGTGGTCAAGGAGCGGACCGATCCGCGTACCCTGCCCGGGCTCGAAGCGATGATGCCGGGCTCCGCGTTGACGCGCCTTCTGCAGCAGCCACAACTCGTCAGCCGTGCCGACCTCACGGTCATCGCCGGGGACATCGAGGGCGAATCGCTGTGGCAGAAGATCAAGATCGTCGCCACTGACTGGTTCTACCGCGCCGACCATGACCTGGTGGTAAATACGGGTTCGATGTCCGGCGGCCTGCGGCGACCCGAGAAGGGCGCTCGCTTCCGCAAGGATCAGGGACCGGACGTCAATCACTTCAGCTATTTTGCCAATGCGCGCAGCGTGCGCTGGCTGGTCGCCGGACTCGGCCGCGCCGACGGCGATGAGGCAGGTTTCCTGCCGATCGCTGCGGCACAGAAGGAAGAGCCGCGCTGGCGCGACGCCATTGCCCGCAGCCGGGCGGCCACCGCTCCGCGGCCGCTGGCGGTGGTGCTGCCCGGGACCATGGGCAGCCATCTCACAGCCCGCGGTGAGCACATCTGGCTCAACTACTGGTCACTGTTGCGGGGCGGGCTGAAGAAGCTGCGCATGGGCGAGCCGGCAATCGAACCGACCGAGTTGGTCGACGATTTCTACGGCCCGCTGCTTGAGTTCCTCGCCCGGACCCACCGCGTCGAGTTCTTTGCCTACGACTGGCGGCTGTCGGTTCGCGATGCGGCAGAGAAGCTCGCTGGCAAGCTCGACGAGTGGCTGCCAGACGCCGAGCGTGACAGTCAGCCGGTGCATCTGGTCGCGCACTCGATGGGTGGCCTGGTGGTCCGCTCGATGATCGCCGACGGCGGACGCGGGGCGGCCCAGTGGGCGCGAATCACCCGACTGCCCAACAGCCGCCTGCTGATGCTGGGGACCCCGAACCTCGGCTCCTATGAAGCGGTGCGCTGGCTCACCGGTTTTAACCCGACGCAGGCCAAGCTGTCGCTGCTCGACATCACCCAGAGCACCGACCAGATCGTCGATCTGGTGCGCGACTATACCGGGCTGCTGGAGCTGCTCCCCTTCGCGCCGAAAGATCCCGATTTCGCCGATCTGAATCGCTGGAAGAACATCAAGGAGACCACCCGGGCGCGCTGGCAGACGGCCGCGGCCGACAAGCTGGGCAGCGCCAAGCACACCTGGCAGCTGCTGCGCGATGCCACTCCCGATCCCCGTTACATGCGCTACGTCGCCGGCTGCCAGCCGGTGACCGTGGTCGACTACCAGTTCGCCGATTACGACCAGCCATGGCTGGCCGGCCGCAAGCGCCTCGCCTTTCTCGCCACCCGCGAAGGTGACGGAACGGTGACCTGGGCCTCGGGCGCCCTGCCAGGGGTGCGCACGTGGTACGTGGAGGACACACCCCACGACGCGCTCTGCGCCCGAACGCAGGCATTCACTGGATATCTGGATCTGCTGAACACCGGCAGCACGACCCGGCTGCCGGAGTCCCCGCCCGCCCGTGCGCGTGCGGCGGCGGCGGAGCCAACGCATTTCCTGCTGCCGTCCCTGCCACCAGCCGATGACCTTCCGGGCGAGGCCGACCTGCGCAGCCTCGGTTTTGGCGGGGGCCTGCCGCCGGCGGTGTTCGACCAGCGGCCCGCCGCACCAACGATCGAGGTCAGCATCACGCACGGCGACCTGAGTTACGCGCGCTCCCCGGTGCTGGTCGGCCATTATCTCGGCGACACCATCGTCAGCGCCGAGGCGGCGCTCGATCGTCAGCTGGACGGCGCCCTGTCGCGCCGCCTCGACCTCGGGGTCTATCCAGGGTCGATCGGTCAGCATGCCCTGTTCTTCAACAAGCGGCCGAGCGCGAAGCCGGGCGGTGCGATCGTGGTCGGCCTCGGCCAGGTCGGCGAGCTGACCCCGGGCTTGCTTGAATCATGCGTGCGGGCAGCGCTGCTCGACTATGCGCTGCAGGTCGTCCAGTGGCCCGACCAGCGCTTCGGCAAGGCCGGCAGCGCGCGCAGCGCCTCGATCTCCTGCCTCCTGGTGGGGACTGGCGCCGGGGGCATGACGGTGCGCGACGCGCTCGAGGCGATCCTGCGCGGTGCGATTGCGGCCAACCAGCGGCTGGTCGACACGCAGATGGACGAGCAGGTGACGATTGACAGGATTGAGTTCCTCGAGCTCTACGAGGATGTGGCGATTGCCGCCTGCGAGGACCTGCAGGCCGTGCTGCGCGATGGGCAACTGGCCAGCGCGGTGCGCTGGCCAGCCGAGACAATCGAGCGGGGTCAGGGGGCGAAGCGACGCGTGCGCTTCGACGAGGCCCCCCAGTGGTGGCATCGGCTCGAGATCGTCGAGGAAAAGGGGCGCCGCGACGTGCTGCGTTTCATCTTCGCGACTGACCGGGCGCGGGCCGAGGAGACCCTGGCGAGCGGCCAACTGGCGCTCGCCGAGTCATTCATCCGCCGGGCTTCCCGGTCGGCCAGCGCCAACCCGGAAGCCGCCCGAACGCTGTTCGAGATGCTGTTGCCGCTGCGGCTCAAGGAAACCGCGCCACGCCAGACCGACCTCGTCCTGCTGGTAGACGAGACGTCAGCCCGTTATCCCTGGGAGTTGCTGGAAAACCGCTGGAGCGACAGCGGCCGCCCACCAGCGGTCAGCGCCGGTCTGCTACGGCAGCTCAAGACGCGCGAGTTCCGGGCGCGACCAGCGCATGCGATCGGGCCCAAGGCCCTGGTGGTCGGCAACCCCGACATCCGGCAATGGGAAGACAAGTTCAGCGACCTGCCGGGCGCCCGACGCGAAGCGCAGAGAGTTCATGAGCTGCTGAGCGCCGGCGGCTTCGAGTCCCGCGACTGCATCGACGACAACGCCGATGCGGTCCTGGAGTGCCTGCACCGGGATGCGTGGCGCATCCTTCATCTGGCCGGGCATGGCGCACACGAGTTTGCCCTGACAGAGCCCCCCGAACAGGCCTGCAAGGCGTGTGGTCAGCCCCCGCCGGAGCGAGAGCGGCTGGTTTCCGGCATGGTGATCGGCAAGGAGACCTTCCTGACGCCAGGCGATGTGGAGCAAATGCGCTGGGTGCCCGAACTGGTGTTCATCAACTGCTGCCATCTGGGCAAGACTGGCAGCGATCGGGATCTGGACCGAGGCGCCCTGGCGGCAAATCTCGGCGTGCAGTTCATCCGCATGGGCGTGCGTGCAGTCGTTGCCGCCGGCTGGGCGGTGGACGACGCGGCTGCCCTGACCTTCGCCGAAACCTTCTACGGCCGCATGCTCCAGGGCGAGTTCTTTGGTGAAGCAGTACGCGCGGCACGCGAGGAGATCTGGCAGCGCCACCCCGGCGTGAACACCTGGGGTGCCTATCAGTGCTATGGGGATCCCAACTACCGGCTACGCAAGGACAGCCCGGCCCGCAGGGAGTCGGCACGTCCGTACCACGCGCCAAGCGAACTGGTCGCCGATCTCGACAATCTGGCAAGCACTGTCAGGGCAGGCCCAAGCCAGCCGGAAGCCGAGAGCCAGGCAGGCGATCAGATCGCCGGTCTGCTGCAGCGCATCCCGCAGTCCCGGCGCGAGGCGTGGCTGGCACGCGCTGACGTCGCCGCCGCGCTCGGCTTCGCCTGGGGCGAGGTCAGACAATGGATGCCGGCGATCGAATGGCTCGACAAGGCGATTGCCGCAGGGAAGGCCGACTGCCCTCTGCGGGCGCTGGAGCAGAGCGCCAATTTCAAGGTGCGGCTGGCGGCCGAGGAATGGCTTGCCTTGCGCAACCGTGCTCCCGCCGACTGCGAAGAAAGGCGCCTGGAAAGGGTCGGCCGGATCGAGCGAGCGATTGCGGAGTTGGAGATCGTCTGTCAGCGCGGCGAGACCGAGGAGCGACTGAACCTCCTGGGGAGCGCGTACAAGCGGCTGGCACTTGTAGAGACCCAACGCGACCGTCGCCAGAAAGTGGTCGCGAAGATGGCTGCGTACTACCGTCGCGCGTTCGAGCTGGGGAGCCGCGACGACTTCTACGCATTCACCAACTGGGCAAGCGCAAGACTGCTGGCTCTGTGTCTGGATCCGCGGCCAGCCGGCGAGTGGCAGACCGACCTTGAAGCCGAAGCGGCGCGAGTGAGCGAAGGGCTGGAGCGCGCGAGCGAGAAGGACCCGGACTTCTGGAAGGCGGCCGGGCAGGCGGACCTGGATCTGGTGCGGCTGATCGCGCGCTGCGCGGCAGCTTCGGCGCCCGGAGAAGGCTGCGTTGCGGTCCCTGCGATGCCCCCGGAAGGTGCCGCCCTGGAGCAGGCGATCATCGAGCGCTATGTCGACGCGATCAAACGCGGTGCGAGTCCGCGCGAACGCGGTTCGGTGATCGAGAACCTCGAGTCGTTGATCGAGTTGATCGGCCCGTCCCCGTCTTCGCTGGCCGAGGCGATCCGGCGCATCCGGGACGCACTGTAGAGCTCTTTGGGCCTTGCGGCGGTTTCCGGGTCACTGCCGCCGGACGCGCACTAATCGCGGCGCAGTGCGCCGGACCGCCTTGCCGGCTCTCCGGAGCGATCGGGCCGTGGCGGCACCCGCCGACCGTGCGGGCGCTGCCCGGCTCGACGTCGCTCACTTCCAGTCACCGCGCATGCCGGCGACGATCGCCTGCAAGTGCTCAGGAGTCGCCGCTGCCGGCGCCACCGGTACGCCGACCGTCAGCGCAATTGCCGAGAACATGCCGCGCCGCAGCGGCTTGCTCATCGCCGGCCCGTCCTTGCGGCTGAAGAAACTGCCCCACAGGCCCTGCAACGCCATCGGAACCACCGGCACCGGTGTGCGCTTGACAATCCGTTGCACGCCCGGCCGGAAGGGGTAGATCTCGCCGGTGTCGGTGATCCGCCCTTCGGGAAAGATCGCCACCAGTTCGCCCGCCTCGAGCGCCTTGGCCACCTCCTCGAAGGCGGCCTCCATCATCGCCGCATCATCCCTGGCCGGCGCGATCGGGATGGCGTGCATGTGGCGGAACACGAAGCTGATCAGCGGCGTGCGATAGATGCGGTAATCCATGACAAAGCGGATCGGCCGCCGGCTGGCGGCGGCAATCACCAGCGGATCGACAAAACTGACGTGATTGCAGACGAGCACCGCCGCCCCTTCTTCCGGAATGTTCTCCTGGCCGTTCTGCCGCAAACGATACACCGAGTGGATCAGCAGCCACGCAACGAAGCGCAACAGGAACTCCGGCACCAGACTGTAGATGTAGACCGCCACCGCCGCATTGCACAGGGCGGCAACGGCGAAAAGTGCCGGAATCGACAGGCCATCGGCGAGCAGCCCGGCCGCCGCCAGCGAACCAACGACCATGAACAGCGCGTTGAGGATGTTGTTGGCGGCGATGATTCGCGCCCGCTGTTCGGGTGCGCTGCGCAACTGGATCAGGGCATACAGCGGCACGATGAAAAAGCCGCCAAACAGGCCGAGCGCAAGAAGATCGAAGAGGACGCGCCAGGTTTCGTGCAGGGCGAGCAGGCTGGTCAGCGGCAGCGGCGCGCCGGCGGGGAGCAGATCGGGAGAGGCAAAGGCGAGATCGATGCCGAACAGTGTCAGACCAATCGAGCCAAAAGGCACCAGGCCGATTTCGACGTGCCCGGCCGACAGGCGCTCGCAGAGGAGTGATCCCAGACCGATGC
>ERZ761603.1309-NODE-1309-length-18874-cov-14.741325_pt1 | contig 18874 bp, 15 predicted proteins | sample MGYA00511879_ERZ761603 | MGnify/ENA primary metagenome ERZ761603 (study PRJEB28899, sample SAMN02850040) | bioreactor sludge metagenome | biome: EBPR Sludge; feature: EBPR Bioreactor; material: flocular biomat | place: Australia: Thorneside Wastwater Treatment... | reverse complement strand
TCGGCGCCCGCATCCGCGCCGACTTCATTCACGGCATGGGCAAGGTCGCCGGCAAGTTCGTGATCATCCTCAATATCGTCCGCGTGCTCTCGGTCGATGAGATCGCGATGCTGGCGCAGGTGGCCGGCGGTGAAGCGGAAAGTGGCGGGACGGCATGACGTGACGGTCGATCGGCCATCCTTTCGTGGCCTCCCGGGCGACCATGCCGACGGCCAAACGTACTCTTTCACTCCCTAGCTAGAGGTAGCAGCATGTTCAAGAACCTTCGCATCGGCGCGCGGCTCGGTCTCGGTTTCGGCGCCGTTCTGATCCTGACAGCGGTTCTCGCTGCGACGTCGCATAACCGGATCGCCATCCTCAACGGTGAGCTTGAAGCGATGTTGCAAGACCGTGTGCCCAAGATCCTGTGGGTGCAGGAGGTGGTCGAGCAGAACAACCTTATCGCGCGCGCCACTCGCGGCGCCATGCTCGTCAGCAAGGCCGACGAGATGCAGAAGGAACTCGATCGCGTTCCAGAAGCACGCAACAAAGTCAGTGAAGCAATCGCCAAGCTCGAAAAGACCACCACCTCGGAAGCCGGCAAAAAGGTTCTTGGCAACATGGTGGATAAACGCAAGCTCTACGGGGCTGAACTCGATCGCTTCATCGAACTGGCCAAGACGGGCAAGCGCGATGACGCCAGTGCGCAGCTGATGGGGCCGTTTCGCCGCGCCCACAACGATTACCATGCGGCGGCTAGCGCAGTAATCGACTTTCAGATGCAGCGCATGAAGAACGCCGGCGAGGAGGCGCAGAGCAGTGCGAAGCAGGCCAATCTTCTCATCGTCAGCCTGGCTCTGGTCTCCTTTGTCATCGGCGTCGCTCTCGCTTTCTGGATCACCCGCTCGATCACCCGCCCGATCACCGAAGCGGTCGAGACCGCCAATGCGCTCGCCGAAGGCGACCTCTCGGTAAACCTCAAGTCTGACAGCAAGGACGAAGTCGGCCAACTGATGTCGGCGATGCAGGCGATGGTCGACAAGCTTGGCGAGATCATCGGCGAAGTCCGCAGCGCCGCCGACAATCTCTCGAACGCCGCGGGCCAGGTTTCGGCGACGGCCCAATCGCTGTCGCAATCGTCGAGCGAGCAGGCGGCTTCGGTCGAGGAGACGACCGCCAGCATGGAACAGATGAGCGCCTCGATCGTCCAGAACACCGAGAACGCGAAAGTCACCGACGGCATGGCGTCGAGTGCTGCGCGCCAGGCGGCCGAAGGCGGCGAAGCCGTCGGCAAGACGGTCGAGGCTATGAAGACGATCGCCGACAAGATCGGCATCGTCGACGACATCGCCTACCAGACCAACCTGCTGGCGCTCAATGCGGCGATCGAAGCGGCACGCGCCGGCGAACACGGCAAGGGCTTCGCCGTCGTCGCTGCCGAAGTGCGCAAGCTCGCCGAGCGCTCGCAGGTCGCCGCGCAGGAAATCGGCAACGTCGCCAGAGAGTCGGTCAAGCTCGCCGAACGCGCCGGTTCGCTGCTCGGTGAAATGGTGCCATCGATCCGCAAGACGTCCGATCTGGTGCAGGAAATCACGTCGGCTTCGCAGGAACAAACTTCCGGCGTCGCTCAGATCAACGGTGCAATGGGGCAGCTCAACCAGGCGACGCAGCAGAATGCGTCGGCGTCCGAAGAACTCGCCGCCACCGCCGAGGAACTCGGCAGCCAGGCCGCGCAACTACAAGAGCTGATGACCTTCTTCCAGCTCGCCGAAAGTGGCCGCGGCGGCGCGGCGGCAAACAACGGGGCCTATGCCAGTCGCCACCGGAGTCGGTGATGCTCGGTCAGGACGTTCACGACCACCGGGCAACAGCCTTCGCCCACGTGGAGCCGACGATGGCCGACGACAGCCCTTCTGACGACGACGGCCTCTACCGCCGGCTGGTCAGGACTTCGCCGGACGCTTGCCTGCTGACCGACGATGACGGGCGACTGCTGGACGTCAACGACGCCTACTGCCAGCTGTCAGGCTACGCCCGCGCCGATTTGCTGCAACTCTCTCTGCAGCAGATTTTGGCACTCGACGAGCCCGGTGCCATCACCAGGCAGCTGGCGACCATTCGCCGCACGGGCAGCGCGCGCTCCGAGACGCTGCAGCGACGCCAGGACGGAACCTGCTCGGCGGTGGAACTGAGCATCTCCTGGTCAGGCGAGTCCGGCGGGCGCTTCCTGGTTTTCGTGCACGACCTGCGAGCGCGCCAGCAAACCGAAAGGCTGTTGCGCGCCTGTCTCCAGTTGAGCGACATGGCAGCAAGCGCCAGCTTCGACGAGCTGCTGCGATCCGCCGTGGACGCCGCGGAAGCGTTGACCGGCAGCGATATTGGCTTCTTTCATCTGCTTGACCCGAACCAGGAAACATTGACCGTCACCGCTTGGTCGACGCACACGCTGGCAGCGAGGCGCACCGTGACCGGCGCGCATTCGCATCTTCCGCTCAGCCAGGCCGGCGTCTGGGCTGACTGCATTCGCCGTCGACAAGCGATGATCCATGACGACTACCGCACTCTGCCACAAGCTGTCGGGCTGCCCAACGGCCACGCACCCGTAAGGCGCGAGTTGACGGTGCCGGTGCTGCTCAACGGGAAAGTGGTCGCCATCATCGGTCTCGGCAACAAACCGGTGAGCTACACGCCACAAGACACCCAGGTGGTGTCTGAACTGGCGAAGCTGGCGCTCGAGATTGTCGCCAGAAAACGCGCCGAAGACGCCTTGCACCTCTCGGAAGGGCGGTTTCGCACGCTTTTCGAGGCGATGACCTGCGGCTTGGCGCTGCACGAGATCCTCGTCGACGCCGACGGGCAACTGTGCGACTACCGCTTCATCGACGTCAACCCCGCCTACGAGGCGATCACCGGCGTCGCCCGGGCCGACCTCATCGGTCGTCGCGTCCGCGACGTGCTACCGAACCTGGAACAGCACTGGATCGATCGCTTTGCTGCCGTTGCCTGCGGCGGCGACTACCAGCAATTCGACGATTTCAGCAGCGACCTCGGCCGTCACTACCGGGTGACCGTCTATCGCCCTGTAACGGGGCTGTTGGCCGTCGTCATCGACGACATTTCCGTACTCTGGCGCGATCAGGAAGCACTTCGTCGGGCGACGACGGTTTTCGAACAGACGCGCGACGGCGTGGCGATGACCGACGCCAAGGGGAGGATCGTTGCCATCAACCACGCCTTTTGCGAGATCACCGGCTACCGCTGCGAGGAAGCTGTCGGCCACAGCCTTGGCCTCCTGAAGTCGAATACGCACGACAATCAGTTCTACGCCGGTCTCTGGCACGAGCTGACCGGCAAGGGCTTCTGGCAGGGTGAACTACGCAGCCGCCGCAAGAGCGGCGAAACGTATCCGCAGTGGCTGACGATCAGCGCCATCGCCAACGAGCAGGGCGACAACGGCGGCTACATCGCGGTATTCACCGACATCAGCCGCCTCCGCGAGGCCGAGGCACGCGCCGAATACATTGCCTATCACGACCCGCTGACGCAGCTGCCCAATCGCAGCCAACTCGAACTGTGTTTCCAGCAAGCCTTGAAGCGGGCGCAACGCCGCCATCAGAAACTGGCGCTATTGGTCTTGGACCTCGACTTTTTCAAGAACGTCAACGACTCGCTCGGCCACGGCGCCGGCGACCAGCTGCTGATCGCGATCAGCCAACGGCTGAAGTCACGCCTGCGCGCCGAGGACCTGCTGGCGCGACTGCACGGTGACGAGTTCGCGGTGTTGATCGAGGAAGCGGTGCTGCCGGCGGGTGCGGCCGTTCTCGCGCGCGACCTGCTTGGCGGCCTTGCTGCACCCTTTCTCCTGGGCGACACCAACACTGTCCACGTCAGCGCGAGCATTGGCATCAGCATCGCTCCCGACGACGGCAGCGATCCGGCGACGCTGATCCGCAACGCCGACACCGCCGTCAGCCTGGCCAAGGAGCAGGGACGCCACACCTTCTGCTTCTACACCCCATCGATGACCACCCTGGCGCGCGAGCGCATGAATCTCGAGTCTCGTCTGCGCTGGGCGATCGAGTTCGAGCATCTGACCCTGCACTACCAGCCCCTGATCGACGCCAGGAGCGGCGAGGTGATCGGAGCCGAAGCGCTGGTACGCTGGCTGGATCCCGAGCGAGGGCTGATCGAACCCGGCCGTTTCATCCCTCTGGCCGAGGAATGCGGACTGATTGCCCCGCTCGGTGCCTGGGTGCTGTCGACCGCGTGCCGGCAGATGAAGGTCTGGCTCGACGCCGGGAGGCCACTGCGTACGATCGCGATCAACGTCTCACCACGCCAGTTCTTTCTCCAGGATCTGCCAACACTCGTCCGCCAGACGCTAGCCGACAGCGGTCTCGAGGCGTGCTTCCTGGAACTGGAAATCACCGAGGGGGTCCTGATGCAGCAGGTCGAACGTGCCATTGACATCCTCTGCCGCCTGCGCGATCTGGGGGTGCGCCTTTCGATTGACGATTTTGGCACCGGCTATTCGTCGCTCGCTTATCTCAAGCGCTTCCCGATCGACAAGCTGAAGGTCGACCGCAGTTTCGTCCGCGACATCACCACCGATGCCAGCGCCGCCGAGATCACGGCGACGATCATCGCCATGGCCCATTCGCTACGTCTCTCGGTGCTCGCCGAAGGCGTCGAGACGTCCGCCCAGCTCGCCTTTCTCGAGCAGCACGGCTGCGATTACTATCAGGGCTACTTGTTCAGCCGGCCACTGCCGGCCTGGGAGTTTCCCGAGTCCTGCTCGAAGCCAGGGCGATGACCCACCCGCGTGATCTCGAGCGCTTGGCGCGCAACGTCAATCCCGGTGGCTGGGCGATCGAAAGCGAACGACCGCTCGCCACCCTCCTCGGCTCGTGCGTCGCCGTCTCCCTATGGGATCCGCGGCTGCGAGTCGGCGGTCTCAATCACTTCATGCTGCCGAAGTTCGAGAAGTCGGTCAACCGGGACCTCGACGTCCTGCTCTGCGGCAACTACTGCATGGAAGCACTGATCAACGGCATGCTCGCCCGCGGCGCACAGAAGAAGCGCCTGCAGGGCAAAGCCTTCGGTGGCGGCAATGTCATTTCCTCGCTGGCCGGCGTCAGCATCGGCCAGCGCAACGCCGAATTCGCGTGCGAATGGCTGGCGCGCGAAGGTGTCCCCCTGCTCGCCTCAGACCTCATGGGGCCATGGTCACGCAAGGTCATCCTCGACCCGCAGACCGGCGAAGCCTTCTGCAAACGCGGGCAGACCAACCAGAGCATCGCCGAAGCCGAAACCCGTTACGCCAGCACCCTCTTTGTTGCCCCGAAGCAAGCCGACATCGAACTCTTCTGACCGCATGAACGGCTTCGACTCGCCGATCACTGACCAGGAGTTCGCGCTCTTTCAGCGGCTCATCTACAACCTCGCCGGCATCAGCCTCTCGGACGCCAAGCGCGTCCTCCTTGTCGGCCGCCTCGGCCGCCGCCTCGAGCATCACGGCCTCGCCACCTACACCCAGTACTACCGCTTGCTCGCCTCTGGCGAACAGCCCGACGAACTGCAACAGATGGTCGACCTGCTGACCACCAACGAGACCTACTTCTTCCGCGAGCCGCAACATTTCGACTTCCTGCGCGACGTCGCCGTCAAGGAACGCAACGACCCCTACGCCTTTCGCGCTTGGAGCGGCGCCAGTTCGAGCGGCGAAGAAGCGTATTCGATGGCGATGGTCCTCGCCGAGCATCGCCTCGACGGTCCGTGGGAAGTCTTCGGCTCCGACATCAGCCTCACCGTCCTGGCGCGCGCGCAGGCCGGGGTGTACACGCAGGACCGGATTTCCGGCATTCCGCCGGCTTACCTGCGCAAGTACTGCCTGAAAGGTGTGCGCTCGCAGCAAGGCAAATTGCTGATCGACAGCGGCCTCAAGCAGCGCGTCCGCTTCGCGCAGATCAACCTGACGCAGCCGATCAACGGCGTCGGCGACTTCGACGTCATCTTTCTGCGCAACGTGATGATCTATTTCGACGCCGAGACGAAGCGCAAGGTGGTCGACAACATGCTGCCCCACCTCAAGCCGGGCGGTTACTTCATCGTCGGCCATTCGGAATCACTCCACGGGATCACCAACCGGCTGCAGCCGGTGAGACCGACCATCTATCGGCAGCCGCGATGAGCGCCGGCGCGAGCAAGACGACCGCTTGGACCACGACTATGGAACGTTACGACCTCTTGATTCGAATCGCCGCTGAGCTGGACAGCGGCGAAGTGAGCTTCCCGACGCATGCGCTGGTCGCCCTCAAACTGCAGCGCGCGCTTGACGATCCTGACTGCCCGCTTGATCAGGCCGCGCGCCTGATCAAGGCCGAACCGCTGCTCGCCGCCAAAGTGGTCGCCTTGGCTAACTCGACCGTTTTCAACGCCGCGGGCCGCGCGATTACCGATGTGCGAAGCGCGATCCTGCGAATCGGCTTTCGCAATCTCAGGGCCATGGCCACCGCGGTCGTCGCGCGGCAACTGGCCGCCCCGATCACTGCCAAGGATCGCGCAATGGCCGCCCGGCTGTGGGAACACACCGCGCACGTCGCCGCGCTGGCGCACGTCCTCGCTCGCCGAGTGACCCATCTCGATCCCGAAACGGCGATGTTCGCCGGCATCGTCCATGAAGTCGGTGGCTTCTATCTGATTTCGCGCACGGGCGACTATCCCGGCTTGCTCGACGAGGACTTCTCCGCCTGGAGCGAAACCGGCGAAGCCGAAGTCGGTCGCGCGGTTCTCAAGGCGTTATCGGTACCATCCACGGTGATCGAAGCGATCGAGGTTTGCTGGGGTGGCTTCCTCGCCATGCCGCCGACGACGCTTGGCGACACGCTGTTGCTGGCGGATGAACTCGCCCCGGTAGAAAGCCCGTTGCGTGATCTCGACGGGGTTCCCAGGGAGGGCCAGGCCGCGACGATCGACTTGCTGATCGGCGAAGAAACGCTGGGTGAGATCATGCGGGAGTCGGCCGAAGACGTCAGCTCGCTGACCGCCGCGCTACGCCTCTGAGCGAATCCAACGGCTTGGGCAAGACTCGGTCAAGCGGTATGACAAGTTCGGCCTCGTCCTGCGTATCGAAGCCACGACCCACGACGTTTCCTTCTGCAAACGCCAGCGCAAGGTGGAACACCGGGATAAGCCTGCCACGCGGGAACTGACTGCCGCCCAGAAGTCCCTCGGCACCCTGCTTCCGCGTTCGTGAAACGAGCGGGCGCATCCCGCTCGTCGCCCGATCCAGCGTCAACCGAACCGCCGGGTCGGGTACGGACAGTAAGCGCTGCTCAGTTACGTGCCGGGCCGCCGCGAGCGAAGCCACCTGGACCTGATCGTTCGATCTGGCTTTTGACGAACAGGCGCGCCTTCTCTTTCTGCGCAGGATCAAGGCTGTCGTAAACGGCGAGCCAGCGGTCGCGGTTAGCCTCCCGCTGCTGCCTTCCTGCTTCTCTGAACTCGTTCATCTGGCGAACGACCGCGTGCAGATCGGCGCCTGGCTGACTGACGCTGGCCAGCATTTGTTCGCGCTGGCTGCGCATGCGCTCGCGCATTTCTCCCATCGCCGTCCGGCTCTGGCTTTCTGCTTCCTGCCAGAGCGCCTCCTGTTTGGCATCCAGCTTCAGTTCGGCATGCAGGCGAGACAACTCTTTCATGCGCGTGGCGTGGCGCTGCTCCATGCGGCCCCCCGCCATCGGGCAGGTTTCGGGATTGACCGCGAAAGCGGTCCCGGCGCCACCGAGGGCGAGAACCACGGCCGCCACGAGCAGGTGGCGCGAAAAGTGCGTTTTCATCTTGGGCTCCTTTCATTCGATTGATCAAAATCGCCGGAAGTGGTTTGCTGCCGTCTCCCGTGCTGGCATCTATTCTCCGTCACGGGTCGTTGCAAAGCATTTCGCGGCGGTGACGCCCGTTTGCAAATTGTTTCCGCCCTCGATCCGGGTCGATGCGACGACATAGAATGGTGGCCATGATCTGGCGACTACGATGATGAGAAAGATACTGTTGATCGACGATGATGCGGAGCTGCGTTCCCTGCTCGCCAGCTACCTCGGCCGCCATGGCTTCGACACGCTGCTCCTGCCCGATACGCGCCAGCTCGATGCCTTTCTCGCGCGCTTTCAGCCCCGACTGCTGATTCTCGATCTGATGCTGCCCGGAGAAGACGGCCTTGCCGCCTGCCGGCGTCTGCGTGCGCGTGGGGAAACGCTGCCGGTGATCATGCTGACGGCACGCGACGAGCCGGTCGACCGCGTCCTTGGACTGGAAATGGGCGCCGACGATTACCTCGGCAAGCCCTTCGATCCGCGCGAACTGGTGGCCCGCATCGAAGCCGTGCTGCGTCGCGGCACGCGTCCGCTGGCGGCTCCCAATCCGGACGGCGGGCGCGTGCGTTTCGGCGGCTGGGTTTTTGATCGCGGCAGCCGTCAGTTGTCGCGGCACGATCAACTGGTCACGCTCACCAGCGGTGAGTTCGCCCTGCTCGACGCGCTGGTCGCGAATGCCAACCGGCCGATGAAGCGCGAACGGCTGCTCGAGTTGACGCGTGGCGAAAGCAGCGAGTCCTTCGATCGGGCGATCGACGTCCAGATCCATCGCCTGCGCCGCCTGATCGAAACCGATCCGGCCCACCCGCGCTATCTGCAGACGGTATGGGGAATCGGCTACGTCTTTGTCCCCGATACGCCGGGCACGGATTCGGCAGAACGATGAGACTGCTGCCGACGTCGCTCGCCGGGCGGACCGTCCTTCTCGTCGTCGCCGTCATCGCCGTCGCCGAAGTGGCTACCTTCTCACTGATCGGACATTTTCGCCGCGCAGCCCACATCCATCAGACGGTACAGCTGATTGCCAGCCAGGTGCGCCTGCTGCAGATCGTCCTCCCCGGACTCGACGCCGGCAGCCGCCGCCTGCTGGCCGCCGCCGACGCCGGAGAGCCGGGACTGCAACTGCGCCCGCACAACAGCAGTGTGCCGCTGCAGCAGCCGAAATTCCGTTTTGCGCGCCGCCTGGCCTTCGAGTTGAGCGAGCGGCTCGGCGAACCCGTGTTGCTCCGTCACGGCGGCCCTGGACAGCGCAGCGGACTGTGGATCGGCTTCAACGCCGGCGACGAGCGCTGGTGGCTGATCCTGCCGCCGCCGCGCTTCCAGCCGCAGGAGATGCCCGCCGACCTATGGGCTGGTCTCGCCGCGACGCTGGCGGTCGTGTTGCTGATCGCCGGAATTTTCGTGCGCGGCATTGTCGGCCCCCTGGCACGCCTCGGCGAAGCGGTCGCCGCCACCGGCGACGGTAGCGCGCGGACGGTGGTTCCGGAAGGACCACGCGAGGTACGGCAACTCGCCGAGCGCCATAACACGATGCTCGAGCAGTTGGCAGCGGCCGCCGCCGAACGACGCGAGATGCTTGCCGGCCTGACGCACGACCTGCGCGCGCCACTCGCGCGTCTGCGGCTGCGCCTGGCCTTGCTCGAAAGCGACCGCGAACGCAACGGTCTCACCCGCGATGTCGACGACATGGAGCGCATCGTCGGCCAGTGCCTGGCTTTTCTGCGCAGCGAAAACGTGGAGCGTACCCTGCAGCCGGTGGCCGTCGCTGCACTCCTGCGTGGCGAGCTCGCGCGTCAACGTGAGCTGGGTCGCGAGGTCAGGCTGACCGTCAGCCCGGCGGCGGAGTCGTGCCGAGTGGCGATCAGCAGCGGCAATCTGCAGCGTCTGCTCGACAACCTGATTGACAACGCCTTTGCCCATGGCGCGCCTCCGGTCGAGATCGAACTGAAGATGAGCAGCGACTCGGTGGCAAGCCTGCGCGTACGCGACCACGGCCCGGGAATCGCCGACGCCGATCGACTGCGGGCGCTCGAACCGTTCACCCAGCTTGAGCCCGCACGCGCCACCGACGGTAGCTGCGGACTCGGCCTGGCCATCGTGCGCCGCATTGCGGCCGCCTGCGCGGGTGAGGTGCAACTGGCCAGCGCGCCGGGTGGTGGTCTGGAAGTCGTCGTCTATCTGCCGGCGCGTTGACTGCCTCCTGCCGCGGCCCCGGCACAGCTTCAGCGCCGCTCAGTCATCGATGGTTTCGACACTGACGTTGCCTTTGCCGGTGCGCTTGATGCGGTACTGGGTTCCGTCCTTGCCTGTCCAGCGGGTTGCCGTCGGCGGCACTTTGACCCCGTCGATCATCACGTTGCCGTTGACCACGCTGATCCCGCTGGCATCGTCATCGACGTAGCCCTTGCCAGTGACCACCTTCGTCCCCGGCGAATGCGTGATCGACGACGAGCTTTGCCCGGGATTGACGTAGACCGCGTTGCCCTTACTGCTGCCCACCGTTTTTCCGCTATCGACCTTGGTCTCGTTGCCGGCATTGACGCTGACGCCACCGGCACCGCCAGTATTGACACTGACTCCTCCGGGACCGCCGACCGAAACCGATACCTGGGCAGACGCGGACGCCGCCACCAAAGCCAGCAAGCTGGCCATCATCACACCTTTCATCGCCAAACCTCTCTTTTCAAGAAAACGGCCTGGAAGAACGTCCGCAGCGACAGTGGAAAAGCAGACCGCCCAGGAAGCCGATCGCCTACCGCTCACCGGCCAGCCTGTTCCTGATCCAGGCCAGGACCCCGTACACCTTAAATTAAACGATCGACTCGCGGCCGCGGATGACAAGCTGAAAAGTGGCGACGGTCCTGCTGCTCAGTTACTTCCCGCCGTTGGCCAAGGAACAGCGACCGGCGTTCTTGTACGGCGCGCCCGTCGGCTACTCGCAAGGCATGCAGCGACCGCGCGGCGAATAAGCACTGGCAACACCCTGTCAGTCAGTCGGCAGATCGGAGAACCTTGCCATGAAGCGGCGGTCGATCCAGTCCTTCCAGCGCCACACCCAGGCCCCTTCGCTTTGCCAGGCGCCGCGCGAGGCGATCGCGTAGCGGTCGCCAGTGCTGATCAGCGCCAGCCAGCGCCGCTGCGGGCGCCACGCGCGCAGCGGCTTTCCGAGCAGCGAACGCCGTAGATTCTCCGCCAGCGGCGGGCCCTGGCGGACGGCGAACACCCCCGCCTTCTCGAGTGCCGTGCCGACCATGGCGGCACAGTCGCCGACCGCAAAGATGAACGGGTCGCTGACCGTCTGCAAAGTGTCAGATACCCGAATGAAACCACCACTGTCGAGCTCGAGGCCCGTATCGCGCAGCCACGGAACGCCGCCCGCCTGGGTCACCCAGACCACCTCGTCGGCTGCCAGAAGCTGGCCGTCACGCGTCTGCAGCCCTCCCCGGAAAACCCGGCTGACTTCGGCCGCCCGATGCACAACGACGCCACGCGCTGCCAACAGAGTTTCGAGCTTCTCCCGGACGCGGGCGTTGTGGGTGGGTAGAATATGATGGCCGGCGGAAAAGAGGTGGAAGGAGACGCCAAGTCTGCCAAGTCTGCCGCGTTCACTGGCGTCGAGTTCGAGTTCGAGTTCGTATTGCAGACGGTACTGCATCGCCAGCAGCAACTCGATACCAGCAACCCCGGCACCGACGACGGCAATCGTCAACGGCGCGCTGCTGCGGCGCACACGTTCCAATAGAGCCAACCAGCGCTCGTTGAATTGTCCAATCGGTTTGACAGCAATCGCGAATTCCGCCGCGCCCGGCACGCGGTCGACCGCCGGCGTCGAACCGACGTTGAGCGACAGCCGGTCGTATGCCACCGGCGGCCGGTTGCGGCAGAGCACCGTCCGCCTCCCCCGGTCCACGCCGACGACTTCGTCGCACAGAAAACGGGCACCGGCAAAACTGGCGAGGCGGCGAAGGTCGATATGTACGTCGTCGTAACCATAGTGACCGGCGACGTAACCCGGCAACATCCCGGAGTACGGCGTCCGCTGATCGCTGCTGATGAGGCTCACGCGGACGCCGGGCAAGCGGTACCTTGCCAGACATTTGAGGGCGCCGACGTGAGCGTGGCCACCGCCGACGAATACGAGGTCTCTGAGCACGACTGCGGTGTCGCTGTTCATTCGCGGCCCGGTTCTGGTCTGCACAAGGAGGATCAGCGGCGACAGCCGTGTTGGGCCCCAAGGCCGCCGTCCTCCAGTCCACGTCGCCGCGTCTGGCAAGCCATCGCCGATCGGCTCACATTCTCGCATGCGCTGGCCCGTCCCGCGCACGACAGCGCAGCCAGTGGAAACTGGCGTGAGGCCGGGAGAGATTCCTGACAACCGCAGCGGTACTGTAAAACCCGACTGACGCTGCTTGCCGCTTCGCGAGACGCCCCCCTATGATCACCAAGCTTGCTCGTGAGCGCTGCAGTTGGCTGCCTTGCGGAGCAGTTAGTGGCTGTCTCCGACACCCGGACGCTCGAGGCACGCACCGTTCCGGTCGCGCGTATCGCAAGAGCAGGTATGAGTCGGTGCGTTTCGGTGCTCGTGTTGTGCTGTTGTGTTCTCCTCCACCCCTGCAGTCATTTCCTGGTCACCAGCAGCCCGACGAAACCGGCGCGCTGCTTGGTGGCCCTTTCTTTCTCTCGCCTCGGACCAGTGCTGAAAATGGATCCCGGTTTTCCGGATATTCAAGCGTCCTCCTTTCGTGGCAGACTGCGCTCCTGGATGGCGGTCAGCCAGAACGGTCGAACGGACTCCCGGCAATTTCCTTGCCGCACAGACAGGACCCGCACGCTTTCAGCAAATGACGATCCGACGCAGGAATCACTGAGTTCACCGACAACAAGAGTCTGCAAGACGTGGATGGAAGCTGCCACACGAAACCGTTTCCAGGAGAAGGCCGATGCGTGATGACGAACCATCAGATCAACGCCAACCTGGTGGCGTTTCGCCTGCCGAACGCCGTTCAGCGCCTGATCGACGTTCGGCAGGCGACCGTCGGCGGGGTGTCGATCGACGCCGTGGCGGCGAGCGCCGCGAGACTTCGAATCCGGACCTCCTGTTTGCAGACCTTGAAATGCGGGTCGCTGCGGCGCTTCGCCAGCATGGGGGGCTGCCCGAGGGAGACGGCTCGGGATGGGACAAACTGATCGTCCCTTTCCGATGAACTGACGACGCTCGATCGGGTGCGGTCAAGGCAACAACGCCGCGGCGACTCAACTGAACTCGTGCCGCTGTTGCTCCAGGTGGACGATGTAGCGCTGGATCTGCTTGTCGTCGGCGCGACGCAGACCGGCGAACTGCAGGCCGAGGCGCCACTGAGTAGCGCCGACTCGCAGTTCGAACGGCGTGACGTGTCTGACGCAGGCGTCAACGCCGATGGCCTGCCGTTCCTCGGGCAGCGAAAAAGAGCAGCGGGGCAGCTCAAGCCCAGGCTCTAACTTATCGGGGACGCCCACCGTCAGGCCGACTCCTGCAACCGAGAGGTCGTGCACCGGAAGTGCCAGCGCATGCCCGTCTGGATAACGAAGGCGAAACTGCAAAGGGCGAGCGAGCGGCGTCTCCACCCGGAAAACGTCGCGTCGCTGCAGGCGCACGATGAATTTCGGCAGCGGCACGGCAAACGCATGCGCGCCGCGAAAGGTGATTTCCTTCGCCTGACCGGTCGAGAACTGGACATGAATGCCGCCCGGCCGAGCGACGAAGACGTTACGCTGACTATCGGGGAAGCGCCGGTTGATTTCCGCGCTCCCGCTGCAATCGATGATCAAGCACCCGGTGTCCGGTTGAACGGCAAGCAGCAACGTCAGGAAGTGTTCGCTGTTGCCGGCAAACTGCACCGAAAACGACTCCTTGTCTTCAGCAAAGCCGGCGAGGGTAAATACGATGGCTTTGTTGCCGGTAATGTGAAAGCGGTCTTCAATTTCAGCTTCCGACAACTGCGCTATCTGCGCCATGACCCCTCCCCCGGGCGCCAAAGCTGCGGCACGCAAGGCACCTGCGCACCGGCGGCAGGCGACGGTATCACGCCGCCGCTGTCAGCGCCGGATAGACAGACGCTCTCGCGCATCCGCCACACAGACTCCAAATCCCCCCTGTCCACAGGACAACCGACAAAGTATTGATCGACTGGTGGGTACCCGTCAATGGCTGATCGGCGCCGCAGGGGGTAACGGGATTGCCTCGGCGCGGTGCGACTGGCATGATCCACATCTAACCAGAAACGCTCAGCGGCAACCATCAGGTGACACCGCACCCTGCGCAAGCCACCTGCACAATAAGGTGCACCGCCTCGCCTGTGAGCGCGTTATTGATCACTCGAACAATACGGAATTGTCGGTGTCCACTTTACTGCGTTTCGCCGTCCTGCTTGCTTGCTGCCTTGCCCTTGCCTACGCGCAGGAGGGTGTGACCACGCGTAGCGCACAACCTTCGGCGTCGGCAAAGCGGCTGGCGCTGGTCATCGGCAACGACGCCTACGAAAAGGTCAGCCCCCTCGAAAAGGCCGGCAACGACGCGGCGGCCATGGCGCGCGAACTGCAAGCTGCCGGCTTTGATGTCCTGCAGCACCGCAACCTTAACTATCGCGGCATGGTCAAGGCGGTGGAGACCCTGAGCAACCGCATCACCGGCGGCGATCAGGTGGTCGTCTTCTTTGCCGGGCACGGCGTCCAGATCAAGTCGGGCAGTTATCTGTTGCCGGTCGATATCGAAGCCAGCAGCGAAGGCGAAGTCGAGAAGACCGCTTACGGACTGGGCGACCTGACCGATAAACTGAGTGAAGCGAAAGCCTCGTTCGTACTGGTAATCGTCGACGCCTGCCGCGACAATCCGCTCCGCTCGCGCGGGCGCAGCGTCGGCGGTGCGCGTGGTTTGAGCCCGATCGAGCCACCCAAGGGACAGATGGTCGTCTACTCGGCAAGCAGGGGTCAGCAAGCGCTCGACCGGCTCAACGCCAATGACAACAACCCCAACGGTGTCTTTACCCGTGAGTTCATAAGCCGCATGCGGCGACCGGGCGTGCGGATTGAAGATACGGTGCGCGAAGTGCAGGACGCTGTCGAGGAACTTGCGGCCAAGGTCAGCCATGAGCAGCGGCCGGCGCTGTACAACGAGTCGCGCGGCAACTTCTACTTCTTCGCTCCCGCGGCCGCACAGGCTTCTGCATCACCGCCGGCACCGGTAAGTATTCCCGCACGCGCGCGAACACCGGCGGAAATCGAGGACGGTTTCTGGGACCAGATCAAGGATGATCGCGACAGCAGCGGCTTCGAGGCGTATCTTAAACAGTACCCCAATGGCCGCTACGCCGGCCAGGCGCGACTCACACTCAGCAGACTCAAAGCGGAACCCGAGCGAGAAAAAAGCGCGCTCACAGAACGACGGTCGACCGCAGAAAATCAACGCCCAGTCAACGAGCGCGGGACAATGGAAACACCACCCGCCGAAACCCTCGCCTGGAAGCGCGCCTTGCGCACGTATTCGGCGACCGGCTCGCGAGCAGCCATCGATGTCTACCTGGAAAGACACCCGGGCAAGATCGATGAACTTCGCGTCGCAGCGCGCAGCGGCAAGGCAGACGCCCAGGCCGAGCTGGCGTATCTGTCGGTCAGTGGATGGGGCTTGGCGAAAGATTACCCGGAAGCCTTGCTCTGGGCACGGAAAGCGGCCGAACGTGGCAGTCCGCACGGCCAGTACGTCCTCGGTGAGCTATACCGCAATGGTTACGGCGTCGTGCCGAACGCCGGCGAAGCGGCCGCCTGGCTGCTCAAGGCAGCCGAAACCGGGTTGCCGCCGGCGCAATACAGTCTGGGTGCCCTGTACGAGAGCGGCCAGGGCGTCGACCGCAACCTGATCGAAGCAACCCAGTGGTACCGCAAGGCGGCGTCTCAAGGCGACGAAAGAGCCCGCTTGGCATTGCTGCGTCTGCGACAGAAACCAGGCGTTCTCTCTCCTGACCTGCGTCCCCGCAACCTCGCCTTGCCGAGATGAACGGTGCCGGCAGCACCATCGTAGAGAACCGAAAAGGAACTCCATCGCCAGCAGTTCACGCTTGATCTTATCGCCAGCATCGATGACACTAGCCTGCAGTGGTGGTTGGACGTCCACTTCCCTTCATCCTGACAACCCTGGAGGTCACATGAACAGAATGTCTCTTACACATGCCGCTGCGCTGCTGTTAAGTGCAGTCATGGCGCTGGGATTGGCCTTGCCCGCCGGTGCACAGGGAACGGCAGCACTCGATGCCAGCGCGCAGCGCGCTTATGGCAAGCTCGTTGCGCAGGTGCCCACGGCCAGGGAACTGGGGAAAACCGCGGTCGCTGTGCTGGTGTTTCCCAAGATTACCAAGGCCGGATTCGTCATCGGGGGTCAATACGGTGAAGGCGTTCTTCTCCGGAGTGGCAAGCCCGCCGGCTATTACAGCACCGCCGGGGCCTCGTACGGACTGCAGGCAGGTGCGCAGCAATTCGGCTACGCGATGTTCTTCATGCACGAACAAGCGCTCTCCGCGCTGACCGAGATGGACGGTTTTGAGGTCGGAGTTGGGCCCAGCGTTGTTGTGGTCGACCAGGGAATGGGCAAGTCGGCGACGTCGATCACGACCAAGGACGACATCTACGCGTTCATCTTCAGCCAGAAAGGGCTGATGGCCGGCGTCGGTCTGCAGGGCAACAAGATCACGAAACTCGCAAAGTAAGCTGGCGAAGCGAAGGCCCGCACCTACGTACCGGATGCCATCAACAGTGCTGGCCGAGCGAGCTCAAGAAGCCGTCAAAAACTCGAGACGCTGCTTGAATACTTGGATCGAGCCTATTGATTCAGCGATGGAAATGTAGGTAACGGACTTACCCGATAGTCAATCGGGGAATCTGCAGCCGCTTCTGACGGCGAGAGCAGCAGGCAGACGGGGAGAAGGGCGACCCCGCTGGTATTCGCTCCGGTGAGTAGTCGATGCGGTGTAGTTTCTGCACACTTCGTGCCGTCAGCGGGTGCTGACGGCCGACCGGTTTCGATAGCGGCAGCACCGCAAACAGTCAATGGGTCTCACCCCATCTGTACGAAGTGCTCGACCTCGTCGATCACCGCCAGGTCGTCAGCCTGCGATGGGGCGAACTCCTTCAGACTGGTGGCGCCGCGCGATGCCTGATGCCGGCTCCCCATCCTCGCCCGGCGAAGCGGGACCGGCCTCGCCGGCCGGTTGCGACTTCCCGTGCCTGGCCGCCAAGGCCGCCAGTTCCCCGTCATCCGCGCCCACGAGTCGCCCGGGCCGATACCCGAGGTCGATCAGGAGCAGCCGAGCCACCTGTTCGGCCGGATAGAGCCGGTCGCCGACGGCATTCCAAACCAGCCTGGGAAAGCCGTCGCGGCGCTCCCAGGCGCGGAGGGTGCCTTGCCGATCCCGGTGTCGCGCTCCAGCACCGCGATCGGGACGCCTAAACTGAAATTTTCTTCTATTTTGTCCTAGACGAATGCTTGACATTCATCACCATGAATCGTATCTTAGCGGCGACAACAATTTTGTCTAGGACATTTATCAGCAAAGAGTCGCCCATGAACGCCCCGGAACGTTTTGCCCTCCCCGACATCCCGCCCGCCTTCGACCTTCGCCTCCTGCCGATCCCGCAGGCCGGCGTCCGCGACGCGCGTTCGCCGCTGGCGCTCAGCGCCGAGCTCGGCGGCTGCAAGCCGTAAGGAGCCACCATGGAAACCGAACGCAAGAATATCGCCGTCGTCGGCTCGGGTATTTCGGGTCTCGCCGCGGCCTGGCTCCTGGCGCGGCGGCATCGCGTCACGGTGTTCGAGGCCGGTCCCTGGGTCGGCGGCCACACCCATACCGTCGACGTCAAGGTCCATGGACGGGAGTTTCCCGTCGACACCGGTTTCCTGGTCTTCAACGACCGGACCTACCCCAAGCTCTGCGCGCTCTTCGACACCCTGGGGGTCGAATCGGTGGCCAGCGACATGTCCTTCTCGGTGAGTCTGCGCGCACCGGACATCGAGTGGGCCGGAACCAACCTATCCACGGTGTTCGGACAGCGCCGCAACCTCTTCCGGCCCGAGTTCTGGCGCATGGTGGCCGACATCGTGCGCTTCAACCAGGCCAGCGTGCGCTGGCTGGAGAAGCACTGCGCCGAAAGTGGCCCCACGCTCGGCGCCTACCTCGACGCCCACGGCTATTCGGCTGCGTTCCGCGACTGGTACCTGCTGCCGATGGCCGCCGCCATCTGGTCCTGCCCGACGGCGCAGATGCTCGACTACCCACTCGCCACCTTCGTCCGCTTCTGCCGCAACCACGGCCTGCTGTCGATCGACGACCGCCCGCAGTGGCGCACCGTGAGGGGCGGCGGCCGCGAGTACGTCAGCAAGCTGCTCGCCGACATTCCGCGCGTGCGGACCGGCACGCCGGTGCGCGCCATCTGCCGCGGCCGCTGCGGCGTCGACCTGATCACGCGCCACGAACACCACGTTTTCGACGACGTCGTGCTCGCCTGCCACAGCGACCAGGCGCTGGCGCTGCTCGGCGAAACGGCGTCGCCCGCGGAACGCCAGATCCTGGGTGCCGTACGCTACCAGCCGAACCGCGCGCTCCTGCATACCGACGCCTCGCTTCTGCCGCGCGATCGGAAGCTCTGGTCGGCCTGGAATTACCTCGGCGACCCGCCGCAAAAAGGAGCGGCGGATTCTGGCTCGCGGCCGGTCAGCGTCTCCTATCTGATCAACAAGCTTCAGCCGCTGCCCGTTTCGTCGCCGGTGATCGTCACCCTCAACCCCAGCCGGCCGATCGACCCGACGACCCTCCTGGGCGAGTTCGACTATGCGCATCCGGTCTTCGACGGCCCGGCCATCGCGGCGCAGCACCGGCTCGACCTGATCCAAGGTTTCCACGGCGTGTGGTATTGCGGCGCGTGGACCGGATACGGCTTCCACGAGGACGGCCTCAAATCCGGCCTGCGCGTCGCGGCGGCGCTGGGCTGCCCGGCGCCCT
>ERZ761603.1308-NODE-1308-length-18883-cov-8.356597_pt1 | contig 18883 bp, 19 predicted proteins | sample MGYA00511879_ERZ761603 | MGnify/ENA primary metagenome ERZ761603 (study PRJEB28899, sample SAMN02850040) | bioreactor sludge metagenome | biome: EBPR Sludge; feature: EBPR Bioreactor; material: flocular biomat | place: Australia: Thorneside Wastwater Treatment... | reverse complement strand
TTCAGACGTGTGCTCTTCCGATCTAGTCCGTAAATATTGTCTTTTCCCACTAGGACCTTGAACGCATTTCTTATCCTTGAAGAGAAGCTTCGTAGCTGCTTTCCGGTCTTATGCATATCTAAATGTAACGTGGTATCTAGGTTTGGCATAAATTTACCTTTTAATGGCAACCGATTGCTTACATATTGCGACGCAACATAATAGCCTATTGATATGCCTATGTTTTTCCTTTGAACACCAAATTTTGGCAGCTATGAAAAATCAACAGGTTGCCGAATTGTGGGTAATCATCGTCGCTTGGCCCTGGATTATAGCTTCACTATAGAATTGGAAATGGAATAACACACAAGCCACCGACCAAGCCTGTGCTGGCGCACCGCGAGGATGATGCAGGGGAGCGCCATCGAAGATTTCACTGACCGTACCCAACCCAGTATCACTGAGATGATCGCGGATCGGCTCCAGCCAAGCTTGCACCGCCACCGCGTCACTATTCACTCGATACACAGCCAGGGCAAAATATCCCAACAGCCAACCCCATACCGGCCCTTAGTGATAACCGCTGTCGCGTTCCAGGACATCACCGGCGTCATGTGGCCGAACCGTTGGCTAGCCACCACTCACGCCGCTCAGCCTGGATCAAATCGCCGCACAGCGCCCGGCCGCAACGGATGAAATCAGGTAATTCGCCAGCCATGAACATCCCCGGTTGCTTGATCGAAAATCCAGTGATTTTGCAGCAAATTCCAGGGATGGGATAGGCAATTTAAGGAGATTCAGGGGCTGGGTTGCGGTGCCAGCCGCAAGGAATCGCCGACCTGGATACCGCGCCGGGCCGCTTCACCTGCGTTAATTTCCAGGATATAACGCACAGTGGCTGTATGGCTGGGATAGACTGGACAGTTGAGTGTCTTGCAGGGCGGAACCTCCGCCACGATTTGTGCTAACCGGCCTTCCGCATCGAAATACAGCAAATCCAAGGGAATATAGGTGTTTTTCATCCAGAAAACCGCCGGGCCGGGTGGTTGGACGAATAACATTCCCTGATTAGATGGCAGTTCCCGGCGAAACATCAAACCGCGTTGACGCGCGTCCGGCGTTTGCGCGATCTCGGCCTGAAAAGTCGCCGGGCCGACGGTCACTTGTGTCTTGTCCAGCGCGAAAACCGGATTGACGGTCAGTGCCGCCAGCCAAACGAACTGTCGAATGAATCTTCGATAACGCAGCATCACGATCTTGTCCTGTGGGTAGTTTTCACGGATTCTGGATGCTTATCTCAAAATATTCCAATGGTTGATGGTATTCATGCATTTTCAACTCCTCCAGACCGACGGTGCGGCCCGTCGTGGCCGGCTCACCTTCCCCCGTGGCACGGTAGAAACCCCGGCCTTCATGCCGGTAGGCACTTATGGCACAGTCAAAGCGATGACCCCGGAAGAGGTGCGTGCCAGCGGCGCTGACATCATCCTTGGCAACACCTTTCATCTGATGCTCAGGCCGGGTACGGCGATCATCGAGCAGCACGGGGGATTGCATGGTTTCATGCATTGGAATGGCCCGATTCTGACTGACTCGGGCGGTTTTCAAGTCTTCAGTCTGGCGGCGATCCGTAAAATCACCGAGGCCGGGGTGAAATTCCGGTCACCGGTGAATGGCGGGATGGTGTTTCTGGGGCCAGAGGAGTCGATGGCGGTGCAACGGGCGCTGGGTTCAGACATTGTTATGATCTTCGACGAATGTACCCCCTACCCCGCCACGGAAACCGAAGCACGCCAGTCCATGGAACTATCATTACGCTGGGCGCGGCGCAGCAAGACCGCTCACGCTGACAACCCTTCGGCATTATTCGGCATCGTTCAGGGCGGGATGTATCCGGCTTTGCGGCGCGTTTCCGCCGAGGGATTGCAGGAAACCGGTTTCGACGGCTACGCCATCGGCGGGCTGGCGGTCGGCGAGCCATTGGCGGAGCGGTTGGCGATGCTGGAATGCACCACGCCGCTGCTACCGGAAAACGCACCGCGCTATCTGATGGGCGTCGGCAAACCCGCGGACATCGTTGAAGCCGTGCGCCGGGGCATCGATTTGTTTGATTGCGTGATGCCGACCCGCAATGCCCGCAATGGTCATTTGTTTACCCGGCATGGCGACCTGCGCATCCGCAACAGCGCGTACCGCACCGATACCCGGCCGTTGGATGAAAACTGCGGCTGCTACACCTGCCGGCACTATAGCCGCGCCTACCTGCGCCATCTTGATCAGTGTCATGAAATTCTCGGCGCCCGGCTCAATACCATTCACAACCTGCATTATTACCAGGATTTGATGCGCGAATTACGCGCAGCGATCATTGAGAGCCGGCTGGAACGGTTCGTGGCGGATTTTTACAAAACCACGCAAAAGAGCCGACCCGACGGTTTTAACTAACCAATTGAAGAGAATGGATTTGAAGCTCCATTCTCGCTGGGCATTCAGATGTGGTGGCTGAAACGAACCCAGCTTTGCGGCGTCCAGCCTGGATCGAGGCCCATCGCATCATCACCGGCCAGGTGCAAACCGCACTTGCGGGCGAAATAACGATGAAACGCCAGGCTGGGCGTCAGCTCCGGATGAAAGACCGTGACCAGAATCTGGTCATCCTCGGCAGCGGCCACATAATCATCCATGGACAGTAGCACCCGTACCCCGGGTCCGGTCCGGACAATTTTCGGCGCGCGGATGAAGGTCAGCGGAATCGCCTCCGATGCCACCATCGGCACCATCGCCTGGCCATTGAAACTGTCAAGCTGGCTGCCAAAGGCGTTGCGGCTGACGGCGATATCGATCAGCCCAAAAAATGGCGCCTCGCCAATATTCTCCCGCGCTAGCAGAATCGCCCCAGCGCAGGTGCCCCATAACTTCAAACCTTGACGATAATGCGCCTCGATGTCCTGGCGTAAACCAAAAATATTCAGCAACCGGGACAGGCAGGTACTCTCGCCGCCAGGGATAATCAGTCCATCCAGTCCTTCCAGGTCCGCAGTGCGTTTGACCGGCCGGCCCGCGGCCCCGATCCGGCACAGGTGATCCAGATGCTCCTGTACGCCACCCTGCAAATCGAGGACACCGATCACACCAGAACCGGTTGCTGCATTCATTACCAGCCACGCCCCGCTAATCGCTCTTCATCAGGCATAGAAGCCACATCCAGTCCCGGCATCGGATCGCCTAAATCGAATGATGCCTCCAACAATTTATCAGGGTCGTTGTAATAGGCCGTTGCTTTGACAATCGCGCGGGCGCGGCGTACCGGATCGCTGGACTTGAAGATACCTGAACCGACGAATACGCCGTCGCAACCCAGTTGCATCATCAACGCAGCATCGGCTGGAGTTGCGATGCCGCCCGCGGCGAAGTTGACCACCGGTAGCCGGCCCAGCTTCTTGACCTCCAGCGCCAGCTCATAAGGCAGGCCATTGTTCTTGGCGAAGCTCACCACTTCCTCGACAGGCATGTTCGCCAGTTGGCGGATCTCCCGGTTCATGGTGCGCATGTGGCGCACGGCTTCAACTACATTGCCCGTACCGGCTTCACCCTTGGTGCGGATCATCGCCGCGCCCTCGGCAACCCGCCGCAACGCCTCACCCAAATTGCGTGCGCCACAGACAAAAGGGATCTCGAAACCGGTCTTGTCGATATGACATTCCTCGTCGGCCGGCGTGAGCACCTCGCTTTCATCAATGTAATCAATCTTGAGGGCTTGCAAGATCTGGGCTTCGACGAAATGACCAATGCGCGCTTTCGCCATGACCGGAATCGTCATCGCCCCCTTGATCGCCTTGATCAAGCCGGCATCGGACATCCGCGCCACCCCGCCCTGTTTGCGGATATCCGCTGGCACCCGCTCCAAGGCCATGACCGCCACTGCACCGGCTTCCTGAGCGATTTGGGCCTGTTCCACATTGACCACATCCATGATGACCCCGCCCTTGAGCATCTGCGCCAATTGCGTGTTCAGGAGATAACGATTCTCTGCCATGCTGCTCTACCTAAATCAACTAGAATGAAAATGGAATGGCCGCTCCATTGCGCGCCGTCCGAATGACCCACTCCTATGAAGCGGCGGAGTATATCACCATCAGGGTTGGCCACCGTATTCCTGAGACCATCGGAACCTGTAACTATTCATATTTCCCGCCCAACACCTCCACTATGATCCGTGGGACCTGCTTTATTTTGTTAGAGAATCTGGAAACAGGCATGACCGGCCCGCGCCGGACCCTTCGCTGGTTATTGGCTGCTTTCGTCGCCAGCAGGTATGTGCTCCTCGAAGACTTGCCGGGAACAGGCAAAACGACTCTAGCTAAAGCATTCGCCTGCTCACTGACGCTGGAATTCCAGCGGATTCAATTTACCCTGGCAAGGCAGAACAGCAACGGCTCGCGGAAGTTGCCGGAATCTGGCGAATGAGCATGCAATCACCCTCGCGCGCCGGGCGCAAGCGAAAGACTGGTTCGCGTCTCCCTCAAAATTGCCTGCGTGCTAGGTGAATGGGCCTGTCAGATATCTCTGAATGCGAAACACAGCTTATCTTGACCTTGCAGGCAGCGTTTTGAAGCACAAACTCAATCATCAGGATTTAAAATCACCGGGCAGTAGCCTGGACAGGCAACCCACCCCGCACAACGATCAAGGTGAGGACATGGTAAACGACACACCGGAAACCAGCAGAAGCATTATCGGCATTCCCTTGGGTGACATTGCTGGCGTTGGTCCAGAAATTGTTGCTATGGCACTGGCGCAACCAGCAATCTATGAAACAGTGCGGCCTTTGGTGGTTGGGGAGATCAGTGCTCTGCGGCGGGCCCTACGGATTACAGGGCTTCATCACCTGGACATCCATGTCGTGTCCGGCCCGGCTAAGGGCCGCTATCAGTACGGAAGCATCGATTTGATCAATCTGGCCAATATCGATGCCAAATGGATACCTTTCGGACGGGCGCAGGCCGAAGCCGGCCGCGCTGCACACCAATTCATTGAGAACGCCGTGGAACTGTGCCAGACCCGCCAAGTGGATGCGCTGGCCACCACCCCGATCAACAAGGAAGCTTTCAAAGCCGCCGGCATCCAGGACATCGGCCACACTGAACTGCTGGGCCGATTGACCGGCACGACCGATCCGCTGACCCTGTTCCAGGTGCTTGACCTGAAAGTCTTCTTTCTGAGCCGGCATGTTTCTCTTGCTGGAGCGATCAAGCTCATCACCCGCAAACGGGTTTTGGATTATTTGCAACGCTGTACCGAAGCCTTGAAAGCGCTCGGCCTTCCCCGGACACGATTGGCGGTGGCCGGACTCAATCCTCACTGCGGCGAGCACGGTCTGTTTGGCCGCGAAGAAATGCGCGTGCTAGAACCGGCCATCGCTGAAGCGCGGACCCTGGGCCTCGATGTCACTGGCCCCATCGCCGCTGATTCCGTGTTCCATCTCGCCCGCCAAGGCGAATTCGATGCCGTGCTGTCCCTTTATCACGATCAGGGACATATCGCGACCAAAATGGTGGATTTCTATCGCACCATCGCGATCACCATCGGCCTGCCCTTCATTCGCACCTCGGTCGACCACGGGACTGCTTTCGATTTGGCCGGATCCGGCCAAGCCAATCCATTGAGCATGACGGAAGCAATCCGGTTGGCTGGCGTGTACGCGCTGGACTACCGCAACCGGACGATGGCTAGGCCAATTCCTTCAACAAGCCAAGAATAACTGGCTATTCAGCTATTACCGGCGAGCCGCTCCTGAAGCAGCGCCAGAACCCCTTCACGGGAACGCGGCGCGGATTGCAGGTGATCGCCACCATTCCCTAACGCCTCTGCGATTTCCAGCAGCAAAGGCGGCCGCAGCCGCGACTGACGCAGGACCTCCCGGTCTCCCAGCACCAGCGCTGTCTCCCCCTGGCGCAACACGGCGCCTTCATAGAACACAGCGACTTGATCGGCCCAGGCATACGCAAGCTCCACATCGTGTGTTGAGAACACGAGGGTGGTGCCTGCTTCATACAACTGCTGCAAAGCACCCAGCAGATGCGTCACGCCATGCGGATCAAGGCCGGCCGTCGGTTCATCCAGCACCAGAATCTCCGGACGCATCGCTAACACCCCGGCAATCGCCACCCGCTTCTTTTGACCGAAACTCAGCGCATGGGTAGGCCGGCCGGCCAGATGCGCGACGCGCAATGCTTCTAACGCCTCACGCACCCGCTCACCGGCTTCGGCGTCAGATAAACCAAGGTTTAGCGGCCCGAAAGACACATCCTGGCTGACGGTCGCAGCAAACAACTGGTCATTCGGCTCCTGCAAGATCAGCCCAACCCGCCGCCGCCAATGATTGAGCGTCTGATGATCGTAGCCAACCGGCTGGCCATCAAGCTGAATTTCACCCCGGGTGGGTTTACAGAGACCGTTTAGATGCAACAACAGGGTTGTTTTGCCGGACCCGTTAGGACCGAGAATCGCCAATTTCTGGCCTCGTTCGATACTCAAATTAAGGCCACGCAGCGCCACTACTCCACCGGGGTAGATATACTCCAATCCACGAACTGCCAGCAACGGTTCGTTCATGACAGGCTGCGCGCTAGCCAGCCGCTGGCCAGACCGACCAGACCAACCCCCATCATCCCGGCGACCAGCCGGGTCCATGACGGTTTCCATTGTGGCGGCAGCACCCGCAATTCACCGGTATAACCCCTCGCCATCAACCCAATCTCCAGCCGGCGTGCCTGCTCCAGGGCTCGCTGAAACAGGTTGCCCCCCAACAAACCTAACGAGCGCACGGATCGATCCAGGCGTGAATAACCCAATCGCGCCGCCTGAGCTTGGCGCCCGGTCAATGCTCGCTCGGAAAACACGAAGATCAATCGGTAAATCAACAAAATCAGTTCAATTACTCCAGCAGGAATTCCAATTCGCCGCAACAGGAGAACCCCATCGGTCAACGGAGTAGTCAGGATCAAAAAAGCCAGGCAGCTCATCGCCGCAAGCGCGCGGAGCGCCGTTACCAGCGCCAACTGCAAACCTTCAGGGGAAAGAGCCAAGTCAAAACCGGAAGCGAAATCTACCGAGATCGCTAGAAACGGGATACCTGCCAGCAAAAACATCAATGGTGCCGCCAGGACACTTACCAGCGTTCTCCAGGGAATTCCAGCGCCATATACTGTGGTTAACATCGCGCCTGCCAACACGAGTGGCGCGGTAGTTAAGGGTGGCAAAATCAGGGTCAGCACCAGTAGACTGATAGCGGGTAACCCCTTTTCCACAGGATGCCAATCCCGCCAGCGATTGGTCCAGGCATAATGATCAATCGCCCGCATCGGAGCGGCTCTGCCGGCCTTGGCGCTGGCCACGCTTGAAACCCAGATAGTAGCCCAACACTCCCGCACCCAGGGCTGCCTGTAGAGCGAATAACCCACTGGCAATTTCAGGAGACGGCACCCAAATAAAACCAAACCAAGGCTGATAATCCGGATTCAGCGTAGCGATCGTCTTCATCGCCTGTCCATCCGTTCCCGCAAACTCAGTCCCTTCACGGCGGCTGCCAATGAGTACCGAGGCCACGATTAAAGCCACTGCCACCGCTAACAACCCACTATTTCGCGCTTTCACGGGCGAGCCTCCGAGACAAGGGGCTTCGGTAAAAATCTGAGGTTTTGCAATTCATCGCCGCTGTATTCCCGCAAGAAATTAACGATCACCACAGTCAGTAACCCTTCGACCACTGCCAGAGGTAACTGGGTAGGGGCAAACACTCCAGCAAATTTGAGGAACGATCCAACGATCCCACTGGCTGGATCGGGAAAGGCTAGAGCCAGTTGGCCCGCAGTCACCAGATAGGTGGCCAGATCACCCAGCATCGCTGCTAGAAACACCCCCGCAGCCAAAGGTGCCTTCAATCCCTTCGCGCTACGTAATACGGCATACGCGACCCAAGGACCGGCAATCGCCATTGAGAACACATTCGCCCCCAAAGTGGTTACCCCGCCATGCGCTAACAATAGCGTCTGAAACGCCAGCACAATGGTTCCTAATAAAGCCATCACCGAAGGGCCAAACAGAATCGCTCCTAAGCCTGTCCCAGTCGCGTGAGAGCAACTGCCGGTAACCGATGGCAGCTTGAGCGCCGAAATGACAAAGGCAAAGGCGCCCGACGCCGCCAGTAGCAATTTGATTTCGGGCTTTTCGCGCATCAATCGATTGACGCGATAGACACTAAAAAAAACGAACGGCAAGGAAGCTGCAGTCCATGCAACAGCATGTAGGGGTGGTAAAAAACCTTCGGTAATATGCATAACGATCTCCCCTGAGTTTGCAAGCGGCAGGTTCAGGGAAGTCGCCCTAAAAGATGTCAGTGACCGCAATAAATTCGCGGCAACACAGGCAGGAGACCGTCCGCGACCCCGGAACACCCCGCCCGGAAATACGTGATGAAATAGCAATACCGGCAGGTCTCCTGGCTCACAGGTCCTCGTCGCTCGCCCAACCTTCCCAACCTTGCCGGCCAGTGGTTTACGGGGGGCGTGACTCGCTGTTCACAGTTGCGGGGGCAGCTCTGGATTGGGCAACGCCATGGCTGCCGCACCAGATTCCCAATTTTATTCCCCTAGGGCCAACTACCCCTGGGAACCGGTATTGTTTGTAAAATAATGTTAAGCCCGGTTAGCGATCACGTCAACGCCAGGATCAAACGACCGGCTTGCCGTACTGACGAGCGGCACGCTTCCGTCAGCAGGCAGTGAGACAACAGAGGCTTACCTCATTTTTGCGCCTTGGGGGGGGTTAAACTAGGCGTTTCCCGGATTTTTCGTTACGCTTTCCCCGAATTAACACCGGAATTTGACATAATTGCATGATCAACAGTTGGTTTTCGAAAGACTATTCATACTCAATTGATTAATTGTCACTTTAAGTAACTTTTGAATAATCTGGAATCAGAACCCTTTATGAATGAGAAACGCCTGCTGATCGTTGACGATGAACCCGCATTCGGAGAATTTGTCCGCCAGGTTGCCCTGTCACTGAATTATGAAGTGATGGTGACTACAGACGGCAGGACCTCCCAGAAGTGCTATACCCATTTCCAGCCGACCACAATCATGTTGGATATGGTTATGCCCGATATGGACGGCAATGAACTGTTGCTCTGGCTGCTGCAACAAGGCTATGCCTCCGATCTGATCATCACCACTGGCTATAATCCAGATTATGCCAGCGATGCAAAAATTCTGGCTGAATTCAATGGATTGAGAACCGTAACAACACTGGTCAAGCCTTTCAGTCTGGCCCGGTTACGCGCTGTTCTCAGCCGCCAAGAGCATCCATGACACCCTCTTGCACCCTGCTCTTGTCAACCGGCCTGTTCCTCATCCTATTCGCCAGCACTCCCAGTGCCTTTGGAAAAGGCTACACATGAATGTCCTCGCCCAGAATACCGAACACCCTGCGAAAAAACGTCCCCTGCATCGTCAATTACTATTTTCCCATCTGTCAGTAGCCTTGGTCGGCATCAGTATGCTGCTAGCCGCGCTGGTCTCGACCTATGAATTACGTAACCGGGTTGTCCTGCTGGCCCGTGAAGGCGCGCCTATGGCCCAGGCTTCCCTGCAGGTATTGGCAGGTGTGCAATACTCGCTGGCCAGTCTCCGCGGCTGGGTCAGTCTGGGTGATCCTCACTTTCTGGAAGACTGGCGCGCGGCTTGGGACCAGCGCATCCTGCCGGCCATCGCGACGATCAAACAATGCCAGCACAGGTTCGAGCAAACGTGCATTCTGCCGCAATTCCTTGAACTTCAGACGCTCTTAACTGATCTGCAAGAATCCCAGCAGTGGGTGAAAACTATAGCCCACACGCCTGACAATGAACCAGCACGGCTGATTTACCAAATCGAGATTGTACCGAATGTAACGGAGCTAAAAGCACTGCTTGCCGCGTTACAGCGCGAAGAAGGCGCGCAACCCGATGCCCCAGGACGTAAATTCCTGCTGGGGCAGATCATGAAAATTCAGAATGCTGTTTTCAGTATTCATCTGTTATTACGAGAGACCTTGGGGATCAACGGCTTGCATTATGCTAAAGCCCTCTTAGAACAACTGGATACTGTTCAGCCGTTGATGGCGCAGATAACCGTAAATCCCCTGCTAACCCCCCAGCAAACTCAAACCCTCGATCGCTTTCAACAGGAGCTGCAAACCTTTGTGGTGCTGGCCAGAAAAATGACCGGACGCCGGCAAGCCGCAGATTGGAACCTGGCCTTGCATCGCATGGCCGTTGAAACGGATCCGCTGGCTGGCCGGGTTACTACCCTGATTTCGGCAATGGCCGTTGATTCCAAAGCACGTTTGGAGCGGGAAACTCACGCCGCACGCTTAGCCAGCATCGTGACCATCTCGATCCTAATCATGACCGCATTGGCTATGTTAGCTGCGGCTTACCACATGTCCCGGAAACGCGCGCGCTCCCTTGCTCGTCCGATCGCGGCATTAGCCGAAGCAACCCGGCGTTTGGAGAGCGGTTTTCCCGCCGATGATTTGCCTATCAAACGCAATGATGAGCTTGGCGAACTCACCCGCTCGTTCAACCACATGCGTGCTTCGATGCAGCAAACACAGACGGAATTGCGTGAGGCTAATGCGTTACTCGAAAAACGGGTTTTAGAACGCACGACCCAGCTAGCGCTCACCAACGCATCTCTTACCCAAGAGATCGAATTTCGTAACCAAACGGAAAAAGCCCTGCGCGAAAGCGAAGCACGGATACGCGCCATGACCCGGGCGATTCCCGACCTGGTGTTCGTCGTCGATATGGAAGGCCGCTATCGTGAGGTCTTAGCGGCTGGCCGGGAATGGGATACCCACCGGCTTACCCCGGCCCGAGGCCGTTTCCTGGCAAAAACTGGATCCCGGAACCTCCCAAAACCCCTTGAAACACTCGCTGATGCCTGCGAGAGCACCGCATCTGGGATCATCCCGGTCCGCGGCAAGCTGCTAAGTGAGGTCCATACCCCGGAGATGGCAGAATTCTTCATCGATATCATTCACCGCGCGCTGGAAACCCGGCAAATTCAGGTCGCTGAATACGAATTGGCAACCAGTTCAGGACTGCGCTGGTTCGAGTCGCGCACCGCACCGCTCGATATCCCGCTTGTTGATCAGCAGACCATGATGATCAGTGGCGCTCAAATGAACCTGTTTGATTTATTAGAGACCCCGTCTGCCGAAAAATTAGCCGCCATTGTGGTCGCTCGCGACATCACCAAGCGCAAACAGGCGGAAAATCAGCTCCGGCAAGCGCAGAAAATGCAAGCCATTGGCCAGCTCACTGGTGGGATAGCCCATGATTTTAACAACTTACTTGCAATCATCATGGGTAACCTGGAATTATTGCACGAGCAACTGGCTGTTCATCCCCGGCTGTACGAGCTGGCGCTGCAAGCCCTGCGAGCAGTCGACCGGGGTGCGGCGCTAACCCGGCGTTTATTGGTCTTCGCCCGCCGCCAGCCGCTGCAAGCGCAACCGACCGATTTGAATAAGCTGGTGCTCGGCATGATCGAACTGATCCGCCGCACTCTGGGCGCCACCATTCAGATCGAAACCACGCTGGCACCGGATCTGGAGCAAACTTTTGTCGATCCTGACCAATTTGAAAGTGCCCTGCTCAATCTGGTAATCAACGCCCGTGACGCCATGCCCCAAGCCGGCCGGCTGGTATTGGAAACCGCGAATGCCATTCTCGACGAAGACTACGCCGCCAGTCACCAGGACATACGGCCTGGAGCGTATGTCGTGCTGGCCGTCAGCGACTCTGGTACTGGTATGGTGCCGGAAGTGCTGGAGCGGGCCTTTGAACCATTCTTCACCACCAAAGAAACCAGCAAGGGCAGCGGTCTGGGTCTGAGCATGGTGTATGGCCTGGTCAAGCAGTCCGGCGGCCATGTGACGATATACAGTGAATCTGGCCGAGGGACCACAGTGCGGCTATACCTGCCGCGAATTCACAACGAAACCTTAGCGACGCTTGAACTACCCGATGCTGATACCCCGCTCGAAGGTCACGGCGAGACCATTCTCGTGGTCGAAGATGACGCCGATGTCCGTCTATTCGCTATTAAGGCACTGCACAGTATAGGCTATGAGACCTGTCAGGCTGGCGACGCTAAGACGGCCCTTGAGATTCTCAACGTAAACGCCCGGATTGCCCTGCTTTTTACCGACATTGTGCTGCCAGGCGATATGGACGGGGTCCATCTGGCTACTGAAGCCACCCGCCGCCGACCCGAACTGCCCGTACTGTTCACCTCCGGCTATACTGAACGTATGCTGTTTGCAAGTGGCAAGCACGCGGAAGGCGTGGAAGTATTGGCAAAGCCCTATCGCAAAGCCGAGCTAGGCCGCAAGTTACGCACATTACTGAATCGGCGTGCCAAGCCCTAATGAAACAAGCAGGACAAAATCGAGATTACCCTATTCGCATTCCAACGCCTCTCAAGCCTGTTTCACGCTATCCCTTAGAACCATGAATCAACAGACACGCATTGCCTGCCATGAATGTGATCTGCTGCAACAACTCAAACCACCTCCTCCCGGTGGCTGCGCCCGATGCCCGCGCTGCGGCGCGGTGCTGCATCGCAGTAAACGCAATAGTCTGAATCGAACCTTGGCGCTGAGCCTGGCGGGGCTTATCTTGTTTATGATCGCCAATGCTTTTCCTTTCCTAGCCTTTGAAATGCAGGGGCAGATCACAGAAACACGGCTGTTCACCGGTGTCACCGATCTCTACCACCAAGGCATGTGGGGACTGGCGGCGCTGGTGCTGTTTACCACCATCATTGTACCCGCCGTGCAGTTGATGCTAATGCTGTATGTGCTGATACCCATCAAGCTTGGGCGCACGCCTGGACATCTCGCCGGGGTTTTCCGGCTGCTGCAAAACCTTACGCCGTGGGGCATGATGGAAGTCTTCATGCTGGGCATTCTAGTATCGGTGGTGAAGCTGGCGGGGATGGCTACCATTGTACCGGGTCTGGCATTGTGGGCATTTGGCCTGCTAATCTTCGTATTGGCAGCGGCAGCAGCGGCTCTCGATCCACATCAAGTCTGGGAAAAGGTGAGATACGCGCCGTGAAGCCTTGGCCACCCAGCGCCGTCCACCAATCCCTTATCGGTTGCCCTTCCTGCGAATTATTGTGCAAGGCGCCCGCCCGCTTCGATGGCCAGATTCGTATGCGCTGCCCACGCTGCGGTGCAACGCTGCACACCCGCAAACCCAATAGCCTAGCGCGCACTTGGGCATTGGTGATCGCCGCGTTCATCTTCTATATTCCAGCCAATATCCTGCCGATCATGACGGTGACGTCACTGGGCAAAACCCAGTCCGATACCATTATGAGCGGCGTCGCCTATCTGCTATTACACGGCATGTGGCCGCTGGCCTTGCTGATCTTCTTTGCCAGTGTCGTGGTGCCGCTCCTGAAATTGATGATCCTCATCTATCTGCTGATTTCAGTGCAACTCCGCTCCCCCTGGCGGCCTCGCGACCGAACCCGGCTGTACCGCATCACTGAAGCGGTTGGCCGTTGGTCCATGGTGGATATCTATGTGGTGACCATCCTCGTCGCCCTGGTGCATTTAGGAAATCTGGCGGCCATTCGCGCAGAAACTGGCGCGGTTTTTTTTGGGGCAGTGGTGGTAATCACCATTTTCGCTGCCCTCACCTTCGATCCCCGATTGATCTGGGACAGTTTGGAAAAAAATCATGAATGATCCGCACAACGACAACCCTGCAGCCGCACCGCTCCCTGAAGTCATCCTCGAACAACGCAGCCGTTTCTCGCTGGTTTGGCTCATTCCATTGGTCGCCCTCGCCATTGGTGCCTGGCTCGCCTACAAAACCTATTCCGAGCAGGGACCCACCATTACCATCACTTTTCGCACCGCTGATGGCCTGGAAGCAGGCAAAACTAAACTTAAATACAAAGATGTCGAGTTCGGGCAAGTGAGCAGCATCAAACTCACGGAAGATCTTTCCCGGGTGATTGTAACCGCCAAGCTGATTAAGGACACCGAACAATATCTCACTGAAAAAACCCGGTTTTGGGTAGAGCGCGCGCGCGTATCCGCCGGTCGTGTGAGTGGACTCGGCACCCTATTCGCCGGTGCCTATATCGCTGTTGATCCAGTCGCCACGGGTCAACGCACCGATACCTTTACAGGATTAGAAACACCGCCCGCGGTGACTACTGACCAAATGGGAAGCCGCTTTACGCTGCGCGCCGCCGAGCTTGGTTCGCTCGATGTTGGCTCACCAGTTTACTTTCGAGCCATCAAAGTGGGACAGGTAACAAGTTACCGGCTTTCCGAGAACGGGCAAACTGTGGAAATCAAGATTTTTGTCAATGCCCCCTACGACCAGTTAGTGCGTACCAACACTTATTTCTGGAATGCCTCTGGATTCGATGTCACTCTGGATGCTAATGGCGTCAAAGTTGACACCGCTTCCGTCGTTAGCTTAATGATCGGCGGCCTCGCGTTCGAAACACCCATTAATCTTGAATCCAGACAATTAGCTGAAGAAGGTGCAATTTTTCAATTACACCCCAACCGGCAAAGCGTCCAAGAGGGTAGTTATATCCATAAAAGCCACTGGTTATTGCACTTTACCGGCTCGGTCCGCGGTCTGACGATAGGCGCGCCTGTAGAATACCGGGGCATTCGCATCGGCCAGGTAATCGATGTTAAATTAGAATTCGATCTCAACGACTTCACTGCGCGAATCCCCGTTCTCATCGAGATTGAGGCTGATCGCTTCCAATGGATCGGTGCATCACCTGACTATGACAATGAGCAAATATTTAAACAGTTCCAGAAAAACCTCTGGGATCAACTCATTGCCAAAGGGCTGCGCGCACAGCTTAAGACCGGCAATCTACTGACTGGAGCTCTTTTTATCGATTTGGATGTCTATCCCGGCTCCCCGCCCCGAACGATTGTTTGGAAGGAACCGTACCCTGAATTGCCTACAGTCCCGACATCGCTGGAAGAAATCAGAAACGTCCTAACCAAGTTTCTGGAAAAATTGCAGCGGTTACCTTTAGAGCAGATAGGTACCGATTTGCAGCAAAGTCTAACCGCGCTGCGCCAGACAGCCATCGAGGCATCTAAGCTCACTCATCAACTCAACACGCGTGCATTGCCCGAAGCGACTGCACGCTTGAAACAACTTCAAACGACTCTGGAAACTGCGGATAAGGCCCTGACCACTGCCGAGAAAACCTTAGGTACCGCTGAAAAGTCACTGGCAGCCGATTCGCCACTTCAACGGGAAGTGCAACGGATGTTGAAAGAGCTATCAGCCGCCGCCCGTTCCTTTAGATTGCTAACAGACTATCTCGAGCGGCATCCGGAAGCATTGATTCAAGGCAAGACGAGGTAAGTGCGATGAGTCTACACAGCCGGATTATCTGTACTATAACTATGATTTTCATGCTGATAGGCTGCGGCAGTACACCGCCTACCGAATTTTATACCCTGAGTCCACTCAATCGGTCCTTGCAGACTGCTCAAACCAGCGTATCCCACAGGGATATCATTGGCGTCGGCCCCATCACCATTCCTGAGTTCCTGGATCGGCCACAGATCGTGACTCGAACCACTGCCAACCGGCTTGACATCGATGAATTCCATCGTTGGGGCGGCTCTCTCCAAGAGGATTTCGCCCGGGTACTGATCGAGAATCTATCCCGGCTGCTAGCCACGCACCCAGTGCGTGGCTATCCAAGCTCAGAACCGTTGGATCTTCGTTATCGATTCGCTATTGATGTCCAGCAATTCGATGGCCGTCCCGGCAAGGAAGTCACCCTCAATGCCATCTGGACGCTACTGGATGAGCGCACAGGTAAGTCACTGATTACAAAGCGGTTCGAGCATCTATCGCCAGTGGCGTCCTCGGATTACGAGGCGCTGGTGGCCGCACACAGTACCGCGCTGGCGGCGCTCAGCCTCGAATTGGCGAACGCTATTCGCACAAACAGACAGTGAATGGATATGCATCGCTCATTAATAACATAACTATTTCATTCAGCTATTAACTATACAATGTATTTAGCTACTCTATGATTTCGCTGGTATTGCGGTTTGCCGCTACAATAGCGCCCCCTTACGCAGATGGTGGAGTTGCGGATGTAAGGGGCTATATAATGAGACACCGTCTGGCGCTTAAACTGCCATCGGTAATTCCATTGGATTTGAGGTTTCAACCTTGAGGGGACTTCCGGGACCAAGAACCTTTTGCACGTGTCTTGATTTGATTAAATATCTTATTTATCTAATTCATAAAGGATTCATATGCCAATTGCCAATCGTCTTGCTGCTGAATTCATCGGCACTCTCTGGCTCGTGTTGGGCGGTTGCGGCAGCGCCGTACTGGCTGCTGTGTTTTACGGCCCTGACAAATACCCTCTCGGTATCGCCCTTGTGGGGGTATCACTGGCTTTCGGCCTTACTGTATTAACCATGGCTTACGCTATCGGTCATATCTCTGGTTGCCATCTTAACCCCGCTGTCTCGGTTGGCTTGTGGGCTGGTGGCCGCCTTCCAACTGCTGATTTAATCCCTTACATCATCGCTCAGGTACTAGGCGCTATTGCCGGTGCCGGCATCATCTACCTCATTGCGACCGGAAAGCCAGGATTTGATGTGGTCGCTAGCGGTTTTGCTGCCAATGGTTTTGGTGAGCATTCACCGGGTGGTTATGGCCTGAATGCCGCACTGGTGTCTGAGGTGGTGATGACCTTCTTCTTCCTGATTGTCATTCTAGGTTCGACCCATAAAAACACGCCAACCGGTTTTGCCCCTATTGCCATTGGCTTGTGTCTGACCCTGATCCACCTTATCAGCATTCCGGTGACCAATACCTCGGTTAATCCGGCGCGTAGCACCAGCCAGGCAATCTTTGTCGGCGGCTGGGCTTTGCAGCAATTGTGGCTGTTCTGGCTGGCGCCGATCGCCGGCGCAGCAGCAGCGGGTTTCTTCCATCGCTGGATGGCCAACGATCATCCTTCCTGAAGCCTTGACACGATGAAATAAAGAGAGGGCGTGCTCACAACACGCCCTTTTTGGTTTTCCCTCTTCAAACATGCCCTGCTAGGCAACTTGAAAGTTGTGGGTCCCCAACGCCTGCAAACACCCGGTTTCTCTTCATTCTCCTATTGAATCATCTCTCTTAACTCCTCAATGATTCCCAGAAGAACATCATCCTTCATACTCATAAGAGTTCCTGAAAAATTTTTATCAATCATAATCAGGAAACCCAAGCACGATCAATAAAATATCCAGCTTCATCATAACAATTCAAAAATATCGCTAAAAATTTCATTAAATTGAAATATGACGGCTTTATTTTAGTGATACTTCATTTTCTTTTGAAGAATTTTCTAAAAAATTCATAATTCAGGCCAAGTACTGATTCCTTTTATCTTTAAATCCGATTAAAGAGAAAATTTTATGGATATATATATGTATTTTTTTAGCATAAAAAACTTTAAATTAAAAAAATTGCTATTTATATTTTTATTATTATATTGCTATATCATTAGTATAAATCCGGCTTATTCGGCAGAGGTTGGCCCTGGAATAACCGATACACATATCCGTATTGGCGCCATAATGCCTTTAACCGGAGATAATGATTATTACGGCATTCATATGAAAAAAGGCATTGATGCTGCGTTAGCAAATCAGATTGTACAAGGCCGAAAAATTGAATTTGAGGTAATGGATGATTCAAGTGACCCTATTACCACGATTCAAGCAGCCAATCAATTAATTGATAAAGGTATTTTTCTGATGCTAGGTAACATTGGAGCGCTTCCAACCTTTAAATTAATGCCCGTTCTCAGAGCAACCCAGATACCTAGTGTGGGCTTCTATACGCTTGGTGATGTTAATACCAATGATACACTAAACTATCGCCCCCGGACTACCGGCGAAGTAGCCACACTGGTTACCGTTGTAACTAATACAGGCATTAAACCAGATCAAATCTGTATTTTTGCCCAAAATGATGTATTTGGTGTAGCGGCGATTAATGGTTTTAAAACTGGACTAAAGGGTTTTCCTCAAACACAGACTATCATTGATAAATTGGATCATATCCTTGATATGACAATGAATGGAATGAATCCTGCTCCTAATAATCTTGGACCAATTGGATTTTATCCACACGAAACTATACTTATTAGAGATGGGTATCTCTCTTTAAAAGAATGGGAGCGAAAGAGTGGCAAATCATGCCAGTTTGTTATCCTCGTGGCTGTTCCGAAAGTTGCAGCCGATTTTATTGCGTATTCGCGTCATAAAAATGAAACTTGGCATTTTGGTGCTATCTCTGCGACGGCTGCAGGTTATGCTCTTAGCAAGCACTTATCGAATTACTCTATTAACGATGAAATTATTATTGTTACTCAAGTAGTACCCGATTTAGATGCATCTCTCCCAATCGTCAAGGATGCTAGAAATAGCCTCGAAAATGATTTTAATCATGTAAATCTTGAAGGTTATATTGTAGGCCGCCTGTTCTTAGCTATTTTGAAGTCGATGAAAGAACCCATCACACGGGATAATTTCATCAAGACAGCACACCAAGAATCATTAGAATTAGGAGGATTAAAAATTGAATTTAACCAAGAAGAAAATTCATCTAATTCGAAATTGATTTCATTAAATATCCTAGAGAAAAATACCTATAAACCATTTGTGATAAATGACTTTTCTATAGCTAAAAAACCATAATATAAAGCACATTTTTTTGAGAGTATTCATATATAGATAGATAAATAGCTTTGCTGGTGCTACAGAGTCTCTG
>ERZ761603.1306-NODE-1306-length-18892-cov-6.533047_pt1 | contig 18892 bp, 16 predicted proteins | sample MGYA00511879_ERZ761603 | MGnify/ENA primary metagenome ERZ761603 (study PRJEB28899, sample SAMN02850040) | bioreactor sludge metagenome | biome: EBPR Sludge; feature: EBPR Bioreactor; material: flocular biomat | place: Australia: Thorneside Wastwater Treatment... | reverse complement strand
CGCCTCTACGGCAACGTCGAGGGCGACCTCCTCTACGCCTTCGACATGGCGGCGTCGGAGGCGGCCAGCAATTCGTTCGCGGTTTTCTGGTAGCCGGCCATGACATTTTGGGCGGATTTCGTGATGCCGTCCAGCATGGTATGGAACTGCTGGTTTTCCTGATCGGCCAATTGCTTGCGCGCGGCCAGCATGTTCGCGTCCTGCTTCTGGAAATCCTCCAACGAACTCATGACCGATTTGCGGAGCGCATCGCTGACCCCGGCCAGGTTGCCGGCCAGTTGCCCGGTCACTTCCTTGAGCGTCACCTCGTAATTCTTGGTCAGGTTGCTGAAACGCTCCTCGATGGAAGTGGCGGCCTTCTCGATGGCGCGCGTGAACACCTCGTCATAACGGTCGGGATCGGGAATGTACCGGCGGAACGCGGCCTCGATGGAGTCCTCGAGGTTTTCGATCACGATCGGCTGCTGCTCGGGAGAAGGCAGCCGCGAAATGAACATATCGTCCAGGAAGTTGTCGAGTTCGACGAAGAGATTCTCCTCGTTCCGTTGCACGAACGAAAGCGGGAACATCAGGAACGTGGTCAGCAGCAGGGCAAGCAGCGTGGTATCGAAGGCCACGCCGAGACCGGTCGTCACCTGGCCGATGGCCTGTTTGATGGCGCCGATTTCCGCCGAACCACCCAACACGCCGAAGCCGGACACGGCCACGGCGAGACCCATGACGGTACCGATAAAGCCGAGAATCGGGATGGCCCAGATCAGCACGCGGCAGAGCGAATAGGAGGAATCGGACGTGGACGAATCGCGGGCCGATTCGGAAGCGGCCCAGCCCGACACGCGGCCCACATCCTTGGTGCTCAACCACAACGCGATCGCGCGGTCCGTGCGGTTCAGGATGATGCTCCAGTTGAACTCCTCGCGTTTGATCAGGCTGTCGCGCAGGTTGTGCAACTGCTCGTCATCGCTCAAGTCGATGTCGAGCGGTATCGGATTCGATGCCATCACCTTGAGCTGGTTCTTCACGATGCGCGTCTTGAGGACCATCATGGCCAGCACCATGAAGGACATCAACAATTCACCGTATTGCACCCAACCGCGTTCATTGACGATGCCATGCACATATTTCAGGCTGGCGATGTCGGAGTTCTTGAAAAAACTCGCGCCATAGGCCAGCCCGACTGTGGCCAACACGCCAAACAACAACTGAAAGAAGACATTCGCATCCGTGGTCGGACGCCCGCCCCGCAACGACTCCAACTCGGATACTTCGACCACGGCATCTTCGTTCTGGTTTTCTTCTTCTGACATAGGGATCCCCTCAGGTGCGTGTTGGTAACGAATGGACGTGTCCGTAACGGACACCGACCGGCTGCTGTAGTGCTGATCGCATCATGTAAGCGATAATTAGTAACCAGCGCGCGTTTATCCGTCAACGAGTTATCCACCATCATCCCGTAATTTTTGTCGTTTCTTTTGTGTAAGCCGGCCATGTCGTTTGTGTGTTGCCGGCATGAAGATTTTGACGAATGACGGCGCACCGATTATATGAGGTTCGTCCTGCCGCATGCATGACAAGTGCTGTAGAAACGTTTTACATGGAGTGTGTTGTTTGCGCGTGACGTTTTACGAGGTTTTTGAAGAAGAGCGTTCGGCGCTGGAGAAGTTCGCCCCTTCTTCCTGGCGCGTCGAATATTGTCCGCTGACCATTCAAGAAGCCGGCCACGCCGTACCGCCCTGCGATGTGATCTCGATACGCACGCAGTCGATCATTCCCGACGCGTGGTCCCCTGCCCTCCGCGCGATCCTGTCCCGCAGCGCCGGTTTCGACCACCTGCTGGCTTACCGCGCGCGCGCCGGCACCCGCGCCGCGCTCGGACATTTGTTCCGCTACAGCGGACGGGCGGTGGCGGAACATGCCGCGATGATGTGGCTGGCCCTGCTCCACCGGCTGCCCCGGCAAATGCGCTCCATCCCATCGTTCCAGCGCGATCGCCTGACCGGACGCGAATGCGGCGGACGCACGCTGGCCGTGGTCGGCGTGGGCGATATAGGCAGCCATATCGTGGACATCGGCCGCGGACTTGGCATGACGGTCATCGGCGTCGACCCGGTGCAGCGTCGCGCCGACATCTGCTACCGCGACAAGGCCGATGCGCTGGCCGCCGCCGACATCGTCGTCTGCGCCATGAACCTGACCGAGCATAACCCCGGTTACTTTTCCTCCGTTGTGCTGGCCGGCCTGCGCCCCGGCGCGTTGTTCGTGAACGTGGCCCGCGGCGAGTTCGCCCGATCTTCCGACCTGCTGACCGCGCTGGAAAATGGTCCGCTCGGCGGCGTCGGCCTCGATGTCGTCGCCGCCGAAAACCTGGTCGCCCCGGCGGCGCGCGAGGACCGCGAGATCGACCACCCCGAATACCGCGCGTTCCGCCGGTTGCTCGAGCGCGACGACGTGATCCTGACTCCTCACAACGCATTCAACACGGTTGAGGCGGTCGAGCGCAAATCCGAGCAATCCATCCGGCAGCTTCAACATTTTTTCGACACCGGAACCTTCCACACCTTCACCGACGGGAACCCGACATGACCGACATCCACGGCTTCAAACTTGTCCGCCGCGAACATATCGCCGAGTACCAACTGGAGGCGGACATCTATACGCACGTGCGCACCGGCGCCGAGCTGCTTTCCATCATCGCCAAGGACGAGAACAAGGTCTTCGGCATCACGTTCCGAACCCCGCCGTGGGATTCCACCGGCGTGGCCCATATTCTCGAACACTCCGTGCTCTGCGGCTCGCGCAAGTATCCGCTGAAAGAACCGTTCGTCGAACTTTTGAAAGGGTCGCTGCAAACGTTTCTCAATGCCTTCACCTATCCCGACAAGACCTGCTATCCGGTGGCAAGCCAGAACCTGCAGGATTTCTACAATCTGGTGGACATCTACATGGACGCCGCGTTGCATCCGCTGCTCGACCGTCACACATTCGACCAGGAGGCGTGGCATTACGAACTGGAGGACGCTGCGCAGCAGCCGATCTACAAGGGCGTCGTCTTCAACGAAATGAAAGGCGTGTACGCCTCGGCCGACAGCTTGCTCGGCGAACACAGCACGCGCGTGCTGTTTCCTGACATCACCTATGGCGTCGATTACGGCGGCGACCCGCGCCATATTCCCGACCTGACGTGGGAGCAACTGGTGGCCTTCCACCGCAAATATTACCATCCTTCCAACGCCCGCATCTATTATTACGGCGACGACGATCCGGTCGAACGCCTGCGCCGCATGGATGCCTACCTTTCCGAGTATGAGCGGGCCGAGATCGATTCGGCCGTGCCGTTGCAGCGGGCCGACCGTATCCTGCCGGCCCGCGTGACCCTGCCCTACCCGGCCGATCAAAACGATGAGGACGCCCGCCTTCATCTCACCGTCAACTGGCGGCTCGGCGAGGCCACCGACCCGGTGGAGACAATGGGGCTTCACCTCCTCGACCACATCCTCACCGAAACGCCGGCCTCCCCGCTCCGCAAGGCGCTGATCGACTCCGAACTCGGCGAGGATCTGACCGGCGTCGGCTTGGAGGGCCATCTGCGGCAGATGATGTTCTCCACCGGCATGAAAGGCATCGAGTCGGGCGACGAGGACAAGGTCGTGGCCTTGATCGACGCAACCCTGCAACGCCTGGTCCGCGATGGCATCGACCCGAAAACCATCGAGGCTTCGATCAACTCCGAGGAATTCCATTTCCGCGAATTGAACACCGGCTCGTATCCCCGCGGTTTGTCCCTCATGGTGGCGGCGTTGCAGGTATGGAACTACGATGGCGACCCGCTGGCCGGCATCCGTTACCAGGCGCCGCTCGACGAGATCAAACGCCGTGTCGCCTCCGGCGAGCGTTACTTCGAGGACTTGATCCGGAAATGGCTGCTCGACAATCCGCACCGCACCACCTTGCTGCTGACGCCGGACGGCGAGTTGAAGAACCGGCTGGATCGCGAGGAGGCGGAGAAACTGGCCGCGATCAAGGCGGGCTGGGGCCCTGAACGCATCGCCGCCGTGATCGAGCACACGCGGGCGTTGAAGCAGCGGCAAACGACGCCGGACAGCCCCGAAGCCTTGCGCTGCATTCCGTCGCTCGCCGTCGCCGATCTGCCGCGCCGGAACAAGCCGTTGCCGATGGAGGTCGCCGCGCTCGATGGAACCCCGCTGCTGGTGCACGACCTGTTCACGCAGGGCATCGCCTATCTCGACGTCGGTTTCAACCTCAAAGCCTTGCCGGCGCCGTTGTTGCCGCTCGTGCCGTTGTGGTCGCGCGCCTTGCTGGAAACCGGCACGGCCCGCGAGGATGTCGTGGAACTTACCCAGCGCATTGGCCGCACGACCGGCGGCATCGAACCGGAATGCTACACCTCGTCGCTCCTGCATCGTCCCGAAGCGGCGGCCTGGGTGCTGTTGCGCGGCAAGGCCCTGGATGAACGGCTGCCCGATCTGCTGGCGATCATCGACGACGTGCTGACCAGCGCCCGCCTCGACAACCGCGAGCGGGTCCGGCAACTGGCCGCCGAGGAGAAGGCCGAATTGGAGTCGAACCTGATACCGGGCGGCCACCGCTATGTGGCGATGCGGCTCAAGGCGCGGTTCAATGCCTCCGACTGGATTCAGGAACAACTGGGTGGCATCACCTACCTGCAAGCGTTGCGTTCGCTGGAACAGGAAATCGAATCGGACTGGTCCGGCGTGCTGGCGCGGTTGCGCGCCATCCACGACGTGCTGACCCGGCGCGGCAACATGCTCGTCAATCTCACTGCCGACGGCAGGGGACGGACACGTGCGGAATCCGCGATCGCCTCCTTCCTCGCCCGCCGCCCTTCCGGCGCCACTCCGTCCGCGCTCGAAACGCCGGCACGCCGGCCGGATGCCGTCATGGAAGGCCTCACCATCCCCGCGCAGGTCCACTATGTCGGCAAAGGCATCAACCTGCATCAGCACGGGCACCGCGTCACCGGTCACGATCTCGTCGTCAACCGCTACCTGCGCACGGCCTGGTTATGGGACCAGGTGCGGGTGCAAGGCGGCGCGTATGGAGCGTTTTCGATGCTGGACGCCCGCTCCGGACAACTGACCTTCACCTCCTATCGCGATCCGAACAACCGCAAAACGCTTGCGATCTACGACCGCACGGCGGACTATCTCGCGCACCTTGCCATCGACCGCGCGGAACTCGACCGGGCCATCATCGGGGCAATCGGGGACATGGACACGTACCTGCTGCCCGATGCCAAGGGTTACATCGCCATGGGACGCCACCTCTCCAGCGATAACGAGGACAACCGGCAACGGCTGCGCGAAGAAATCCTGTCCACGGAAACGAGCCATTTCCGCGCGTTCGGCGATAAAATCCGGATCCTGGCCGATGCCGGCGAAGCCGTCATCATGGGCGCCCGCGACCAGCTCGACACCCTGCAACCGATCCGCCTGACCACGGTATTGTAGAGGCCAAACCGGTAATGCCCGGCCAATCCGCCGGTCTCGCAATCATCTTTTCCCCGATTGCGGCGCGAATGTGGTTTTTGCACATTCGCACGGTTCAATCACTGACGCATGAAGGGATCATATCGTGAAACACACATGGATACTGGCGGGTTTGTTGACGGGCGGTTTTCTTTTTCCGACGGCCACATGGGCCCAGGACGACGAGCTCTTGCAACGCATCTCGGCGCTCGAGCTGAAAGTCGCGGACATGGCGAAACAGGACGACGGATCGTTGCGGGCGTATTGGAAAAACGGCTTCATCCTCGAGCAGCCCGACAAATCCTTCAAGTTGCAGCTCGGCGGGCGGGCCCAATTCGATACCGCGTTTTTCGATACCGAGGAGGCGTTGGAAGCGGAGGCCGGCCCGTTCGATGACGGCGCCCGGGTCCGGCGCGCCCGCCTGAACATGCGCGGCACGATGTACGACTCGATCGACTTCATGATTGAATATGATTTCGCTTCCGGCGGCAGCTTCCAAAGCGCTTACGTGGGCACGCGCAACGTACCCGTGCTCGGCACGGTACAGGTCGGTCACCTCCTGGAGCCCATCGGCCTCGAGGAGATCGCGAGCAACAACCACATCACATTCATGGAGCGTGGCTCGGCCACCTACTTCAATCCGATTTACAACATCGGCCTGATGGCGTTCGACGATGTGGCCGACCAGCGCATGACCTGGGCGGCCGGCGTGTTCAAGGACACCGACAACGACGCCATATCGATCAGCAATGAAACCTGGGCGGTCAGCGCGCGTTTGACCGGGTTGCCTTACGCGACCGAGGACGGCCGCTCGTACCTGCATCTCGGCAGCAGCGTCAGCCAACGCCACCTCGACGACAACAACTTCTACCGCATCCGGGCTCGCCCCGGTTCGGCCATCGCCCCGTATGTCGTGAACACCGGCAACATTGATGCCGACCAGGCCCTGTTGACGGGCCTCGAATCCATCCTCACCCTCGGGTCGTTTTCACTCCAGTCCGAATACATGCGTTCGGAAGTGGACCGCCTGCCGGGCGAGGAGACGCCCGATCCTTCCGATGTCGCCTTCGACACCTACTACGTGATGGCCAGCTACTTCCTCACCGGCGAACACCGGCCCTACAACCGGAAAGGCGCTATTCCCGGGCGCATCACGCCGAAGCAAAACGCCTCCGGAAAAGCATGGGGCGCCGGCGCCTGGGAGCTGGCCGTGCGGTTCGACCGGATCGACCTGACCGATGACGACGTCACTGGCGGGGAGATGGAATCCTGGACCGGCGGGGTGAACTGGTATCTCAACCCGCACACGCGCGTGATGCTGGATTACACCCAGGCCGACGTGGAAGACACCGGCACGGTCGATACGCTGGCCATGCGCTTCCAAGTGGACTTCTAAACGCCGGTCAGCCGGGCCTATTCTTCCGGCCAGTGGATGACCAACGGCGTCTCGATGTCCGGGTGAATGCTTTTGTACGCCGGACAGTTGGCGAGGATCGTCTCGACTTCGGTACGCTCGGCCGGCCCGAGGTCGAGCGGAAGCCACACTTCCACCGGCAATTTCACGATGCGGCGGGGAGCGTCGGCGCTCATGTGTTTCTCCACCCGCATGCGGGCGCCGTCGAAATTCCAGCCCTTTTCGCGGGTCTTGATGGCCAGGGTGGTCGTCATGCAGGAGACCAGCGAGGCGGCGATCAGATCGGTCGGCGAAAACCGTTCGGCGCGCCCGTGGTTGTCGGCCGGGGCGTCGGTCTCAATGACCGTGCCCGACGGCAGGTGTTTCAGTTCGCATCGCAATTGCCCCACGTATTCGCCGGTTATCACCACCATGACCTGTTCTCCTGGGTTGTGTGCACGATTCCTTGAAAGAATGGCGGAAAGCTTTATGCTTTGGCCCGACATGCACAAGGAAAAATCATGAGCCGACAAGACGAAATCCTCGCCGCCCTCGCCCGCATCCAGGAGCCGCGCCAGAAACGCGGGATCGTCGAACTGGGCCTCGTGCAAAACCTGTCGGTGTCGGATGGCGGATCCGTTTCCTTCACTCTCGATGCGGCGACCCAGAGCGAGGAGGTCCGCCAGCACCTGCAGCAGGCGGCCGAGCAGGCGGTGTCCGCCCTGCCCTGGGTTGCCGACGTCATGGTCATGCTGGCCGCGCCGCGCCAGGTGCGCGAGAATCCCTTGCAGGCCAAGTCACCCGGCCTGCGCGGCGTTCGCCACATCCTCGCGGTATCGAGCTGCAAGGGGGGCGTGGGCAAGTCCACCGTCGCCGTCAACCTCGCCTACACCCTCGCCCGCCTCGGCCATCGCGTGGGATTGTTCGATGCCGACATCTACGGGCCGAGCTTGCCGACGATGGTGCAGGTGGACGACCCCCAGTTATACCAGCAGGACGACCTGATCGTGCCGCTCGAATTCATGGGAATCAAATTGATGTCGTTCGGTTACGTGCCGTCGGCTTCCGGCGCGGCCATCATGCGCGGGCCGATGGTCACGCAGATCGTGAACCAATTGCTTACCACCACCAACTGGGGCGAATTGGATTACCTCGTGCTCGATCTGCCGCCGGGCACCGGGGACGTGCAATTGACCTTGACCCAGTTGATCCCCATCACGGCGGCGGTGATCGTCACCACGCCGCAGCAGTTGAGTTTTGTCGATGTGGTCAAGGGCATCCAGATGTTCGACAAACTGAAGGTGCCGACCATCGCGCTGGTCGAGAACATGAGCTATTTCGTCTGCCCGGGCTGCGCGACCCGGCACCACGTGTTCGGCCAGGGCGCGCGCGAGCGAATCATCCAGCAGTATGGCATACGCAATGCGTTCGAGATGCCGATCGAGCCGGAACTGTCGCGCAGTGGCGACGGCGGCGTGCCGTTTGTATTGCAGCATCCGAAGTCCGACACCGCGCGTTTGTTCGGCGAACTGGGTCAGGCGGTGCACCGCGAAGTGACGGCACTCGAGCAAGGGCTGCAATTGCGCCCCCGCGTGGTCTTCACACCCGGCACGGGCATCGAAGTCGCACTCGATGAGCAACACCGCGGCGCGATCCATCCGGCGACATTGCGGCGCCGGTGCCGGTGCGCGCATTGCGTCGAGGAATTCTCCGGACGCCCCATCCTGAAACCCGAGGACGTGCCCGATAACGTCTACCCGGTGCGCCTGCAACCGATGGGCAATTACGCCATGGCGATCCAATGGAGCGACGGGCACTCCTCTTCCATTTATCCCTACGAAATGTTATTGGAGCTGGCAGGAGTGGTCATGCCAACTTGAGGTCGCCATGGAATACACCTACACGATTCGCTTGTCCGACACGGATGCCGCCGGCCGCATCTTTTTCGCCGCCGCCGGCCGCATCGCGCATGACGCCTGGGAGACTTGGATGGAAACCAAGGGCCTTCCCATCGCCGGCATCATACGCGACGCCGCCTGGGGATTGCCGGTGGTCCAAAGCGCCACGGAGTTTCACAAGCCGCTCGCGCTCGGCGACCGGATCACGATCACCACGCGGGTCGCCCAGGTCGGTCGTCGCTCCGTCACCTTCTCGCATCAACTCCATCGCGCCGATGGATCCGTGGCGGCGCGGGTTACGATGACCCATGTCGCGGTCTCCGCCCGAACCGGCAAGGCGATCGCCCTGCCAAAAGCGTTGCTCCGAACCCTCCAAGCGTAAACACGACCGCGCGTGGCGGTTACATCCATCGGCGACACCCAGGCCGAAATCGGGCTTTCCCCGATTTTAAGCATCCTCGCGTAGAAACGTTTTACTTGGTCTGCGGGTTGACTATAGGTTTCGTTTTATTGGCGTTTTCACCCCTCAACAGGAGATGACATGAAAAAAGGTTGGTTGGTTTTGGCGTTGTTGGTGTTGGTTGGCGTGGCCGCCCCTCTTCGGGCCCAGCATGTCGGGTTGGCCGGACATGGCACGTGGAAAAGCGATTGGATTCAGGGTGGCAATGTGGTGGGTTACAGCCCGCGGAACATCTGGGTCGACATCTGGGTGCACAACCTCGGATTCAAAAAGGAAGTCGGCATCCTCTGGACCGATAACAACTGGTACTCGGCCAACTGGTCGAAGGCGAAGTACGAGTTGACCTATGCCGACGGCGCGGAACGTTGGGGCGTCGACATCACCCCCATCGGCGAATTCATGTGGCACCGCAGCAGCGCCCACGGTTGGATCGAACTGAACGGGTACACGCAAACCATCGGCATCAACGGCAAGCAGATTGAATACGTGGTCTACTACAACGACATCAGCAACGGCCGGATGTTCTGGGACAACAACGGCGGCCAGAATTTCAAACTGTGGGTCGTGAAGGCGGGACCCAACGGTTATACGGAATAACCGCGGTACGTGGTGCAAGCTCAACGCGGCTCCGGAAACGGGGCCGCGTTTTTTTTCACGTCGCCTGTCCGCGCGCCAGGCGGGCCAGCGTCGAGCGTGGCGCTTTTCCATCCGCCGGGACCTGCTCCGGCCACGGATAGAAATAATCGGGAATCTTGAAGGCCGGCAGCAGTTGCAACAACCGTTTGCGCCAGGTCGGTTCGTCCCACTTCGAGGCCTTCACAAAGGCGACCGGGCGCTGCCCGAAACGAGGGTGCGGCATTGGCACCACCACGACGCACTCCATCCCAGCCAGCGCCATCATTGCCCGTTCGACCTCCTCGGGCTGGATGTTTTCGCCGCCGGAAATAATCAGTGCGTCCTTGCGCCCCAGCACAGTGAGATATCCCTGGTCATCCAACCGCCCCAGATCTCCGGTATGAAACCACCCTTGTTCATCCACGGCGGACACGACGCGATCGCCGCTCCAGTAACCGGAAAATAAACACGGCCCCTTGACCAGGATTTCCCCGTCTCCGGCCAGCATCAGCTTCCGGTGCCGCAGCAGTTTTCCCGACGTGCTGAACCGCACCGAAGGCGGGGCGTCCGGCGGCACGGTGGTGATCTGCGACGCCATCTCGGTCATGCCGTAGGTCAGATATACCGGCCAACCGCGCCGGCGCGCCGCCTCGATGCGTTCCGCGTCGGCCGCCGCGCCCCCAACCAGATACACGCGCACCGCATCGGCCGCTTCCGGCGGGGCGCCGACCAACAGATCCCCCAACTGCGTCGGCACCACCGAGACATGCGTCGGCTGGTAACGGGCAAGGGCGGCGTCCAGCGTCTCCCCTTGCTCCGGGATCACCACCGAAGCCCCGGCGGCGAGACAGCGGAACAGCACGCCCAAACCGCCGACATGGTAAAGGGGAAGTTGCAACAACCAACGGTCGTTGGAGCGAAGGCGAAGGTTGGCGTTGGCGCCCTGTGCGTTGTAGTAAAAATTGCCGTAGGTCAGCAGCGCCGGCTTCGGTTGGCCGCAACTGCCCGACGTGAACAGGATGGCGGCGGGGGCGTCGAGATCGATACGCGCCGGCCCGGCGTCGCCCGGATCCTGCTGGCCGGCCAGTTGATCGGGATCGAACACCGTCACGTCGCGCAACGCCTCTCGCGCTTCGTCGGATAGCCTCGCCACCACAACCGAGGCCGCCACCTGGCGAATCTGTTCGATCACCGCCGCTCGCGGCAACCGCGTGGAAAGCGGACAGGCAATCGCCCCGGCGCGGAAAATGCCCATCAACGCGACCAGCATCCGCCAGTCGTTGGGCATGAACAAGGCCACCCGGTCGCCCGGCTTGACCCCCGATGCGCGCAGGAGCGTGGCCACCGCCTGCGCGCGGTCGTGCCATTCGGAAAACAACAGCAACCGTTCACCCTGGATAATCCCCGGTTGTTGCTTTGAAATCGATGCGGCCTCTTCCAACAAACAGCGAATCGTCGTCATGCCAATGGTTCCAGTCGATCACGTTCAATGTGCGACGCCGGCTGGTCGTGCAGCCGGCCCCGTCGCACCACCAGGCGCGGCACAACAAGATCATCGGCGATGGCCGCGTAGGTATCAAGCCCGGCCGGCAGGTCCGGAGCCCATTCGTTCGCCAGATGCATCAGCATGCGGATGCCGACCCCCGACTCGTACATGGCGCTGACCACCAGCGGCAGACCTCGGCGCTCCGCAAGTGCGCGCCACGGACGGCACATGCCGGGTCCGCCAAGCAGAGAAGGTTTGATCACCAGCGCCCCCAGCCGCGGCCAGTCAGGTATTTCGTCCGCCGTGTGTTCAGCGAGACGTTCATCCAACGCGAACGGAAGGCTTTGGCCTTGATCGTACGCGGTGAGATCGGACCACGACGCGACCGGTTCTTCAATAAAGGCGATGGCTTCATGTTCCACCGCCCGGGAGAAGGCCAGGGCATCGGCGAGCGACCAACGCCGATTGGCATCCAGCCGGAGGGCCACGCCGGGCGGCAGCCGGGCCGTTATCGCCCGGATCAGCTCGATATCGGCGGCCACAACGCCTTGACCAACCTTGATCTTGATCGCGCGATACCCTTCCGCGACCGCGGCGTCCACCGCGACCGCTATTTCCGCAGGTGGCGCCGACGGGATCAGCCGGGCGATCGGGAGGGAAACGTCCGTCGGGCCACGCCGAAGATCGAGGAACGCGCCGTGCAACCCGCAATCGATGCACGGAATGGTTGCCATGATGTCCGGCCAGCGCGACGGATCGCGTACGCCCGCCCGCACGGCCTCAACGACCTCGCCAAATCCCGGCCGACTGTATCCCGCCAGCGGCGCAATATCGCCCCACCCCTCGTATCCCTCGTTGCGCACCCTGACCAACAAGCCCGGCTTGTCGGACACCCAACCGACATGGGTCCGGGCCGGCGTCGCCAACGTGAGCCGGTACCGGAAAAACTGCAGGTCCGCCGAGGCCGGATCGAACGAAGGCATCATGACGGAACCATCATCCAACCCATGGAAAACGAGATGCTGTACACCAGCAGCAGCAGCGCGGTCATGCCAAGCCCGGGATTCAGGTCGCGCCCGGAGCGCGTGAATACCAACCGCAACACAGGCCAGGCGGCAAAAAGAATCATCGAGGCAACCAGCGCATTCTGCCGCATCGGCCCGCCCAGCTTGACCAACCAGAACGGCAGCGCCGCGGCCAACAGGATGCAGGCCGCATATTCGGCTCGGGCGAATCCCCTACCGAAACGAACCGCCAGCGTCCGTTTTCCGGCCTGACGGTCGGTTTCCACATCGCGCAAATTATTCACGGTGAGGATCGCCACCGAAAGTAAACCCGGCCCGATGCCCGCCCAAACGGGCAGCCAGGACCATGCGCCCGTTTGCACGTAATAGGTGCCGGCAACCGCGACGGGACCGAAGAACACCAGCACAAAGGCATCGCCCAGTCCGCGATATGCCAGCGGGTAAGGTCCCGCGGTGTAGATCACACCGGCAAGAATCGACAAAACGCCGACGACGATCAATGGCCAGCCCCCGCGCATCACCAGGTACCCGCATACGCACGCGGCCAACCCGAACGCGATCCATGTGGCGACATGCATCTGGCGCGGCGTGATCCAACCGCTGGCCACCGCACGGGCCGGGCCCACCCGGTGCGGGGTGTCGGCGCCCTTGATGAAGTCGGCGTAATCGTTGCAGAAGTTGGTCCCGATTTGCAGCAACATGGCGCCGAGCAGACAGGCCCAAGCCGAGGGGGCGTGGAAACCTCCGTCGCCTTGCGCCAGCGCCGAGCCGATCATCACCGGCCCCACCGCCGCCCACAAGGTCTTCGGGCGGGCAGCCATGATCCAATGTTTGAGCATGGGGAATCAGGGGTGACGGGGGAATTTCGAGAAGTCGGGTTTGCGTTTTTCCACGAAGGCTTTTTTGCCTTCCTGCGCCTCTTCCGACATGTAGTACAGCAACGTGGCGTTGCCGGCGAGTTCCTGTAAACCGGTCTGGCCATCGCAATCGGCATTCAACGCCGCCTTGAGGCAGCGAAGGGCCAGCGGCGACTTCTCCAATATCTCGCGGCACCATTGGACCGTGGTGGATTCCAGTTCGGCCAGCGGCACCACGGTGTTGACCAGACCCATCGCCAACGCTTCCCGGGCATTGTACTGGCGGCAGAGGAACCAGATCTCTCGGGCCTTTTTCTGACCGACCAAGCGCGACAGGTAGGACGAGCCGAAGCCGCCGTCGAACGAACCGACCTTGGGACCGGTCTGGCCGAAGATGGCGTTGTCGGCGGCGATGGTAAGGTCGCACACCACATGCAACACATGACCGCCGCCGATCGCGTAGCCCGCGACCATCGCAATCACCGGCTTGGGACAGGTCCGGATCTGGCGTTGGAAATCGAGTACATTAAGGCGGTTCACCCCGGTGCCGTCGTCATAACCGGCATCGCCGCGGATTTTCTGGTCGCCGCCCGAGCAAAAGGCCTTCTCGCCCTCCCCGGTCAGGATCACCACGCCGATCGCGGCATCCTCGCGGGCGTCCTCCAATGCCTTCATCATTTCCTGCACGGTCAGCGGCCGAAACGCATTGCGCACCTCGGGACGGTTGATCGTGATCTTGGCGATGCCTTCCGCCTTCTCGTACTTGATGTCCTTGAAGACACCGGCGCTTTTCCATTGTATCGTGCTCATGTCAGGTTCCTGGGTTTGTCCACGTGATGATCGCCTCGGCGGTGGCTTCGGGATTTTCCAACGGCGCCACATGCCCGGCGCCTGAAACGATAACCACCCGCCCTCCCGGCAACAAGTTTTTCAGCTCGCCGGCCCGCTCAACATACAATGAATCGAGCTCCCCCGCCACCAACTGGACCGGACAACGTAATTCCACCAGCCGTCTGCGGACGCCGGGCAACCGCCCCTGCCCCCATGCCTCCAGCGCCTCCGCCAGCAACGCCGGATCGGCCGCCGACTGGCGCGCATGGATGATGGTTTCCAGCAGTTCCGGCCGGCAGGCCAGCGATGCGAACACCGGCTGATCGTACCATTGGCGTAAAAACGTCGCGCGTGGCAGCGTGCGCAGGCGATCCGCCCACACCCGGTCTTGTTCCTTTCGCCGGTCCCGGGCATCATCCTCCTCGATGCCCGTGGACGCCGAAATAATCGTCAACGAAGCGACCCGGTCCGGATACGCCAAGGCATAATGCAAGGCCAAACGGCCCCCCATCGAATAACCGGCAAGATGCCAACGATCGAGGCCCAGGGCGACCCGTTGTCCATCGAGGCCGGCCAGCACGGCATCCCATGAGGGAATAACCGCGACACGGTGTTCACCATGGCCGGGCCAGTCGAGCGCGCAGCACCGGCGGCGTCGGGCCAGTGTGGCCATGACCGGATGCCAATCCTCCTTGCGACCGAGGAAACCATGCAACAACGCCACCGGCGTTACGCCTTGCCCTGCCTGGATCAACGGCCACATGACGTTTCAGCGCAACGTTTCCAATGCATCGCGAAGAATGGCCTGGATGCGCCGATGCTCCCGGAGGTTGGCGGATCGTTCGGTGGTGACTTCGATGAGGTGGCTGCGCTTGGACGACAACGCCTTCCGGTAAACGCGCATGAATTCCTCGCTGGTTCGCGGACAATCATAGGTAAGACCGAACATGGAGGCGGCACCCTCGAAGCGCAATCCGTGCGGGGTGCCGAAACAGGTTTCGAAGTGATGCTTGACCTCGCCGACCGGAAGGAAGGAAAAGATCCCGCCGCCGTCGTTGTTCACCGCCACGATGATGACCGGATAAGGCGAGGTGCGCACCAGGGAGAGGCTGTTAAGATCGTGCAGCAACGCGAGATCGCCGATGACCAGCGTAACGGGCTGGCGGAGGCCTTCGGCGAATCCCGCCGCCGTGGCCACGTTGCCATCGATGCCGCTGACGCCGCGGTTGGCGGCAAGCGTCAGGTGTTCGTGGTTGGTCATGCCGAACATCTCCATGTCGCGGATCGGCATGCTGTTCGCCACCATGAGGCCGTGGTGCGCGGGAAGCAACCCGGATACCGCGGCGGCCAGCCAGGGCTCGGTGATCGCGCGGGTGGCCGCCTTCTCCCTGGTCCAGCAACGTTGGACCGCGTGATCCAATTTCTTCCAACGGCGCCGCCAGGCCGCCGTCGTGCGGGTCGTCGGGACCGGCCATGACGAGGCGTCAAGCGACGCCGTCAACCGCACCGCGACATGGTGATCGGGATCGATGCGCGCCGGCGTGTCGTTGATCATGACGAGGGGCGCAGCCGATGAGACGATCCACTGGTGCAACCGTTTGGACGTGATGCGACCGCCGATGTGCAGGATGACATCAGGCTTCAGCGCACGCGCGGTTTTCGTGGAAAGCAACACGTGGTCGATCATCGATATCACCGCGGGATGATCGCGGTGCAGCCGCAACCCGGAACGAATATCCGGCAGTACGGGCCAGCCAAGGCGTTCCGCCCAGGCCAGCACCGAAGCCGCCTGTCCGCGCCCGGACAAGGCCCCCACTACGATGATGCCGCGACGTGCGGATGCCAACAGTGGGGCGGCAGGCGTCCACGAAGCAACCTCCGTCGGCGCGTCATAGGTTGTCCATGGCCTTCCCGAGGCGCGCCAATCCGCCACGGATGTCATCCACGCCCGCGCGCCATCCGCCACCTTGACCGGAGCCAAGGGCTCACGGAACATCTGGTTGAGATGCACCGGCCCGGGATGCATCGCGGTGGCGCGAAAGACCGCATAATCGATGGTGCCCAGCAGAAACGAGGCGGGCAGACGCGCATCCGGGCAAGGCAGATCGAACTGCCAGCGCGTGTGCAGGGAGAAGATGCCCGGCTGGGTCATCGTCTGGTTCGCGCCGGTTTCGCGCAGCTCGGGCGGACGGTCCGCGGTGAGCAGCAGCAGCGGCACGGCGTCGAGCGACGCCTCGCAGACCGCCGGACCGAGATTCGCCACCGCCGTGCCGGATGTGGTCACGACCACCGCCGGTTTGCCGGTGGCGCGGGCATAACCGATCGCCGCATAGGCGGCGCCGCGTTCGTCGACATGCACGATGGCATGGGCGGCATGCGCGGCGATGGCCAGGGCCAGGGGGCTCGACCGCGAGCCGGGCGCGACATAAAACGTGTCAACGCCGAGCCGGTCGAGCTCGCGAACGATCAGTTCGGCCCAGGCCATGTTCATGTTGGCGGGAGCGGATGTGGTTTTCATGTGGTGAGGATCCGGAGAAAATTGCCGATCTTGCTTTCGATCTCGCGCCACTCCTGCTCGGGGTCCGAAGCGGGCATGATCCCGGCGCCCGAAAACAAGGCTAACCGCGAGCCTTCGACCAGCGCGCAACGGATGGCCACCGCGAACTCGACCTGATCCCTCATCGCCCACCCGATCGGCGCGGCATACCAACCGCGGTCGAAGGGTTCCAGTTCGGCGATGTGGCGGGATGCGTCGGCCTTGGGGAGGCCGCCAACCGCCGGGGTGGGATGCAGGGCGAGCAGCAGATCGGCGTCGGATACCGGCCGCGGCAAGGTGCACCGGATCAAGGTGCGCAAATGCTGCACATGGCTAAGTTTCAACACCTCGGGCGCGGCGTGGCGATCGACCTCTCCGCCCAATTCCCGCAAGGTCGACGTGATCGCATCCGCCACCAGACGGTGTTCGCTGCGTTCTTTCGCGCTGGCCAATAACTCCGACTCGAGCCACCGGTCGTCCTCTTCGGTGGCCCCGCGTGGGCGGGTGCCGGCAAGAGCCTCACTCAAGACGTGCGCGCCATGGCGCTGGTAAAGCCGCTCGGGCGTGGCTCCGATAAAGGCAATCTCGTCGCCGTAATTGAAACAGAAATGAAAACTGTCGGGCGTCGCCTCGCGCAATCGTTGCAACAAGGCCATGGGATTCAACGGTTCGCCGAAATCGAAGACGCACCGGCGGGCGAGCACGATTTTTTCGAGCGGCCCCTCGGTCAATAGCTGCAACGCGCGCTGCATCATGACTTCCCACCGCTCGCGGTCCGGCAGGTTGATGCGGTTCAACGGCATGGGCAGATGCGCGGCCGGCAGGGCCGGCGGCGTGACCACCCGTTTCAACAAAGCCAGGAGCATGTCGACATCCCGGCGCCAGCCATCCGACAGAACGATGTTCGCGCACAGCCGGGAGCGGCGGTCATCGCGGATCAGCTCAAGCGAGGGCACGACGAAACGCACGCGGCCAAACCGCTGCCAACTGGAATCGGTGGCAAGCCCATGGTCGTGAAACCGCATGCCGCCGTAATAACGAACCCCTTCAGGCAATTCATCGAGGCGTGAAAAGATGGCGTCCAGCGCGGCATGCAAATCCGTGGCATCGTCCTTGAAACGCAGCATATCGGCCACCCCGATGGCAGCGATCTGAAGCAGGCGTTCGCGGTTGCTGCAGTACATGCGGATAAGGTGCGGATGATGATGCAGCCAGGCCAGCGGATCGGTGTCGGGCACCTCGGCCTCCCATCGCACGGAGGAAACCGGTTCGCTAGAAGCACGGGCCCAGTCCTGCACGGCCCCGGCCATGGCCGCGGCGGCGGCTTCGATTGTGGCGTGTTCACCGATGAAAACGGGACGGTTCATGCGGATGCGGCCCGGTCGCCGTAATAGATGCTGGCGATGCCGAATGTCAAGGGGCGGTGGCCGACCTGGACGAACCCGGCCTCGCGCATCAACGCGCAAAACGCCTCGCCACTGGGAAAAGTCTCGATGGTCTTGTTCAAGTAGGCATACGCCGCGCGGTCGCCGGAGAGCATGCCGCCGATCACCGGCAGCACATGGCGAAGATAGAAAAAGTAAAGCGGGCGGAACAAGCGGTTGGCGGGCGTGGAAAACTCGAGGATCAGCGCCCGGCCGCCCGGCTTCAGCACCCGGCGGATTTCCCGCAACGCTTCCGAGACATTGATGACATTCCGGATGCCGAAGGACATGGTGGCGACGTCAAAACCGGCGTCCGGCTCCGGGATACGCATGGCATCGCCCGTTTTCAACGCCACCCGGTCCTGCCACTGCAGACGGGCGATCTTGTCGCGGCCTTGATCGAGCATGCCTTCCGACATGTCGACACCAATGGCGGACTGGACGGCCGGCGCCGATTTCATGATCGAGATGATCTGGTCGGCGGTACCGGTGGCGATGTCGAGCAGGCGCAAGTTGTATCCGGCCGGCATCATGCCGGCCATGCGTTTGCGCCAGGCGACATCCTGGCGGAAGGATAACATGCGGTTGAGAAAATCGTAGCGGGGGGCGATGCGGTCGAACATGCGCCAGACCTGCTGGCGGGACGGTTCCTCCGAATTTCCGGTTTGATGGGCGTAATCGTGGGTCATGATCCAGAACAGTAAATCGGAATGGGCCCGCTGTCATCCCGATTTGCTCGAAAACCGAACGGGCGGGCGGCGGTCAGCGCTCGAAGGATAACTTGATGCCCCGGCGGATGTAGGTCGGGATATCGATATCCTCGCCGCGGAACGTGGTCGGCTGCATGTTGGCGAAACGGC
>ERZ761603.1304-NODE-1304-length-18892-cov-34.570048_pt1 | contig 18892 bp, 18 predicted proteins | sample MGYA00511879_ERZ761603 | MGnify/ENA primary metagenome ERZ761603 (study PRJEB28899, sample SAMN02850040) | bioreactor sludge metagenome | biome: EBPR Sludge; feature: EBPR Bioreactor; material: flocular biomat | place: Australia: Thorneside Wastwater Treatment... | reverse complement strand
GAGATTACAAGGTGACTGGAGTTCAGACGTGTGCTCTTCCGATCTTGCCGCGGCGGTTGGCGTCGCGGGCGGCTCGTTCCGCAGCAGCCTGAGCTTCGGCTACGGCTGGCGGCTGCACCTGGCCAGGTTCGAAACCGGCCACGATCTGGCGCTCGATACGCCGTGTAAGCAGCTTTTCGATGTCGGCGAGAAACGGGCCCTCCTCGGCCGAAACCAGCGAAATGGCGACGCCGGTACTGCCGGCGCGACCGGTTCGGCCGATCCGATGAACATAGTCCGCGGGCACGTTCGGCAGCTCGAAGTTGACGACGTGCGGCAGTTCTTCGATGTCCAGGCCACGCGCGGCAATGTCCGTCGCCACCAGGACACGCACCGTTGCCGCCTTGAAGCCAGCCAGCGCACGCGTGCGCGCCGGCTGGCTCTTGTTGCCGTGAATCGCCGTCGCCTCGATGCCGGCCTTACACAGGTATTCCGCCAGGCGGTTCGCGCCGCTCTTCATGCGCGTGAAAACCAGCACCTGCCGCCAGTCGCCGGACGACACCAGGTGGGTCAGCAATTCGCGCTTGCGCCAGGCATCGACCGGATGGACGAGCTGCGCCACCAGTTCCGACTCGGCGTTGCGGCGGGCCACGTCAATCAGCGCCGGTGCATGCAGCAAGCCGTCGGCAAGCTGACGAATTTCATTCGAGAAGGTGGCCGAGAACAGGAGGTTCTGGCGCCGTGCCGGGAGCAGCGCGAGGATGCGCCGGATATCGCGGATGAAACCCATGTCCAGCATGCGGTCGGCTTCGTCGAGCACCAGAATCTCGACATGCGCCAGACTGGCCGTCTTCTGCTGCAGGTGGTCGAGCAGACGGCCGGGCGTGGCAACCAGGATGTCGACACCTCGCCGCAGCGCATCGATCTGCGGATTGATGTTCACGCCGCCGTAGATCAGGGTGGATTTTAGGGTCAGGTATTGACCGTAGGTCCGTACACTCTCTTCGACCTGCGCGGCGAGTTCGCGCGTTGGCGTCAGGATCAGCGCCCGCACGCGCCGCGGCGCCTGCGCCGCAGGAGCGCCGCCGGTAACCACCGGGGCGGACAGCCGCTGCAAGAGGGGCAGCGTGAAACCAGCGGTCTTGCCGGTGCCGGTCTGCGCTCCGGCGAGAACGTCACGTCCCGCCAGAATGACCGGAATGGCCTGCGCCTGTACCGGCGTCGGTTCGCTGTAGCCTTGTTCGGCGACAACACGGGTGAGTTCGGCCGACAGGCCGAGCATGGCAAACGATTGGGACAAGAATATCTCCTGCGAACGACCTGCTGCGGCTTGATGCCAACAGAGCCGGTTCAGGCGGAACTACTTTTTGGGATGGGGTGCTTCGGGGCGTTCGGCATTTGCCGGGAGGAAGACAACCGCGAGGGGAGCGAACTGCCGACCGGATGACGCACAGCTCGTTTCCGGAGCGCACTATACACGGTTTGCGATGGCACAGGCAGAATATCGGCTGGCGCCCCCCCCCGCCATCACTTGGCCCCGGCACGGCACTGGCCGGAAGGCAATGCCGTGCCGGGGCCGTCCGGCCAATGGCGGTTTCCCGCTTCAGCCCGGTTCGGGCTGATAGCTGCTGACGGCGGCTGCCTCCTGCTGCTCGCGAAAACACACTCTGTTACAATTTCGCGGTTGTTCCACGCAGGCTAGCGGACCTTCGGGGCAGCGCTATCCCCCGCTTTCTTTTTCCCAGATAGAGGCAATCATGCAACCCACAGCAAAACCAAAGAACCCCAATTTCTCATCGGGGCCTTGCAGCAAGCGGCCCGGCTACGACGTTAACGCCCTCCAGCTCAACACCCTGGGCCGCTCGCATCGCTCGGCGCTGGGCAAGAAGGCGCTTGCCCTGGCCTGTTCGGAAACGGCCCGCATTCTCGGCCTGCCCGAGGGCTACCGCGTCGGTGTGGTACCGGGATCGGACACGGGCGCCGTCGAGATGGCGATGTGGTCGCTGCTGGGACAACGCGGCGTCGACGTTCTGGCGTGGGAGTCCTTTGGCTCGGGCTGGGCGACGGACGTGGTCAAGCAACTGAAACTTGCCAACGCCAGGGTATTGAAGGCAGACTACGGCCAGATCGTCGATCTTTCGCAGGTCAACTTCGACAACGATGTGGTGTTCACCTGGAACGGCACAACCTCGGGCGTCAAGGTGCCGAACGGTGACTGGATCCCGGATGACCGCGCCGGCCTCACCATATGCGACGCGACATCGGCCGTCTTCGCGATGAATCTGCCGTGGAACAAACTGGACGTCGTGACCTTCTCGTGGCAAAAGGTGCTGGGCGGCGAAGGGGCACACGGCATGCTGATCCTCGGTCCGCGTGCCGTTGCCCGCCTCGAGAGCTACAGCCCGCCATGGCCGTTGCCCAAGGTGTTCCGGCTGACATCGGGCGGCAAGCTCAGTGAGGGCATCTTCCGCGGGGAGACGATCAACACCCCGTCGATGCTCTGCGTTGCCGACTATCTTGACGCCTTGCAGTGGATCGAGACGATTGGTGGCGTCCAGGCAGCCATTGCGCGCAGCGAGGCCAATCTGGCGGTGATCGCCGATTTCGTCGCCGCCAATGAATGGATTTCCTTCCTGGCCACGGATCCGGCGACGCGCTCGAATACCAGCGTCTGCCTGAGCGTCAAACTTGAGGCAGAGCAGGTCAAGAAACTCGTCAAGCTGCTTGACGGCGAAGGGGTGGCCTTCGACATCGGCTCCTACAAGGACGCGCCGGCGGGCATTCGCATCTGGTGCGGGGCAACCGTCGACACCGCCGATCTGCAGGCGCTCATGCCCTGGCTCGCCTGGGCTTACGCGCAGGTCGCGAACTGAATCCTCCCGCTTCACCCGCCTTACTTTGCCCGCCTTAGCATCACCACCACTCTTTTTGAGTCATATTGCCATGTACAAGGTCAGAACCTACAACCAGATCTCGATCAAGGGCCTTGATCGGTTTCCTCGTCAATCCTATGAAGTCGGTAGCGACATCGCCCACCCCGACGCCTTTCTCCTGCGCAGCCAGAAGCTGCAAGGCATTGAAGTCCCTGTATCGCTGCTGGCGGTCGCGCGCGCTGGCGCCGGCGTGAACAACGTGCCGGTCGCCGAGTACGGCAAGCAGGGCATTGTCGTCTTCAACACCCCGGGGGCAAATGCCAACGCCGTCAAGGAACTGGTGATGGCAGGCATGTTGCTCAGTGCGCGCGGGATCATCGACGGCATGAACTACGTGCAGTCGCTCGCCAGCCTGCAAGATCCGGCAGAAATGTCACCCCTGGTGGAAAAAGCAAAGTCGCGTTTTGCCGGCACCGAACTTCGCGGCAAGACGCTCGGGATTGTGGGGCTTGGCGCGATCGGCTCGATGGTTGCCGACATGGCTCTGGCCATGGGCATGACGGTGGTCGGCTTTGACCCGGTCCTGTCAATTGACGCGGCCTGGCGGCTGTCGAATGAAGTCAGCCGGATGGAGAACCTGCAATCGCTGCTTGCCCGTTCGGATTATGTTTCGCTCCACGTGCCGGCGGTCGATGGCACGCGGCACATGATCAACGATGACACCCTGGCAGTGATCAAGCAGGGTGCGGTATTGCTCAACTTCGCCCGTGATGCGATCGTGGATTCGGCGGCGGTCCTGCGCAGTCTCGACACTGGCCGGCTGGGCAAGTACGTCTGCGATTTTCCGGAACCCGTCCTGCTCGGGCACCCGAAAATCATTGCCATGCCGCATATCGGCGCCAGTACCGAGGAGTCCGAGGAGAACTGCGCAGTGATGGCCGCCAACCAACTGGTCGATTACCTGGAAAACGGCAATATCGTCAACTCGGTGAATTTCCCGAAGATCAGCATGGAACGTAGCCCCGGCACCTCGCGCATCACCTTTTCGAACGACAACGTTTCGGGAGTCCTTGGCCGTGTGCTGTCCGTTCTCGCAGACAACAAGGTCAACGTCGTCGACATGATGAACAAGAGCCGTGGCGAACTGGCTTTCAACATCGTGGATGTCGAGCGAGTGCCTGGTGAAGAGGTGATCAACGCCATCAAGGCGGTTGATCACGTGATTCGCCTTCGCGTGATCTGAGCCTGCGAGCCAAGCGGCGCGCCCTTGGGCGCGCCCGCTCGGTTCCCGGTCGAACAGCCACTGCCCGGCGCTGGAACCCGGACAGCCAACCGCAGGTCATAGGTCGGTGGAGACTGCCTGGCGCCTGTTGCCCCAGAAATCACCGCCTTGCCGACTGGAGAAAGCCATGAATACTCAACTGCTGGCGACCTTGAGCTGGCAGGAGCTGCCGATCCTGATCTTTGCTCTCCTCCTCGCTCTTGTCTTCTTCCTCGTCATCCGACAGAACCAGAAGGATTTTCTGGAAATCGAGGACTGGCTGGCTGCAGAGAAGCCCGGATTCTAGCGGCCCCACGGCGGCAAGTTCAACGCTTGCCGAGCTTCTTTTCCAGCTTCTCGACCAGCTTGCGCAGCGCCTTCTCGTCGAGCAGTCGCCGGGCTTCCTTCGCGTCGAGCCAGCGCCGTTCTCGGTGGTTTTCTTCCCATTCGTCTTCGGGGATGCTCTCGCTGACCGCCATCGGAAACACCGCGACCTTGCAGACTCCGCCCCATTTCCTGTACTCGTAATGACCCAGCGGCTCATCGTCGATCTGGCCGCGGATGCCGCCCTCCTCGAGCGCTTCCTTGCTGGCTGAATCACGCAACGACAGATCCGGCTCCTTGACACCCTTTGGAATCACCCAGCGGGTCCCTCTGCGCGAGGCGATGACCATGATCTCGAGCTTGTCACCGACCTGGCGATAGGGAAGAACGGCCGACTGGGTAAAGAAGTAGTCGGGAACCGGACCATACTCCACCTCCTCGGCGGCCTCAGCCGCCAATTCGTCCGGCACTTGTCCGGGGCGGGTGACCGAGATCAGGGTGGCACAACCACGTTCCAGGTTCTGCCATTCCTTGGTCATCTCCAGTTGGGCGAGTGCCGACGTCGGCAACACCTTGCCATCCGCAGGCATCTCGAGGCGGCCTTCGGTCAGATAGTGGATCAGGTCTTCCAGCCCTGGATTGTGTCCCACCACCATCACACGCTGGGCGGTCTTCGGACAATCAGCCAGCGCCGCCAGCAGATCTTCCACTGGCGCAGCATACATCTGCTCGTCCCAGCGTACCGACTTCAACGGCAGGCCCATCGCTTTGCAGGCGGTCACCGTCGTGGCCCGCGCACGCTCCGCCGGCGAACTCAGCACCATATCCGGAACCAGCTTCTGACGCTTGATCCAGGCCCCCATCTTCCGACTGCCGAGACGGCCACGGTCGACCAGCGGGCGGTGATAGTCTTCGTGGCCTGTCGTCCAGTCCGATTTCCCGTGCCGCAACACCAGCAATGTCCTCCCCTTCATGGCATAACTCCTTATTCCCGCAGTATTGATCAAGAACGCTGGCAGGACGCCGCCGGCTACCGGCGTGCCGCTCCTTGCCGCAACGCGTATGATAATCGATGGCGTGACGAGTCCCCGTCCACAGTACCCGATGAAACCGCCAGGGCGCTAGGTGCTGCCGCCGCGCAATGCCTCCAGAGGCGAAGCCTGCAACAGCCGGGTGGCGGCAAACCAGCCGGCCGCGGTGACCAGCAATGCGCCGCAGCAGACCGCTAGCGGCGGCAGCCAGGGATCGATCGCCACCTCGAACCGGAAAACCTGGCGCGCCAGAAACTGGCCGACGCCGATGGCCCCGAGCGCGGCTATCAGGCCGGAAAGTCCACCGATCGCTGCGAATTCGGCCAGCAAGGCCCGCCGTAGCTGCTCCCGGCGCGCGCCGAGCGCACGCATTACCGCCAGCTCGTAGCGTCGCTCCTCGGCCGCTGTCGCCAGTGCGGCATAGAGAACAATCACACCGGCAGCCAGCGTGAACAGAAAGACGAACTGGACTGCCCGCGCCACCTGATCCATGATCGATTGCAGCTGGCGCAGGATCGCCGCGACGTCAATCACCGTCAGGTTGGGAAAGTCACGAATCAGGCGATTGACGAACTCGGCCTTTTCCGGCGACAGGTAGAAGCTGGTGATCCAGCTGGCCGGATAGCCCTCGAGAACCACAGGCGGCGTCAGGACAAAAAAGTTCGCACGCATCGTGTCCCAGTTGACCTTGCGTAAGCCGACCACGGTCATGACGACCTTTTCGCTGGCAATGACGAACTCCATCCGGTCGCCGACCGCCAGCCCCAGCGTCTTCGCCAGACCGTCCTCCACCGAGGCGACCGCATCCTTTCCCTGGCCCGCCAGATCGGCGCCCGAAAACCAGCGCCCGGCCGTCTGGCGGTTGCCTTCCGGCAGGTCGGAACGCATCGACAGATTGAACTCGCGGTCGATCAGGCGCTGCGCACGATCGTCGCTGTAGCTGGCGGCGCTGACTTCGACGCCATTGATCCTGGTCAGGCGCCCACGAACCATCGGTGCCAGTTCCGGCGACAGGCCCTGTGCCGCGAGCGCTGCGCGTACCGGCTCGACCTGGTCGGGCTGGATATTGATCACGAAGCGGTTCGGCGCATCCGGAGGAACGGCGCGCCGCCAGGCGTCGAGCAGATCGCCGCGAACGACGGTCAACAGGAGCAGCGCCATGAAGCCGAGCGCCAAGGCAACAATCTGGACGACGCTAGCGCTGGCTCGCCGCTCAAGGCTCGCCAGACCATAGCGCCAGCCGATTCCCGCTGCCCTCCCGGCCCCTGATCGCCCGCCACCGCGCAGCGCCGCCGCCAGCCGGACGGCGACACGGGCAATCAGGGCAAAGACGACCAGTGCAATGCTGAAGCCACCGACCACGTAGGCGCCGAGTTCGACCTCACCAGCGACCCAGAACATGAGCCCGGCGAGCGCCAGGAAGCCCAGCAGATAGCCGCCAAGCAGACCCGTGCGGGGACTCCCCAGCTCACGCCGCAGAACGCGCAGGGTCGACACCTTCTTGAGCTGCAGCAGGGGCGGCACGGCGAAGCCGAAGAGCAGCAGCAGGCCGACCGCGACGCCCTGCACCGCCGGCAGCAAGCCTGGTGCCGGCAGCGGCGTCGCCAGCAGCTGCGCCAGCCAGGCGTGCAGGGCGAAATGGGCCACATAACCGAGGGCACAGCCGCAAGCGGCAGCGAGCACGCCGAGCACGGCAAACTGGCCCAGATAGAGGCGCAGCAGCAGGGTCTGGGTCGCGCCGAGGCAGCGCATCACGGCACAGGGGTCGAGATGACGCTGGACATAGCGCCGCGCGGCAAGCGCCACGGCCACCGCCGCCAGCACCACCGTCAGCAGCGCTGCCAGGCCAAGGAACTTCTGCGCCCGGTCGAGCGCCGTGCGGATTTCCGGCCGGCCGTTCTGCGGATCTTCTATCCGCTGCCCGCGCCCCAACTGCGGCCCGATCTCTCGCTGGAAGCGCTTCACCAACGGCGTATCGCCGGCCAGCAACAGGCGGTAAGCGACGCGGCTACCAACCTGGAGCAGTGCCGTTGCCGTCAGGTCGTCGAGGTTCATCAGCAGGCGCGGCGCGACGCTGAAGAAATTGATGCCACGATCGGGCTCCAGGGTCAGCACCGCCTCGACGCGCAGCGAACTTTGCCCGACGGCAATCCGGTCGCCGACGCTCGCGCCAAGCGCCGACGCCAGTCGCTCGTCGATCCAGGTCGTGCCCGGGCCGGGAACACCGCGCGCCGGCGCATCGGGAACATTGAGCGCCGGCGCGGTGCGCAAGGAACCGCGCAGTGGATAAGCCGCGCCGACGGCCTTGATCTCCGCCAACTGCGCCCTGAGTTCGCCGCCCTCGCCGTGCGTCACCATGCTCGGAAAGGTGCGTGTCTCAACGACCTGCAGCCCCGCTGCGCGTGCCTGGTCGGCAAAAGTTGCCGGCCACGGATGGTCGGCCGTCAGGAGAAGATCAGCGCCGAGCAGTTGGTGAGACTCGCGGTCGAGCGCCTGCCGCACGCGATCGGCGAAAAAACCGACCGCCGTCAGGGCGGCGACGGCAACGACCAGCGCCGCCGCCAGCAGGCGCAACTCGCCACCAAGCGCGTCGCGGCGCAGCATTCGCCAGGAGAAGGACCATAGTTGCATGATTTGTTTGCAGCTCCTCTTTGCAGCCTACCAGATGCCAGTGTGGCACAGCGCCGTGCGTGTGTGCGCAGATCCATCGATCGTCGCAACTGATGACTGCTGGTGCTGAGCCCGACACCAGAGATCGGTCGCCTTCCCACATACCGACCCTACCGTGATCCTGCCGCGATGACAAGTACCGGTCGGCGACCAGGGGCAATTCCTGCCACTCGCCCGGTCGGCGGCCAGCCGAAGTGCGGCAGATCAAACCCCTTCGGCGCCGTCGAAGCGGCAAAAACCGCCACGCCCGATTCCTGCAACTGCTACAATAAATCAGAGGGTTCTAGGATGTGGCGCAATTTTCGACCGGCGGAAGGGGGAAAGAAACATGGCCATCAAGTTCAGGAAACTGATCCAGGGATTGTTGTTCGTCTCGGCCATGGGATTTGCAGCCAGCGGCGGGGCGATGATGGTTTATCAGGACAATTTCAGCGCCGCTGGGAAGCAGGGGTTAATCATTGACCCGCAACTGTCGGGCATCTACTATAAATTGGGACACAAGGCCTCACAGCTTTTCACGACGGGGCTCACCTCAGTCGATAAGCTGGAGCTCCAACTCAATTTGGACCGCATCCCCAATAACGGTGACCTCGCTGGCAGCGGAAACTGGCTCACCAGCGGTCCGCTAACATTCAGCTTCTACCTGAACAACCAACGGATCGACACAACAAGCTATCTCCCGGGTGACGTGGCAGACCGTCTCCTGCAGTTTAAATTTCCCGCGCTTTCAAGCCTTTCCGGCGAGTGGACTCTACTAATGGATGTCACCACAGGAGTATGCGACGGCTGCGGCGCCCTCCAGTTCTCGTCCGACAACAACACCCTGAAGCTGCTTCAGACTGGGAATGGTGCTATACCCGAACCAAACGCGCTGGCCCTGCTCGCTCTGGGTCTCGCCGGGTTCGGCTTTTCCAGGCGCCGGCGTTAAGCCCGAAAACCGCGCATACGGACCCCGCCGCGGCGGGGTTGTTGCTGCACGGACCGCCTTACTCGATCTCCCGCAGCCGAGCGACAGCTTCTTCGACCCGTCGCACCGGGATCACCTCGATACCTGCGATGCGCTGCCTGGGCGTGTTGGCTTCCGGAATCATGGCGCGCGTGAAACCTAGCTTGGCTGCTTCTCTGAGACGCTCCTGGCCACGCGGTGCCGGGCGAATCTCGCCCGCCAGTCCAACTTCACCGAATACCACAAGTTTCGCGGGTAATGATCTGTTTTTAAGTGAAGAAACGATCGCCAGCAATACCGCCATGTCGGCGGCGGGTTCACCGATCTTGACGCCGCCGACGGCATTGACGAACACGTCCTGATCGAAGCAGACGATTCCGGCATGGCGATGCAGGACCGCCAGCAGCATCGCCAGACGCTGCGCATCCAGGCCCACGGTCAGCCGTCGCGGGTTGCCGTGCGCCTGATCGACCAGCGCCTGAACCTCGACCAGCAGCGGCCGCGTGCCTTCCTGGGTGACCAGCACGCAGGAGCCCGGAACATCGCTCCCATGCTGCGAAAGAAAGATCGCCGAAGGGTTGCTGACGCCCTTCAGCCCCCGGTCGGTCATCGCGAAGACGCCGATTTCGTTGACCGCCCCGTAGCGGTTCTTGACCGCCCGGATCAGGCGGAAGCTGGAGTGTGTTTCGCCCTCGAAATAGAGGACGGTGTCCACGATGTGTTCGAGGACTCGCGGCCCGGCCAGGGCGCCCTCCTTGGTCACGTGGCCAACAAGGATGACCGTGATGCCACTCTGTTTGGCCAGCCGGGTAAGCTGCGCAGCACACTCGCGTACCTGCGCCACCGACCCGGGCGCCGAACTGAGCTGGTCGGACCACAGCGTCTGGATCGAGTCGATCACCGCTACCTGCGGCTGCGCCGACTGTAGAGTGACGAGGATCTTTTCCAGATTGATCTCGGCGAGCAGTTTGAGCCTTCCAGTATCAAGAGACAAACGCCGGGCGCGCATCGCAATCTGCTGGCCGGATTCCTCGCCGCTGACGTAGAGTACATTGTGCTCATTGGACAGCTCGGAAAGCGCCTGCAGCAGCAGGGTGCTCTTGCCGATTCCCGGATCACCACCGATCAGCACCACGCCGCCGCTGACGAGCCCGCCGCCAAGCGCTCGATCGAATTCTCCAATGCCGGTCGGCAAGCGGTCCTCTTCGCGGGCTTCGATCTCGGAAAGCGTCTGCAGTCCGGCACTGCCGCCAAGGGCGGCAAAACGTCTCTGGCTGCCGACGGCGGGCGCTTCGGCAATCGTCTCGACGAGGGTGTTCCACACCCCGCAACCGGGGCATTGTCCCTGCCACTTGGCCGCGCTGGCGCCGCACTCGGTACAGGAAAAAACGGTCTTCTGGCTGCCTCCTGGGCGTGCCATGCTCAGACTTCGACCACCGGCACACGACGCGCCAGGGCGCAGAACAGCTCGTAGCTGATGGTTCCCGCGGCGGTGGCCACTTCGTCCGCCGGCAAGCCCTCACCCCAGAGCACGACCGGACTGTCGACCCCGGCCGCCGGCAGGTCGGTCAGATCACAGGCCAGCATGTCCATCGATACCCGGCCAAGGGTCTGCGTGCGCCGGCCGGCGACGACGATCGGCGTACCGCCCGGCGCATGTCGCGGGTAGCCGTCGGCATAACCACAGGCCACGACGCCGACCCGCGTTGGCCGTTGCGCGACAAAGGTGCCGCCGTAGCCGACCCGTTCGCCGACGGCGATTTCCTGCACCGCCAGAATCCGGCTGCGCAGGGTCATCACCGGCTTGAGGTCAAGGCTCGCGGCATCCTGGGCGGCAAATGGGCTGCCGCCGTAGAGCATGATGCCGGGCCGCACCCAGGCATGAGCGGTCTGCGGGTAGCGAAGGATGGCCGCGGAGTTGGCCATCGAGACGGGAAAGCTCGCCGCCGCCGGCCAATCAGCGGTCATCCGGGCAAAGCGCTCGACTTGCCAGACGATACAGGCCTCGCCGCCTTCGGCGTCTGCTTCGGCAAAGTGCGTCATCAGCGTCACCGTGCCGACCGTAGAGGTCATCGCCGCCAGCTCGCGCCTGACCGCCGGCAGCTGGTCACCGGTCAGACCGAGGCGATTCATGCCGCTGTTCAGTTTGAGGTAGATTGACAGGCGACGCGGCAGCGCGGCCTGGCGCAGCATCTGCAGCTGTTCGAGGCGATGGATCACCACCGTCAGGTCGTGCTCGGCACAGACGGCCAGATCAGCCGCCTCGAAAAAGCCTTCGAGTAGCAGAATCGGCTGGCGAATGCCGGCGTCACGCAGCGCGACCGCCTCCGCGAGATCGAGCATGGCGAAACCATCGGCAACCTCCGCCAGGGCGGCAGCAGCGCGCAGCAAGCCGTGGCCGTAGGCGTCGGCCTTGACCACCGCCCATGCCTTCGCGCCGCCACCGTCGATGGCAGCATGCCGGCGGGCGACCAGATAGTTGTGACGCAGCGCGGCAAGGTCGATGCTGGCTTCGATTGGACGCGGCATCAGGCAGACAGCTCGCGCAACTTGTTCCTGGCGAATTCGACGAAGGTCAGCACGACCTTGGAGCGGAAACGCTCCTTTGGATAGATCAGCGACAAGGTGCGTTTCAGCCGCGGGCGCAGTGGAATGGCGACCAGAGTCCCCAGCTGCCGCTCCTTCTCGAAACTGGCGCGTGACACGATCGAGCAACCGAGACCGGTCGCGACAACGCCTTTGAGGGCTTCCGGGCTAGACAACTCCATCAACGTCCTGAGCTTTTCAGGGTCCACGCCGCAGGCGCGAAAATAGTCGTCGGTCACTTCACGGGTGCCGGAACCCGGCTCGCGGGCGATGAAGTCGTGCGCCAGCAGGATCCGCGCATCGACCTCGCTCTGCTTGCCAAGCGGATGACCCGGGGTGCACACGACCTGCAGTTCATCATCACCACAGACCTCGGACTGCAGGCTCGGATGATTCGTCTGTGATTCGATCAGACCGATATCGAGCGTGTGCGCGGCCACAGCATTGCTGATCGTCTCCGAGTTGGCCACGGTCAGCCGCGCCCGAACCTGTGGATAACGTACGTTGAACTCGCCAAGAATGGGCGGCAGCATGAACTCGGCTATCGTCGTGCTCGCCCCGACAAGCAGGCTGCCGCTCATCTGCCCCGTCATTTCGGCAACGCGGATGTCCAGTTCGCTCGACAGTCCGAGGATTCGCTCCGCATAGTCGAGAACAAGTTCGCCGGCGGGCGTGAGCGAGATTCGCCCGCCACCACGCTCAAAAAGACGCGTATTGAAGCGTTCTTCGAGTTGTTTGATCTGAAAAGTCACGGCCGGCTGGGTCATGTGCAGCGCCTCGCCAGCCTTGGTAAAGGATAGGTGCCTTGCCACAGCGTGAAACACCTGTAATCGACGGTCAGCCACAAGCCCCCCTTTTCTTTTTGAGCCTAGATTCAAACACAAAACGGAGCTGCCGGCCAGTGACGAGCCCGCTCCGCACGCCACTGCTTGGCGCTAACAAGTTGGCGCCTTTCATGGTATAAGGCCAACACACCAAGAACAGCCGCATTCAGAATACCTTATGCCCTTCGGCTTCTACATCATCATGGCGGCGCAGTTCTTTTCCGCGCTGGCCGACAATGCCTTGCTCATCGTCGCCATCTCGGTGCTGCGTGAAATGCATGCGCCGAGCGAGTACGAACCGCTGCTGAAAACCTTCTTCACCGTTTCCTACGTCGCCCTCGCTGCTTTCGTCGGCGCCTTTGCCGATTCGATGCCGAAGTGGCGGGTGATGTTCATCAGCAATGGCATCAAGATCGTCGGCTGCACGATGATGTTCTGGCACGTGCATCCCTTGCTGGCTTATGCCGTCGTCGGACTCGGAGCCGCCGCCTACTCGCCGGCCAAGTATGGCATCCTGACCGAATACCTGCCGCACCGTCTGCTGGTAGTCGCCAACGGCTGGATCGAGGGACTGACGGTCGGGGCGATCATGCTCGGGGTCGTCGTCGGCGGCATGCTGATCCAGCCGGAGATTGCCCGCAGCCTGCTCGCCTTCGATTTTCCGCTGATTGATACGGGAGTCGATACGACCGGCGAGATGGCGCTCTGCTTCGTCGCCGCCTTTTACCTGCTCGCGGCGTTTTTCAACATCTATGTTCCCGATACCGGCGTCGATCACCGGGTGCTGCACAAGAACCCCTGGTATCTGGTGCGCGAATTCAATCATTGCCTGATGCTCCTCTGGCGTGACCGGCTGGGTCAGGTGTCGCTGGCCGTGACCACCCTGTTCTGGGGCGCCGGCGCCACCCTGCAGTTCATCGTCATCAAGTGGGCCGAGACGGCGCTGCAGCTCGACCTCTCGAAATCAAGCATGCTGCAGGGTGTGGTCGCTGTCGGCGTTGCCCTTGGTGCCATCGGTGCGGCACGAATGATTACCCTGCGCAAGTCGGTGCGCGTCATCCCGCTCGGGATCGCCATGGGGGTCATCGTGCTGGTGATGAACTTCGTCGAGCACATCTGGCTGGCGGTTCCCCTGCTGGTCCTGATCGGCGCTCTCTCAGGTTTCTTCGTGGTGCCGATGAACGCGCTCCTGCAGCATCGCGGTCATATCCTGATGGGCGCCGGCCACTCGATAGCCGTACAGAACTTCAACGAAAACCTGTCGATTCTGGCGATGACCGGCCTGTATTTCCTGATGATCCGCTCTGATGTGTCGATTTACCTGGTGATCACCCTGTTCGGCATGTTTGTCAGCGGCGCGATGTGGCTCGTCAAGGGTCGCCATGAGGCCAACCAGGAAATCCGGGACGACGTGAGCCAACTCGACGACAGCGCGCACTGAGCGCCGCAGAGAATCCGGCCACCTTGTAGCTTTTTTGCAGAACTTACCTATACTGTGCACACTTCATGCATGGATCGGGCAAATCATGTCAAAAATCACCATAGACCGTTACGATCTGGCACTGCTGGACGCACTGCAACGGAAGGGCAATGCGACCAACGCGACGCTCGGCGAGCAGATCCGCCTTTCGGCGTCGCAAATCAGCCGCCGCATCCAGCGGCTCGAAGAGGACGGGGTCATTGCCGGCTATGTCGCCCTGCTCGCCCCCTCAGCGCTGGGCCTGGGAGTTACCGCTTTTGCCCAGGTGATTCTGGAACGGCACATGGATACCGCCAACGAAACCTTCGAAGCTGCTGTCGCGGCGATGCCGGAAGTAATGGACTGCCTCTCGGTGAGCGGTGACTGCGACTACATGCTGCGCATCGTCGTTCCCGATCTGGCCACTTTTTCCGAACTGATGCTCAAGCAGTTGCTGCACCTCCCCGGCGTTGCCCGTATCAAGACCAACATCGCCCTGCAGACGGTAAAACAGACGCATGCCCTGCCACTCGATCACCTGACGCAACCAAGCAAATCGAGCAAGCGCGTGCGCTATGCCGAAGGCTAGAGGACCAGCGGTGCGTTCGGCAACTCGTCCGGGTTTTCCCCGACCGCCGCGAACTGTTCATGCAAGGCCCGGGTGATCGTGCTCAGCGCCCATAGCATGCCGTCCTCAAAATCCCCGGCGCGAAAAGCAGCCTCCATTCGGCGGCAGACGCCGTCCCAGAACGCCTGACCCAGCCTGGCGTCGATTCCACGATCAGCAACGATCTCGACGCGCCGATCGATCAACTGCAGGTAAACGAGCACGCCGCTGTTGTGCTCGGTGTCCCAGACGCGCAACTGCGAAAACAGCTCGATTGCCCGCGCGCGCGTCGAGCGACCCTGCAACAGATCAGGCAGCGGCAGATTGGCCTCGACCACCACCCGCAGCTCGCCGCCATGCACCGACTCCGAGGCCGCGACTGCCTCCTCGACGCGGCGCAGGATCTGTGGTGGAAAGGCACGCAGCACCCACCAGTGTGGCAGAATCAGATGGCGGAACAGTCTCTTCAATTGCATCACCAGTCTCCCGAAGCGCCACCGCCGCCGAAGCCGCCACCACCGCCCGAAAAGCCGCCGGAACTGCCACGACGGCCTCCGCCCCCACCCCCGTAAATGCCGCCCGAGGACCAGCCCGCGCCACCCACCATACCGAGAAACAGGGAAATGACGCCGGCCACCAGACCAAGGACGACCGCGACCAGCAGCGACGAGATCAGCAAGGAAGCGATTACCCCGGCGGCGACACCGATCATGCCGGCCGCCAGGAAACGCCCGAAGATGGCCCGCAACACACCGCCAACCACAAAGACCAGGATGAAACCGGCGAACAGCAGGGTCTCGAAACCGTCGTCGAAGTTGGCGCGCCTGCTCGTTTCCGCGCTGGGCGCCGGCAGCGCTTCGCCGGAAACCACCTTGATCATCGCGTCGACGCCGGCGTCAATGCCGCCGGCAAAATCTCCCTGCTTGAAACGCGGGCTGATGATCTCGCTGATGATCCGCTTGGCCGTTGCATCGTTGAGCGCTCCCTCGAGACCGTAGCCGACTTCGATGCGAACCTTCCTGTCTCCCATGGCCACCAGCAGGAGCGCGCCATCGTCGGCGCCCCGGCGTCCCAGCCGCCAGGACTCGGCGACGCGCAGCGCGTACTGTTCGATGGTTTCGGGTTTGACCGTCGGCACGATCAGAACGGCAATCTGCGAGCCCTTCCCGCTCTCGAAGGCAGCCAGCTTGGCCTCCAGCGACCCCCGCTGCTCCGCGGCAAGCGTGCCGGCCAGGTCCGTGACCCGGGCCCTCAGGGGTGGAATCGCCTGCTGTTCGTCGGCGCGGGCGAAGCCGGCACCAACGAGCAGCAACAGCCCCAGCAGCCAGGCTGCCAGACGCGCCCTACGACCTGACACGACTAGTAACCGGGCGCTGGGGCAGGTTTCCCGGCGGTGGCAGGGGAGGCCGGCGCCGGTTTTCCGAAGTCAACCCTGGGCGCCGTCGAGATCGCTTTCTCGTTCTCGACACTGAAGTTCGGCTTGACCGTGTAGCCGAAGATCATGGCCGTCAGGTTGTTCGGGAAAGTGCGTACCGAGACGTTGTAACTTTCGACCGACTTGATGTAGCGGTTGCGGGCCACGGTGATCCGGTTCTCGGTCCCTTCCAGCTGTGCCTGCAGGTCCCGGAAAGCGGCATCGGCCTTCAACTGCGGGTAGTTCTCGGCAACCACCAGCAGGCGCGACAGCGCACTCGAGAGCCCCGCCTGCGCCTGCTGGAACCTGGCGAAGGCCTCCGGATCATTGACCAGTTCCGGCGTCGCCTGAATCGATCCAACCTGCGCACGCGCCTGCGTCACCTGGGTCAGGACCTCCTTTTCGTGACTGGCGTAACCCTGCACCGTGGCGACCAGATTGGGGACCAGGTCGGCGCGCCGCTGGTACTGGTTGAGAACCTCGGACCAGGCCGACTTGATCGCTTCGTCGCCGGTCTGAAAGGTGTTGTAGCCGCAACCGGACAGCAGGCCCGCAAGCAGAACCAGAATGGACAGGATTCGTAGACGCATGACAGTTTCCTTCATGGGGATGAACAGAGCAACGTTCAGATGGAGGCTTTCAAGGATTTCTCAATGGTCCCCGCGCCACGCAGTCGCTCAAGTGGGGCTAGTAGCGGGCTGCGAAGCCGATTCCGCGGCAGCAGTCTTTGCGGCCCGCATCAGGGTCCGGGCGCGGCACAGGTCCTCCCAGGCTTTTGCCTTGTCCGGCAGCGTGCGCAACAGGTAGGCCGGATGATAGGTCACGACGACTGGAATTCCGTAGGCACTCCCGGCGGGCGCAGGATAGGCGAAGGACTGGCCACGCAGACTGGCCAGCGAGCCAACGTCGCCGAGCAGCGCATGCGCTGCCGCCCTGCCCAAAAGCACAATCAGCCGCGGCTGAATCAGAGCAATCTGTCGTTTCAGATAGGGCGCGCAGCTGGTGATTTCCGTGGGCTCCGGCGTGCGATTACCGGGCGGACGACACTTGACGGCATTGGCGATGTAGACGTCTTTGCCGCGCTGCAGGTCAATGGCCGCAAGCATCGCATCGAGCAGCTTGCCAGCCGGACCGACGAAAGGCTCACCGCGGGCATCTTCCTCGGCGCCAGGTCCTTCACCGATGAACAGCCAATCGGCAGTCACGTCGCCAACGCCGAGTACCGCCTGGCGCCTTCCCTGGCAGAGCGCACAGGCACGGCAGGTGGCAACGCTTTCGCGCAACTGCTCCCAGCCCATCCCGGCGATCTCCTCCTCCCGGCCATCGGCGAGAGCCGGGGTATGGGCGGGAGCGACTTCCTCTACCCCCCCGCTGTGGGACAGCGCTACTTCTGGCCTGGCTGTCACAACCGGCTTCGCACCCACCGCCGTCGCCGACTCTCGCAGTTGCCAGTGCGGTGACAGGCCGATCTCGCGCAGCAGCTGGACGCGTGTCAGTCGGGGACCAGGCCGGTTGCTGGCGATCATACCGATACCCTCCCCAGGACATGTCTCATCACCAGTGCATCCTCCAACCCCTTTTCTGCCGGGTAGTAGCCGCACCGCACGCCGATCTGCTGGAAGCCGAAGTGCCGATAAAGCGCCAGGGCGGAGGTGTTCGAAGGGCGCACTTCGAGCAACAAGCTCGTCGCTCCGGCCTGATGCGCCGCCCTCATGGCATGGCACAGCAGGCGTGCCCCAAATCCCGTGCCCTGCCGCTTCTCGGCGATGCTGAGGTTGAGCAGGTGCGCCTCGTCGAGGGCCATCATCAGTACGAAGTAGCCGACCAGCTCGTCGGCAACGCGGCAGCCCCAGACCAAATAGCCGGAAGCCAGCGAATCCACAAAGTTCCCGCGCGTCCAGGGAAAGGGATAGACGCCGTTTTCGATGGCGAGGATCTCGTCAAGGTCACGATGGCTCAGCGGCACCATTCTGAGCCGCGACGCGAGCACCGCGCTCACGCCCTCCCCCCCTTGGCCAAGCGCTCGCTCACCGTCAGTGCCACCTTGTTGCGCACGTAGACAGGCACCGCCGCCGCCGCATCAACCGGGTCGCCGCGTGCCAGACGCGGCGCAGCGAGACGGGCGACGGCACCGGCGTCGGGCATCAGATCGGGCTGCCAGTGCTGTACGCAAGCCGCCAGTCGCTGCCGCAAGACCGGATAGGCGGCCAGCCCGTTACCGCAGGCCAGCCAGCCAGCCGAGTCGGGAACCGGCAGCGTCATCGGCGAGCAGACGGCTACCGGGGCAAGCGCTATGGCAGCAGAGAACCGGCCGTGATAGATCTCACCCATACGCGCGTCGAGCAGGACGATCACCTGTTCGCCACCGCTGGCCAAGGCCATCGCATCAAGCGTACCGACCGGGACAAGCGGCAGTTCGTGGGCGAACGCCAGACCTTGCGCAACACCGCAGGCAACACGCAGGCCGGTAAACGAGCCGGGGCCGGCAGCGAAAGCCAGCCCGTCGAGATCGGCGAAGCCCAGACCGGTTTCGCGCAGCGTGCCGCTGATCAGTGGCAGCAGCGTTTCCGAATGAGAAATTCCTGGCGGGCATCGGCGCGTGACCAGGTCGCCGTCGCGCCAGACGGCAATCGAGCCAAGCTCCGTCGAGGTGTCGATGGCGAGCAGATTCATGCCGGGTATTCTACCCGTCCTGACTGCCGACGTCGCCCGTCAACGATGCCGCTCGCGGCCTGTCCAGGCATTGCCAACTCACGGCTGACCGGGTTGTGCGTCGCAGCAAAACTGCTTGCCGGGCCTGATGAGATGGTCGCCAAACGGCTTTCCCGATACAATGGCAGGGAATTCAAACGACGCGCCAACGGCGCGTTCACCTCACAACCACAGCATAGAAAGTGCCGCGATGAAAGTACTGCTAC
>ERZ761603.1303-NODE-1303-length-18893-cov-15.139771_pt1 | contig 18893 bp, 15 predicted proteins | sample MGYA00511879_ERZ761603 | MGnify/ENA primary metagenome ERZ761603 (study PRJEB28899, sample SAMN02850040) | bioreactor sludge metagenome | biome: EBPR Sludge; feature: EBPR Bioreactor; material: flocular biomat | place: Australia: Thorneside Wastwater Treatment... | reverse complement strand
GTTTCATGCTGGTCTGGGACAAACTGGCGCAGTTCGTGGTCATCGCCACCGCCGAGTGGTTCGACGTTCTGCCGATTTTCAACGGCTCACTGATCCGCAACTTCCTCTATCTGGAGACCGTCAATAGCCGCCTATTTACGCTGCTCGCCTTCATCCACATCGGTGCGCCGTTGATCGTCGTCGTCATCATGTGGGTGCATGTGCAGCGCGTGCCGCGCGCGCACATCAATCCCCCACGCCCGATCGCGATTGCGGTCACGCTGATGTTCCTGGCTCTGGCGCTGGCAAAACCGATCCTCAGCCAGGGCGGGGAAGCCGACATGGCGGTCGTGCCGACCCACATCGAGTTCGACTGGTTCGAGCTGCCAGTGCTGGCCTTGGTCTACGTCATCGACCCGATACAGGTGTGGTACTGGGTACTGGGACTGACGGCACTGCTTTTTCTGACGCCCTGGCTGCCGCCGAAAAAGCGCGGGACGGCGCAAGCGTTGACGACGATCACTTTCCGCCCCGACCAGCGTTCGGTCAGCGCTCGTTTCGACGAAACCTTGCTCGACGCCGGCCTGCGCCAGGAGATTGACCTGCCTTACGAATGCCGCAACGGTGGCTGCGGCGTCTGCAAGTGCACTGTTCTGCAGGGCAGGGTCGACCCCGGCCTCTACCAGCCGAGCGCGCTGTCGGCAGCGGAACTCGCGCAAGGCAAGGTTCTGATGTGCTGCGCCACCGCGCTCGAGGACGCGCTCATCGAGTACGAAACAGCAGCCGTGACGCGCACGATTCGCGAGTACAGTGCTCGCGTCGTCAGTCTTGAAAAACTGACCTACGATGTGATGCGCGTGCTGCTCAAGTTGCCCGCAGGTCAACAGATTGCCTTCAAGGCCGGCCAGTACATCAACATCCTTCTCGACGATGGCCAGCGGCGCGCCTTCTCCTTCGCCAATCCCCCGCACGAACCCGACTTCGTCGAACTGCAGGTCCGTCTGATGCCGGGAGGACGGTTCACGACACATGTCTTCGAAGCGATGAAGGTTGGCGACGAAGTCCGCTTCGAAGGGCCGATCGGCGACTTCTCGTTGCGCGAATCCGAACGGCCGATCGTCTTCGTCGCCGGCGCCACCGGTTTCGCTCCGGTCAAAAGCATGGTCGAAGATGCCTTTAAGCGCGGACTGAAGCGCGACATCCATCTCTACTGGGGGGTGAAGAGCCTCAAGGACCTCTACTTGCCCGAACTGCCAGCGGCTTGGGCCCGCCAGCACGAGAATTTCCACTTTATCCCGGTCCTCTCGGAGCCGGCGCCGGAAGACCAGTGGACGGGCCGCACAGGACTCGTTCACGAGGCGATCCTCGCCGACTTCCCGGAACTCAAGGAGCACGAAATCTACGCCTGCGGGTCGGTGCGCATGGTCGAAGCGATCTTCCCCCTGCTCAAACAGCACGGGGCAGAAGACGGCGCTTGCTTCTCGGACGCGTTCACCGTTTCTGCGCGCTCGATGGCCTTCCAACCGAGGACCTGATGCCAGCAGCGCGCCGGAGGTACCGCAATGACCCATCTGTTTGACTTCGACTACCACAATCCGACCGCGATCCACTTCGGGCCCGGACGCATCACCCGCCTGCGCGAACTGTTGCCGGCACAGGCGCGCGTCCTCTGGCTCTACGGCGGCGGTTCGATCCGGCGCAACGGTGTTTACGAGGCAGTCAGCACGGCGCTGCGGGGCTCGACCGTCCACCCGTTCGCCGGTGTCGAACCGAATCCGGCGCTGGAAACGCTGCTGCCGGCGCTGGCGCTGATGCGTGCCGAGAAACTGGACTTCGTCCTCGCCGTCGGTGGCGGTTCGGTGATCGACGCCGGCAAGTTCCTTGCCGTCGCCGCTCTCGCTGACGGCGACCCCTGGGACTTTGTCGCCGGCCGGCGACCGATCGAGCGCGCGCTGCCGCTGGCCGCGGTGCTGACCCTGCCGGCAACCGGCTCCGAGTCGAACGGGACGGCGGTCATCTCGCGCCACGCGACGCGTGAGAAAAGTGCTTTCCGCTCGCCCCAGATGCGCCCGCGCTTCGCCCTCCTCGACCCGCACGTCATGGCTACGCTGCCCGATCGCCAGTTCGCCAACGGCCTCGTCGACGCCTTCGTACACGCCTGCGAGCAATACCTGACCTACCCCGCCGGCGCCATGGTTCAGGACGGCTATGCCGAAGCCGTGCTCCGCACGCTCTATCGGCTGGCGTCTTCCTTCCCCCAACGGCACCAAATCGACTGGTGCCAGAACCTGATGTGGGCGGCCAATCAGGCACTGGCCGGTCTGCTCGGCGTCGGCGTGCCGCAGGACTGGGCAACGCATGCGATCGGCCGCGAACTGACCGCGCTCTACGACCTCGACCATGCGCGAACGCTGTCGATCGCACAACCGTGGCTGCTGCGTGAGACAGTCGCCGCCAAGGAGCAGAAACTGCTGCAAATGGGACGCGAGGTCTTTCGCCTGGCAAACGCTGACGCCTTGCAGGTCATCGCCGAGATCGAAGCCCTGTATCGCCGCTTGCAGATGCCGCTGAGTCTGCCGGAAGCAGGGATCAGCGACCCCGACGCAAGTGAGCGGATCATGACTGCGCTGTTCCCCCAGCAGCATCAGTTGCGCGATCTCGATCCGCCCGCACTACGCCGCGTCTTGTCCGCGCTGAGCAGCGGCACCGCCTGAACGCGCGTTCTGGCAGCCCACCCTGCCGCAGCAAGGAACTCGCCGCCGCTTGCCCTGCCCAAGTGCAACTTCAATGGAGAAAACAGCCATGACCGAGCAGGAACAAAAGGCCATCCTCACCCTCAGCCTGATGGCGGCCTTCGCCGACGGCAACAAGGACGAAGCCGAGCGCGCCGAAGTCAAACGTATCGCCGACGCGCTCGCGGGCGAGGGTGGACTCAATCTCGCGGCGCTATACCAGGATGTGCTCTTGCGGCGCGTATCGCTGGCGTCCACGGCCGCCGCTTTGACGACCCCGGAAGCACGCCAGCTCGCGTTTGAAATGGCCGTCTGCGTTTGCGACGCCGATGGCGTACAGTCGCCGGCTGAACAGGCGTTCCTCGCCAAGCTGCGCGATGCGCTGGCGCTCGACGCGCAGCGCACTGGCGACTATTCACGCCAGGCGGACGCGATCGCGGCAGCGCCGGCCGCGTGGTCATCGGTGACCGGCGCCGACCTGCGCGCACCCACCGCGTCGCCTGCCGATGCTGCCGGCTACGCCTCGACACTGAGCGACGCCGAGATGGACAAGATCATTCTCAACGCCGCCATCCTCAATGGCGCACTCGAACTGCTCCCCGAGTCGCTGTCGACAATGGCGATCATTCCGCTGCAGATGAAGCTCGTCTATCGCATCGGCCAGTCGTATGGTTTCGAACTCGACCGCGGTCACATCAAGGATTTCCTGGCCACGCTCGGTGTCGGCCTCACCTCGCAGTATCTCGAACAAGCCGGGCGCAAACTCCTTGGCGGCCTGCTCGGCAAGGTGGGTGGCGGCGGCCTGCTGCGCGGCATCGGCAAGCAGGCGGTGAGTTCGGGGATGAGCTTCGCCAGCACCTATGCGCTTGGCCATGTCGCCAGTCGCTATTATGGCGGTGGCCGCACTTTCTCGACCCAGATGCTGCGCGACAGTTTCGCGGCCATGCTCGGCGAGGCCAAGGAACTGCAGGCCCGCTACCTTCCGCAAATGCAGGCCCGGGCGCAAACGCTCGATGCCGGCAAGATCATCGACCTGGTACGGCAAGGCTGACCGCATCCCATGACGGCGGCGACCACTCGCCTGTCCACCCGCCGCCGAGACACGTTGACGTTGCACCCATGCTTCATTTCGACAACCGCTTTCTGCGCGAACTGCCGGGAGACCTCGAACGACGCAACGAACCACGGCAGGTCTTCGGCGCCTGCTGGTCGGCAGTTGACCCGACACCGGTCGCTCAGCCGACCCTGCTGGCCTACTCGCGCCCGGTTGCCGAGTCGCTGGGTCTTGACGAAGCCGCGATGGCGGCGCCGGAAATGCTGGCAGCACTCGCCGGCAACGCCCTGCTGCCGGGAATGGTGACTTACGCGAGTTGCTACGGCGGCCATCAGTTCGGGCAATGGGCGGGGCAACTGGGCGACGGGCGCGCGATTCTGCTTGGCGAGGTGGTGAACCCGCAGGGACAGCGCCTCGAACTGCAGCTCAAAGGCGCCGGCCCGACCCCGTACTCGCGCCGAGCCGACGGGCGCGCGGTGTTGCGCTCGTCGATCCGCGAGTTTCTGTGCAGCGAGGCGATGCATTTCCTCGGCGTACCGACGACGCGCGCGCTGAGTCTCATCGCCACCGGCGAACGCGTCGTCCGTGACATGTTCTACGACGGCCACCCAGTAGCCGAACCCGGGGCGGTAGTCTGTCGTGTCGCGCCGTCGTTCACCCGCTTCGGCCACTTTGAACTGCTCGCCGCGCGCGGCGAACGCGACTTGCTACAGCGGCTGGTCGAATTCACGATTGCACGCGACTTCCCGGAATTCGCGGTCAGCGGTGAACAGCGTCTGGCGAGCTGGTTCACCGAAATCTGCGTCCGCACCGCGCGCCTGATCGCCCACTGGATGCGGGTCGGATTTGTCCACGGCGTGATGAATACCGACAATATGTCGATCCTCGGCCTGACGATCGACTACGGCCCCTATGGCTGGGTCGATAACTTCGATCCGGGCTGGACGCCGAATACCACCGACGCCTCGAGCCGGCGCTACTGCTTTGCCCGACAGCCGGCGATCGCGCGCTGGAATCTCGAGCGGCTCGCCGACGCCCTGGCGCTGCTGACTCCGCAAGCGGAGGAACTGGAATCGGCGCTGGCGCGCTACGACCACGTGTATGCTGCCGAGTTCTGTACCGCCTTCGCCGCCAAACTCGGCCTCCGCCACTGGCAGCACGACGACGCGGAATTGATCGAAGAACTGTTTCAGCTACTGTGGCAAGCTGAAATCGACATGAGCGAGTTTTTTCGCCAGCTCGCCGAACTCGATCTCGACTCACCGTCACTCGCAGTCGTGCGCACCGCCTTCTACCGCGACGACCTCCGGCAACGCTTTACGCCCGCGATCTCGCGTTGGCTGCTGCGTTACGCTGCCCGCGCCAGCGCCGACGGACAGCCGGCTGCCGAACGCCGAGCGCGCATGAACGCTGCCAACCCGCGTTACGTGCTGCGCAACTATCTGGCGCAGCAGGCGATCGACCGCGCCGAGCAAGGAGACCTCTCGCTCGTCCACGAACTGCTCGCGACGCTGCAACACCCCTACGATGAGCAAGCCGGACGCGAGGCTTTGAGCAGCAAACGACCCGATTGGGCCCGGCACCGCGCCGGCTGTTCGATGCTCTCCTGCAGTTCCTGAACGACCCAGCCGTCGCTGAGGCTACAATCGCGCTTTCGCAGAAGAGCGCTGCGCCGCTGAGGAATTGCCGGGGCCGCAGCGGCGGCTGGCAACGCAACGACAAGGATTCCCCCATGAATGATCTTCGGCGTCGACCGGCAGCCGGCCGCGTCTTCCGGCTGATTTTGATCGCCCTCTACCGGGTGCTCGCCAGTCTGCTCGCTCTTGCCACCCTCGCTCAGGCAGCCGAAGCACCGGCACGACCGCGCATCGGCCTCGTGCTCGGTGGTGGCGGCGCGCGCGGCGCGGCGCACATCGGCGTCCTCGAAGTGCTCGAAAAACTGCGCGTGCCGGTCGACTGCGTCGCTGGCACCAGCATGGGGGGACTGGTCGCTGGCGTCTACGCCGCCGGCGTGACCCCAACAGCGATGCGCGAAGCGCTGTCAAAAGCGGACTGGGACGATCTCTTTCAGGACAGCCCGGCCTTCGCCCAGCGCGACTATTACAAGCGGAGTATCGACCGCCGCTTCCTGCCGGCGTCGGAGACCGGCGTCGGCCCGGATGGGCTGAAGTATCAGACCGGGGTCGTCACCGGACAGAAGATCAAACTCTTCTTCAATCGTCTGGTCGGTGATTATCGCGGCGAGCGTGAAATCAGCGCCCTCCCCTTGCCGCTATCGATCGTCGCCACCGACATCGTTCATGGCAAGAAGGTGGTTTTTCGCGATGGCAGCCTGACGCGGGCGATGCGTGCCAGCATGTCGGTTCCCGGACTGATGTCGCCGGTCGAGATCGATGGACAGAAGCTGGTCGATGGCGGACTGGTCGACAACGTGCCGATCGACGAAGTGCGTTCACGTTGCCAGGCCGACGTCGTCATTGCCATCAACGTCGGCTCGCCGCTGCTCAAAGCCGACGAGATCAGCGGGTTGCTCAGCATTTCCGTGCAGATGGTCAACATCCTCACCGAACAGAACGTCACCCGCTCGCTGGCGACGCTGAAGCCGACCGACATCTACATCAAACCCGATCTCGAGGGCATCACCGCGGGTGACTTCAAGCGCACGTCCGAAACCGCCGATCGCGGCCGCAAGGCCGCTGAAGCCGTCGCTGAACGGCTGCGCCCACTGGCTGTCAGCGACGACGCCTATGCCGCGTGGACGCAAAGGATTCAGCTCGCGGCGAAACAGCCGGCGCGGCCAGTCGATGCGGTCGAGATCGCCGGCCTCAAGCGGGTCAATCCGGTCGTCGTCCAGCGTCACGTGACGGTGAAGCCGGGCGAGACGATCGATCCCGACCAGCTCGAAGCCGGACTGAACCTCGCTTACGGCGAAGGCGATTTCGAGCACGTTGACTACTCACTGGATACTCTGCGCGGGCGCAGCATCCTCCGCGTGTCGCCGCTCGAAAAGAGCTGGGGGCCCGATTACATCCGTTATGGGATCAACCTCAACACCAACTTCTCGGTCGACTCGACCTACAGCCTGCGCGGCGCCTACCACAAAACCTGGCTCAACAGCCTCGGCGGCGAACTCCTGTTCCACGGCGAAATCGGCTCGCGCTCCGGAGCCGGCGTCGACTACTACCAGCCGCTCGACGAACGCCATCGCTTCTTCAGCGAGGCCAACGTCAAGATCGAGAACAAGTTCAGCGGCATTTACCAGAACGACAAGAAGCTCGCCGATTACCAGGTCACCCAGGCCGACGCCCTGCTGGGTGCCGGAATCAACTTCGACCGGATGGGCCAGTTGCGTGCCGGCTGGCAGGAAACCTGGTTCAAAGCCCAGGTTGATACCGGATCGCCGCTCTTCCCGAACGACACCAAGACCTATCACGGCTGGTTTGCCGCGCTTGATCTCGATCAATCCGACCGCCTCTACTTTCCGACCAGCGGCTGGTCGCTCTCGACGCGCTACTTCGACTCGCAGAGCGAGCAGTACAGCAAACTCGTCTCCGACGCCAGAGGCTACCTCAGCCTCGGCGACTGGGTGCTGTCGAGCCGAGTCTCCTATCAGGGCTCGCCGATCGGCAAGCTGCCGGTCTACGATCTCGGCAACCTCGGCGGCATGCTCAACATGACCGCCTTCTCGGTTGGTCAGTTGAAGGGCGACGACATGCGCTACGGTCAGTTGCGCGCCGAGCGCATCATTGGCCGCCTGCCGCTCGGCTTGCGCGGCGACATGCGTTTAGGCGCAGCGCTTGAAGCGGCCAAAGTCGGCCGTCCCTTCACCGAAACCGAACTCAAGGGCTGGATCAACTCGACGGCCATCTACCTCGGCGGCGAAACGCCGCTCGGCCCGGTCTACCTCGGTTACGGCTACTCGAGCTCGGGCGGCGGTTATTCCAACGTCTATCTGTTTCTGGGAACACCCTGACCCAGTGCGGCAGCGATGAACCGGGAAATGAGCCGGGAAATTTGGATAGGCGGTCCTGATCATCCTTTTTCAGCGGAAGTTAATCAAATGAAACCACTTTGCTTTGTCTTGATGCCTTTCGGTAAAAAGATTATTCCCTCCGGCCAGACTGTGGATTTCGACGCCGTCTACAACACCCTGATCCAGCCCGGCATCATCGCCGCCGACATGGAGCCACTGCGCGCCGACGAGGAGGCAGTGGGCGGAATGATCCACAAACCGATGTACGAGCGCCTGATCCTGTGCGACTTCGCGGTCGCCGACCTGACTGGCGCCAACCCCAACGTCTTCTATGAACTGGGCCTGCGCCACGGCATCCGCCCGGCGACGACGGTGATGCTGTTCGGCGAGAAGGGAGCGCTGCCTTTCGACGTCGCCCCCTTGCGGACGATCCGTTACACACTTGGCGCCGACGGCCAGCCGGCCGAAGCGGCCGCCGGTGCCGCCGGAGTGGCGTCTTTTCTCGACGCAGCGCGCCGCGGCAAGGACGAAGCACCACACGACAGCCCGGTGTTCCAGCTGCTCGAAGGGTACGCCGCGCCCGACATCGCCCGTCTGAAGACCGATGTCTTTCGCGATCAGGCCCGCTATGCGGCGGCAGTCCGCGAGAAGCTAAACGCCGCCCGCCGCACCGGCAAGGACGCAGTGCGCGCAGTCGCGGCGGAGATTGGGGACGTTGCGCAGGTCGAAGCCGGCGTGCTGGTCGACCTGCTGCTCTCCTACCGGTCGGTCAGCGACTGGCAAGCAATGGTCGATCTGGTCGATGCCTTGCCCAAGCCGCTGTGCCAAAGCACGCTGGTACGCGAGCAGTACGGCTTCGCGCTCAATCGCCTGGGGCGGAAAGATGAGGCCCAAGCGGTGCTCAAGGAAGTGATTGCCTTGCGCGGACCGAGCAGCGAGACCAACGGCCTCCTGGGCCGCGTCTACAAGGATCGCTGGGACGCCGAGCAGCAAGCCGGCAATGCCTTTGCCGCCCGCGGCTGGTTGAAAATGGCCATCGATACCTACCTGCAGGGTTTCGAGACCGACTGGCGGGATGCCTTTCCGGGCGTCAACGCACTCACGCTGATGGAAATCGCATCGCCGCCCGACCCGCGCCGCAGCGAGTTGCTGCCGGTGGTGACCTACGCCGTGAAGCGACGCATCGCCAAGGGCACGCCGGACTACTGGGATCACGCGACACTGGTCGAGTTGGCCGTCCTCTCCAGGGATCAAGCAGCGGCAGAAGACGCCGCCGCCAACGCACTTGCCTCCGTCCGTGAACGCTGGGAACCTGAGACGACGGCCCGCAACCTGTCGCTGATTCGTGCGGCGCGAGCGGCGACCGGCGAACAACTGGCCTGGGCCGACGCGATCGAGAAGGTGCTTGTCGCCAAAGCGGCCGGCGCATGAAAGGAGCGGCAGCACTGGTAAAACCGCTTTACCGACGCCGCAAGTGCAGACAGGGATCTGAATCGCAGCGGACGAGTCGCGACTTTCAGCGAGCGATGACCTCGGCGTAGAGGTCGTGTTCGTCGGCATCGACGACCCGAACGCGCAGGAAGTCGCCTGAACTGGCAGCAAAATAGTCGTTGACGAAAACCAGCCCGTCGATTTCCGGCGCGTCGGCGGCCGAACGGGCAATCGTTCCTTCGTCATCGACCTCGTCGACGAGGACGTCGATTTCGCGCCCGATCTTGGCCGCGAGCAAGTCGGCCGAGATGTCTTCCTGGAGCGCCATCAGTCGCTGCCGGCGTTCTTCGCGCACCTCGTCCGGCAGCGCTCCGGGCAGCGCATTCGCCGCCGCCCCGTCGACCGGCGAATAGGCGAAGCAACCAACGCGGTCGAGCCGTGCCTCGGCAAGAAAAGCCAGCAGTTCCTCAAACTCGGCTTCGCTCTCCCCCGGGAAGCCGGTAATGAACGTGCTGCGGATCGTGAGCTCGGGGCAAATGGCCCGCCAAGCCTTAATCCGCGCCAGGTTGTCCTCGGCGTTCGCGGGCCGCCGCATCGCCGCCAGGATGCGCGGGCTGGCGTGTTGGAATGGCACGTCAAGGTACGGCAGAAGCCGGCCCTCGGCCATCAGGGGAATCAGCGCATCGACGCTGGGGTACGGGTAGACGTAATGCAGCCGCACCCAGACGCCGAGTTCGCCGAGCGCCACGCAGAGATCCTGCAGCCGCGTACGCAGCGGGCGACCGCCGGCGAAACCGATGCGGTGTCCGAGATCGACGCCGTAGGCGCTGGTATCCTGTGAAATGATCAGCAGTTCACGGACACCAGCCTCGGCAAGCGTCTTCGCTTCCTGCACGACATCACCGAGCGGGCGGCTGACCAGCGGCCCGCGCAACGACGGAATGATGCAGAACGTGCAGCGGTGGTTGCAACCCTCCGCGATCTTGAGATAGGCGTAATGCTGCGGCGTCAGCTTGACGCCCTGCGCAGGGAGCAGGCTGGTAAACGGATCGTGCGGCTGCGGCAGGTGCGCATGGACGTGCTGCAGCACCTCGGCCGTCGCCTGCGGGCCGGTCACCGCCAGCACCTGTGGATGCGCCTTGCGCACCAGTTCTGCGCGGCTGCCGAGACAGCCGGTCACGATCACCTTGCCATTCGCCGCCAAAGCCTCGCCAATGGCCGCCAGCGACTCGTCCACCGCAGCGTCGATGAAGCCGCAGGTGTTGACGACGACGAGGTCTGCACCCTCGTAGGAGGGAGAAATCAGGTAGCCTTCAGCGCGCAGCCGGGTCAGGATCTGCTCGGAATCAACGAGCGCCTTGGGACATCCCAGTGAAACGAAACCAACGTTCTTCGGCGCAGACATGGCAGACGGCTCTCGTAACAGACCCGCCAGTATACTGCCGCGATGCGGGTTACGCCGGCTGTGCTACTCAGCGCGAACGATCGGCCTTGCCCTGGGCGACCAGCACCAGCAGAAGAAAGAAACAGGCGATACCGAGCGCGGCAATCCCAGCCTGCAACAGCGTCCCCACCTGCAGACTGCCGATATAGTAACTGCCGCCCAGGCGCAGAAGCACCGCGGCGACGCAGAGCAACAGGCCAGCGATCCCGGCCAGACGCCCCAGCAAGAGAAGAACACTTTCCATAATTGTCCTTGATATCAACGGAACCGCTCGCACGACAGAAATCAGACCTCCCACAGTCACGAACCCGATTGATTGCAAGTGAGTACCTCGCGCCGTCAAGCAGTCACCAGCGCCGCCGTCGCTTTACCGGCCGTACAACACCCGGCTACCGAAAACAGCCACCTCATTGTGCCGGGTTCGTCCTCTCGACTCCCTCAAATTCAGTAACCAGCAGCATTTTATCCAGGACTTCGCGGTAGGGCGCCGACGAGACACTGATTCCGCCCTGAAAAGGATGGTCGCTGACGGCAATGAAGTAAAGCACGAGCGCAATCGGCGCTGCCACCAGCAAGGTCACCGTCGCGTGCATTGTAAAGCTGTCGACGCGGAGCAGGAAACACGACGAAATGGCGATCGCTCCGAGCAGAATGACGACCACCCACAGCTCCACCGGCAACGCCGTATCGCGGACGGCTTGCGCGCGCTGCCAATGCGCCTGCAGCAGATGGTTGTACGACCGCAAGACCTGTGCCTGGATGATCTTCTGCCCCTCTGTCGTGGGCTCGAAGGAGATGATTGACCGCTGCGCCTGCTCGATGATGCGCAGCGTATCCGTTGGGAGCTGGCCTTTCTGGTGCTGCGGCCACTCGACATTGATCACATATTTCGTATACGCGATCAACGCCCGCCGGGCCTGGTTCTGCAACGGCTGCGGGTAGCCACCCAGATCCTGGTAGAGCACGGCGATCGCTGCCGCCTCTCTACTCACGTCGCCCCCCGCATCGACCAGGTTCCCCCAGACGGCAACCGCCGTCAGACCGGCTGCTACCGCATAGACGCCGATCAGCGCCGACAACAGGCCGGCGATGGTTCCATTGTCAAAGTGCTGGTGCAGGCTGGACGAACGCACCCGCGGTGCGACCAGCGCCACGCCGACGATCGAGAGCAAGGCAATGACGCCGACCACGAAGGCGGCCAGCTCGAGCGATGTGAGTTCATGGAACCAAGCCATCGGCTGGACTGCAGGAGAAAATTCTCGCATTCTAGCTCCTGGCGCGCCCACTGTGCGCCGGCTTTTGCCGACACGCAGGGCAATCAACGACGCAAATGTCGTCCACTCGCAGGCAATTCTCGTAACATGTGGTTACACAGAGGAGGGAACAGGCCTATGAGCGACAAGGATACGCCGACGCGCGAAGCCCCAGTGAGCCGCTTCCCTGGCATCCGGCAGGTCCCCGCGGGCGCCGTCAAGACCTGGCTGCAGGCGGCATGGAACGATTTTCGCAAGGCGGGCTTTGCCAGCCTGTTCTACGGTGTCTGTTTCGCCACTGGCGGCTGGCTGATGCACATTGTCTTCGCGCAAGCCTACGCCCTGTTCGCCGGGCTGACGACCGGCTTTCTCCTCGTCGGTCCGTTCCTCACCTTCGGCCTCTACGATCTCAGCCGGCGTGCCGAGCTTGGCCAACCCTGCCGTTTGGCGCCAACACTGGTCGCGTGGCGCCCCAACCTGGCCAACATCGGTCTCTTCGCCGCACTGTTGGCGATCGTTCTCCTGGTCTGGGCGCGTGCCTCGATGGTGGTTTTTGCCCTCTTCTTCAGCGGCGGTCTGCCGACTTTTGCGGACGTCGTGCACACTGTTCTCACTTTCGAACAGCCCGACTTCGCGATCGTCTACTTTGCCGTCGGCGGCTTCTTCGCAGCCTTCGTCTACGCCATCAGCGTCGTCGCCTTGCCAATGATGCTTGACCGCAAAACCGATGCCATTACCGCCGCGCTGGTCAGCCTGGTGGCTTGCGGCCGCAACCCGGGAACACTGTTGCTGTGGGCCGCGTGCATCGCCATTCTTGCCGCCATTGGCTTCGCAACCCTATTCCTTGGCTTGATTGTCACCATCCCGCTGATTGGACACGCGAGCTGGCACGCTTATCGCGACTTGGTCGAGGCACCGGCCCTCGATACGGAGGCGGCACAAGGTTGACCGGGAACACTGCTCAGCTATTCGGGCAGACTATTGAGATGGTAGACGCTGTCGAGGGTCGCCGCTGGCTTGCCGAGAAAACCGAACCAGCGCTCGTGAATGGTGTAGATCTCCCGACTGCGGCTGAGGCGAGCCAGCTCGCGGTTGACCGCCAGGCGAAAATCTGCATCGTTGCGCCGCATCACCAGGGCATAGGGTTCGTAGGACAAGGTCTCCGGACCGAGCAGCCACTCGCTCTGCATTCCTGAATCGAGCATCAAGCCGATCAGCAGCGAGCGATCCGAAACGTAGGCATCGACTTTTCCCTGCTTCAGCGCGGCGACGCCCTGCGAGTGATCGCTGACTCTCGTCACCTGCGCCATGAGCTTGCGCTGTTGCAGTGCCTCGCTGAGCGCTCGCTCGCTGGTCGTCCCCGCGGCAACGGCAAGCGGCCGCCCGGCCAGATCGTCGAGGTTCCTGATTCCCGAGCCCCTGCGCGTGAGGTAGCCAGCGCCGTCGACGTAGGTGATGAGACTGAAATCGACCTCCTCCATGCGCGTCAGCGAACTCGTCGTCGCCGCACATTCGAGATCGATGGCGCCGGACTTCAGCTTGCCGATCCGCGTTTCCGGGGTCACTGGCACCCATTGCAGCTGTAGCTCTTCGAGGCCGATCTGTCTGACGATCGCCGCCACCACTTTTGTACAGAGGTCGATTGAATAGCCCCAGGGCTGGCTGTCATCGCCTGTGTACGAGAAGGGAATCGCCGCTTCACGGTAGCCGAGGGTAATGGTTTTCGACAGCTTGATCTTGTCGAGTGTACCCGCCACCGTAACCTGCGGCGGCAAACACAGGGCGGCCAGACAGGCCAAGAGCACGCGCATGAACCTCATCTCCCCTCCCCCTACCTCCACAATCCGATCATCGAGCGAACCCGTTTGCCGGCACGCCAGCCCTATGCCCAGGCAGCCAGAAACTCTCCCCAATGCGGCTTCTCGATCCGCTCCAGGGCTGCGCGCACGACAGCCAGCTCGGCAGCGTATTCGTCCACCGACAGCTCACCCCGAAAGAGGCGGAAACGAAGGGAAACGAGATAGGTGTTGACGACGTCGGTCTCGCAGTAGTCACGGATTTCGCCGGCTCGTCCGGCCAGCCAAGCCTGCCACACCTTGCCGCCATCCATGCCGATCTTGCCCGGAAAACCGATCAGCCTGGCGAGCTGGTCAAGCGGTACCGCTGCACGCGGCTGGTACAAGGCCAGCAAGTCCATCAGATCGAGGTGCCGCGTGTGGTAGCGACTGATGTAATTGTTCCACCTGAAGTCGCGGCTGTCCGCATAGTCGCCGTCACCGAGATCCCAGTAACGTGCGGCGACGATGCCGTGTATCAGCCCACGATAGTGCAAGACGGGCAGGTCGAAACCGCCGCCATTCCAGGATACCAGCTGCGGAGTAAACTTTTCGACACCGTCGAAAAAGCGCTGAATGATCTCGGCTTCCCCCTGTTCGGGCTCGGCGAGCGACCAGACGTGCACCTCGCTCGCGGTCCGCAGCAGGCAGGAAATGACCACCACGCGCTGCAGATGATGCGGCAGGAAGTCATTCCCGCTTGCCGCGCGCCGCTGCTGAAAGGCGAGCTCGGCGACTTCGCCGTCGGACAGCGCCGGGTCCAGCGCGTGGAGACGGCGCAATCCCGCGACATCGGGAACGGTTTCAATATCGAACGTCAGAACTGGCTTCATCGCAGCTTCAAGCGGGAAAGACCCCCGTCGACAGATAGCGGTCGCCGCGGTCGCAGACAATGGTCACGATCGTCGCCTGCTCGAGCTCGCTCGCCAAACGCAGCGCGACCACCAGCGCGCCACCGGAAGATATCCCGGCAAAGATCCCTTCCTCTCGAGCCAGCCGGCGCGTCATGTGCTCGGCGTCGCCCTGCGATACCTGCTCGATGCGGTCGACTCGACTGCGATCAAAGATCTTCGGCAGATACGCTTCCGGCCATTTGCGGATGCCCGGGATCTGCGAACCCTCGTCGGGCTGGCAGCCAATGATGCAGATCTCGGGCTTGCGTTCCTTGAGGAAACGGGACACGCCCATGATCGTCCCCGTCGTTCCCATGCTGCTCACGAAGTGGGTAATCCGGCCTGCGGTCTGGCGCCACAGCTCGGGACCGGTCCCTTCATAGTGCGCGAGCGGATTGTCGGGATTGGCAAACTGATCGAGAATGACCCCTCGCCCTTCGCTACGCATCCGTTCGGCGACATCGCGCGCCAGCTCCATGCTGCCATCCTTGGGCGTCAGCACCAGCTCGGCGCCAAAGGCACGCATGGTCTGCCGGCGTTCGACGCTCTGGTTCTCGGGCATCACCAGAATCAGCCGGTAGCCGCGCACGGCGGCGGCCATCGCCAGCGCGATCCCGGTATTGCCTGAAGTGGCTTCGATCAGCGTATCACCCGGCTTGATGTCGCCGCGTTGCTCGGCCCGCGCAATCATCGATACGGCCGGACGATCCTTCACCGAACCGGCCGGATTGTTGCCTTCGAGCTTGGCGAGCAGGCAGTTGCCGCGTGCCTCGCCGAGCGCACCCGGCAGCCGCTGCAGACGAACCAGCGGTGTTTCTCCAACGTAATCCTCGAGCGTCTTATAGATCACGGCTGAGCCACTGTACGTACTGTGTAACCCCTTCCTCGACACTGGCAAAGGGGGCGTCGTAACCAACCTTGCGCAGCTTCGACAGATCGGCTTCGGTGTAGCTCTGATACTTGCCCCTGAGGTCTTCAGGAAACGGTATGTATTCGATCAATCCCTGGTCGACGAGTTCGGCGAGCGATCGCGCGCCTTCTCCGGCCAGGGCCCGGCAGGCGTTGACGCCGGCTACGGCCAGCTCGTTGAAACTTTGTGCGCGCCCGGTACCGACGTTGAAGAGGCCCGACTTCTCCGGATGGTCGAGAAAGTGCAGGTTAACCCGCGTTACGTCGCCGACGTAGACGAAGTCGCGCTTCTGCTCGCCATTGGCGTAACCCTTGCACCCTTCAAACAGCTTCACCTTGCCCTGGCTGCGGAACTGCTGGAAATGATGAAACGCCACCGACGCCATGCGCCCCTTGTGCGCCTCGCGCGGGCCGTAGACGTTGAAGTAGCGGAAGCCGACGAGCTGCGAGTTCACCGCTCCGGCCGTGGCCAGTCGCCGCCGGACAACCTGGTCGAAGAGGAACTTGGAATACCCGTAGACATTGAGCGGCGCCTCGTACGGCCGTTCTTCCCTGAACACGCCGCCGCCGCCGTAGGTGGCCGCACTCGAGGCGTAGAGCAAAGGCACTTCCTGGTCGAGGCACCAGTCGAGCAAGGCCAGCGAGTAGCGGTAGTTGTTGGCCATCATGTAGCGCCCATCGGCGCCCAGCGTGTCGGAGCACGCACCCTGGTGAAAAACGGCCTCGATATCGTCATCGAAGTCATCTGCCAACAGGTGTTCGAGGAATTCGTCCTTGTCGAGATAATCGGCGATCTCGCAATCGACGAGATTGACGAACTTGTCGGCCCGCGTCAGGTTATCAACGGCGATGATCCGGTTGCTTCCCCGTTCATTGAGCGCCTTCACTAGATTGGACCCGATGAAGCCTGCAGCACCGGTGACGATCGTATACATGAAAACTCCTCACTTCATCGCTGCGACCAGTTCGCCGCGACTGGCCACTGCCGTACCCAGCTTGCCGACGACCACACCAGCAGCGGCATTGGCGACGTGCACCGCTTCCACCCAGGAAGCGCCACCGGCCAGCATCACCGCCAGTGCCGCAATCACCGTGTCGCCGGCCCCCGAAACGTCGAACACTTCGCGCGCCACGGCTTTCTCGTGCAACACGCCGCCTTGATGATACAGCGACATGCCCTCCTCGCTGCGCGTCAGCAACAGGCCTTCAAGGCCGAGTTCGACGCGCAGGGCCTCTGCCTTACGCGTCAGTTCTTCTTCGTCACGCCAGCGGCCGACGACCGCCCGCAGCTCGGAACGATTGGGAGTGACGATCGTTGCACCCGCATACTTCGAAAAATCGTCGCCTTTGGGATCGACTAGAACCATCTTGCCGCGCTCCCGTGCCATGCGGATCATCTCGCCGATGTGCGCCAGGCCCCCCTTGCCGTAATCGGAGAGAATCACGGCGTCGCAGTCCGGCAAGCGGGCGACGTAGGCGGCCAGCTTGTGGCGCAGGACTTCGTGTGAGGGCAGCGTTTCGAAGTCGATGCGCAGCAACTGCTGCTGGCGCCCGATGACGCGCAGCTTGACGGTGGTGCTGATCGCGCTGTCAACGTGCAGGCAAAGCTCGATATCGCCGCCGGCGAGCAAACGCAACAGACTGCGACCCGCTTCGTCGTCACCCACCACCGACAGCAGGCTGGCTTTTCCGCCAAGGGCAGCCACGTTGCGCGCGACGTTGGCGGCCCCACCCGGGCGCTCCTCACTCTGTTGAATCCTGACCACCGGCACCGGGGCTTCCGGTGAAATGCGCTCGACGTCGCCAAACCAGTAGCGATCGAGCATCACGTCACCGACGATCAGCAGCCTGGCTGTCGACAACGCATCAAGCGGCATCGGCAGCACTCCGGAGCGGGCAGCCAGGGTTCAGCCGCTGGCAAGTATCACGGGCCCAAGGCCCGCCGGGTAAGCTCATCGAAGTCCTAGGGAGTGAGGTCGAATTCTTCGCTACGCTTGGGTGGATACGTTTCCCAACCACCACACGCCGGGCATCGCCAATAGAACTGGCGAGCCTTGAAACCGCAATTGTCGCATCGATAACGCGCCAGACGTCGCGTATATCCCTGCACGATCGCTTTCGCCAGGTCCAGATCAGGACGCGTCTCGGGCGCCGCAAACAGCAGCCTCGCCTCGAGTAGCTTGTCAAAACCCAGCAGCGTCGGGTAGCGCTTGAGTTCGTCGCGCACCAGCCGATAGGCCGCTTCCGGACCCTCACCTTCGAGCACCAGCTGGAAAACGACATCGAGCAGGTCGAGCGACGGATAGCGCTCGAGGTAGCCTTGCAGCAGGCGCAGGCCTTCTTCACGTCGCTCAAGCTTGCGGAAAGCGTCGAGCAGGCGCTGTGCGACGAGCGCGAGATAAGTCGGATCCTGTTGTTCAATCCGCTGCCACGAGTCAATGGCGGCGGCAAACTGCTCCTGCTGAAAATCGATGTCGCCCTGCAGCAGGCTCGCGCGCACGCACTTCCGGTTACGGCCAAGCGCGGTCTGCAAATAGCTCGCCGCGACCTCGTGCCGCGAGCGGATCAGTTCGGCGGCCGCCAGTTCGCAATAGTACTCGGCGATCTCCTTGTGCGAGGCAAAATCGGGCAGTTCCGACGCGATCGCAATCGCCTTCTCCCAATCCTTCTCGAGCTGGTAGATCTCGAGCAGGTTGCGCTTCGCCTCCTCGGCGAGCGCGGTCGTCCGCAACTGGTCGAAAATCTGCTCGGCCCGGTCGAGCAGGCCGGCCTTCAGATAATCCTGTCCGAGCTCGGCCAGCGCCTGCAGCTTGAGTTCCTGATTCAGGCCGTCACGCTCGAGCAGGTTCTGATGCATGCGTATGGCGCGCTCGGTTTCGCCGCGACGACGGAAAAGGCTGCCGAGCGCAAAATGCAGCTCGATGGTCTCCGGATCGACCTTGACCGCTTCGACAAAAGCTTCAATCGCACGGTCGGGCTGCTCATTGAGCAGGAAGTTCAGTCCCTCGAAATAGGAACGGGGCAGCGCGCGCGACTCCTTGACCAGATGCCGGATGTCGATGCGCGCGGCCGTCCACCCGAGACCGAAAAAGAGCGGGAACAGCAGTAACTGCCAGTACTCGAACTCAATCATGGGAACAATCGTAGATTTCTGTTCACAGGAAAACGGGCGGCATCTCTGCCGCCCGCCCGCCGGCTCAGACCGCGATTGGCTCAGCGTGATTCAAAGGAGCCATCGACGCGCTCCCGCAGCTCCTTGCCGGCCTTGAAGTGCGGCACCCACTTCTCGGGAACGCTCACCCTTTCTCCCGACTTCGGATTACGCCCGATCCGTGGCGGTCGGTAGTTGAGGGCAAAACTACCGAAACCGCGGATCTCGATGCGATTCCC
>ERZ761603.1299-NODE-1299-length-18943-cov-16.757042_pt1 | contig 18943 bp, 20 predicted proteins | sample MGYA00511879_ERZ761603 | MGnify/ENA primary metagenome ERZ761603 (study PRJEB28899, sample SAMN02850040) | bioreactor sludge metagenome | biome: EBPR Sludge; feature: EBPR Bioreactor; material: flocular biomat | place: Australia: Thorneside Wastwater Treatment... | reverse complement strand
TGGCGCGCCTTGTCCGGCATCGCCGACGGCAGATCGACCTTGTTCAGCACCGGCATGACATCGACACCCAGCTCGATGGCTGTATAGCAATTGGCGACGGTCTGCGCTTCGACGCCTTGTGAGGCATCGACGACCAGCAAGGCCCCTTCACAGGCAGAAAGCGAGCGCGACACCTCATAGGAGAAGTCAACGTGCCCTGGCGTATCGATCAGATTCAGATTGTAGATCTCACCACTGCGCGCCCGGTACTGCAGTGCTGCCGTCTGCGCCTTGATGGTGATCCCGCGCTCGCGCTCGATAGCCATCGAATCCAGCACTTGTGCCTCCATCTCGCGATCGGAAAGGCCACCGCAAAGATGAATGATGCGATCGGCGAGCGTCGACTTGCCATGATCGATGTGGGCGATGATGGAAAAATTGCGAATGTGTTGCATGGACCTCGTGTCGGCGCCGTCTCGGCCGCGCCGCCCCTGAAAAAAAGGGTGCCGCTGAGCACCCTTGGTCGAACTGACTGAAGGCGCGGATTCTAGCCGATTTTGCTCAAATAATCACGGACTTTGCCGACGTCGAGGAAGTGGTGGCAGAGCTCGTGCCCCTCGTGCAGAAGCACCGGCACCAACTCATCGTAGCGCTTTTCCAGCGCCGCGTCGGCGTCGACATCGAGCACCTCGAGGACGAAACCGCACTCCTTCGCCAGCGCTCCCAGCGCCTCTTCCATGTCCTGACACAGATGGCAATAGTGCCGCGAAAGCAGCGTCAGCCGCGTTGCCTGCTTCACTCGCCATTCCTGTCGGGCAAACCCTTGATGGTCACAAAAGTCTGCAGCTCGCCGCGACGCACCAGTAGAGTCACGTTGGCCGACTTGTCGAGCGCCAGCAGCAGCTTGTTGAACTGCTCGGCGCTGCTCAACTCGGTACTCGTGCCGCGCGAGATAATCGCCAGGAGCACATCGCCGGGCCGCAGTTCGGCGCGTGCCGCATTGCCGCGAACGTCGTCGATCAGCAGGCCATGCTTGAGCTTGAGCTCGCGCTTCTGCTCTGCCGTCAGCTCCGACACCACCAGGCCGAGTCGATTGGCGGCTCGCTCGGCCGGCCTGCCACTTCCGGTCGTGCTGCTGGCCAGTTTCTCCTCGGGGATTTCACCGACCACCACGCTCACTTCGCGGCTTGCTCCCTTGCGCCAAAGCTGCAGCTTGACCTTGCTGCCCGGCCTGGTCGCCGCAACGATGCGTGGCAGGTCGCTGGAGCTGTTAACCGTCTTGTCGTCAAATTTCAGGATCACATCGCCGGCCTCGACGCCGGCCTTGTCCGCCGGCCCGCCGCTCTCGACGGCATTCACCACCGCCCCCGTCGCCTTACTCAAGCCGAAGGACTCGGCCAGCTCCTTGCTCACTTCCTGAATGACCACCCCGATGCGACCGCGGCTGACCTTGCCAGAGGCGCGCAGCTGTGCCTGAACGTCCATCGCCACGTCGATCGGAATAGCAAAGGAAATGCCCATGAAACCGCCGGACCGACTATAGATCTGGGAATTGATACCCACTACCTCGCCCTGCAGGTTGAACAGCGGGCCGCCTGAATTTCCCGGGTTGACCGCCACGTCGGTCTGGATAAAGGGGACATAGTTTTCCTGCGGTAGCGAGCGTCCCTTGGCGCTGACGATTCCGGCCGTGACGCTGTTGTCGAAACCGAACGGCGAACCAATGGCCACCACCCACTCGCCGACCTTGAGCACATTCGGGTCACCAAAGCGCACCGTTGGCAAAGACGTCGCTTCGATCTTGATCAACGCCACATCGCTTCGCTTGTCAGCGCCAATGACTCGCGCTTTCAGTTCACGTTTGTCGGTCAGGCGGACGAGGATCTCATCGGCCGCATCAACCACATGCGCATTGGTCAGGATGTAACCGTCGGCGCTAACAATGAACCCTGAACCGAGAGAACGGCTCTGGAATTCGCGCGGCTCACCCGGCATCCCCGGCACCCCGGGCACGCCCGGTTGGCGGGGAATGAAGCGCCGAAAGAACTCGAACATCGGATCGTCTTCATCGAAAGGGAAGGGATGCGCGCCGCGCCCATTGCCGCGCGAGCTCTGGGTGGTACTGATATTGACCACCGCCGGCCCCTGCTTTTCCACCAACTCGGTGAAGTCAGGCAAGCCGCGACTCTGCGCTTGCGCGAGCAGCGAAAAAACGGTCAAGCAAAAAGCGGCAAACAACTGTTTCATGGCACCAAACACCTCCTGAGTGTCACTGTATCACCGCCGACCGGAGCGGCAGCAGTGCAGGGAATTTGAGGACGACCGGGCAGAACGTCAAGATGTGATCGACGGTTGGCAACGCGGATCGGAAGCGTCGCGCCGTTGCGCACGCCGCAAGCCCAGCCAACCGACCAGCAAACCGGCCATTGCGCCGCCGATAGCGCCTGCTTCGCCTGCAGCCGCCGAACCGGCCAGCGCCCCGAGCAACAGCGCCAGCCACGGAAAGGCATAGGCGGCGAACGCACTGCGGCGAAGCGAGCCCTCGCCAATGCGCACTTGCACGCGCTCACCCACCGAACGCCGCTCCGGGTTGGGCACGCGAAAAGTACGCGGCGTACTGCACAAGAGCTTGGCCAGGTTGTTGCCGCCGCAACCACCCACTTCCCGGCAGCGACCACAACCACTCTCGTCCATGCGTATCAAGGCATGCTCGCCGTCGACGGCGGCCACCGTTCCCCACGCCCCGGTCATTGTCGATGGCTTATCACCCATGGCTACCACCTGCGATCGGCAGAAATATCGAGCAAGGGCTTCAATTTTTCAGCGACCGCCTCGCGCGCACGGAAAATGCGCGAGCGCACCGTCCCAATCGGACAGCTCATGGCTTCGGCAATTTCCTCGTAGCTCAAGCCATCGATCTCGCGCAGGACAATCGCGTTGCGCAACTCGTCCGGCAAGCCGTCCATCGCGGCATTGATCGTCTCGCCGATCTGCTTGGACTGCAAGAGACTTTCCGGCGTATTGATGTCTCGCAACTGGCTGGCGTCCTCGAAGCTCTCTGCGTCCTGAGCATCAAATTCGGTCGATGTCGGTGCGCGCCGCCCCTGGGCAACCAGATAGTTCTTCGCCGTATTGATGCCAATGCGATAGAGCCAGGTATAAAACGCACTCTCACCCCGAAACGATGGCAGCGCCCTATAAGCCTTTATGAACGCCTCCTGAGCCACATCGTCTACTTCAGCCGCGTCACGTACGAAGCGCGACAACAAGCGCGCGAGCTTGCGCTGATATTTTGCGACCAAAAGCTCGAAAGCGTGCTTGTCCCCAGCCTGTGCGCGTTCGACCAGCAGCTGGTCAACTTCGCGTTCACTCATGCTCTCTGCTTATCCTGTTGAAGACGATATCGTTATTTGCGCAAAAGTATAGCGCAAGCCTTCCATTGTCATCGTAACAGTGCGTGAGCAGCGAGCGGCGCTCTGACCGGCCTGAAAATGGCCGCGCGACGCAGCGCTATTGCAGCCCGGTGCACATGCTATAGTTGCAGCCCCTTCCTGGCAGGATCTCCAGCGTGCCGCTTTGCTCTGACGTTCTCATCATTGGCAGCGGCCTGGCTGGACAGGCGGCCGCACTACGGCTGGCGCAATCGCGCAAGGTCACGCTGATCAGCAAGCGTGCTCTTGAAGATAGCGCATCGAGTTGGGCCCAGGGCGGAATCGCGGCAGTGCTCGACAATCGCGACTCGATCGAAGCGCATATCCGAGACACGATTAGCGCCGGCGCGCTGCTCAACGACCCGCGGGCAACGCGCTTCGTGATCGAGAACGGTCGCCGGGCAGTCGACTGGCTGATTGAACAGGGCGTCCCCTTCACTCGCGATCAGGATGGCTACCATCTGGCCCAGGAGGGCGGTCACAGTGCCCGGCGCGTCATCCATGTCGCCGACGCGACCGGCCTAGCCGTTCAGACGACACTGACGCACAAGGTGCGCCAACACCCGAATATCACCATCCTCGAACAGCACATCGCCGTCGACCTGATTACCGGCGAAAAACTCGGGCTGAAGGAGCGGCGCTGCTACGGTGCCTATGTCCTGGATACCGCCAACGGCGACGTGTTGACACTGGGCGCTCAACACACGCTGATCGCCACCGGCGGTGCCGGCAAAGTCTATCTCTATACCACCAATCCAGACACCTCCACCGGCGACGGCATCGCCATGGCCTGGCGTGCCGGCTGCCGGGTTGCCAACATGGAGTTCATCCAGTTTCATCCGACCTGCCTCTACCATCCGCAGGCCAAGTCCTTCCTCATTTCGGAAGCGGTTCGTGGCGAGGGAGGACGCCTGTTGCTGCCTGACGGCAGGCGCTTCATGCCCAGGCACGACGAGCGCGCGGAACTCGCGCCCCGCGACGTCGTGGCGCGGGCCATCGATTTTGAGATGAAGAAGCGCGGCCTGGACTGTGTCTACCTCGACATCTCGCACAAACCGGCTGCCTTTCTCGCCGAGCACTTCCCGAACATCATGGCTCGCTGCCTTGAATTGGGTATCGACATTACCCGCCAGCCGATCCCGGTGGTTCCAGCGGCGCACTATACCTGTGGCGGGGTGCTTACCGACCTGCGCGCGCGCACCGACGTCGCCGGCCTCTATGTCGCGGGAGAAGCGTCCTGTACCGGCTTGCACGGCGCCAATCGTCTGGCCAGCAACTCGCTGCTCGAATGCCTGGTGTTTGCCGAAGCGGCGGCCAACGACATTCTCCAACAAGCCGACAGCCAGCTGCCGGAGCTACCGCCCTGGGACGACAGCCGCGTCAGCGATCCCGATGAAGAAATCGTCATCGCCCACAACTGGTATGAGTTGCGGCGCTTCATGTGGGACTATGTCGGCATCGTGCGCACCACCAAGCGCCTGCAGCGCGCGCAGAACCGCATTCGCCTGCTGATCCGTGAGATTGACGACTTCTATTCGCTTTTCCGGGTCAGCCACGATTTGATCGAGCTACGCAACCTGGTGGTGACCGCCGACCTGATCATTCGCTGCGCACTGCGCCGTCATGAAAGCCGCGGATTGCACTCCAGCCGTAATTATCCCGAGACGCTGGGACGTGCACGCAACACGGTGCTCAGACGCCGCCTTCGTACTGATCTCTAGAATCTGCCCGCCAACGTAGCCACAGGCGAAGCTCACGAAACTGCTCGCTCGGCATGCTGTCGGGCAACAGCGCAAGCGTCTGCAGCCGACCCGACTCACCATCACGGACGCGCAAGACCAGCAACTGACTGAAAACGACCGAGTCGGGCTGAACCCGTACGACGGCCTGCTCGCCATTGGCAAACTGAAAGCTCAGTTCGCCGCTTGCCGCGAGGCGCAGACCGACGACTCTCGACGGCCGCCGAATCTGCTGCCACAGCGAAAAGGCGAGGGTCACCAGCAGCAGACCGCGGAGGCTCAAAGGCCATGGCAAAACGGCGAGGCTGGCCGCAGCCAGGCCATGCAGCACGACCGTCAGGACAAGCAGTACGTGCGAGCGGCGCAGTGCAATAGCAATCGGAAACTGCATGCCATGCGCGCGCCCGTTAGGACGGCAGCAACTAGATCCGCTTGAAGACCACGGTGGCGTTGGTGCCGCCAAAGCCGAAGGAGTTCGAAATGGCGGCATCGATCTTCAGCTGACGCGCCTCATTGGCGCAGTAGTCGAGATCGCAGGACTCGTCCTGATTGAAGATGTTAATCGTCGGCGGCGAAACCTGATGATAGACCGCCAGCACCGAAAATAGCGCCTCGACGCCACCCGCAGCGCCCAGAAGATGGCCGGTCATCGATTTCGTCGAATTGACCACCAGATTCTTGGCGTGCTCGCCGAAAGCACGCTTGACGGCAATGGTCTCCGCCTTGTCACCCAGGGGCGTAGAAGTACCATGTGCATTGACGTACTGCACATCCTCGGGATTCAGCTGCGCGTTACGCAAGGCATTGTCCATGCAACGCGCAGCCCCCTCACCGTCGTCGCACGGTGCGGTGATGTGGTTGGCGTCGGCACTCATTCCGAAACCCGCCAGTTCGCAATAGATGCGCGCACCACGCGCCTTGGCGTGTTCGTATTCTTCGAGCACCACGACGCCTGCGCCTTCACTGAGTACGAAGCCGTCACGATCGCGGTCCCACGGACGGCTTGCCGTCTGCGGGTCGTCATTGCGCGTGGATAGGGCACGCGGAGAGCAAAAACCTCCCAGGCCCAGCTTCGACAGGCAGCCTTCAGCGCCACCGGCAATCATCACATCGGCATCGCCATATTCGATCAGGCGACCCGCATCACCAATGCTGTGGGTTCCCGTCGAACAGGCACTGACCAGCGAGATGTTGGGACCCTTGTAGCCATACATGATCGACAGGTTGCCCGAAATCATGTTGATGATCGAACCGGGAACGAAAAACGGCGACACCTTGCGTACCCCACCCGCGGCAAAATCGTCACAGGTGTTCTCGATCATCGGCAAACCGCCAATCCCCGAACCAATCGACACGCCGACGCGCTCGGCTTGCGCCGGGTGCGCCTCGAGCCCCGCATCGCGGATCGCCTGAATGCCTGCCGCCATACCGTAATGGATGAAGACATCCATGCGGCGCGCTTCCTTGGCCGAAAGGTACTGGCCAATATCGAAGTCCCGCACTTCGCCAGCAATCTGGACGGGAAAACTGGAAACATCAAAGCGCGTGATGCGGTCGATACCGGAGCGTCCGGCAATGATGTTCTGCCAGGCCGTTTCAACCGAATTGCCAACCGGAGAAAGGATACCAAGGCCAGTGATAACAACTCTGCGACGTGCCAACTTATGCTCCGAGGGTAGAAAGTGCGGAAGCGGAAAAGCTCGCCATCACTCCCCGCCAGAGAGGGCCCTTTGCAGAGCCTGACCGCCGGGATCGTGGATGACGTCGATGGGGGGACTTACTTTTTGTGCGAAGTCACGTAGTCGATGGCTTGCTGAACGGTGGTGATCTTCTCGGCCTCGTCATCCGGGATTTCGCACTCGAACTCTTCTTCCAGAGCCATCACTAGCTCGACCGTATCGAGCGAATCAGCGCCCAGATCGTCGACGAAGGACGACTCGTTCTTGATGTCGGCTTCGTTGACTCCGAGTTGTTCGGCGACGATCTTTTTGACACGTTGCTCAATATTTTCCATAAAAGTGCTCCTTCTCAGAGTTCATAGGTAAAACAGAAATGCGCCATTCTAGCAAAATGGCCCAAAGTTACCAATCATCAGCCCCTTCGACGAGGAAGCTTCCTCGCCCAGAACCGATATCAGCCCGTGTACATGCCGCCGTTGACGTGAATCGTCGTGCCGGTAACGTAAGCAGCCCCGGCAGACGCCAGGAAAGCGACCGCAGCCGCAACTTCCTGCGGAGATCCCAACCGAGCAAGTGGAACGCCACTCAAAAGCGACGCCTTCTGTTTGTCATCGAGTGCGCGCGTCATGTCGGTGTCGATAAGGCCGGGGGCCACGCAATTGACGGTGATGTTGCGACTGCCCAGTTCTCTAGCCAGTGCTCGAGTCATACCGGCAACACCCGCCTTGGCTGCGCAGTAATTGGCCTGCCCCGGATTGCCGGCGTGACCGACGACCGAGGTGACGTTGATGATTCGGCCGTGCCGCGCTTTCATCATTCCGCGCATCACTGCCCGGCAAAGGCGGAACACTGCTTTCAGGTTGGTATCGATCACGCTTTCCCACTCGTCGTCCTTGAGACGCATCGACAGGTTGTCGCGCGTGATTCCGGCGTTATTGACCAGCACCGACACCGCGCCATGCGTCTTCTCGATGTGGCTGATCAGCGCATCGATCTGCCCAGCATCGCGAACCTCGAGTACCGCGCCTTCGCCCTTGCTACCCGCGGCCAGCAGAGCCGCGGAAATCCTTGCCGCGCCTTCGCCAGTCGTTGCCGTACCGATCACCGTGGCGCCGAGGCGACCCAGTTCGAGAGCAATCGCCTCACCGATGCCGCGTGAGGCGCCGGTGACCAGAGCCACTTGTCCGTTGAGCATGTCCGTTCCGTTCATCGCTTCTAGCCGAGATTTTCGACAGCGGCTTCAACCGCCGCCAGATCAGCCAGTGCAACGCCCGTCAGGGTGGCTGCGCAGCGTTTGGTCAAGCCGGCCAGCACCTTACCCGGCCCACATTCGGCCACCGTAGTCACATCCATGCCGGCAATTTTTTGGACCGTCTCGACCCAGCGCACCGGCGAGTAGGCCTGTCGGATCAGGGCGTCCTTGATCCGGCTCGGGTCTGACTCGATCGCCACGTCGACGTTGTTGATCACCGGGATCTGCGGCGCAGCGAAGTCCAGCTCGGCGAGGCGGGCCGCCAGCTTGTCTGCTGCCGGCCGGATCAACGACGAGTGAAAAGGCGCCGATACCGGCAACAACAGGGCGCGTTTTGCGCCACGCGCCTTACAGCCCGCGCAGGCCAGCTCTACCGCTGCCTTGCTGCCGGCAATCACGGTCTGTCCCGGGCCATTGAAATTGACCGCTTCGACGACCTCACCATGACCTGCCGCGCCAGCTGCCTCGACACAGGCCTCGGCGATCGTCTCATCATCGAGACCGAGAATGGCCGCCATCGCTCCCGTACCCACCGGCACGGCCTCCTGCATCGCGGCCGCACGCAGGCGAACCAGCGGCACCGCGTCCTTGAAGGGGATAACGCCGGACGCAACCAGTGCCGAGTACTCGCCGAGACTGTGCCCGGCCACAACGGTCGGCAATTTGCCACCGCGGTCCAGCCACAGACGATAGACGGCGACACCGGCGGTGAGCATTACCGGCTGCGTGTTGACGGTCTGCGCCAGGGCTTCGGCCGGGCCATCGACCAACAACTGCCAGAGATCCTGCGCCAGCGCAGCCGAGGCTTCATCGAAAGTCGCCCGCAGCACTGGCGAGTCGCCATAGGCGGCCATCATCCCGACAGATTGCGAGCCCTGACCCGGAAAAACAAATGCGAAACTCATTTAGTATTGCTTCCCTTCTATAGTTCGAGCAGCACGGCGCCCCAGGTGAACCCCCCCCCGACGCCCTCGAGCATGATTTTCTGACCGGCCTTGATGCGCCCGTCGCGAACTGCCTCGTCGAGGGCCAGCGGCACCGATGCCGCGGACGTATTGCCATGGCGATCGACGGTGACCACCACCTTTTCCATCGGCATCTTGACGCGTCTCGCCGTCGCTTCGAGGATGCGAACATTGGCCTGATGTGGGATCAGCCAGTCGACCTCGGACGGCTGGATGCCCGCAGCCTGACAACACTCGTCGGCAACTTCCGCGAGCACGCGCACGGCGAATTTGAAGACCGCCTGACCGTCCATGCGTAGGAAGGGGTCGCCGGTGACCTTGCCCCCACAGACACTACCGGGAACCGACAGGATGCCGTGGTGGGCACCATCGGCATGCAAGGCGGTAGCCAGAATGCCCGGCTTGTCCGAAGCCTCGACCACGACCGCTCCAGCTCCATCGCCGAAGAGCACACAGGTACCCCGATCAGACCAATCGAGAATGCGTGAAAACACTTCCGCGCCGACCACCAGAGCCCGTCGATGACTACCCGAACGAATGAATTTCTCAGCAATCGTCAGGCCATAGACAAAACCGCTGCAAACCGCCTGCACATCGAAAGCGGTCGCGCCATGATTGCCCAGTTTTCCCTGCAGCAAACACGCGGTGCTCGGAAAGATAAAGTCCGGGGTCGAAGTGGCGACGATGATCAAGTCCAGATCGGCGGGCTCGATGCCGGCGGCAAGGAGCGCTCGGCGACTCGCTTCGAGGGCCAGATCGCTGGCGCTCTCACCGTCGGCCACAAGATGACGAGACTGGATGCCGGTTCGGCTGACAATCCACTCGTCGCTGGTGTCGATGCCGCGACGCGCGAGATCGTCGTTGCTGACCGGCGATCCCGGCAGATAACTGCCGATGCCAGTAATGCGGGAGAACATGCTATGCGATCTCCAGAAGCGGTTGTTGTTGTGCGACGCGCTCGCTGATCCGTGCCAGAACGCCACTGCGCGCCTCTTCCGCGGCACGCTGCAGCGCCTGCCCGAAGCTGAAGGCGTCTGCCGAGCCATGACTCTTGACCACGATGCCCTTCAAACCGAGCAAAGTGGCACCGTTGTATTTGCGATGGTCGACGCGCTGCTTGAAGCGATTGACCACCGGCAAGGCAATCACCGCCGCCAGCTTGGTCAACAGGTTGCGCCTAAATTCCTGACGCAGAAAGGTGGCCAGCAACTGTGCCAGCCCTTCCGAGGACTTCAAGGCGACATTGCCCACAAAGCCATCACAGACGACCACATCCGCCTGCCCCTTGTAGAGACCATCGCCCTCGATATTGCCAACGAAATTCAAGCCCGAATCCCAAAGCAGTTCGGCAGCACGCTTGACGACATCGTTGCCCTTGATTTCTTCCTGCCCGATATTCAGGATGCCCACCGTCGGCCGGTCGCGATGCTCGACCGCCGCTACCAGCGAAGCGCCCATGATTCCGAACTGCAACAGGTGTTCGGGGCTGCAATCGACGTTGGCGCCAAGGTCCAGCACGTGTGTGTGTCCCTTCATCGTCGGCAACATGCCACAGATCGCCGGGCGATCGATCCCCGGCAGCATTTTGAGGACGAAACGGGAAATACCCATCAGGGCACCCGTGTTTCCCGCCGAGACGCAGGCATCCGCCTCACCGTTCTTGACCAGATTGACAGCCACGCGCATCGAAGAATCCTTCTTGGTGCGCAGCGCCACCGATGGCGCCTCGTCCATCGCGACGACCTCACTGGCGTGACGGACGACGACACGACCAGCAAACAGGTCTCCGACCAGGGGGGTAATTCTCTCGGCGAGGCCGACCAGGATCACGCGCACGTCAGGCTGATCACGGACGAAGTCAAGCGCCGCCGGAATCGTCACTTGAGGACCGTGATCCCCACCCATGCAGTCAATGGCGACGGTAATAGTCATCGGAAAACAGGCGAAAGAAAAGGCAGGAAGGTCCCCATCATGGGAACCTGCCTGCCCCATCGGAAAAAATCACTCGCTCGCGCCCTTGCCGACCTTCTTTCCGCGATAGTGGCCCGAGGGGCTGACGTGGTGGCGCAAGTGGACTTCACCGGTGGTCGGCTCGACGGCCAGCGGCGGACTGCCCAGGGAGTCGTGCGCGCGATGCATGCCGCGCTTGGACGGGGATTTCTTGTTCTGCTGAACAGCCATGACAAACTCCTAAAATCAAACTCGCTAAGCCCTGCCCTTAAGGCCGGCCAAAACTGAAAATGGCGACTCGTTTGGCGACTCGCGCACCGCGCCGGGCAGCACACAATCATCGTGGCGAGGCACCGTTGGAAGCGCAAGAAGTATTTCATCCTCGATCAGGGCCAGCACATCAAGCTCCTTCTCGACCGGCAGGAAGTCTCGGGAGTCATCCTCCAGCTCCTCCTGCGTCAGCTCACTGTCGTTCGCCACGAACTCAAACAGACTACGCAACTGCACGGCGTAGGGCAGCGATTCCAGACAACGCTGACAGCACAGCGACAGGACGCCGTCCACCTGAAGCTGCAGCTGCGAGCGGTCACGAGACCCCACGCAACCTTCGAGCCGATACGCCAGAGAACCCGCCGAGTCTACCAGCAGGTCCGCCAAACGAGTCAGAGTCACCACCGGCACTTCGCCTTGCAGCGAGCCACCCTCGAACCCGAAAGCCAGACTATCAATGAGCACGCGTCGCGACATAAGGGCGGCATGATATTATTTTCGGCTTTTGAAGTCAAAGCAGTGGCGCCGCAAAACAAGCTATTTCTCGATTTCTTCGGCGGCACCGTCTGTTTCATGCCCAGATCGGCCACCAGATGCCCAGAAAACAGCTCATCCTCGCCTCGACCTCGCCGTTCCGGCGCCAACTGCTTACTCGGCTTGGCCTGCCATTCGAGTGCGCGAATCCTGCCGTCGACGAAACACCTCTTGCGGGCGAGGCACCCGAAGCCAGCGCATTGCGCTTGTCCGAAGCCAAGGCACGGGCGGTCAGCGCCCTTTTTCCCGAAGCGCTGATCATCGGCAGCGATCAGGTCGCCTGCCTTGATGGCCAAGTCTTCGGCAAACCCGGAGACCACGCCAAGGCCCGACGGCAGTTGCAGGCCATGCGTGGCCACAGCGTCAATTTCTTCACCGGGCTCTGCCTGCTGGACGCCGCAAGCGGCCGCGTGCATCTGCGCGGAGTCCCGACGCGGGTCCACTTTCGCGACCTTACAGACGTGGAAATTGAAAGCTACCTGCGCAAGGAGCAGCCCTACAACTGCGCGGGCAGTGCCAAATCAGAGGGACTGGGAATCGCCTTGATCGCCCGGATCGATGGCGAAGACCCCAACGCGCTGATCGGCCTACCCTTGATAGCGCTATGCGACCTGCTGCGAGCGGAGAACGTATCTATATTATAATCAATACATTACTCTTTGAATTTAAGGTGCAATATGAGCAAAGGGCGACTGTATCTGATTCCTGTTCCACTCGGCCCGACCGCCGTCGCAGCGGTCCTGCCACAAACCGTACTTGCCTGCGCACGGGGACTCGGTCATTTCGTTGCCGAGAATGCCAAGTCGGCGCGCGCCTTTCTAAAGTTGCTGCCGACCGACCTGCCGGTACAAGAGATCTGGATTCAGGAACTCAACCAACACACGCCCACCAACGAGCTAGCTGCACTTCTAGCCCCCCTACTGGCGGGTAACGACGTCGGTCTGATCTCGGAAGCCGGGTGCCCCGCAGTCGCCGACCCGGGAGCGGCGCTGGTGGCTCTGGCGCAACAGGACGGGATCCAGGTCGTGCCGATGGTCGGTCCGTCATCGATCCTGCTGGCCTTGATGGGCTCCGGACTGAGCGGCCAGCGCTTCGCCTTTCACGGCTACCTGCCAAGCGCCCCTCGCGAACGCGAAAAGCGCCTGCGGGAACTGGAGAAGGAGTCACGGCAGGGGCAGCAGACGCAGATCTTCATCGAAACGCCCTACCGCAACCAGCAAATGCTCGAATCCCTGCTCAAGACCTGCGCCCGCGAGACCAAAGTCTGCGTCGCGACCGACCTCACTCTCGACAGCGAGCAGATCACCACTCGGCAGGTTGCGGCATGGCCGCGCCAGTCGCTACCGAATATCAATCGCCGGCCGACAGTGTTCCTGCTGCAGGCCTAGCAAGCGCCGGTCAACGGAAGGCGGGCCAGTCGATCGCGCCCAACAGGGAACCCACGCCATGCGTTGCATCGGCACGCAGGCGCTTGGCGAAACGCTCGGCAAGATTTTCCTTGACCGTGAAGTCGACAATTCGCTCGGCCTTGATCACGTCCCGGGCCACCGACCCAACGGTACCGAAACCGTCCGCCAAACCCAGTTTAACGCTCTGCGTACCGGTCCACATCAGGCCGGTGAACATCTCCGGCGTTTCCTTCAGCCGCGTCCCGCGCCCCTTGCGAACGACCTCGATGAATTGACTGTGGATCTCGCCTAGCAAGACCTGGGCGTGATTCTTCTGCTCGGCATCCTGCGGCGAAAATGGGTCAAGGAAGCCCTTATTCACCCCGGCGGTCAGCAAGCGACGCTCGATCCCAAGCTTGTCCATAGTGCCGGTGAAACCAAAACCGTCCATCAGCACGCCGATCGAGCCGACGATGCTCGCCTTGTCGACGAAGATCTGGTCGGCTGCCACAGCCACATAGTAGCCGCCAGACGCACAGAGATCCTCGACCACCGCGTAGAGTGAAATCTGTGGATGTTTACTGCGCAGGCGACGAATTTCGTCGTGAACGATTCCCGCCTGCACCGGGCTGCCGCCCGGGCTATTCACGCGCAGCACGACGCCGGCGGTACCTTTGTCGCTAAAAGCCAGACGCAGCGCCTCGGTAATGCTCTCGGCACTGGCGTCGCCGCCGCTGGAAATGGTGCCACTGAGATGAACGAGCGCCGTATGCCGCCCGCCATCGGCAAGCGTCTCGGGATCGTCCCAGTCGACTACGAGCACCAGCACGGCGACCAGATAGGAGAAACCGAGCAGTTTGAAAAAGATTCCCCAGCGCCGCTTCACGCGCTGTTCCTGCAGCGTCGCCAAGGACAATTTCTCCAACAACTGCCGCTCCCAGTGGGGTTCATTTTCAGGACTAGTCACGCTTCTTGCTCGCTTGGGGTGTAGTAGATGGCGCCATCGCGCTCTTCAATCGGTAGCGGTGTCAGGCCTCTACCGTTGCAGCGGCCGCCCAGACAGCGACCGTCTTGAGGGGAATACAGCGCGCCATGTGTCGCGCAAATCAAGTATAGCTTGGAATCATCGAAGAATTCATTGGGCTGCCAGTCCAGTTCCACGGCTACGTGGCCACACCGATTGAGGTAAGCGGCGACACGCCCACGAAAGCGCACCGCGAACGCCGGCTCGTCGCGATCACCCATCCGGATCGTGAAACGAACGCCGGCGCCGCCGTCGATCAGATCGGCCGAGCGGCAGATCAGGCGTTCATTCGCAGCCATTGCGCCATCTCCTCAATTTCCCGCAAACGGGCCAGTGGGCCAAGTGCGTCCAACGCTGCCGCAGGGTGCGCACCATAGGCGGCGGCCAGGCAGGCAACGCCCGCATTCCGGGCCATCAGCAGGTCGTGCGTCGTATCGCCAATCATCAGCGTCCGCTCAGGTTCGACCGACAACTCATCCATCAACTCCTCGAGCATCTGCGGATGCGGCTTTGAAAAGCACTCGTCAGCACAGCGAGAGGCATGAAAATAGCCTCCCAGACCACTACTGCGCAAGGCACGATCGAGTCCGAGCCGGCTCTTCCCGGTGGCTACGGCGAGCAGGAAACCGGCCGCAGCAAGTTCAGCGATCATCGCCGCGGCCCCATCAAACAGCTGCAACTCGTGATCGTGCCGCAGGTAGTGATGGCGGTAGCGGTCGACCATCAAGGGATAGCGTTCTTCGGGCAGATTCGGCACGGCGTAGCGCAGCGCATCGTGCAGGCCGAGGCCGATGACGTGCCGCGCCTGCTCGTCCGCAGGAGTCGGCAAACCGAGGTCCCTGCACGACGCCTGTATGGCGTCGACAATCGCCCCCGCCGAATCCAGCAGGGTACCGTCCCAGTCGAATACCAGCAACTCAAACCGGCTCGCCATAATCCTGCCTCTCCTTCGTAGAAATAGTGCGCAGAAACTGCGTCAGGGCGCTCGGCAAGGCAGCTTCCAGCACCAGTTCACGACCGTCCAGCGGGTGCGGCAGGGCCATCTTCCAGGCGTGCAGAAACATGCGCTTCAGGCCTTCCCTTGGCAGCGTCCGATTGCGAGCGAAATCGCCGTACTTCTCGTCACCGGCGATGGGGAAACCGAGGTGCGCGAGATGCACGCGAATCTGGTGTGTCCGTCCGGTTTTCAGTTCCGCTTCAAGAAGACTGAAATGCTCCCAGCGCGCCAGCAGCCGAAAGACAGTGTGCGCCGCCTTGCCCTCATCAGCGACACGAACCCGGCGCTCGCCAGACGGCAACAGGTACTTGAGCAAGGGCAAGCGGACCTTGCGCACCGGGTCCATCCAGCGCCCGGCGACCAATACCTGATAGCGCTTGTCCGCGCCACGCTCACTACCACCGCGGGCACCGACGCGGAACATCTGGTGCAAGGCGAGCAGCACCGAGCGCTTCTTGCCGATCAGCAGCAGGCCGGAAGTCTCGCGGTCCAGACGGTGGGCGAGTTCCAGAAAGCGAGCCTGCGGCCGTTGCCGACGCAGCGCCTCGATGACCCCGAAACTCTCGCCACTCCCCCCGTGCACGGCGAGGCCTGCCGGCTTGTCGACGACCAGCAAGCCTTCGTCTTCATAGACCACCGGCAGCTGCGCCTTGAGGGCCGCCCCGTCCACGACCTCCTGCTCGACCTGCGCCGTGCGCATCGGCGGAATGCGCACCACGTCGCCGATCTGCAGGCGATAGGATACCGCCACGCGGCGCCCGTTCACCCGCACCTGGCCGCTGCGCACGATACTGTAGACGTGGCTTTTTGGCACGCCCTTGCACTTCTTCAGCAGCAGGTTGTCCAAGCGCTGTCCATGTTCGTTCTCGGTGATCAGCTCCTGAATCACGGAGCTTTTGCTAACTTCGGCCATTTTGAATATACTTCGCTCGTTTTGCGTCTAGAGTTGAAAGAGGCGCTGACCCGTGAGACCGTCCAGCGGCGCCGATTCTAAAGTAATTGCGACGCACTTTCCGGCAGGCCTCAGCCGCCTCGCTTGCGCCAATCTGCGCAAGATCACTCAACGCCAATCACCTGGTTAAGTACGCTCACCACTAAGTAGCGATACTACTTGAACTGCGCGCGCCCAGCACCTGCGAACCGGCCCAGGCAGATTCCGGAGTCCTTGAATTTAAAGGCCAGACGACCGATCAAGTCGGCGAGATAGCCCTATTAGTTGCGCCATCGGAGAGCCCCTCAAGCAACCCACCAAACAACTAATCCGTCGCTGCCTGGAGCAGGCAAAGCCCTCGTGAGAGCGCGTGGGAGCCAAAAATTATTATGAAACGCATGCTTTTTAACGCGACACAGGCCGAGGAACTGCGTGTTGCCATTGTCGACGGTCAGAAACTCATCGATCTCGACATTGAATCGGCCGCCAAGGAACAGAAAAAGAGCAACATTTATAAAGCGGTCATTACCCGCATCGAGCCCAGCCTAGAAGCGGCATTCGTCGATTACGGCTCCGAACGGCACGGCTTTCTGTCCTTCAAGGAAGTCTCCCGCGCCTTCTTCCAGCCGGGTGTCGAAGCGAGCCGCGCGACGATCAAGGAAGCACTTCGCGAAGGCCAGGAACTGATCGTCCAGGTTGATAAGGACGAGCGTGGCAACAAGGGTGCAGCGCTGACGACCTTCGTCAGTCTCGCCGGCCGCTATCTGGTACTGATGCCGAACAACCCCCGCGGCGGCGGCGTCTCGCGCCGTGTCGAGGGAAACGAGCGCGCCGAACTGCGCGAGGTAATGGATCAGCTGGACGTGCCGCAGGGCATGAGCCTTATCGCCCGCACGGCGGCCATCGGCCGCAATGCCGAAGAACTGCAATGGGATCTCAACTACCTGTTGCAGTTGTGGAAAGCAATCGAGGGCGCCGCTCAGCAGCAGAAGGGGGCCTTCCTGATCTACCAGGAAGGTAGCTTGGTGATCCGCGCCATTCGTGACTACTTTCAACCGGATATTGGCGAAATCCTGATCGATACCGACGATGTCTTCGAACAGGCGGGTCAGTTCATGGCGCATGTGATGCCCGGGACGGTCAACCGCATCAAGCGCTATCACGACGATGTGCCGCTCTTCTCGCGCTTCCAGATCGAGCACCAGATCGAATCCGCCTACTCGCGCCAGGTCGGCCTGCCGTCGGGTGGCGCCATCGTCATCGACCATACCGAGGCCCTGGTGTCGATCGACGTTAACTCGGGACGCTCGACACGTGGCGCCGACATCGAAGAAACGGCGCTGAAAACCAACCTCGAAGCAGCCGAAGAAGTGGCCCGCCAGTTGCGCCTGCGCGACCTCGGCGGCCTTATCGTCATCGACTTCATCGATATGGAAAGCCAGCGCAGCCAGCGTGACGTCGAAAACCGTGTTCGTGACGCGCTACGCTTTGACCGTGCGCGCGTGCAGACCGGCAAGATCAGCCGCTTCGGCCTGCTCGAACTGTCGCGTCAGCGCCTGCGCCCGGCGCTCGCCGAAACCAGCTACATCGCCTGCCCGCGTTGCTCGGGGACTGGCCACATCCGCAGCACCGAATCGGCGGCCCTGCATATCCTGCGGATTCTTGAAGAAGAAGCAATGAAGGACAACACGGCAGCGGTACATACCCAGGTACCGGTTGACGTGGCCACCTTCCTGCTCAACGAAAAGCGCACCGATGTCCAGGCGGTCGAGCAGCGGCACAAGGTAACCATCCTGCTGATTCCGAACATGCACCTCGAGACACCACAGCACACCATCGTCCGCGTGCGCCAGGATGAAATGGTCAACGACGAACAGCTGCAGCCTTCGTACCGCATGGTGGACATGCCGACCGCAGACGACAGCAGCGTGACGGCCGCCGCCGCTGACGCCAAGGCATCGCGCCCGGAGGCTGCAATCAAGGGCATTACCTCGTCGCAGCCAGCCCCGATGCGTGCTGAAGTGCTGCCCCCGACAAGCGAAACGCCAGCCAGCACCGCAAGTGGCTTCCTGAACAGAATTGTTTCCTGGTTCCAGCGGAAGACGGAAGCGGTACCAGCCGAACCGGCGCCGGCACCGGCAAGGCCGGCCCGTACGGCTAGCTCAGCACGCGACTCGCAGCGCGAACCCCGCCGCAACGCTCGCACCAACCGTCGCGACGAAACGCGCGAAGCGCCTGCGCCACGCGCCAATCGTGAGCAGCACGAAGCTGCGGTGCAACAGAACGCGCCGCAGACACGGTCGGAACCGCCGCGCACTCGCGAACCGCGAGAGCCCCGTGAGCCCCGTGAGCCCCGTCGCGGGCGTGGCGACGCACGCGGCGAGCGCAAGGACCAGACGGCCCCGCCTCAGGATGCCGAGGCCCAGGCCACGGTACAAGCAGTGCACGCACCGCGCCCGAACAGTCCCGCTCCTGAACAGGCGAACGGCGAGAGCGCTAGCACCCCCCGTCGCCGCGGGCGTCGCGGTGGGCGCCGCGAGCGCGGCGAGAAAACCGAGAACCAAGTCGATCTCGCGAACAGCGAAAAGTCAGCAAACAGCGCCGTAGCCGCTGGCGCGACGCCCGTAAGCACTGCACCCGTAGCCGCCGAGCAACAACAAGCCGCCAGCGCGCCAAGCACCGCAGCGCCCGAGAGCGTCGCGGTCGTGCCGGTCGCCACCGAACAAACCCGGCCGACGCTTGCCGAAGAAGTCGTCGCCCCGGTCGCCCCAGCGGTCGCTGCCGACGCCCCCCCCGCCGCGGCG
>ERZ761603.1298-NODE-1298-length-18977-cov-14.167847_pt1 | contig 18977 bp, 35 predicted proteins | sample MGYA00511879_ERZ761603 | MGnify/ENA primary metagenome ERZ761603 (study PRJEB28899, sample SAMN02850040) | bioreactor sludge metagenome | biome: EBPR Sludge; feature: EBPR Bioreactor; material: flocular biomat | place: Australia: Thorneside Wastwater Treatment... | reverse complement strand
GCGACCACCGAGATCTACACTCTTTCCCTACACGACGCTCTTCCGATCTTTAATATATTCATCCCAAAATCCTTCAGTATCTTTTATTAATACTTGGTATCTTTTATTCATATATTCATATTGTCCAGTAAATTTAAAATCTTTAATATTAGTTTTTCTTAAATCTTTTTCTGAATAAATTTTAGAATAATTTCCTAATAAAAAATCTTTCTTCCAATCTTTATTTTCTAAAAATATTTCTATAAGAATTATGGTATAATCTCCTGTTTCATAAAAATCTATTAAATCTTCTCTATGTCTATTTATAAATATATCTGCATTATCAGATTTTAATTTTAAAAATAAACACTCAGGATTTAAACCATAAGCAATATAGTCCATATCATCTGCATATATACCAACAGGTACTCCAGCCCTAAATAATCTGACTAATGAAGAGAATACTTTATCATTAGTAACTAATGCGGGCCCTAAATACATAGTAGTTTTATTCAAAATATTAATTTTACATTAATATAAATAAAATAATTTAATTCTATTACTAAAAATATTAATTTTATTGATACACTATCATGATTAAAATACGTGTGCTTTCTTTGACTTTAATTTGTAATTGGATTAGCTGTATATCCATTAGGAGTGTTATTAGTATAATAAACTTCATGTATTTGAAAATATATTTCACCATTATTTTCATGTGCTAATATTCTGTAATTCCAACTCATTATTTAATTGATTTCTTTTAAAAGTTCTATTCCATCATCATTTCACAATTTTTGAATATTATCAAATTTATTTTTATTTTATTTTTTAATTGATGTTTAATTTGATTAATTTTTTCTCATAAACTTTCCTGCTAATTTACACTCATCTTTGAATTGGTACTCTAACCATAAAGCAGATGCTACACAGTTAAATCAATTAGATGCTAATTCTTCTTTATTATTTTTTAAATGACCACTTATATTTAATAAATCAAATATAGTATAATTTAACGTATTTGGCAATTTTTTTATAATATTTCACTTAAAAGATATTATTTCAGTTAATGGTTTTAAATCATTACATTTAGGATTAAATTCTTCCCAAAATAATTTAGTTTTCATAAAATTATCATCTGCTATTTCTTTAGCTTTTTCCCACATTCCTTCAGGTGCTATTTGTGTAGAAACTAAAAATTTTTCTATAACTCTTGAAGAATTTGGATCATCCCTATATTCATTATATTCTGTATATCCAAGTTTAATAGTTTCTGGTATTGTAGCTAATATTTTCTCTGAATTATCATATATATGATAATATATTTTAGACATTTCCATTTCTTTTGGAAAATATTTACCTTTATACACAATAGATTTAAAAGAATATGTATTAGAATGATGAATACCTGAATTTGAGTACCATTTTCCGCTACTATCTGCAACTTTACAAGTTATATGAGAAGAAGTTTTTATTTCTATCCATCTACAAGGAGACCAATTTCCATTCCACCCTTCTCTATCAATATAATATTTTTCTTCATATCCTAAAAGTTTAAAAAGAGTAAATCCGCCATTATAATCATGAGAGATAATAGTTACACCTATTAATTTATCTAAAAAAGATTTTACTTGACTAAGATAAGTCTCCCATTTTTGTTTTAATTCTATTTTTTTAGCTATTTCTAATTCTTTTTCTAAATCTTCAATTGTTTTCATTATTTATTTTTTGATATTCTTTTAAAATTTCTCTCTCTAAATACCATTTAGCTTTTTCTAAATCTTGTATTAAAAAATCTTTCTTACCTGCTCTTGATATATACTTAACAACATTACCTAAATTAAAACCTAACCCCCATGCTTCAATAACTTTTATAGTTTCATATGGATTATCTTTACCCCCATAATGTTTTGGATGATCTATTAACTCTTTATTATTTTCCATTTTATTAAATTTAAAAAATGAGGGATTTCTCCCTCATATTAATGATTATTTAAGTGAACTACCCCTAACCTAAAGGGATAGGGGTTTTACGGCTTATTTAAATAAATTATAAATCTTTAATACATCATCACTTTTATCAAGAGTTTTAGCTGATGGTGTACATGTCATAGCTTCATATAAATCTAATGAACTATATTCTCCACTTGATTTATAATAAAGATTTTTTACACCATTTCTATCTTTTGAAGAGGATATAAAATTTACCATATTAATATATGGAGAACTTAATCCAGAAGATGTCAAACATTTTTGTGCTAAAGACCCTAATATATTATTTAGTGATTCTTCTTTATAAGTTGTAGATTCAAGAAAACCAAGAGCATCACTTAGCACATTCATATCTGTTTCAGTTTCATCTATAAAAGGTATAATATTATCATAGATATCATAGAAACTTGTACTGTTAAAATGAGCTGTTTTAATACTTTTTGGGCTAAAAACACTTAAATTCAAACACGCTTGATTCTCCCATCCAGAATATATTTTCATTACAGGATTTTGAACATCTAATCCATATAATAAACCTATTATTCTTTTTCTATCTCTATACTCATAAGGTAATATACTCTCAATTAATACTCTTGTATATGTCTCATCAACTACATCTTCATCAATAGTACCTTCTTTAGGTCTTTCAACCTTTATCCTCATAGAGGTTGTGCTTGGAAATTTTTCAATAAAAGGCTCTACAAGTTCTCTTGTTGAAGGAAAAACTGCTGTACCTCTTCTGTAAGATTTACCTTTTAATAATTCATCTATTTCCATTGATTATTTTTTTTAAAATTTTTGAACATTCATCAAAATATTTAATTTTTAATTCATCAGGATCTTTACATCCATATTTATAAGGTATATATACTTCTCTTGAATTTGGTATATATTCAAGTAATGATTTTGAACACTCTCTTCCAGGAATATCATTATCATAAAATATTACAATGTCTTTAAAATTTTTACATATATCCTTTAAAATCTTAGGTTTACAACCTTCATTCATTGTAAATAAAGTATTAAAACCTGCATTTTTTAATTGTCTGTAATCTTTATATGATTTTGATATAACTATCTGATCGGTATTATCCCATATTCCACCCAAGTCTTCTTGATTTGAATTTGTTATAAATCTTATAGAAGTATCAGGAAGAACTATTTTAATATTACCAGAAGGATAATTAATAACATAAGCTAAAATAGGATAAAAATAATAAAAATCATATGGGTTCTTTTTACTATTACATTTGTAAACTTCCACCTTTTTTATATTATCTTCTTCTAATTGCTTTTTAATTATACCACGTTTTAACCAATATTCCTTATCTAATTTACTGTATTTACCTTCTTTATAGACCAAATTGAATTTAAAATTAGAATATTCAGCTTTAGTGACAACTTTTCCATCATATATATGAATTTGATAAATCTTATTTACTGCTTCAATATAAGATAAGTTAAATTTATATCTCATACCCTCTATAATATCTAATTTATTAAATATTGGAGAAGCATAATCATAAAATATGTATTTTTCACCTTTTAATTCAATCCAGCATCCTGGTCTATTATCTTCTCTAAAAGGTGATGTATATTTTGTATTTGGAAATACTTTATAGCCAAAAATAGTGGACCAAATTTTCATTTGATCCACCACATTAAAATATACCTTATCACTAAAGTAATAGTTCATATTAGAAGTCTATTTCTGGCTTTTCTGCTCTTTCAGGTTTATTCATTCTATCAGAATATCTTGGATTTACTTCAAGATCAACATCAGGATTAAGGGTAAATAATCTATTACCTTTTGTTGCATAAGTAAATTTTGGAACTTCAAGATACCCATTACTTTTATACCAACAAAACAATCTACCTTTTAAATCTCTTGAATTTGAAGGCACCAAACCTTCATAAATCTTGATTACATCTTTAAAAGATGTTGGTTTTGTCTCTGTAAATTTCTTAACAATATCTTCTTCAGATACATAATTAGTTAAAATAGATCTTAATTTACTATTAATACTATTAACTTGTCTCTGAATGTGTTCCTCAGATGAAAGGTCTCCTTTAAATCTATCATTTGGTTCAAAAATTCTATCTTGAATTGTTGCTCCACTATCTGATGAAAATTTAATTAAAACACTATTACCTGTATCTGCTGATTCATAAGTTAATGATTCTAAAAATACATTATCATTAACTCCTGCTTGCATAAATGCCTTATCTACTGCTATTCCTCCAAAATCTATGTTCATATTATATTATATTATTAATTAATAAAAGGATTTTCAATATTTGATTTAGATGTATCAACATCTTCTAAATCATCCACAAATTGATATTTTTCTCTACCTAATGCTTTTAAGTTAAAATGACTTAAAGCTCTTCTAATTACTTCAATTCCTACTTTTTGACCATATTTATTGGTCAATTCTTCTGCAATTTGAGCTGGTGTACATCTTGAACACATTTCTGAAAGCTCACTCTTGATTAATTTAATCATTTTTTAAATTATTTACTTTTAATATATATTTTATCCCAATAAGTTTTATATACTCCATCAATAGTTTCAGCTACAAGAATTTTTTGATTTCTTAAATGTACAGCTCTGGATCCACAAATAATTTCATCAGAAGTTATAAAATTAAGATAAGTTTTATCACCCTCTCTTTGTAAAAGAGCAATTGCATCAACATCTGCACTAACTATTGATTTTAATTTTCCACTTAAATCTAAATCTGCTGCTTCTACTTCTTTACCTTCCTTTTCAATTGATTTTGCTCTTAAGTGTCCTAGTAATATAATATTATCTGCCCAAGTATAAATTGTATCTAATACTTTATTAAATGCAATTCTTAACCATAGATACCCAGCACCATTTGGTAATTCAAGAATTGAATCCCCAGTAAAAGTTTTACCTTGAGGTGTATCCATATAGGATTTTTTTGCTAATGGCAAAACTAAATCCTCTAATTTTGTAATAGTATCTATTATTATATACTCATAAGGATTACCTGCTTCTTTAATTTTTTTACCAATTTCAGATAATACTGCAATGGGATCTTTTTTTTGTTCTCTTGCTTCTTTTATTACATCAATTTTTTGCGAGCTAATAAAATTTAGCCCTTCTTCTAAATCTAAATGCAAAGCATTTGGTAATTCAGCAACCAATGTTGATTTACCAGCTTTTGGTTTAGAATATATAATCAGCTTTTTAGGGTTAACCCTTGTAGCTTCTACTTTCTTAGTAGGTAATATCATTCTAAAATTAATTTATTTAACCATTCTTTATTTGACCTTGGGACTTTATTTAAAATACAATAAAAGTCCCTAATTGTCATTAATGAAATATTTGAATCTTCTTCCTCTTTATTTATTTTAGTAAAATGTTTCAATGGTATTTCATATTTTTGATATGTTTTTCCCATATATTCCCAATTTATTAATGGATAATCTTTTACTGCTTCAGTATCTAATCTATGCCATCCAATATTATAAATATTAAATTCAGCATTTTCCAATTCTTTAGGAAAAACTCCTATACATACTTCACCATTGGATATAAAAGTTTTTTTAACTGTCATTTCTTTCTATAATTTTCATGTTTTTAAAATCAGCTTTCATTCTAATTACTTTGTTTGCTTCATTATTTCTATTTTTTAAAATATGCCAATACACATCTTCTTGAGTACAAGGTAATCTTTGAGGTCCGTAAAATTGAAGATTTAACATATAAGGAATATGAGATACTATTACCATATCTGCTGACATATAAAGACCATCACTATAGCTAAAATCTCCCTTTTGAGGATAATGCATAGTTGGTACTTTTTTTCTATCAGAACTCTCTATTTCCCTATTTAATTGTGAAGCAATAAAAGCTGTTATAGGATATTGTTTTTTAATTATATTCCAAAACTGACCTAATTCATACAACATATCAGTTGTAGTGTTATGATGTGCAGATTTTTGAACTAAAATACTGTGATCCAAAAACATAAGCATAGGTTTTTTGTATTTATCCCATACCCATCCTATTGTTTCTGCCATTTTATTTATAGTTTTAGGGGTATCAAAATACAATACATTTTGCTTTTTAATTTCCTTTGCTTCTTCCTCAATTTCTAAAATTTCTTTGTCTGTTAATAAACGTTCTGATGCAGATAAAATATCTCTCATTGATAAATTACTCCTTGATGATAATTTTCTAATTATTAAATTTTTAGATAACATCTCAAAGTTGAAATTTACTGATATCATATCTACGTCATTATTAGACATTATCCTATCTTCTAAATTTGCCATTAGAAGAGTTTTACCAGATCCGCTTAATCCCGCAATTAAATTTAGTGTACCTTCTTCAAATCCATTTAATGTTTCATTATCTAACTGTTTCCATTCTGTTTTAAAACTCTTAATTTCTCCACTTTTTCTTTTTTTAATATACTCTATAGCCTCATCTGTGGCCTCTTCAATAGTTTTACTTCCATATGGATTGTCATTCATATAATCTTAGTATTACTAAAACCAACTGTTGAATTATTAATAAATTCTTTAAGAGTTGATGTTTTTGTTCCATTAATAACTTTGTATAAGAAATAATCAGCTTGACGAATATACTTTAATTCTCCAAATTTACTATCTATATATTCTTTAGTATATTGTAGTATTTCATCAAAAGTATATTTTTCACTTTTAATAAATCTTATTAAGTTTCTAATAACAGCTTGTTTATCACCCTCAGCTCCTGGTTTTAATCCTTTAAATAAATCTCTGTATTCTTGGTACCTTAATTGTACTTCTTCTGTAATATTATCAGATACTCCAATTCTTAAAATATCAGCTTTTGATATTTTAATTTTTGAAATATCTAATTCATGTTCAATAGCAAAAAGATAAAGGAGAGCAGCTTCTACATCTACTACTCCTTTTTCTTCAAGCTCATTTTTTAATATCTGATAATTTGATATCATCTGCATATAAACTTTCTAAAAAATTATCTATAACCGGATGAGAATAAACTTCTGATAAATGTGAATAAGGATCATCTTCAATAGGATATTTTACATATCCTTTACTGGTTCTTAAATCTAGACCAAATTTAGTAGCTCTATTCATTAAATATTTATTGCCTTTATATTCAATCCAAAAATGTGCCCCATTATTTTTTGTTTTATAATTAAAAGTATTTTTTAATTGTTCTAAAACTTCTTTAGGAATATGATCAAATCCATTTTTATCATTTTTTACATCTACATCTAAAATAATATAATTATCATCCATTGAAACTGCTAAATCGTACCCTTTTGGTGGTAAACCCTTAAACCTTTTATATTTTGGGATTTGTCCCCATAATATGGTTGGTTTATTATTTTTTAAAAGAAATGTTCTCATTAGAAAATGTATTGACTATGAGCTTCTCCTTTTGTCCACCATTTACCGTAATCATTATTTTCAGCATATTTAAACACTTTTTCTATTTCTTCCTCTAATTCAGTAGTTACTTCAATATTACTTATTTTATTTAATAAATCTAATAAATTATGAATTGAAAAATATTCCATATCTTCTGAATCATTTTCAACTTCATTTAAATAATTTATAAATCCACATAATATAGTAGTATCTGAATTTCTACTACCAACTTCAAAAGTTAATTTATTATCTTCTATAAATTTTTTTACTGTTTCTTCCATTATACTATATTTTCGTAACCATTTTCTTCAATCCATGCATCAAGATCAAAGTCACTTTCCAATTCTTCAAATTTATCCCCCAATCCAATTCTTTTCCATGTTTCTTTTGTATTTTGGAGAGAACTAAATTGTTTAGTTTTTTCGAGGTAATCTTTTGGTATTAATTCCTCTAATAAGCTTTTTATACTCATAATAGTTTAATTTTTACTTTTAGTAATTCAAATGTTTCATCATCTATTTCATGTGTGGATAACCAAATATTAAATATTTTATCTATTATTTTAGCGTTTTTTTTCATTTCTTTGACCTTTTCATCAAATTTATCACTATTAAAAATAGATTCATATTCAACAAGTTTATGTAGCATATCTTGATATTTTATTACAATATTATCTGTATTATATCCTCTTTTATGATATTTTATGCACCTTTCAAATTGTCTTAATAATTTTGAAATATCCCATATATTATCAGAATAAAATGCTGGATTCCACTTATTCCAATGAGCAGTTTTACCATCTTTTTTTGATAAGTCTAAATACTCCATTGTTTGAAGGTCATATCCTTTTGATACAATATCAAGGTCAAAAGATGAGAGTACACTAAAAATATTATTAGCATATTTTTTATAAATTATATTTACATCAACAGCTAAATTATATTTCATTTTAATAGTTACTATTCCTATTTTATTAATACCAAGTCTTTTACCATTAGTCCATTCTTTAAATTTCCACTGTTCAAGTGGTTCAATAAGTGTAAACATATCATTATAATACATAGCATATAATAACTTTGTAAAAGATGCTTCATCATAAAGAAATATATCTACATCTTGTCCTTCAAAATATTCTAATAAACTTGATCCACTTATACAACCTTTAATATTGGATTGGGACTTAACCCAATCCAATACTTTATTAATAATATTCTCCATTATATGTGCTCTACTATACTTTCATAAGCTTTTTTAATTTCTTCTATAGTATAGATTTTATGCAATTTAACAATCCCTTCATTGAAATATAAACCAAACTCTTCAAAATCAGAAATAGTATTAAATTGTTGCATTACAGCATTTAATTTATCTGTTTTACTATTTTTAGTTTCATTTTTTATCCAATCAAGAGCTTCTTTTTTCATAGTTTCAAGTAATGGAGTTGTAATACTTGTTTTATTCTTATACTCTCTTAGTTTTGAATTTTTAAGCAATTCTTCAGTTTCTTTTACAGCATCTTCAAAAGTATCTACTTTTGATTCTTTAAAATTCTTCTTTTTTAATATGGATGCAAGTACTATAGCTTTGTGTGCTTTTTCTTGCTCTTCTACAAATGATGCATTTGTTATCGGTCCATTAGGACCTATTAAATACCCACCATTTTTTAATTTCAATTCTTCTTTTGATAAAAAAATCATAATAATTTAATTTAAATATTTTACCCAATTTTTTATATATTGTATATTCTCATTTGGTACATCAAACCAATCAGCATATCCAGCTAGTGTATAATTACTTGTTGTATGTAAAGATATTATTTCACCAATACTCCATTGACATATTTTTTTACCATCATCTTTTTTTATATATTCATCTCCTTTATGCCATTTCATACATGGACTATGACTATCACCAAATACAATTGCTGTTTTATATGTTTTAGGACTTGATACAATCTTTTTAAAGTATTTTTGATCATTATCTGTTCCACATTCATTATAAATTTCATTTATATCTAATGAATCTAATTCAGAATAATCATATAATTTACTTTTTGTTCCTGTAATTAATATATCTGTATAAAATAATTCAGCAAATGTTTTAGCGTATATTAAAATATTTGAAGATATTGATTTAGGTATTGATCCTGAAATATCAATAATTATTATATTTTTTTGCATTTCAGGTAATTCAAAATCACCAATAGGTATACCAAATTTTTTAGTATAAAGATTTGGATTAAAAATTGCTGTATTTGCTAAATTTACGACTATAGAATCTTCTATAACATTGAACCAGTATGGTAATAAATGTAAATCTCTTAATACCTCAATATCTACTTTATAAGAAACATCTTTTAATAAATCATTAAATTCTAATTTAGTTTCTGTAATTCCTCCTAAATCCTCTTTACTATGTTCACTTTTTGCTAATGTAAAACTTTCATTATATGAAAAATTATTTTCTTTTAATAATGCTCTCCAGTCTAATTTAAATTCTGATCTTTTCATTATCTCCCATAAAACTTCATATTCAAGCATTCTAACACAATTATCATAATTTCTAATTTCTGTTTTTATAAAAGGCATCCCTAAAGGTATTAAACTAAGGTCTTCATTATTTTCTACCAAATAAACAATAGGTAGTTTAAATCTTTCACTTTGAATTAATTTTATCATAATAAATGTTTTTGTAAGTCAAGCCAAGATATTTTTTCATTTTTTTTCCATATATATCCAGATTTTAATTTAGCATCTTCTTTAGTATTTTCTATTAATACATTTAATATTGGTTTAATTGTTGTTTTATACGGAGTATTTGCATTTTTAATTATCATTTCAACAGCTTTATCTACACTTCTTGGTGTAAAATAATTTACATTTGAATTTGTAAATGATTCTTTTGATATAAGATCAGATAAATCTGATAAAATAGATTCTGGAATTGCTGTGTATTTTTCATACATATATTTACCCCATATATTCCTATTAAATTTTACATCGTAAAATATAAATCTTTCTTTTTGTTGAGGAGTCATTATTGTAGCTCCTTGTGGATTACCAGCAGCAATAATCATAATATCAGCTAATTTTCTACCACTAATTGTTCTTCTGTCCTCTAACAAATTTAAACAAGCATTTAATACCATAGGTATTGAATTCAATACTTCATCAAAGAATAAAATGTCACCATCTTTCATATTTAATAATGTATCATAGTCAAAAAAAGACATTTCTTCTTTGTCCTGTTTTGGCAATGCTATTCCTGATATTTCATTTGGCAGTCTTTGAGAGGCTATAAATGTAACTAGGTTTACTCCTTTTTTCTTTGCAAATTGAGATATCATTTGACTTTTACCGTATCCAGGATTGCTTCTAAATAATGGTATACAAGTTCTTCTTAGATTACTATCTTTATAAATACTCTCTAATACTTCATTTATTGTATTCATATAACATATTTTAAACAGAAAAAGGTCTCAATAATGAGACCTTTTTTTAATATAAATTATTGATTTTTAATTATTTAGCACCCCTTTAGGGTCTTGCTTCCTCCTCCCAATAGGTTATTTCAGGTATAAAGAATATACAACCTGACCTATTCTTTATATTGCTATAAAGATAACTTATTTTAGTGTTTAAGGGTTTTGACACTCTTAATAACAAAAATACGAATCATAATAAATTTTCATTTTTTAAGTTATTAAATATTTCTTCATCTATTGTGTTTTTTACAAAAACACAATGATAAACTGTTTTATTACTTCTTAAAGCTCTTCCTTGTATTTGAATAAAACTAAGAAAATTTGAAAAATCTACTTGTTGATTTATAACATGACTCAAATTTGGAATATTATGACTTTCTTTCATCATTCCAACTACTGCAAGATTATTTATATCACCATTTTTAAATTCTTCAATTATCTTAGCATTTATTTTTGTATTATTCTTTGAATTTACAGAATATGGAAATTTTTCACAAGATTCAATTGAATCTGTAAATAAAATCTTTTTACCTTTTAAACTTTTAAATAGTTCTTTTGTATATCTAAATTTATATCTACTTATAAAATCTTTCCTTTTTTTACCTGCCATATCTTTAAAGAATTTATATTTTTTAAATTCTTCAAGAGTTGTTCTATTCAAATAATAATCATCCTTTATACTTAGATATTTTGTAACTGCTTCATTATACTCTTTGTTAAGTATTTCATAATGTTGCTTAGAGTTACAAATTACAGTAGTTTTTTTACTCCATTTATTATGTGTATCCCATTTTTCAAATGGTATTGTAACAGTTTGTTTAATTGGATTTCTTTCACATATGTAATAGTTGGCTTCATTACCTAATTCTACCCAATGTACTTTAATTTTAGGCACAGGTAATAGTCCAATTTTAACAGCTTCTGATATAGTTATAGTATATCTATAAGTTTCTGGATTGTGATTAAGGATCATTTTCCATTTTTTTTCTATCATTGTAGCCGAAAGGTATAAAATATTTCCTTTATACTTTTTTATATGATTCATTACAGTTAATGATATATGGTGAGCCTCATCAAATATAATATATTTAAAATTTGATAAATCTACTTTATGGAAAGATCTATAAGTAGAGAAGCTATAATTATCTTTTTTGAAACCATGCTTATTAATTTCATTTAAAATATTTTGTGCATGTGATATTTCATAATGAACAATTAATACTTTTCCACTTGCTAAATCCAGTGCTTGTTTTGTTTTCCCAATTCCTGTTGCAAATTCTAATAATATATCTTTATTATTTTCATGTATTTTTTTTAATTTATTTTGTATTTTATCCCTTTCTTCATTAGACTTCATTTATTAATATTTTTACTGTTTTTATTTTTTTTAAATCTCTATCTGAATTATAAGATCCAAATTCATCTTCATATTTTTGTATTGCATCAGTTTTATTCTCAGCTATTGTAGAAATTAAAAAATTTTCTGAATTTTCTTTAATTTCTTTTACTGCGTAATATAATTTGAATAATTTATTTTTATTCTCTATTTCTTTTATTTCTTCTTCTTCTTCATCAAGATCAATTCCAGAATAATATAAAAAATCATCAATATCAAAAGGTAATATAATTCTACCTTTTCTGTTTTGAGTTACTTGTGCTACTCTATACTTTTCATCTTCGTAATTATTTGTAATATATGGGAATATATTTGAGTATTTTTCTTCATCAAAATTAAAAACAGAATCTTTTAATTTTTTTCTTATTTCATGATATTGTTCTTCATTACAATACATAGTGATAGGTATAAATCTATCTTTGCTCTTTAGTGTCATTCCATATTAATTTAATTATATACTCTTTAGAAAAGTCATTCAAGTTTATCTCACCTTCAATTTTAACCTTTCCCTTTCTCTCTTCAATTCTAAATAGATCTTTTTTTATTTCTTTAATTTTTAAAAAATTTTTTTCTGTTTCTTTCATAAGTAAAATTTTAAATGGTTATTCCTTAGTATTATTTTCAATATTGTCGTTAAATATTGTCAAAACTACTAATATAAATATTGAAAAAATAAATAAATTTATTACCATTTTATTCTTTTTTTTAAGTATTCTAATAAATATTTTGCATAAGATGTAAGTATTACTTTACCATCATATGTGAAATAATCTTTTTTCTCTTTTTTTGCTTTTTCATATAAATTATGAAACTCATCATAATTTATTTCAATCTCTTTCTCCATTTTAATTTAATAAGTTAAATTTTCTATTACTATATTATTTTTTTCTGCTAATTCATTAATTTTTTCCCACATTTTTGTTGTAGAAAATTCTCCTAAATCTTCAAGATATTCCATTTCTTTCCTTGTATTATGCATCAAATCCCATATCATTGATGCTAAATCAGCAGATTTCATCATTCTTTTAAATTCCATCATATCCTCTGGATCTGATAAATTAAATTTTAATATTGCTTTTGACATGATAATTTTCAAAGTTCATACCAATGACTAAATTTATAATAATCATCAGTCTTGTATTCAATATTTATTTCACTATTTATTTTTAAATTTTTATTTATTACTATCCATGTCCATCCAGTATTCTCTGACCATACGCAACTTCCTATTTCAGTTGAATTATCCTTTTCATTATATAATCCAACTATTTCATTTTCTGGTGGATGATTTTTTTCAATAGGAAATAATTTAATTTCATATTTTAATTTCATAGATGCAACTATTAGTATTAATAATATACGTTTTCATCTTTCGTATCTTTATTATAATCTTTTGTGTCTTGGAACCCGTTACTACATAAAATTTTTAAATGTTATAAGTCATTTCACAGAACCTCTGTAAGAATACGCCACTCTTTAAGCATATTATCCTCAAATGTTACTTCAACAGGGATACCTTTTAGCTTATCAATACTATTAACTTTTGCATCTTTAAGCAATTTTGATAAATAACGTACTATTTCAGCATATTTTTTATCTCTGTCAGCTTCTGTCCATTTGGAGTTTTTAGAATATTTTATATTTTCAGCATCCCAAGCAGAACGACTATCTTGAACACCCCAGTCATTATTGCCAAGTGTTATATGAAGTCCTATCATTGCATTTTGATAACCACCAATTCCAAACTTTACATTTTCTATTCTACCTAATTTCTTTTCCATTATTTTTAAATTATTACACAAAATACTAAATTACTTATAAGTGTATTCTTCTAATTTTTCAATTGATTTTTTCATTTTTTGTTTATTCATCTTGAAACTTCTACAACTGACTCAGGATAATTATGACAAGCTTCTAAGTAATTTATTAGAAATTCAACAAGTCCTTCATAAGAACCCCAACCATTATCAGGATTGAATTTTTTATATTTATTAGGATCTTCAAGTAATTTATTGAGACCTGTATTTAAGATATCTATTAACTCTTTCGCTTGTACTACATTATTGTCTTCAAATTCATGTTGTTTCTCATAATCATCTTCACTTATATTATAGTTACTTTTTAATCTGTATGATCTCCACAAGGCTTCATAAATACCTGCTTCTTCAGCCATATCAGTAAGATTATGAGTAATGCTATTACAGTAAATTATATTGGTTTCTTTTTTTTGTTCTATCCTATAAAATGCTTTATTAGGATATTTTAAATTCCATTCCTCTTCTGTAATTTCCTTTGTTTGTCCATTTTCTCTAATGAAAATACCAGAAGACGTATTAGTATGTTTTTCTTTAGATATTAAATATACATTTAAACCCATGTTTAATTATTTTAAATTTATTTTTTTAAATTTCGTAAAATTAAATTTAAATACTTTTATGTTATGGACATTATTGCCTCGTATCAAACCACTCGATTAAATCCTCTTTTATAACAAGTTCAAATTGGTTATTAGGATAGTAGAGTTTTGGCAAAGAATCTCTTAGTTTATCAAAATCAATTGATTCTTTCAAAGCTTTTAAAACCACTTCCTCTTCACCAAATACATCACTTAGCCTATCTTCATTAGCGTCCGCCAATAATTGACAAAGATATTCTGCATCAACTTTGAATATTGGTTCAAGTTCGGACAATTCAACTTCTACGTGCCAATTGTCTTTTAACTCATTGACATTATCTTCATCAATATTAAGTATCTCCGCCAAATCTCCTAAATTTGAACAGAATGTGTCGTTATAGAAAAAGTGTTGCATTTGTTTGTTATTTTTCATTTTCAATAATTTTGTTTTTTGTCTCTTTCTCCAAAAAAGCGTTATTGATTTTTATCTCAATATAATCAAAAAGATAGCTTTCGTGAGGAACGTCTATTGGTTCAAGCTCCTCATATGCCTACACACAAAATATAATAAAGTTAAGAATTGCCTTTTTTGTTTTCAATTTTTACCCCTTCAGGCAGTTGAATGGCAGATTTTATCTTTTCATAAAGTTCATTACTGATAAAATCATAACTTTTCCAGTTAAAGGATAAAGTTCGGGAGTGGTTGTGAAAAATACAGTTTCTTAGTGCCTTTTCCCCTCCTGTCAATAAAACCTGCTTTTTAACTTCAAATTCCTCTACTGCCTTTTTTATATCTTTATCCCTGGCTGCCTCTAATTCTAACAATATACCCTTTTGCTTCTCTTGCTCCCTTTGCGCCTCTGCTTCTGTCGTATAATATCCCGCTTCTTGCTTTTCTTGTTCTTCTTTTATGGCTTCGGGAGTAGGTGCGTTAAATTGGGTTTTCCGGCTGTCCACTACAAAGGATTTCCCGGTCATGCTTTCAAGTAAAGAAATAGCGGTATCGGCTTCCTGTTTCCATTGCTTCAATATGCCAAGTTCCTGTAACTTTAAAGCGTATTGTAGTTGATTTTTGCACGTTTTCAGTTGATCGAATTGCAAGTCGGTAAGTCTGTAATATTCGCAAAATTTTTCTTTGAAAACAGGCATATCCGGCTTTTCGTCATTGAATCCATTTTTTAAATGAAAAAATCCGTTTTCTATCGCATACATTGGGATCCCCTCCCAATCGCATGAATGAAGATTTACAAATATTTTCAATTCCGGCTTTGATTCTACTATTTCATCATGGCAGCAGCCCGCTGCAATCATATAATGATCTGTACGGGGTTTTCCCTTTTCGTATATTGTAGCGGTTATGGCAAAATCTTGATGTCCGTTTTTACATTCATCATTTAGGCGTATTTTAATATCCATATAATTGCCGTCCTTGTCACTTGCAATTATGGTATGCCTTAAATCGTTTGTTTTTTCGGTTGTTTGCGTTTGTGTGTTCATTGTGTGTAGGTTTTAGTGTGTGTGTGGGAAAATGTGGTTAAAGCATATTTTTTAGCTGCTCAATGCAAGCGTCTTGCTCGTTAAATAAAAAACTGATTGTTTTATCATTCAATTCTTTTGCCGTTAAAGGGTGCATCCCATCGGTATATAAATAAGAATACATTGAAAGGATGTTATTAATTAAAATCTGCTTCATATTATTTTGTTTTGTGTGTGTGGGGTAATAAATTATAGATTCCAGATATTCCCTGAAAAACAGATTAACAGGGAAATTATGACTATTATAATAGTCTGGATTGTTTCTTTTTTCATGTGGTGGGGGATGATGTGATTAATAGCCTAATTTCTTAAATCGGGCTTTAGGATTGATGCGGTCATATTTGTAATGGGTAACGGTCAGCCGGGTAAATTCTCCCGGATTCAGGCGTATTTGCCCCGCTTCGGCTGTTTTTATCGTTTGTTCTATTTGGGTTGCATAAAATTTTACCAAAACTTCCCCGGTATTATCCGAAATTAGGGCAACACTATCGGTTATGGGGTCTTTCCACATTGTATAAATTTCCCCGCTTTGCACGTCTTTAAATTGCCTTTGCGTCTGTTGCATAAAATAATATTTTATTTGTGTGGTTTATTAATTGGGTTTGTTAGCTGCTATTTTGCCGACCACTCCGAAAGTTTAGACTTCACAATCAATTTTAGTTCATCAACTTTTGACAGCGGACAGCGAAAAGCAACTGTTTTAGTTTCTTCGTTGTATTTAGGTTTAGCACCAGCACCTTTGCGTTTGCCACCCTTAGTTTTTAAGGGTGGGTTTCTAAACTTTAATCTTGGTGCGTATTCTTGCTCGTCTTGATAATTTATACCTGCCATTTTTTTATTTATTATCACAGTTAGCAATTAACCAATTTTCAAATTCTTCTTTCATTTCTTCAAAATCAAAATCTAATGAAAGTAGTTTTTGTTCTCTTGGGTTGTAAAAATCTGAAACATCATTTGAAAGTATCAATTCGTTTACAAATTCTTCTTTTGTGATTGTGTTTAAGTCTATCATTTTGTTTTTGTTTTAATTTCTGATACAAATATACGATGCTTATTTTGATTGTGCAAACTTTTTCAAAGATATTTTTAAATTATTTTCTAACTTACTGATAATCAAAGAGAAAAAACAGCAGCTAACAGCACCTATACGCAAGTTTTGTGAAAAACAAAACCTGACGTATAGCTGCGAAACGTTATGCGGCATGGCTACGTTACTTTCCTAAATCAACACTCTACATTATCAGTAACATCATCACTTGAACCAGCAGTCCATTCGTCTGTCCCATCTTGTCGTTTATCAAAAAATCGGATATGACCAGCAATTGTTTCTAAATAACCGTTTTTATACAATACCAATGCTCCATCTTTAATTTCATCCCATGTAGGAGTTTCCGATTTTTCTACTTTTTTGTAACCAGTGTACGTTGTTAAATTCATATTCTTAATTTTACCAGCCACGACCGCACAACATTGTATTTATGCAAGTGTGGCAGAAGGTTATAAATTAGGCGGAAGAACATCACGGCATCTTATCTTTTCAATCAGCAGGTGTGCCGCCAATATCACACCTGCATAAATACCCGACCGTTAGGTGCAATGCTAAATGACACCATCACGATAAAATTTCTTATTCAAATTATGACAAGCAATCATCACATCTTCATAAGCACCTTTGTATCGTGTCTTATTTTCGTTGTGAGTATCTATCACTTCCCATTTGTTATTTACACAAATCATTTGAAACCTTCTTTCGGTGCTTAGACTTGGCATTTTTATTTGTTCTTTAATTATTTCAATCATCTTTTCAAAATTTGTGAGAAGCACTGCACCTAACAAGGTATTGCCAAAAGCAGGGCATTCTCGGTTTTTATATTTTATTTAATGCGTTTTGATACGCAATACTTGCGTCTAATTCGCTGTTGAACCTACCTAAAAATATAGTTTTCCCTTCTTTTTTAATTTGAGATTGCCATTTATTTTTGTTTTTATCCCAACTAACGCCAGTATAATTGCTTGTGCTTTTTAAATGTTTTCTATTACTATTTTCTCTATTAGTAACAATTTCTAAATTACTAATGTTATTATTGGTTTTATTAAAATCTATATGATTTATTACTCTGTTTAATCCATTAGGTATATGATTTAAAAAATGAATAGCAACTAATTGATGTATTTGAAAAGATTTTGTTTTCCCGTTTTTACATAAACTAACTATAAAGTATCCTTTAGTATTTTTTGATTTTTTTAGGATTCTATCTTTACCGTTTTTTATACTTTTTACTTCTCCAAGTGAAGATATTAAATAATCATTTTCATATCCTTGTATTTTTTGCCATTCCTCAATCATTTTTTTTAGTTTTTAAATAATTAATAATAATTTGTCTAATCAATGTTGCAAACAAAAGACCTTCTTTTTCTGCAATCAATTTCAGTTTACTATAATCTTCTTCTGAAATATAACTTTGTATTTGTCGTTTCATAATGCAAATATACAAACTATTTTTAACTAAAACAAACTTTATTTAAACAATCATTTGTGCTTCTATTGGGCATTTGTGCAATGTTGAAACATTGTGCTTCTAAATCCCCGCCATCGGCAATACAAACCGTTAGCAAACATTATACTCTCTTTTCATATATTCTTTTGCTGTTTCATCATTTGGATTCCAAACTCCTGCGTCATAAGCATCAATCATATCTTGGAGAGTATAACGATTGCTATCAGCGTGTTTACGCAATGCTTTCAGTTCTACTATACAATCAATGTAAGCACCTTT
>ERZ761603.1293-NODE-1293-length-19002-cov-96.852800_pt1 | contig 19002 bp, 10 predicted proteins | sample MGYA00511879_ERZ761603 | MGnify/ENA primary metagenome ERZ761603 (study PRJEB28899, sample SAMN02850040) | bioreactor sludge metagenome | biome: EBPR Sludge; feature: EBPR Bioreactor; material: flocular biomat | place: Australia: Thorneside Wastwater Treatment... | reverse complement strand
GCTGCAGCGCCTCGATCTCGCTTTTCCTCTGTTCCGCCAGCGCGCCGCGTTCGTCTCTCGCCTGCTTCAGGGCGGCGACATCGTCCTGCAGCATCTGGCAGCGCGCCGAGAAGACGGAGCGCTCGTCTTCGAGCCGATCGCGAGTGAACTGCAGGGTGTCCAGCCTGCTCTGCCTTTCCGCGGCAAGCGCCGACTGCTCGTCACGCGCTGCGCTCAGCGCAAGCACTTCCGCCTGCAGCGCCCGGCGACCCGTGAGCAAGACCGATTGTTCGAGTTCGATCCGGCTGAGCGCCTGCTGCAGTCCTGCGATCTCGCCCAGGCGCTGCGCGGCGAGCGCCGACTGCTCGTCGTGTGCCTGACCGAGCGCAGCCATTCCTGTCTGCAGCACCGAGTGTTCGTCTTCGAGCCGGCTGTGCGCGCGTTGCAGTTGCGCGATCTCGCGCAAGCGCAGCAAGGCAAGCGTCGCTTGTTCGTCGCGCGCTTCGCTCACCGCTGCCACTTTGCTCTGCAGCTCCAGGCTGCGCGCGCGCAAAGCTGCGTGTTCCTGGGTGAGCTCCTCGATCTCGCCCAGGCGCTGCGCGGCGAGCGCCGCCTGTTCGTCGCGTGCCTGGCTCAGGCTGCTGATCTGGCGCTCGACTTCGGCGCGCCGTTCGGAGAACGCGCACTTTTCCTTCGCCTGCTGCAGACGGACTCGCGCTGCCTCGCGGCGCAGACGCTCGGCGTGTCGCAGCTCGGAATCGCTGAAATGCAGGTTCGCTGGGAGGACTTCGAGCAGGGCGGCGGCTTCCAGCGATTCGCCCGCCTCGTGCAGCCTGAAGGCCAGCCATTTGAGGCGAAACGGACGTGGTTCGCTGGCGTAGGCGCGCCGGGCGAGTTCGGCCGAGCGGACCGGCTCCTGATGCATCAGGCTGCGGGCCAGCGCGGTGAAGGCGTTGGCCTGCATGCCGGCGGACAGCGGCAGGCTGCTGAGCAAGGCATCCACCGCATCCAGGCCGCCTTGCCGATACGCCGCCAGCACCTTTTCGAAGCCCTTGCCGCCGAGCTCGTCGGGCGGCGTCTGTTCCTTCGCGGCCTGCCAGACCTTGTGCAGTTTGCCCGGCACGGCAAGCAGTGCCGCTGTCGAAGTTGTTCCCGCGATCAGGATCTCGCCCAGTTTGCCGGCCAGCGTGTGTTGCGCCTCGATCCGGTGCACTTCCTGTTGCGTTTCGAGAAGGCTGCGGTAGCGCAAGTTCTCGGCCATCAGCTCGGGCAAGCCGTCGTCGACCCAGTCGATCGTCAGCCGACCGGCCAGCGCCTGCCCGCCGGGACCAGCACCACCCTCGTGCAGTCGTTCCAGTTCCTCCTGCACGACGTGCAGCTGATTGAAGAGCAGCCGGTTCTCCTCTTGCAGATCCGCGTCTGGCGTCTCTGCCGTCACCGCTATCGAGCAATCTTGAACTCTGTTCATGGCGCGCGTCGCCTGTGGCAAGGGGGTCATCAATCAAGGTGGTCCATGACGATGCTCTCCAGCAGCTTGAGAATTCCGGCGAGCATGGCAGCGACCAGCAGGGTGACGATCGTGTTGTAGATCCGGCGTGGCTCCATCGGGTATTCAGGCAGCGTCGGCGCCTGCAGGACGGAGACCTTCTCCAGCATCCGGGAGGCATCGATGCGCCCTTTTTCCAGCGCGACGAGCGACGACTTGTAGAGATCCTGCGTGAAACCGACTTCCATCTGCAGGCGTTGAAACTCTTCGACCGAAACGTTCAGTGTCTTGCCCGAGGGCGTCGCGAGTTTTGCCTTTTCCTGTTGGATCTGGCGGTCGACAGCGGCCAGCGATTGCCTGAGCATGACGATGTTCGGGTGATCACGGTCGAGCGTCTTGGGCAGGAAACCCAACTGCGTCTGAATCTGGGCGCGCTGCGTTTCCAGTCCGGCAATGATCGTGCTGATGCTTTCCGCCGTCGCCTGCGGCGAGAGCAGGCCTTTCTCGTTCTGGAAGTTGAGCAGGCGCTGGCTGGCTTCCTGAAAGCGAATCTGGGCGGCGTTGACCTGTTTGATCAGGAAGCTCACCTGCGCTTCGGCCATCTCGTGGCCAAGCTGATTCATATAGCGCTCGCCTTCCTGAACGAGCATGCTGGAGATTGCCTGCGCGGTCTGCGCGTCGTAGGCCTGTACGCGCAAACGCAGGACACCGGCGAAGTCGTCATAATCCACACTGAGGCGGCCCAGGAAATGGCGGTGAAACCACTCCATCGAGGCATCCTTGAACCACATGCGCGAGACAATGTCACGGCCGGAGTCGCTGTAATGCGAACGCAGGTCGAGCTTGGCGTCGAGCGCCTTGAGCATGTCCACCGAGAGCAGGTACTCGCGCAGAAGGAGCTGGTCCGGCCGATTCACTCCGGCCACGCCGGACACCAGTAGCGAGAAATCGAGCGCCGGGGCATTCAGCGAATCGGTCTTGCGAATGATCACATTGGCTTCCGACACGTAGCGGTCGGAAGCGACGAGCGCCCAGTAGACGGTTCCCAGCAAGGCAAGCAGCGCGCTCAGGCGGATCAGCCGGGAAAACACGCGGATCGACAGCCAGCCGCTGCCAGCCCGCGCCAGACGCCCGTTCAGTCGGTTCAGTGGGGGAGTGCTCTGAGTGTCTGCGCTTTCCGTCATTGCGGGATCGCCTCCTTGTAAGCCTTGAGGGCATCATCAATGGCATCGAACCAATAAGCCTTGCCGGCATGAATCCAGATCCCCGACTGGCAAAACTCCTTCAAGGTGCCTTCGTCATGCGCCACCATGATCAGCCCGGCGCGATCGGCCATCTCCTTGAATGCGGTCGCCGTTTTCTTGCGGAATGCGGCATCGCCGGCGGCGGTCACTTCGTCGGAGATGTAGACGTCGAAGTCGAAGGCGAGCGAGAGGGCAAACTGCAGGCGCGAGCGCATGCCGGTCGAGTACGTGCTGACGGGTTCGTCGAAGGCTTCGCGCAACTCGGAGAAGTCCTCGACGAAAGCCAGCCGGTCGGCCAGGTCGGCCTGGTGCCCGTGCACACGGCAAACGAACTTGGCGTTCTGCCGCCCGCTCAGCGTGCCCTCGAGACCGCCCTCACCCATCGGCCAGGAGACGCGGCAGCGGCGCTCTATCCATCCTTTCGAGGGGTGATCGACGCCGCCGATCAGGCGCAGCAGGGTCGATTTTCCCGCCCCATTGGCGCCAATCAACCCGACGTTGAGCTTGCGCGGAATGTTCAGGCTGACGCCCTGCAGTACCCAGCGGCCGACGCCGTGCTCGGTCTTGTAGCGCTTGTGGATATCGTTGACGACGATCATTTCATCACCAACTGCAAAGCGAAACGGCGGTAGAGCAGCAAACCGAGGAGCAGGCTGACGATGACCCAGGCGTAGAGGTAGGCCATGTCGACTCCGGGAACGACATGGTAGTAAGGGACGAAGCCCTGGCGGACCAGCTCGACACCGTGCACGATCGGGTTCATCAGCAGGAACTCGCGATAGGGCTGGCGCACCGAGGCCATCGGCATGATCACGCCGGAGATCAGGTAGAGCGGCATCATCAGGAGCTTCAGGATGTGCTCGGTCTCGGGTACCAGTTCCATCAGCACCGACGCGACGAGGCCGTAGCCCAGACCGAAAAGCCACAGGCCGCCGACCGCCAGGGCGACCAGCAAGGGGTCGCGCGGCAGGCTGTCGTGCCCGAGCAAGGCAGCGGCGGCGAGGATGGCGCTGGCGATGATCGCCATCAGGAAGGCTTCGAGAACCGCGCGCACGATCGCCGGATCGAAGGGCTTGACCTGTCGGTAGGCAAACAGCGGCCGATTGCAGTCAACCGCGTACATCACCTGAATGGCAGTACGACGAAAGAGGAAGAAGCCGAGCATGCCGACGATGATCCATAGGGCAACGTCGATTCCGCCCACCGTATACATGCGCACGGCGGAGTAGACCACGGTGATGAAGGCGATGTGCAAGGCCGGCTCGATGAGCAACCAGAACCAGGCGGCGCGCATGTCGAACAGGCGATCGATCGCCTCGCGCAGGAAGATGGCCTGCCAGACGGCAAAGCTGATCGCCAGCGGATTGCGCGGCTCACGCATGGCACGACCGAAAATGGACGAGGAGTGCACTCATCGACGCGCTCAGTTCTGCCACGCCCGGTTCAGCGTCACGCTCGGTACGGCGACCGATACGACCAGGCGCAGAAACTTTTCGAACTCGGCGGCGGGCGAGTTCGCGACGTAGATCACATCCCGGTTCTGTACCGGGAAATTCTGCGTGATGAAGAACGACGCCGGGTCGCGCAAGTCGACCTGATAGACCACCGGAACGCTCCCGCCGGCGTGCTTGACCGGGTCGCGCGCGGCGACCAGGCGGGCGTCCTCGAAGCGGAAGACGAATACGCCGCGCGCGTCCGCCCGGCTGTCGTTCAGGCCACCTGAGCGGGCGAGCGCCTGCGCCAATGAAATGCCTTGCGCTTCAAATGGAATTTCTTCGTTCTTGCCGGTCGCCCCGAGCACCGAGAAGCTTTGCGACTGAAACAGCGCGGTCACCACGTCGCCCGGCTTGAGCACGATGTTCTGCTTTGGATCGCGGATGATCGAGTCGAGCGCCATCGTCGCCGTGACGTTGTCGCGCGAGAGCTGTAGCGCCATGCGGTTTACCGGTTGCCTGACCCCCCCGCCGGCGGCCAGCGCGTCGAGCAGCCTCTCGCCCTTCGGGGTCAGCGCCATCAGCGTGCTGTGGTTCACCTCGCCGACGACGGTGACGTTCGAGGTATTGTTCTTGATCACGCGCACCAGGACCTGCGGCAGATTGGCCTTGCCATGCAGACGCCGGACGATGTCGTCCTCGATCTCCTGCGTCGCCCGCCCCTTGACCGGAACGCGCCCGGCAAACGGCATGGTGATCGTCCCCGCCGGAGTGACCATCTGTTCGGGGAAGGTGACGACGCGCGTCGTCGTCGGTCCGCTTTTGGCTTCGATGACAACCGCACCGAACAACATGGCGGGTGGCGCCTCCCAGACGGAGACCTCGATGATGTCGCCCGGTCCGATCAGATAGTTGTTCGACGATGCCGCCGGGAAGAAGTCGGAAAACTCGCCCAGCCGTTTGCTCGCTGACAGTTTTCTCGCCAGCGCGTCGTCGACGTCGATCAGCTCGATGCCTTCGATGCGGCCGCCGACGCGCTCCTGCTGCACCTGCTGCACCTGCTCGCGGCTGGCGCCGCTGGCCGAAATCCAGTCGGGAGCGGTCGCGCAGGCGGAGAGGATGAGCGCCGCAGCGCCCAGGCCGGCGTGACGAATGCCGACGCCACACGGGTGCTCAGACCGCGCCATGGGTACTTTCTTGGTGGACAGCGTGATCACTTTTCCATCAACCTCCGGGTGACCTCGAAAGCGAACCGTATCTGCTGTTCGCTGTGCATGGCCGACAGGAAGAATCGCAAGCGCGCTGCCTTCTCTTCGACCGCTGGATAGATGATCGGCTGCACGTTGATGCCGGCTTCGAAGAACTGGTTGGACAGCGTCGCCGCCTTCAGCGAGCTGCCGACGATGACCGGAACGACGGCATGCCCCTGCGCAAAGCCGGTGTTGATCGCCAGGGACTGCAGCAGACCGAGAAATTGCCCGGTACGCGCGCGCAAGCGCTCGACGCGCTCGGGTTCGCGCAGCATGAGGCGCAGCGCTTCCAGCGCAGCGGCGGCGAGCGGCGGCGACATGCCGACGCTGTAGACGAAGCCTGGCGCCGCGTACTTGAGGTGCTCGACCAACGCCCGCTCGCCGGCGATGAAACCACCGCAGCCGGCAAGCGTCTTGCTCAGCGTACCCATCCAGATGTCGACCGCGCTGCCGGCAACGCCGAAGTGCTCGCGGATGCCGCGCCCGGTCTGTCCGAGAACGCCCAGCGAGTGCGCTTCGTCGACCATCAGGAAAGCCTTGTGCCGACGCTTGATGTCGATCAGCGCCGGCAGATCGGGAACGTCACCGTCCATGCTGTAGACGCCTTCGACGACGACCAGGACGCGCTCGAACTGGCTGCGAATCTCGGCCAGGATCTGATCGAGCGAAGCCGTGTCGTTGTGCGGAAACGAGCGCCGGGCGGCGCCGGAAAGCCGGATTCCGTCGAGCACGCTGTTGTGGATCAGGCTGTCGTGAATCACCAGATCTTTCGGCCCGAACAGGTAGCCGATGGTGCTCACGTTGGTCGCGTGGCCGCTGACGAAGACGATGCAGTCCTCGACTTCGTACAGTTTGGCCAGCGCCTCCTCCAGCTCGCGCTGCACCGCGCGCTCGCCGGCGACCAGCCGACTGGCCGCGGCCGACGTTCCGTAGCGGTCGATTGCATCCTTTGCCGCGCGATTGACCGCCGGATGCCCGGCCAACCCCAGGTAGTTGTAGTTCGAGAAGTTTAGGTACTCGCGCCCGTCGATGCGCGTCGTTGCGCCGGCGACGCCGTCGTGCACGCGGAAAAACGGATTGGCCAGGCCGCGGCGTTCGGCGACCGCCTTCGGCACCAGCATTCTTTCGTAGCCGGGGTGACGGTCGAAGCGCGTGAAGGCTTCCGGAATCGACGGATGCGCCGTCTTGCGTGCCTGCGGCATGGCGATCACCAGGCCGCCGGAACCGGCTTTCCGGCCGAGAATGCGGTCGATCAGCTGGCTCTTGGTTCTCTGGGTGAGACTGGGCTTGCTCATGCGGTCAACCTCGTTCCTGTTCGCGCAAGTCTGCGCACGTCATCGCTGACGGCAGCGATCTCGGCCGCCGTCGCGCCTTCACCGTGTTGGCCGGCGAGCCCGGCGACGACCGCCGCCGGCTGCGTTTCGTCCGCCGTAGCGCCCTCGCCGCTCAGCTTGTCGACGATCCGCGCCGCGACATGCTCGGCCGTCGGCGAATCGCTCAGCATCATCGTCGGCAGGCGAATCCCGCAGCGCTGCTCGAGGCCGAGCGCGAGTTCGACGGCCATCAGCGAATCCATCCCCAGATCGTTCAGCGGTCGATTGGCGTCGATCCGCTCCGGGCTGATGCAGAGCACCTGCGCGACCTCCTGGACGACCAGTTGACGAACGATGCCGGCGATCTCGGCCGGCGTCTTTCCGGCGATCAGCGCGCGCAGGTCGAGCGACTCGCCGGCTTGCGGCTGCTCGCTGCGCCGGCGCTCGAGAAGTTCGAAACGCGTTCCGGCAGCCGCCGGCAGCAGCCGGGCAAGCACGTTCCAGTCGAAGTTCGCTGGCGTGGCCAACCCGGCGTCTTCGCTCAGTGCGCGCTCGAGTTGGGCAAGCGCCTCGGCCGCGCTGCTCGGCGGTCGGCCAAGCCGCTGTTCCAGGCTGTCCCTGATCGCTGCGTTGCGCGCCAGGTAGCCGGCGTCGGCGATCGGCCCCCAGGCAATGCAGGTGGCAGGCAGACCCAGGTAGCGGCGCAGAGCACTCAATCCTTCGACGCCGGCATTGGCCGCGACATAGTTGGCTTGCCCCGGGTTGCCGATCGCGCTGGTGACCGACGAGTAGATGACAAAGTGTTCGAGCGGGATGTCCAGCGTCGCCTGGTGCAGATTCCAGGCACCGAGCAGTTTGGCCGCGAGCACGCTGGCGACGCTGCTGGCATCGAGCGTGGCGAGCAGGCGGTCATCGTAGGTCGTTGCCGCGTGCAGGATTCCCTTCAGCGGCGGCATGCTGGTCTGCACGCGCTCGACCAGCGTGCGCACCGCATTGGCTGCGCTGATGTCGCAAGCCTGCGCGAGCACCCTGACGCCCAGCGCGGCGAAGTCATCGACGATCTGCTTCGCGCCGGGGGTCTTCAGGCCGCGCCGGCCGACCAGTACGAGATTGCCGACGCCGCGCTCGGCGAGCCAGCGCGCCGATTCCAGACCGAAGCCGGAGAGACCGCCGCTGATGATCCAGGTGCTGTCGCGCGCGAAGCTGAGCGCCGGCTCGGCACGCGCCGGCTGTTCGACCGGCGGCTGCGCATCGGCCAGCGAGACGACGATCTTGCCGATATGGCGCGCCTGCTGCATGCTGCGGAAAGCGTCGACGATCCGCTCGGCGGTGAAACAGCGGTAAGGCAGCGGTGCCAGCGCCTCCTCGCGAAAGAGCGCCATCAGTTCGCGGAACAGGCGCGCTGCGAGTTTCGGCCGGCCGATCAGCAACTGGTCGGCGTCGATACCGAAGTAGCTGATGTTGTTCCTGAACGGGCGCAGGCCAAGGGGCGTGTTCTCGAAGAAGTCGCGCTTGCCCAGTTCGAGAAAACGGCCGAACGGCCTGAGCACGTCAAGGCTGCGCCGCATCGCTTCGCCGGCGAGTGAGTTGAGGACGAGATCGACGCCTTCACCGCCGGTCGCCGCCAGAACGTCGTCAGCGAAGGACAGGCTGCGCGAATCGAATACCCTATCGGCGCCGAGCAGCCTGACGAAGTCGCGCTTTTCTTCGCTCCCGGCGGTAGCGTAGATCTCCGCGCCGAGATGACGCGCCAGCTGCAGAGCAGCAATGCCGACCCCGCCGGCGGCGCCATGAATCAGCAGGCGTTCGCCCGGCTGCAGGTCGCCCAGGTGCTTGAGCGCGTAATAGACGGTGAAGAACACCGTCGGCACGCTGGCGGCGGCCTCGAAAGACCACTCTTCCGGCATCAGCGCGACGGCATCGGCGCGCGTCACGACATGGCTGGAAAAGCACGACGCAGCGAAACCCAGGATGGCATCGCCGGGCAGGCGATCGGTTACCCGGGCGCCGACGCGGCTGACCACGCCGGAGAATTCCAGACCGAGACTGGCCCCGGCAAAGCCATTGTCGACCGCTTCCTCGGGCAAAAGCCCCATCAGATACATCAGGTCGCGAAAATTGAGGCCAACCGCATGCGTGCAGACCTCGATTTCGTCATCGCGCAGGGGACGTTCGCAGTCGGGCAGCCAGACCAGATTGCGCAACTGCCCGGGCGCATGGAAATCGAGCCGGAAACGCTTCGCGGGCGGGACCTGGGCGAGCGGCGAGGCGCTGTCTTCCTGCAGCATCAGGCAATGGCGCGCGGCGCTGGAAAGAATGATTTCGCCGGTACCGTCCGGGCGCAGCAGTTCGTTCTCCAGCCGCGCCGGCAGGTCCGGCGCGCCCGGGTCGCACGCCAGGTCGAGCAGCGTGCAGCCAAGCTGCGGGTATTCGTTCATGACGACGCGCCCGAAGCCCCACAGCGCGGCTTGCGCCGGACTAGGCGGGCAGGTGTCGGGCAGGCCGCTGGCGAGCGCGCCGCCGCGGGTAAGGATCGACAGACGCGGCGGCTTGCCGGGCTGCGCGGCAAGCGCCTGTACCTGGGTCAGCAAGCGGGCGATGGTCGCGTCCGCGCGCTCAGGTGGATCGTCCCAGCCGAGCAGGCAGACCAGGTGCCCGGGAAGCACGTTCGGCGCCTGATCGCTGGCGATGCTTACTCGTTGTCCGCACGATTCGAGGCGCGCCGCAAGTGGGCCGGCAAGGCGCGCCGACGCCCGGTCGGCAAGCAGCAGCCAGTCAGCCGCGGCCGGCGTCGGCAAGGCGGCGAGATCACCCGCCGGACGCCGCGCGAACAGCAGGTAGGCGCCTTCGCCCAAGCCCTCGGCAGCCGGTTCGAGGAACGGCTCACAATCCGCGAAACCCTCGTCGAGCAGAGCCTGCTGCCAGGTTTCCGGGGGCAGCAGCGAGGAAAGCGGCTGGCTCGTCGCCTCGTCTTCGTGCCACCAGCCGGGATCGATTCCGGCGATGAAATCGGCGCTCCAATCGGCATGGCGCTCGGCGATCAGCACGATGCCGCCGGCCGCCAGCCAGCGCCGCGTCTGCGCCAGAGCGGCATGCGGGCTGCGCGTGCGATGCAGCGTGTGACGCAGGATGACCAGATCGAAGACCTCCGGCAGCCGCTGATCGCCAGGCAGTTGCCAGTCGGCCGCGATGGTCGTCACGACGATGCCCGGATGCTCCTGGTACTCGCCCTGCTGGCGCGCCAGAGCTGCTTCCGTCGGCAAAGCCAGCACGTAGTCGAAGCGGTCGGCGGCGAGCGAAGCGAGCAGCGTTCGCGGCAGGCTGCTCGCGCCGGCAGCGATTTCGAGCACCCGCAGGCGGCGCGAGCTGGGCCAGTTGCCGATCAGGTGGTGCAGGATTCCGTCAAGCGCGAGACGCAGTCCGCGGTACGCCGGGTCGTCATCGTAGAGCACTTCGGCGATCGGTGAATGATGCAACTCGTCGAGCCACTCGCGACCATCGATTGCGCCAGTGAGCAAAGCCGGCAACTGCCGCCCGACGCGCCCGAGCAGCGTCAGTTGTGGCAGGCACGCCGGCGAATCGCGCAGCAGCGTCTGCCAGAGCCCGTCCGCCGACGGGAGACCGGTGTCGGTGGCCACCGACCATTGCTCGCCGTCCTGGCGAAGCAGCCCCTCGCGGCTCATCAGGTCGGTCAGCCAGCGACCAAGCGGCGTGGCCCGGCACTGCCCGCCGCCCGCCGGGTGGTGCGCCGCCAGTTCCTGAAAGGCCTGCACGGCGAAAGACAGCGTCAATGCCTCGATCAAGGGCAGCGTTTCCTTGAACCAGGTCTGGCGCGCGGCCTTTTCTGCCGCCAGCGCGGTGCGCGCTTGCCCGGCGAGCTCGGCCACGGGTGGCATTTCGCTGACCAGGCCATCCACCGGATGCGGCCGCAGCCAGGGCACGATGCGCCAGTTGGCGAGTCCCGGGCGCTCGCCTTGCGTGAGCCGCACGGCACGGAAGCGACAAGCGCTGGCGCGCGCCAGCAGCCGCTCCTGATCGTCGAGCAGGGCGAAATCCGCGATGAACGAGCGGGCGCCCTGCCGACGCAGACGCGCGCGCAAACGCGTGGCCGTCCCGGCCAGGCAGAAGTCGATTCGCCCGCACTTGACCGGCAGCAGAGCCATGGCCTGCCCGGCCTCGATCTCGGGCGCGAAAAAGTCAACCAGAGACTGGAAGCACAGATCGAGCAGCGCCGGATGCAGAAGGTAGTCGTCGCGGCCAGGTACAGGCATCGGATCCAGGTCCGCTTCGAGCTCGGCGGCTTGCTCGCCGCCGCCGACGCGGGCGGTGCGCAGACCCTGGAAGAGTGGACCGTAGTCCAGGCCGAGTTTCGCCGCCAGGCGATAGTGCGTCTGGCGGTCGACCTGGCGCGTCAGCCCGCCTGGCGGCTCGATGCCGAGCGCCGGGAGCCGCCCGGACGAGGCGAGCAGACGACCTGCGGCGTGCAGGGTCCATTCGTCGCTGCTCAGGCGCTGCCGGCTTCTGATCTGAAATCCGCCATCGCGCGGATTGACCACCAGCCGCAAGCTGCGGCCGTGTTCGCCGGCGAAGACCAGCGGGGCAACGATGTCGAGCCCTTCGACGATCAGGTGTTCACCGCCGATCAACTCGCGGGCAGCGGCCAGCCCCATCTCGACATAGGCAGCGCCCGGATAGACCACCGCCCCTCCGACCTGGTGCTCGGCCAGCCAGGGAACGACGAGCGGATCGAGCGTGTTCTCCCAGGCCGCTTCGGCGTCGTGCAGACGCCAGCCAAGCAGCGGATGCACACGCCGCCTTTCGCTCGGCGGCGACCCCTCGTTCGTCGTCGGATGCCAATGGCGTTCGCGCTGCCAGGGGTAGTTGGGCAGACGTACGCGCTGCGCCGGGTGGGGAAAGCAGGCTTGCAGTTGCGCCGGCTCAAGCAGCAGGTGTGCGCGCAAGGCGGTCTCGCCGATCGCGTCGACGCCGTCGTCGGTGCGCCGCAGGCTGGGCAAGACTCGCCCCCGGATGCCGGCGGCACGCAGACTCTCGCCGATGTAGCGTTGCAGGATGGCATGCGGGCCGATCTCGACGAACACGCGGCAACCCAGTTCGGCCAGTTTGCCGATCGCATCGGCAAAACGCACCGGTTCGCGCACGTTGCGCCACCAGTAGCCGGCACCGAGTGTGCCGGCGTCCTGCACCTCGCCGCTCACGGTGGACACAAAGAGCGCCGCGCGCGTCGCCGCCGGGCGAAATCCGGCCAGCCGTGCGAGCAGGTTCGCAGCAGTGGAATCCATCCGCCGGCTGTGAAAGGCATAGTCGAGATCGAGCAGGCGGAAGAATGCGCCGCGCCGCTCGACCCGCTCCTGGACGCGCAGCAGGCCGGGCAGACTGCCGGCCAGCGTCACGTTGCCCGGACTGTTGATCCCGGCCAGTTCGACATCGAGATCTTCCCCCAGCTCGCGCATCACCTCGTCAATGGCGCTGGCCGACAGGCCGACGGCGGCCATCCGCCCGCTGCCCCGCGTCGTCGCCTGCGCCTGGCTGCGCGCGCAGATGACGCGGATGGCCTGGGCGAGGTCAAGCGCGCCGGCTGCCCAGGCGGCCGCGATTTCGCCCACGCTGTGCCCGGCAACGGCGACCGGGTGCACCCCCAGTTCACGCAACAGGGTCGTCACGCCGACCTGGAGCGCGAAGAGCAGCGGCTGCGCAACGCTCGTATCCTCAAGTCTGACCGGGTCAGCGGCGTCCAGCTCGGCGAGTAGCGAGAAACCCGTCGCGGCGTCCATGGCCTTCGCCATATCCGCCAGGATCTCGGCAAAGCGGGGCGATTCGGCGAGCAGTGCACGGCCCATGCCGGCCCACTGGGCGCCATTGCCCGAATAGATGAAAGCCACCCCGCCGCTCGCCGGCAGGGCATCCTCGACGACCACCCCCGGCGGCGATTCGCCCTGCGCATAACGCTCGAGCAGAGCGGCGGCGGCGGCCGGCGAATCGGCATGCAGCGCGAGGCGCTTTTCCATGCGCTCGCGCCGATGCGCCACGCCATACGCGAGGTCATAGTAGTCGGCGGCTGAACTGGCGTGCAACAACGGCGCATAGCGACCGGCCATGGCGCGCAAGGCCGCATCGCTGCGCGCCGAGAGAAAGAGTGGCGGCAGTGCGGTTTCGTCGGCCAGCCGATCCGCCGCCGGCAACGGCCGGAATTCCTGCAGCAGGACATGCGCGTTCGCGCCGCCAAAACCGAAAGAGCTGACGGCACCGAGCAAAGGCCTGCCATTGGCGCTGCGCAAGGCGCGGTATTCGGTGACCAGTTCGAGATTCAGGCGCGCGAAATCGATATGCGGATTGGGCGTGCGCAAGTGCAACGCCGGTGGCAGCGCCCGGTTCTTCAGTACGAGGACCGACTTGATCAGCCCGGCCAGACCGGAAGCGGGTTCCAGATGGCCAAGGTTGGCCTTGACCGACCCGATGGGCAGCGCCTGGCTGCGCCCCTGGCCATAGACCGCACCGATCGCGGCAGTTTCAATCGGGTCGCCGACCGCCGTACCCGTGCCGTGCGCCTCGACGAAATCGACCTCGCCGGGAGTGCGGCCGCTGCGCGCGAGCACCGCGCGCATCAGCTCGGCCTGCCCTTGGCTGCTCGGAATGGTAATTCCCGTCTTGCGCGCGCCGTCGGTATTCACCCCGCTGGCGAGGATCACGGCATGGATCTCGTCGCCGTCGGCCAGCGCCTTGTCGAGCGGCTTGAGCAGAACGACGGCGCCGCCCTCCGAACGCACGTAGCCATCGCCCGCCGCGTCGAAAACCTTGCAGCGCCCGTCGGCTGAAAGCATCGACGCCTTGGTGAAGCCGATGAACGGATAGGGGTGCAAGAGCAGGCTGACGCCGCAGACGAGAGCGCTGCTCGCTTCGCCAGTGCGCAGACTGGTACACGCGTGGTGCAAGGCGACCAGCGACGACGAGCAGGCGGTGTCGACGGCGAGCGACGGCCCATGCAGGTCGAAGACGTAGGAAAGGCGATTGGCAGCGAGGCTCAGCGTGTTGCCGGTCATCGAGTGCGCGGTCGTGCTCGCCAGATCGTTCAGCCCGTACGCGCCGTAGTCGAGCCCGGAGATGCCGACATAGACCGCACAGTCGGAACCGGCCATCGACGAAGGCGGAAGACCGGCGTTTTCCATCGCTTCCCAGGTGAGTTCAAGGAGCAGGCGCTGTTGCGGATCGAGCCAGGCCGCCTCGCGCGGCGAGATGCCGAAGAAACCGGCGTCGAACTCGTCGATGCGCGACAGGACGCCGGCGGAAAAGCTGATGCTGCGCCCAGGCTCCGAGCGCTTGCCATGCTCCAGCTCATCGACCGCCCAGCGCTCGGCGGGAACGCGCGTGACGAGATCGCGCCCTTCCCGCAGGGCATTCCAGAAGCTGACCTCGTCGCCGAGGTCGCCAGGAAAACGGAAAGCCATGCCGACGATGGCCACCGCCGGTGACGATTGCGCCGCAGCCGCCGTACGTTTTGGCCGCCGACCCTCGGCGGTCTTCTCGCTCCGCCCATTCTTCCTGAGCTGTTGCTTCATCGGTCAGCCTCCATCTGCGACAGGCTCATCTCACCAGACACGAAAAAGGAGTCAATGCGTCTGCATCCGCTCGACTTGTGATACCCAACGATCATTTGCGAAGGAAACCCCTGTCATTCATGCGGCAAAGTCGTGGTCGTGTCCACAACCCACTTGCGCGTCAAACGCCGGCACGCCCTTGCCAGAGCAATGCCCGAGAGTGGTGATTGGTCATCGCGCGCTCATGGCAATCAAGGGCATCGGCCTGGGGTTCGTGGCCTCCCTTTTCCGGATCAACACCGGGACGCGCGCCCAAGCCATTGTCGCTAAAAGCGCTTCTGTTCCACCCAATTCACTAACGGCGCACAGCGCCTGAACTTTAGTCGCCAGTCACCGATCCTCGCCTGGCTTGGACGCACGTGAGCACGCCGAGCGAACGCTGCTTGCGGCTCGCGGCGCGACCGAGCAACGTTGATCCAGGTTTGAGTCGCGGCCGATATGGGAGACAATAGCGGTTTTCGTGCGTACAGTTCCAGCCCATCTGCGCCGGGATAGCAGAAGAAGAGCGGGTGTCCGAGCGCGTAGCGAGCCCGATCATCTGGAGGCGCAGCCCTATGCAACAAGAGGATAGCCGCGCCATGCTGCTGATGATCGACAACTACGACTCATTCACCTACAACCTCGTTCAGTACTTCGGCGAACTCGGGCAAGAGGTCAGGGTATTTCGCAACGACGCGATCAGCCTGGCCGGAATTGCCCGCCTCGATCCCGCGTATCTGGTCATTTCGCCGGGTCCGTGCTCGCCAGGCCAGGCAGGAATCTCGCTCGCGGCGATACGGGAATTTGCCGGCAAGCTTCCGCTGCTCGGCGTCTGTCTCGGCCACCAGGCGATCGGCGAGGCTTTCGGCGGTCGCGTCGTACACGCCCGTCGGCTGATGCACGGCAAGGTATCGCCAGTACACCACACCGGGCAGGGAGTGTTTCGCGGGCAGCCTGACCCGCTGCGCTGCACGCGCTATCATTCGCTCGCCGTCGAGCGTTCTTCCTTGCCGGACTGCCTGGAGATCACCGCCTGGACTGACGATGGCGAGATCATGGGCTTGCGGCATCGGACGCTGGCCGTCGAGGGCGTGCAGTTCCATCCCGAGTCGATCCTGACCGAAAACGGTCACCAGTTGCTCGCCAACTTTCTCGAGGAACACCAGAGATGAAACCACAGGACGCGCTGACGCGGGTCATCGAACACCGCGAAATCTTCCACGACGAAATGGTCGCGCTGATGCGCCAGATCATGGGTGGCGAAGTCAGTCCGCTGATGATCGCCGCCATCATTGTCGGGCTGCGCGTCAAGAAAGAAACGATAGGCGAGATTTCGGCCGCAGCTCAGGTGATGCGCGAACTGTCGACCAAGGTCGAGGTCGGCGACCGCACGCACCTCGTCGATACCTGCGGCACCGGCGGCGACGGCGCGCAGACCTTCAATATTTCGACCGCCGCGATGTTCGTTGGCGCGGCCGCCGGAGTACGCGTCGCCAAGCACGGCGGGCGATCGGTTTCCTCGCAATCGGGCAGCGCCGACGTCCTCGAAGCGCTCGGCGCCAACATCAACCTGACACCGCAGCAAGTCGCGCAAAGCGTCGAAGAGGTCGGCGTCGGCTTCATGTTCGCGCCGAACCACCACAGCGCAATGAAACACGCAGCGCCGGTCCGCCGCGAGCTCGGCGTGCGCACCCTGTTCAACATCCTCGGCCCGCTGACCAACCCGGCCGGCGCCGGCAGGCAGGTGCTCGGCGTCTTCCATCCCGACCTCGTCGGCATCCAGGTGCGCGTCCTGCAGCGACTGGGCAGCACGCACGCGCTGACCCTGTTCGGCCGCGAAGGACTCGACGAGATCTCGATCTCTGGTGAGACGCTGGTCGGCGAATTGAAGAACGGGCGCGTCGACGAGTACTCGATTCATCCCGAGCAGTTCAATCTGCCTGTACATGACCCGCGCGTGCTGCGCGCGGCGACCGTCGAAGAATCGAAAGCGATGCTGCTGGCTGCGCTGGAAAACCGCGCCGGAGCTGCGCGCGACATCGTCGCCCTGAACGCGGGAGCGAGCATCTACGTCGGCGGCCTGGCACCTTCGCTGGCCGATGGCGTAGACGCGGCGTTCGAAGCGATCGCCAGCGGTGCCGCGCGGGCGAAGGTCGACGCGTTCGTCGCTTTCTCGCGACGCTTCGCCGCCTGAACCAGGCGTACCAGGCAACCCACCCCGAGCACACCCGTGCGGCTGCCGGCCGCCGAGCCGCGAGTCACCCATGAGCGACATCCTGCAACGTATTCTTGCCGTCAAACGCGACGAGCTGGCCGCCAGCGTCGCCACGATCAGCCTCGCCGAGGTGTGTGCCGCGGCGCAAGCACAGGACCGGCCGCGCGATTTCGCCGGCGCCTTGCGCCGACGGATCGCCGCCGGCCAGCCGGCGGTGATCGCCGAAATCAAGCGGGCCAGCCCGTCGAAGGGAATCCTGCGTGCCGATTTCCAACCGGCGGCGATCGCTGCCGACTACCAGGAGCACGGCGCCGCGTGCCTCTCCGTGCTCACCGACAGGCAGTTCTTCCAGGGTTCGCCAGCAGCGCTGCAGCTCGCCCGGGCCGCTTGCACGCTACCCGTGCTGCGCAAGGACTTTCTCATCGACGAGTATCAGGTCCACGAAGCGCGCGCGATGGGCGCCGACGCCATTCTGCTCATCGTCGCCGCACTCGACCTGCCGACGATGCGCCATTTCGAGCAGATTGCCGAGTCCTACGGCATGTCGGTACTCGTTGAGGTGCATGACCGGAGCGAACTCGAGCTCGCTCTCGCCCTGGCGACACCGCTGATCGGCATCAACAACCGCAACCTGCGCAGCTTCGAGGTCAGCCTGCAGACGACGCTCGCGCTCTCGGTCGACGTTCCGGCCGAGCGGATCGTCGTCGCCGAAAGCGGCATCCTTGCCGCCGCCGACGTCAGCTTGCTGCGCGGCCATGGGATCAACGCCTTTCTCGTCGGCGAGGCCTTCATGCGCGCCGACGAGCCCGGCAAAGCCCTGGCGGAACTCTTCGCCTGAGTTCGACGGGCCTGTTGCAGAAAACCAACAATCGCTGCGCCACCACCAGCGAAAGCGATCAGGGAACTTGCTGCAATCTGGCGCCTTTGCCAGAATCCGCCCAACTTCTCGTCTTTTCGAGAGGTCCAGTTTGGTGGAGCAGCAGGTGGCTTCATCGATCTCAAACCTAGAGGAGATTCACAATGCAAAAGAAACTCATCGCACTGGCAGTCGCCAGCGTAGCTTCCGGCGCTGCTTTTGCTCAGACCAATGTCACGATGTATGGCATTGCCGACGCAGGCTATGTCTATAGCTGGGGCAAGGCCAATGTCGTCGGCGGTGGCACCAACAAGTTCAGCGGCATCGAATCCGGCCTGCTGAGCGGTTCGCGTCTCGGTTTCAAGGGTGAAGAAGCGCTGGGTAACGGCCTGAAAGCCATCTTCCAGCTTGAGTACGGCCTGAGCATCGACAGCAACGCGGGCGTCGGCACCGCGCTGGCCCGCCAGCAGTTCGTCGGTCTGTCCAGCAACGCGCTGGGTACGGTCGCCCTCGGCCGTCAGTATGCTCCCGGCTATGACGCCACCGCGAGAAACGACGCCTTCGGCGGCGCCGCATTTGCTCCGCAATCGTTCCTGACCACGTCGACCGCCGGCAACAACACGATCACGCCGAACAGCAACGCACGCTGGAACAACGCCGTGACCTACACCACCCCGAACTGGGGCGGCTTCACCGGCAAGGCGATCTATGGCTTTGGCGAAAACGCGGGTAACGACCGCTTCGTCAGCACCAGCGACAACGGTCGTTGGGGCGTCGGCGCCAACTTCTCGGCCGGCATGTTCAACATCGACGGTGTCTATCAAGTACGCCAGAACGTCGTCGCTGCCAACGGCAAGGACATCAACGAATGGTATGTCGGCGCCACGCTCGACCTCAAGTTCGCCAAGCTGATGGCCAGCTACCAGGACCAGAACGACAAGAACACCTTCACCAACAACGACAACAGCACGTGGTCGGTTGGCGCGGTGATCCCGGTCATGTCGTCGAGCGCCATTCACCTGGGCTACGCCGAACTTGACTTCGACCAAGGCAACAAGGGCCTCCAGTTGAACGGCAAGTCCAAGGCTGCCGCTGTGGCCTTGTCGCACGGCCTGTCGAAGCGCACGACGCTGTACACCGGTTACGTTTACACCAAGAACGGCGACGACACCGTTGGCGCCGCTCCGGCTGGCCTGACCGGCACCATCGGCGCGGTCGACCGCAAGAACCACACGTTTACCGCCGGTATCCGTCACACCTTCTGAGCCAATTGGCAAATCAGAGAAACGGGCGCTCAGGCGCCCGTTTTTTTTCGCCCCCAATGTCCTGCCCCCGGAAAGCCGAAGTAGCACGGAAGAGGTTCTGAAAGTCGGACGGCAGCAGAGCGCGTCGCCCTACATCGTCAGGGGGTGAATCTTCCTCACCTGGCATGCCTGTTCGACAGACAACAAGCGGCAACCAGGCAACCGGCGAAAGCTGCGTCACCTGCCGACGGGTGCGCAACGCGCGCACTTTGGCGGCAAGGCCCGACAGATCACGGTGTTGCAGCTCGGCCGCCCCTTCCTGATCGAGCAGGCAGACGTGTCCTTTCGGCAGAGCTGCAAATCCGCGGCGGCGCTTGAGTGCGGCACCGC
>ERZ761603.1287-NODE-1287-length-19051-cov-43.195620_pt1 | contig 19051 bp, 16 predicted proteins | sample MGYA00511879_ERZ761603 | MGnify/ENA primary metagenome ERZ761603 (study PRJEB28899, sample SAMN02850040) | bioreactor sludge metagenome | biome: EBPR Sludge; feature: EBPR Bioreactor; material: flocular biomat | place: Australia: Thorneside Wastwater Treatment... | reverse complement strand
CGCCGGGGTGTGCCGGGGCGTGCATCCTGCTCATGCGTTTTTCCTAGTGGTAGTCCAAATAATCAACCAGCACGGCGTCACCATCTTGAAAGGTGAAGGTCATGCGCCAATTGCCATTCACCGTGACCGACTGGAATCCGGCCAGATCGCCAGCGAGGGTATGCAATCGCCAGCCCGGCAAGTTCATGTCCTCCGGGCCCTTGGCGACATCCAGACGGGCCAGCAGGCGCCCCAGCTTCGGTGCATGGTGCGGCTGGATTCCGGCCTTGCTGCCTGTCTCGAAGAAGGCTTGCAGTCCTTTGTGCTGGAAACTCTTGATCACGACTCAGTGTATAGCGAAACGCTACAAGCATCAAGATGCGCGCTTGGCTTTCATCGCCACCACGTTGGACGTGCGCCTGCCCGTCTCGATTTCCTCAAGCCGCGCCTCCCAGGCCACGAGCGCAGCGCGCTTCTCGCCGGTGTAGCCATGCCGGTCGTAATGAGCCGCCTGCACGCCGCTGATCCCATGAGAAAGCAGTTGCGCGCGGGTGTCGCGGGATAGGCCCATGCTGGCCAACATGGTCTCTACGGTTCGGCGAACGTCGCGCAGGTCGAACGGTTCGCCACCCATGGCTGCACTGATCGCTGCGGCGCGCTTGCCTGGCGTCGTTTCCGCCATTTGCCGTAGGCCGTGCGTCGAGAACAACAGTGCCCACTCTCTTGCCTTGGCACGCTCTGCCAGCGCGGCTGCCAGCGCGGCGGCTCTTGGCGCCAGCGGTAGAACGTGTTCGCGGGGTATCGCGCGCCTTCCCTTGGCGTCCCACAAGCGCAAGGTCGCCTCGTCGGGGTTGTAATCGCTCACCTTGGCGCGCAGCAGCTGCGCCATGCGCTGCCCGCCGGCCAGGAGCGCGAGCAGCAGCGCCCTGTCGGCAATGTCGTCGCCCAGCGCGGCGAGATAGGTGCGCATCTCGTCGACGGAAAGGGTACGGTTTCCCGCGCGCACCGCGATAGCCGGAATTGCTTCGACCGGGTTGGCCTCGACTTCAAACGGAATCAGGGCGGCGGGCAGGCTGGCGTCGAACGGAGCTTTGCGGCCGGCGGTGAATGCGGCGCTCAGGTAGGCACGCAGCACGCCGGCGGTGCGCTCGTGGCCGGCCTCGCGTGTCTTGCGTACCATCGACGCCACTTGCAACGCGGTGACTTCGCGCGCAGGCAGCGCGGCAATGTCGGGGTGCGCATCGAAAACGTGCACCTTGAGGATTGATCGGGCTTGTCGTGCGCTTGGCTTGCCGCGCGAATCAAGAAGGGCGCAGTATGCCTCGCAGAGTGCTCGCAGCGTGTAACGTTGGCGCTTCTCCTGTTCGCGCTGGGCGGCTTCGGCCTCGGCGACCAGCGCGGCGGCTCGTGCCTCCTCTTCGGCGATCTTGCGGGCAGCGGCGGCGATGCGCTCGCGCTTCTCGGCACGCGGATCGGCGCCCTGGTCGATCATCGTTTGCAGCCGGCACGCCTCGGCGCGCGCGGCGGCGATCGTCCATGCGACAACAGAGCCTAGGGTGATGCGGACAACCTGTCCGTCCATCTTCGATTGGAAGAAGAATGCCTTGCTGCCTGCGGTAGCCCGCACAGCCAGCCGGGGCATGTCGGAATCCCACAAGAACGCTTGATGCTGGCCGGCCGGGCATGTGAAGGCGGTGATTCTAGGCAGTGTCAGGCGCTCGCGTCTCGTCGAGTCGTTCATCGGTCGGGTCCTCTGGAATCAGGGTGGTCAGATTTCGTGTACCCCCTGTGTACCCCGATGATAGCAACACCGATCAATTCGATGCAACTCTTGTTGCTTGATTAGTAACGGTTTATGCACGCGCTCCACGAACTCTGCGACGTCAGTCAACGCCGAAAAACGGCAAATTTGATGATTTGTAATCATCAGGTCGTGGTTCGATTCCGCGTGGGGGCACCGCGGGACAAGCATTTCGTCCGGAAGAGGAAGCTGGATGTCGGCTTGCGGCAGCCTTGCCTCGTTCCCTCTCACCAATTTCGTCGTCACCGCTACCCGGCTGGCTTTGTCGGACAGTGCGCCGGCCAGCAAGCCCGCTGTTGATCGAAACACAGTACGGTAGGGCTCGCCGGGCACCGCCAGAGAGGCACTGCCGGGAGAGGGCAAGGCGGTCAGGCACCCGGTCGAACCAGCTTTGCTCGTTGCCGTTGACCTAGGTCAGTACCGTCGACGATCGGGGTATTAAGCTGTTCCGATGGATTGCGATCCGCGATCGTTGCTGGAGACGGTTGTGACCGAGGGGTGTTTTGAAGCGATGGGTCTGGCGGCGTTGCTGCAGCCCGTCGTCGACCGTCATCGTCGCGACCCGCGGCAGTTGTTGCAAATTCTGCGTGCCGCGCAGGAGGTGCTCGGTTACCTGCCGGCGGTCGCGCTGACCGCCATCGCCGATGCCGTAGACCTGCCGCGCGCGCGTGTCGAGGGGGTTGCCGGTTTCTATTCCTTTCTCCATCTGACGCCGGTCGGTCGTTACCGCGTGCTCTTCTCGGACAACATCACCGACCGCATGCTGGGTAGCGGCGAGTTGCTGGATCGCCTGTGCAACAAATTGTGGATCGAGCGCGGCAAGGTCTCCGAGGACGGCCTGGTCAGCGTCGACACCACCTCGTGCACCGGCATGGGCGACCAGGGTCCGGCCCTGCTGGTCAATGGACGGCCAATGACCCGCATGTCGGCCGAACGCATCGACTGGATCAGCGAGTTGATCCGGGGGCAGGCGGCGCTGGATGACTGGCCCCGCGAGTTCTTTGTCGTGGACGACAACATTCAGCGCCGGGACGCCCTGCTCACAACCCGCTGGCCGGCTGGCGAGGCGCTGCGCACAGCGCTCGCGCGCGGCCGGAGCGCCATGCTGGCGGAGATGCAACGCGCCAATCTGCGCGGCCGTGGTGGCGCGGGATTTACCACGCATATCAAGTGGGAGTCAGCACGCCGGGCCACGACGCGTGGCGAGCGTGCCACCCGCTACGTCGTCTGTAATGCCGATGAGGGTGAACCGGGCACCTTCAAGGATCGCGTTCTGCTCGCCAGCTACGCCGACCTTGTGTTCGACGGCATGACGATCGCCGGTTTCACCATCGGTGCCGAGCAGGGGCTGCTCTACCTGCGCGGCGAATATGCCTGGTTGCTGCCGGCACTCGACGAAAACCTTGTACGCCGTCGTCGGGACGGACTCCTGGGAGGGCAGATCTGTGGGCAGGCTGACCTCAGCTTCGACATCGAGATCCATGTCGGCGCCGGCGCTTACGTCTGCGGCGAGGAGACCGCGTTGCTCGAGTCGCTCGAAGGCAAGCGCGGGGTGCCGCGGATCCGCCCGCCTTTCCCGGTTCACGCAGGCTATCTCGGCCAGCCGACGGTGGTGAACAATGTGGAAACGCTGTGCAAGGCGGCACTGATTGCGCTGCGTGGTGGCGACTGGTTCGCCGGCCTCGGCACCAAGCAGTCGACCGGAACCAAGCTGCTGTCGATCTCGGGGGACGTCGAGCGGCCCGGGGTTTACGAGTATCCCTTTGGTGTGTCGGTGAGCCAGGTGCTCAGCGACTGCGGTGCCGACAATGCGCAGGCCGTACAGGTTGGCGGACCTTCGGGAGCCTGCCTGGCGATGCACGAATTCATGCGCCGCATTGCCTTCGAGGACGTGCCGACGGCAGGTGCATTCATGGTTTTCGGGGCGCAGCGCGACATGTTCGAGGTGGCGCGCAATTTCAGCCACTTCTTCGCCCACGAGAGTTGCGGTTTCTGCACTCCCTGCCGGGTTGGCACCTCGCTGGTCGCCAACTGCATGGACAAGATCGCGAACGGTCATGGCTCGCAGTACGAAATCAACGAAATCTTCCGTATCCACCGCCTGTTGCATGCCGCCAGCCACTGCGGGCTCGGCCAGTCGGCCTGCAACCCGCTGCTCGACACCTTGACCAAGTTCCGCCCGGCCTACGAGCGACGTCTGCGTTCGCTCGATTTCGAGCCGGCCTTCGACCTTGATCAGGCATTGGCCGGTGCGCGTCAGATGACCGGTCGCGACGACCCGGCGGCACACTTCGGCCAGCCGGCAAGAATGCCGGGGGGCGAGCGATGAGACAGCCAAACATTCTGTTCGACGGACTGCCGCTTCCCTTCGCAGACGGCCAGACGATCATGGAAGCCGCGACGGCCGCCGGGATTTTCATTCCGCATCTGTGCCATCATCCCGACTTCAAGCCGCAGGGCAGCTGCAAGCTGTGTACGGTGAAGGCCAACGGACGCCATGTCTCGGCGTGCACGATGCCGGCAAAGGACGGCATGGAGGTCGAGAACAACTCGCCGGACCTCAACGACAAGCGACGAACGATGCTCCAGATGCTGTTCGTCGAAGGCAACCATTTCTGTCCTTCGTGCGAGAAAAGCGGCAACTGCATGCTGCAGGCACTGGCCTACGAGCTGGAAATGCTGACCCCGCATTTTCCGCATTTCTATCCCGACCGGCCGGTCGATGCCTCGCATCCACAGGTGCTGCTCGACTTCAACCGCTGCATCCTGTGCGAGCTTTGCGTGCGTGCCAGTCGTGACGTCGATGACAAGAACGTCTTCGCCCTTTCCGGACGGGGGATCAGGAAGCACCTGATCGTCAATGCCGAATCGGGACGGCTGGCCGATACGAGCTTCTCGCTCGGCGACAAAGCGGCGCATGTTTGCCCGGTTGGTGTGATTATCGAGAAGGGGCGTGGCTTCGCGCTACCGATCGGCCGCCGGCGCTACGATATCCAGCCAATCGGCATGGAGCTGGAGCGGGCCGCCCGATGCCGTGGCAGCGGGGAGGCGATCTGAAATGAATGCTGCCGTCGATCGGAAAAAGCCTCGACTTGCGACGACTTCGCTGGCCGGCTGCTTCGGCTGCCACACCTCATTGCTCGATATCGACGAGCGTCTGTTCGATCTGGTCGAACGGGTCGACTTCGACCGTTCGCCGCTCACCGACACCAAGCAGTGCGCTTCCTGCGACATTGGCTTGGTCGAGGGAGGCCTCTGCAATGCCGAAAATATCCTCGTGTTGCACGAGTTCCGGCGTAACTGCAAGTTGCTGGTCGCTCTCGGCGCCTGCGCGATCAACGGCGGTCTGCCGGCGCAGCGCAATCATCTCGACCTCGGGCAGTGCCTGCAGGAAGTCTATCTCACCGGCCCCGGGATCGTTGGCGGCCAGATCCCGAACGACCCGGAATTGCCGCTGCCACTGGACAAGGTGCGCCCGATCCATGAGGTGGTGCGCGTCGACTACTTCATACCCGGCTGTCCACCCTCCGGTGATGCAATCTGGAAATTCCTCACCGACCTGCTCGACGGACGCACACCGCGCCTGGGGTATCCACTGCTGCATTTCGACTGATCTCATACGAGCGGCCAGGCACCATGGAAGATCGAGGCTTTGCACTGGAAAGCGCGTCCGAGAGCAGCGGTCCCCTGCGCCGTGTGGCGATCGACCCGGTATCGCGCGTCGAGGGGCACGGCAAGGTCACGCTTCTGCTCGACGAGCACGATCAGGTGCAGCAGGCAAGGCTGCACATTGTCGAGTTTCGCGGTTTCGAGAAGTTCATCCAGGGTCGCCCCTATTGGGAGGTGCCGGTGATGGTGCAGCGCCTGTGCGGCATCTGTCCGGTCTCGCATCACCTGGCGGCGGCCAAGGCGCTCGACCACGTGGTCGGCGCCGACCGCCTGACACCGACTGCCGAGAAACTGCGCCGCCTGATGCACTACGGCCAGATCCTGCAGTCGCACGCGCTGCACTTCTTTCACCTCTCGTCGCCTGACCTGCTGTTCGGCTTTGCCAGCGAGGCCGGCCGGCGCAACATCGTCGGCATCGTCGCAGCGTATCCCGAAATTGCCAGACAGGGGGTCTTGCTGCGCAAGTTCGGTCAGGAAGTCATTCGACTGACTGCCGGCAAACGCGTGCATGGCACCGGTGCGATTCCGGGCGGAGTCAATCGTGCGCTGAGTCACCAGGAACGTGATGGGCTGCTGGCCGACATTTATCAGATCATTGCCTGGAGCCGCCAGGCGGTACAGCTCATCAAGCGCCTGCACCAGGCCGACCCGGCGCTCTACGACGAGTTCGGAAGCTGCCGCTCGAACATGGTGTCGCTGGTCGGTGGCGGCGGCGTGCTCGATTTCTACGATGGCCGCCTGCGCGCGCGCGACGCTGACGGCAGAATCATGGTCGACGGGGTACATGCACGCAATTACCCCGAACTGCTGCGCGAGGAAGTGAAGCCGTGGAGCTACATGAAGTTTCCCTTTCTTGCCGACCTCGGTCCGCAGGACGGCTGGTACAAGGTCGGTCCGCTGGCCCGCCTGCAGAACTGCGACTCGATTCCGACGCCGCTGGCCGAAGCCGAGCGTTGCGAGTTGATCGAGCATGGTCAGGGCATGGTCATCCATGCGCCGCTGGCCTATCATTGGGCGCGGATGATCGAGATGCTGCATGCTGCCGAGACACTCAGGGATCTGCTGCACGATGATGACCTGTCGGGCAGCGAGCTGGTCACCAGCGGCGCGCGCCAGCGCGAGGGGGTCGGGGTCATCGAGGCACCGCGCGGGACGCTCATTCATCATTACCGCGTCGGCGAAGACGACCTGGTGACAATGTGCAACCTGATCGTGTCGACCACCCACAACAACCAGGCGATGAACGAGGCGATTCGCCGGGTCGCCCGCCGTTATCTGAACGGTCGCCAGCTCGACGAGGGATTGCTCAACCATATCGAGGTGGCGATCCGCTGCTTCGATCCGTGCCTGTCCTGCGCCACGCATGCGCTCGGCAAGATGCCTCTGCAGCTCGAACTGATCGCTGCCACGGGGCAGCCGCTCGAACGTCTGGCTGCCCGGACCTGAACGGTAGGCTGCCGCTCGTGTCACGCGCACCGGTTGTCATTCTCGCCTGCGGCAATCCCAGCCGAGGTGACGACGCACTCGGACCATGGTTGCTCGAGCGTCTGCAGAACTGGCTGCTGGCGGCAGGGCTGGACGAGCGATTCGAGCTGATCGTTGATTTCCAGTGGCAGATCGAGCATGCGCTCGACCTCGCCGGAAGGCGTCTGGCGCTGTTCATCGACGCTGCACAGGGCACCCCCGCCCCCTTCGTCTTTTCGCGGCTGGACGCGGCCGACGCCCGCATCCCGAGCAGCCACGCCTTGCCGCCGGCAGCGCTGCTTGCCGTTCTCGCCCGCCTCGGCAACCAGGCAGCTCCACCGGCTTTTGTGCTCGCCGTGCGGGGCGACAAGTTCGAGCTGGGAGACGGGCTGAGTACCGGTGCGCGGCGCCACGCCGAGCAAGCCTTCGAGTTGCTGACGGAACTTTGCCTGGCGCCCTGGCCAGCGGCCTGGCGGCCGCTGTGCAGCCCATCGGTGGCGCCGGTGGAATGACTCTGACCGGCAAGAGCCAGCACGGTGATAGGAGGCAGGCCTTCCGGCCCGGACAGAATCGCAGTATCGGGATCCCCGGAATGGGGGCAGGTCAGGGTACGCCAACGCCCGAAGCACTGCGTGCGCACCCTTGGTTCATGCCGGTCGCCAGTCACGGCCAAACCCCGACTGGTCTGTGCGATCGCCCGAACAAGTCATCCGCTTGGATGAACCCCGCCACCTGCTCAGTGCGCCACCCGGTTGAGCAGATGCCCGGCCTGCTCAACGACGTGCCCAGCCGTGATGGCGAAGAGCTGGTACAGATCGGCCGCCGGCGCCGATTCTCCGAAGCGGTCGATGCCGATGACCGCACCGCTCGAGCCGACATACTTCCACCACAGATCAGGATGTGCCGCCTCGACGGCGAGTTTCGGGACGCCCGGCAGCAGCACTCCCTCGCGGTAGGCAGGCGTTTGCCGATCGAAAGCCTGAGTGCATGGCATGGCGACCACCCGTGCGGCAATGCCTGCCTTGCCCAGCGTGGCCTGCGCTTCGAGGACCAGGCTGAGTTCCGAGCCGGTGCCAATCAGGATGACCTGCGGCTTGTCGGCTTCCGCCTCACACAGAATGTAAGCGCCGCGCCGGATGTCGGCGATCTGCTCCGTGCTGCGTGACAGGGCCGGCAGATTCTGCCGCGACAGCAGGAAGCAGGAGGGGCCATCGCTCCGTTCCAGAGCGGCGATCCAGGCGACGGCCGTTTCCACCGCGTCGGACGGACGCCACACGTCGAGCCCGGGAATCAGGCGCAGCGAAGCCGCCTGCTCGATCGGCTGGTGCGTCGGGCCATCTTCACCCAGGCCGATCGAGTCGTGGGTGTACACCATCAAGTGGCGCTGCTTCATCAGTGCCGCCAAGCGAATGGCGTTGCGCGCGTAGTCGGAGAAGACCAGGAAAGTTGCGGTGTAGGGAATCAAACCGCCATGCAGGGCGATGCCGTTGGCGATCGCCGTCATGGCGAACTCGCGGACCCCGTAGTTGACGTAGTTGCCACCGGCTTCGCGATTGGCCGGACGGGTTCCGCTCCAGTTCGTCAGATTCGACCCGGTCAGGTCGGCGGAGCCGCCGAGCAATTCGGGCAAGGCCGGCGCCAGAGCCTCAATGACGTTTTGCGACGCCTTGCGCGTCGCGACGGCGGTGGTCTGGCCGGCCCACTGCCCGAGCAGGGCGGCAACGCGATCAGGCCAGTCGGCGGGCAGGTCACCCCGCATGCGGCGTGCGAACTCGGCAGCAAGTTCGGGGAAGGCGGTGCGATACGCGGCGAAAGCTTCTTCCCAGGCGTACTCGGCGGCCTCGCCTTTGCTGCGCGCGTCCCAGCCGGTACGTACATCGTCGGGAATCTCGAAAGGGCCAAACGGCCATTCGAGCTGGCGACGGGTATTGGCGATCTCGCCGGCGCCCAGCGGTGCACCGTGGACGTCGTGCGTTCCCCCCTTGTTGGGCGAACCGAAACCGATCATCGTCTTGCAGCAGATCAGCGTCGGCCGCCCGGTGGCAGTCTTGGCGACCCGGATGGCGGCTTCGATCGAATCGACGTCATGCCCGTCGCAGTGTGGCAGGACGCGCCAGCCATAGGCTGCGAAGCGCTTCGGGGTGTCGTCGGCAAACCACGGCTGCACGTGCCCATCGATCGAGATGTCGTTATCGTCGTAGAAGACGATCAGTTTGGACAGCGACAGACGCCCGGCCAGCGAGCACGCTTCGTGCGACACTCCTTCCATCAGACAGCCGTCGCCGACAAAGGCGTAGGTGTAGTGGTCCACCACCTTGTGATCCGGCCGGTTGAAGCTTTCCGCCAGCAGCCGCTCGGCGAGTGCCATGCCCACCGCATTGGCAAGACCTTGCCCCAGTGGTCCGGTGGTCGTTTCGACGCCCGGCGTGATGCCGAACTCGGGATGACCCGGCGTCTTCGAATGGAGCTGACGAAAACGTTGCAACTCGGTGATCGGCAGATCGTAGCCAGACAGGTGCAGCAGTGCGTAGATCAGCATCGAACCGTGCCCGTTGGAGAGCACGAAGCGGTCCCGGTTCGTCCAGCCGGGATTGGCCGGATTATGCTTCAGGTGACGACGCCAGAGTACCTCGGCGATGTCGGCCATGCCCATCGGCATGCCGGGATGACCCGAGTTCGCCGCCTGGACGGCGTCGATGGCGAGAAAGCGCAGTGCGTTGGCGCAGCGCCGGCGAAACTTGCGGGATTCGGTGGGCAAGGGGGGATCTCCTTGGGTCAGAGGGCGTGAAAAAGTCTCGGCTCGTCCGGGCATCTAGCGTGCGCGTCGCTTTTTGTCGATCAGTTGCAGGATCATCGGCGTGAAGATGATCTGCATGGCCAGGCCCATCTTGCCTCCCGGGCATACGATGATGTTCGGCCGCGACATGAACGAGTCGTGCAGCATGCTCAGGAGGTAGGAAAAATCGATCCCCCTGGGATTGGCGAAGCGGATCACCAGCATGCTCTCGTCCTGCGATGGGATGTCCTGGGCGATGAAGGGATTGGAGGTGTCGACGGTCGGCACGCGCTGAAAATTGACATGCGTCTTCGAGAATTGCGGGCAGATGTAGTTGATGTAGTCCGGCATGCGGCGCAGGATGGTATCCATCACCGCCTCGGTCGAATAGCCGCGCTGCGCCTTGTCGCGATGGAGCTTCTGGATCCATTCCAGGTTGATGATCGGCACCACACCAATGCACAGGTCAACATGGCGACCGAGATCGACCGCATCGGTCTTGACCGCAGCATGCAGTCCTTCGTAGAAGAGCAGATCGGTTCCCGCCGGCAGATCGGTCCATTCGGTAAAGGTGCCCGGTGGAGCACCATAGAGCCGCGCTTCGGCATCGTCATGCACGTAGTGACGACTCTTGCCGCGGCCAGTCTCGCCATAACCGCGGAACAAGTCTTCGAGTTCGCCCAGCAAGTTGGCCTCGGGTCCGAAATGGCTGAAATGGTGGTCGCCAGCGAGGCTTTTCTCGGCCATCTTTTCACGCATTCCCTGGCGATCGTAGCGGTGAAAGCTGTCGCCCTCGATGATCGCGGCGTTGAGCTTTTCGCGCCGGAAGATGTGTTGAAATGCTCGCGTGACCGACGTGGTGCCGGCACCGGAAGAGCCGGTGATTGCGATGACTGGATTCCTGATCGACATGTGCTGTGCCTCCGTGACTGAATGGGTGAGTTCGGCGCCGTTGCCCGCCAGCGCTCAATCGTCCCGGAACAGGGTCCGGGTCGAGAAGAGGGGCGAGCGGAATGGCTGGTCTTCGCCGGTTTCATATTCCCGGTGGTAGCGCTCGATGCGCTCGACCTCGTTGCGCGATCCGAGAATCACCGGCACCCGCTGGTGCAGACTGGTCGGCTGTACTTCGAGGATGTGTTCGCTACCGGTCGAAGCCAGACCGCCTGCCTGACCGACGATCATGGCCATCGGATTGGCTTCGTACATCAGTCGCAGGCGGCCGGGTCTGGACAGATCCTTGCTGTCGCGGGGGTACATGAAGACGCCACCGCGCATCAGGATACGATGCACCTCGGCAACCATCGATGCGACCCAGCGCATGTTGAAATCCTTCTCGCGAACGCCGGACTTGCCTGCCAGGCACTCGGCCACGTAGCGCTGAACCGGCGGTTCCCAGAAGCGCTCGTTCGAGGCGTTGATGGCAAACTCGCGGGTGTCCGGCGAAATCACCAGGTTGGGGTGAGTCAACAGGAATTCACCGATGTCGCGATCGAGGGTGAAGCCATGCGTGCCGTTGCCGACGGTCAGGACGAGCATCGTCGACGGACCGTAAAGTGCGTAGCCTGCGGCGACCTGGTGGTTGCCGGGCTGCAGAAAATCAGCCGCGCTCGGCGCCCCCCCACTACAATGGTCGGGGCAGCGCAACACGGAGAAGATGCTGCCGACCGACAGGTTGACGTCGATGTTGGACGATCCGTCGAGAGGATCGAACACCAGCAGGTACTTGCCGCAGGGATGCTCGGGCGAAATCGGATAGATGTCGTCCATTTCCTCCGAGGCCATCGCAGCCAGGTGTCCGCCCCATTCGCAGTGGTGGATGAAAGCCTGGTTGGCCAGCACGTCGAGTTTCTTCTGTGCCTCGCCCTGCACGTTTTCGCTGCCTTCATCGCCCAGTACCCCAGCCAGGGAACCACGCGACACACCTTGCGCAATGACCTTGCACGAGCGCACGACGTCACTGATGAGCATCGAGAAGTCGCCGACCAGCGTCGGATTGCGGCGCTGTTCCTCGATCAGGAATTTGTTAACGTTGGTTCGTCCACATAACATGGTGATACTCCAGGAGACAAGTTCTGGTCGGTGTAGGATTGGCTCCGATTCTAGCTGCCTGAAACAAAAACGCTAGTTAAACATTCTGTCTTTATTGTTTAATAAAAGATAATATATGAGAAACGCCACCATCCGCCAGTTGCAGATCTTCTCGGTCGCTGCCAGCCACCTCTCGTTTGCCAGGGCTGCAGAAAAGCTGCACCTGACGCATGCCGCCATCTCTCTGCAGATCAAGCAACTGGAGGATGTGAGCGGAACGCTGTTGTTCGAACGAATAGGCAAGCGTGTCTTCCTGACCGAAGCGGGAGAGATCCTGCTCAGCCATACGCGCCAGATCCTGCAGTCGCTGAAGGAAGCGGACGAAGCGCTGCTGGCGCTGAAGGGCTTGAAGGGCGGCCGGATTGCCGTTGCCGTGGCGAGCACCGCCGAGTACTTCGCACCGGGTCTGCTGGCCGAGTTCCGCAAGATTCAGGCCGATGTGCGTATCCGCCTGCTGATCGACAATCGTGACACGGTCAGTCGCCTGCTCGCCGGCAACGAGGTGGACCTGGCAATCATGGGTCGTCCGCCGGCCGAGCTCGACGCTGCCGCAGTGGCCTTCGCGCCGCACCCGCTGGTCATCATCGCCAGCCATGACCACCCGCTGGTCAGGTCACCCAGCCTCTCGGTGGAGGATCTGGCCGGTGAAACGCTGATCGTGCGCGAATCGGGATCGGGCACCCGCTCGGCAATGGAAGAGTTCTTCCAGGAGCATTCGGTCAAGCCGCGCATCGGCATGGAAATGGGCAGCAACGAAGCGATCAAGCAGGCGGTCGTCGCCGGGCTGGGCATCAGCTTCATTTCCCAGCACACCCTGGGCCTCGAACTGAGTGCCGGCCGGCTGTGCCTCCTCAAGGTCGAGGGAACGCCGGTGATGCGCCGCTGGCACATCGTTCGCCACAAGAACAAGCGGCTGACTCCCGCGCTCGCCGCATTCTGGGACTTCGTGCTGGAGTTTGCCCCCGCCTATCTGCGCAGACTGACCTGAGCCAGGCGGTGGGCCACCACTGCGTCAGGCGAAGCCGGTCTGCACCGGGTCGGTGATCGACACGCGTGGCGGTGCGCGATAAGCCGGAAAGACAATCCGGGCAACGCAGCCACCCTGGCCGCCGTCCGCCGCCTTGCGCAGATTTGGGCGCAGGCTGGCAGCCGCCCGATGGACCTCGGCAATCTCTCGGACGATCGCCAGCCCAAGGCCGCTGCCTTCACCATCCGTGCCCTCGACTCGATAGAAACGGTCGAAAACCTTGACGGCTTCCTCTTCGGAAATTCCGGGGCCGCTGTCCTCGATCTCGAGCACCGCGTAATCTCCCTGTGCGGCTACCCGCGCCGTCACCCGTCCGTCGGTTGGTGTGTAGCGCAGCGCGTTGTCAAGCAGATTGTTGATCATTTCGCTCAGCAGGAAGGCATTGCCCTGGATGAGCACGCTGCCGGCCGGCTCATAACCGAGATCGATGCATTTTTCGAGCGCCCGCATCACCCAGGTTTCGACCACATCACGCAGCAGATGGTCCAGATCGAGCGGTAGCAAAGCCTGCTGCGACTGGTCGCTCGCCTCGGCACGTGCCAGTGCAAGCAACTGATCAACCAGGTGCGAGGCGCGATCGGCACCGCTCAGGATCTGCCGCAGGGCATGCCGCAGTTCGGCCGGGTCGGTCTCGCGCATGGCCAGTTGCGCCTGGGTTTTCAGGCCGGTCAGCGGGGTCCGCATCTGGTGCGCTGCGTCGGCGATGAAACGTCGCTGCGCAGTGACGTTCTGCTGCATCCTGGCCAGCATGGAATTGAAGGCCTCGGTCAGTGGCCGAAGTTCCTCGGGAACGCGGCCGAGTGCAATCGGCGAGAGATCGGCTTCACGGCGTGCCTCGATGCGGTTGCGCAAACGGGTCAAGGGGCGCAGCCCCTGCGACAGGCCGAACCATACGAGGACCACCGCGAGCGGAATGATCACGAACTGTGGCAGGATGACGCTGGCGATGATCTTGTTGGCCAGTTGCGAACGTTTCTCCGTCGTTTCGCCGACCTCGATCAATACGCCACGCTCCGGCGAGGCCTCTGGCTGGTGGAGATAAAGATAGGCGACGCGCAGGGTCTGGCCACGGTATTCGTCATCGCGCAACAACACCTCGCTGTGCTCGTTTCCTGCCAGTTCGGCGGGGCTCTTCGGCAGTGGCAGTTCGGGGTCGCCGGCCAGCAACCTGCCTTCGCCATCCAGCAGGTGAAAGTAAACGTTGTCGATCTCGTCCGAGCGCAGAAAGATCTCCGCCAGACCCGGCAGTGCGAGGCGGGGCTGCCCGTCGATGAAACTCACCTGGCGTGAAATGGCCGCCACGTGTTCGCGCAGGGCCTGATCGTATGGAAAACTTGCCACATTGTTGGCGAAGTAGTGCGTCAACGCGATGCTGATCGGCCAGACGAACAGGAGGGGCGCCAGCATCCAGTCGAGAATCTCGCCGAACAGCGAACGCTGGGCGTCAGTGTTTGCTCTCGTCCGCAGGTTTCTCAAGGTAGTAGCCGAGCCCACGCACGGTAATGATGTTGACACCGGTTGATTCGAGCTTCTTGCGCAAGCGGTGAATATAGACCTCGATCGCGTTGTGGCTTACCTCCTCGCCCCAGCCGCAAAGATGATCGACCAGGTGGTCCTTGCTGACCAGACGTTTCGCCCGCAGCAAAAGAATCTCGAGGAGGCCGAGCTCGCGCGCCGACAGATCGAGTAGTTCGCCATGCACCAGAGCGCAGCGGTCGGTCTGGTCGAAAGTCAGCGGGCCGCACTCGATGAGTCGCGCGGTGCCCGAGGAGCGGCGGCTGAGTGCCCGTACCCGTGCCTCGAGCTCGGCCAGCTCGAAGGGCTTGGCCATGTAGTCGTCGGCACCGAGGTCGAGCCCCTTGACCCGGTCGTCGATCCCGTCCAGTGCGGTCAGAATCAACACCGGCGTGTTCGCCTTGCGGCCGCGCAAACGACGCAGCACATCGAGACCGGAGAGTTTCGGCAGGCCGATATCCAGGATCAGCAGATCGTAACTGTTGGTCAGCAATGCCGTATCGGCATCGATCCCGTTGTACGCGCAGTCGATGGCGTAGCCGCCCTGGCGCAATGATCGGCACAAGCCGTCAGCGATGATTCTGTCGTCCTCGGCGAGCAGAATACGCATTGCCTCAGGATTCCGGCGGGGCGCTCGTAAGGTGTCTGTAAGGCGCTCCTCTTAACCTGTCCATGCTGTTCTCCTTTTTATGGTCTTGGAGTTCCGGCTTCAGCCGAAACTCGGGGGGCGCCTGAATACTGCACCGGGCGCTCCCCGCCATCTTTTTGTCGGGAGAACAGCGGCGGCAGCTCGCAACACTCCATTGCGCTCGCGTTCCGGCCAATCATGCGCGCCGGTCCACCACCCGAGTGTAACAAAAATCACGACCGGACGTTTCCTCTGGCGAGTGCCTGTCGTTCTGCGCGGCAGCCCCTGATGCCGGTCCCAAGCAGCCTGAGGCGCGCGCCGGAAATGCTTCAGTGCGGCGGACGCCCGGCGCCGGCCAGCACGGTTTCTGCCAGCCTGACCCAATAAGCCACGCCCAGGGGCAGGACCTGGTCGTTGAAGTCGTAATGCGGATTGTGCAGGGTGCAGCCGCCCGAGCCGGGACCGTTCCCCAGCCAGACGTAACAGCCTGGCTTCTCGCGCAGCATGTAGGCAAAATCCTCGGCCCCCATCGAAGGCAGCTCACCCGTCCGCAGATTGTCGGACCCGAACAGCCGGCTGGCCACCTGCCGACAGACCTCAGTTTGCGCTGGATCGTTCACTGTTGGCGGATAGCGGTGATCGAAGCGGACCGCGATTTGTGCTCCGAAGGTGGCGGCAGTCCCGGCACACAGGCGCTCGACTGCGCGCTCGACCAGATCCTGCGTTTCGTCGTCGAATGTCCGAATCGTGCCGCGCACGACGGCGTCGTCCGGAATGACGTTCCACGCTTCGCCGGCGTGGATCTGCGTCACGCTGACCACTGCCGACTGACAGGGGTGTAGATTGCGCGCAACGATGGTCTGCAGGGCCAGTACCAGTTGGCTGGTGGCGACCAGCGTGTCGACTCCCTGATGCGGCATCGCCGCGTGGCAACCCTGCCCGCGCACGCTGATCTCGAAGGCACAGGTGCCGGCCATCACCGGTCCCGGCATGACGGCCATCTGTCCTACCGGAATGCCCGGCCAGTTGTGCAATCCGAATACCGCCTGCATGGGAAACTTTTCGAAAAGCCCGTCGCTGATCATTACCGCGGCGCCACCCTCCGATTCCTCGGCAGGCTGGAAGATGAAATAGATGGTGCCATCAACATCCAGCTCGTCGTGGTGTTCCGCCATGTAGCGCGCCGCTCCGAGCAGCATCGCCGTATGTCCATCGTGCCCGCAGGCATGCATTCGGCCAGGCTTGGTCGAACGGTGAGCAAACTCGTTCTTTTCCTGCAAAGGCAGGGCGTCCATGTCGGCCCGCAGGCCGATGGCACGCAGACTGTCGCCCTTGCGCAGAATGCCGACGATGCCGGTGGAGGCCAGACCACGGTCGATTTCCAGACCCAGGCTGGCCAGCTCGCGCGCCACCAGGTCAGCCGTTCGCATTTCGTCGAAGGCAAGTTCCGGATGGGCATGAATGTCGCGGCGAAGTGCGGTCAACCAGCTAAGAAACGGAATGTTCAATGCATTCATCAGTCGGGCCTGTCGCTCGGGATCTTCAGTTTATTCCACAGTAGCTTGCTCGTGCAGGGTGGCATCCGTTATGCTTGAAGGCATGCATCTCGTTCTCATCAGTGGCCTCTCCGGTTCCGGTAAATCGATCGCCCTCAAAGTGCTCGAGGACGCCAACTATTATTGCGTCGACAACCTGCCTTCGCAGTTGTTGCAGCAGTTGGTCGGACAACTCGACCTGCAGGGCTATGACAAGGTCGGCGTCGTGATCGACATCCGCGGTGGCGATAGCGTCGCCAGGCTTCCCCTGCAACTGGATGCCCTGCGCGAACAGGACCTCGATCTGCAGTTCCTGTTTCTCGATGCGCAGGACACAACCCTGATGAAACGCTACTCGGAAACCCGGCGCCGCCATCCTTTGGCCAGCGACCAACTGACCCTGACCGAAGCGATCGCCGAAGAGCGTGTTCGTCTGGCCGATCTGACCGCGCTCGGTCACCACATCGACACCAGCGGAGTCAAGCCCAGCGCACTCCGGGAATGGGTTCGCCAGTTCGTCAGCAGTGACGTTGCCAGCGATCCATGCCGTGGCCTGACCCTGCTCTTCGAATCGTTCGGCTTCAAGAACGGCATCCCGCTCGACGCCGACCTGGTGTTCGATGTCCGTTGCCTGCCCAATCCGCACTACGATCAGAACCTGCGGCCATTGACCGGGCGTGACGCCCCGGTAATCGCCTTTCTCGAGGCCGAGCTCGAAGTCCTGCGCATGCGTGACGACATCGCTCGCTTCGTGCGCACCTGGTTGCCGTCCTACGTCCAGGACAGCCGCAATTACCTCACTGTCGCCATCGGCTGCACGGGTGGCCAGCATCGTTCGGTGTACTTCGCCGAATGGCTGGCGCACAACTTCCGGGACTGCGCGCGTGTCCTGGTCCGTCACCGCGAGTCCACCCCAGCGACGCCACCACTGGTCGGTGGCACCCCGTGACATCCTGGGTCGGGCTGCTGAAGCCTGGCGACTGGTTGACCATCCTGCTCGGCCTGACCGCTTGCGCAAGTTCGTTTCCACTCGCCTGGCAGATCGGGGTCGCCGAAAAGGCAGTTGTCCGGCTAGGCGGCGAAGTCTTCTCCGAACTCGATCTGACGCGCGACCGGCGTATCGAGGTTCCCGGACCGCTGGGCATAACGACCGTTGTCGTCGACCGGCGGCGTGCACGTGTCGCTTCGGACCCCGGACCCCGGCAGTACTGCGTCCGCCAGGGATGGCTGGCGCGGCCGGGTGAAATCGCCATCTGTGCGCCGAACCAGGTCAGTGTCGAAATACAGGGAGGTCGTCGAACCTACGATTCGCTTTCCTACTGAGCACTGTGCAACGCCCGCGCAACCGGTTTATAATCAACCCTCGATCCGAGGAGCGCTGCAAGGCTGTCGTCCGACAGTTTCAGGCTCGGATTCCTCAAACGGCGCTCATCCAACCAACCCGCGCCGGGGTTGGGAGCCTGGGTGAGCAGGGGGAGGTCCTTCCAGCTATCCGCCAGAGCTGCCCGTTCCCGCGCACAGTTATCAAGGAGCCTTACTGTGTCGGATGCTGTTACCCAAATACAAGATTACGTCATTGCCGACCTCGGTCTTGCGGACTGGGGTCGCAAGGAAATCCGCATCGCCGAAACCGAAATGCCCGGTTTGATGGCGATTCGCGAGGAATTCGCCGCCAGCCAGCCACTCAAGGGCGCGCGCATTACCGGTTCGCTGCACATGACGATCCAGACGGCGGTGCTGATCGAGACCCTGACTGCCCTCGGTGCCGAAGTGCGCTGGGCCTCGTGCAACATTTTCTCGACTCAGGATCACGCCGCCGCGGCCATCGCCGCCGACGGCATTGCCGTCTTCGCCGTCAAGGGAGAATCCCTGAAGGATTACTGGGAGTATACCCACCGCATCTTCGAATGGCCCGACGGCGGCTACAGCAACATGATCCTCGACGATGGCGGTGACGCGACCCTGCTGCTGCATCTCGGAGCCCGTGCGGAAAGCGATGCGTCGGTTCTCGCCAACCCGACCTCCGAGGAAGAAAGCATCCTGTTCGCCGCGATCAAGGCCAAGCTGGCCAGCAATCCAACCTGGTACTCGCTGCGTCTGGCGGCAGTCAAGGGGGTGACCGAGGAAACGACGACCGGCGTCCATCGTCTGTACCAGATGCACGCCAAAGGCGAACTCCGCTTCCCGGCGATCAATGTCAACGATTCGGTGACCAAATCGAAGTTCGACAACCTTTACGGTTGCCGCGAGTCGCTGGTCGATGGCATCAAGCGCGCCACCGACGTGATGATCGCCGGCAAGGTCGCCCTGATCGCCGGCTACGGCGATGTCGGCAAGGGTTCGGCGCAGGCCATGCGCGCCCTGTCGGCACAGGTCTGGGTAACCGAGATCGACCCGATCTGTGCCCTGCAGGCGGCGATGGAAGGCTACCGTGTGGTGACCATGGACTACGCTGCCGACAAGGCCGACATTTTTGTTACCTGCACCGGCAACTATCACGTGATCACGCACGAACACATGCAGAAGATGAAGGATCAGGCGATCGTCTGCAACATCGGACACTTCGACA
>ERZ761603.1285-NODE-1285-length-19057-cov-14.992527_pt1 | contig 19057 bp, 20 predicted proteins | sample MGYA00511879_ERZ761603 | MGnify/ENA primary metagenome ERZ761603 (study PRJEB28899, sample SAMN02850040) | bioreactor sludge metagenome | biome: EBPR Sludge; feature: EBPR Bioreactor; material: flocular biomat | place: Australia: Thorneside Wastwater Treatment... | reverse complement strand
GAGATTACAAGGTGACTGGAGTTCAGACGTGTGCTCTTCCGATCTGGCGGCGGACCAACGGCGTGATCACACTCTGGGACATTCTCCGGCCTTTGACATCGGCGCTGCTGGGGCCGCCGGCATCCGCCGCGCCGGTGCGGAAACGGTCCGCGGCGCCGACAAGGCGGCAGCGGGCGAAGCGCCCGACGCGGCAGGATCGGTACGAAACAGTCAAGGCGGACATGCTGGCGAGGTACGGGGTCCGCGTGCGGCGTTGGAGGAAGAGTCTCTCGGGCCTGGCGTGGCAGGTGGAGTACCGCGACGGACGCATCCAGCGGCTGATCGAAAGCCCGGAGCCGAAGACGCCGCTTTCGATGGCCATTTTTCTGCACGAGATCGGCCACCACGCCATCGGGCTGGCGCGGCACAAGCCCCGCTGCCTCGAAGAGTACCTGGCGTGGAAGTTTTCGCTCGACCAGATGGAGGCGCTGGGCCTGCCCGTCACCGACCGTGTGCGGCAGCGGGTGCATCGGAGCCTGCGGTACGCGGTGTCGAAGGCCCGGCGGCGGGGCCTTCGGGAGTTGCCGCCGGAGTTGCTGCCGTACGCCGAACCGGCATGAACCTGTGCTCGGAGAGAACATTCATATGACGACGACGATGGAACTGATCCTGGCCCCGGCCCTCCGCACACGGGGGTACACGGAAAAACTGCTGGTGGGTATCGGAGCCGATCAGGTGGCTCGCAAGCCCCGGGTGGGAGGCGCCATCATCGACACCAACCATCCCGCGTTCATCATGGGGCATCTGGGGCTGTACCTGGCCCGCCTGATGACCATCACCGGGCAGGATCCGGCCCCGGTCGCGGCACCGGCTGAGTGGGAAGCGCTCTTCAAGGCCGGAGCCGAGTGCCGCGATGATCCGGAGGGGGCGGTGTACCCGGCGTTCGGGGCGTTGACATCTCACTACTTCTCGGCGACGGAGAGAGCCATCGCGGCGCTCCGCACGCTGCCGGATTCGATCCTGCAGCAACCCACTCCGGACGAAAAGGCGCGCCAGAACTTTCCGTTCGTGGGGATTCTCGTGAACTTTCTGCTGAACAACCATGTGATGATGCACATGGGGCAGATCAGCGTGTGGCGGCGGTGCATGGGCATGCCGTCGGCGATGTGAAGCCGGGCATCAGCCCCGTACGAACGGGTTGTCCCGGCGCTCCGCACCGATGGTGCTTGTTTCGCCGTGGCCTGGGTAGATGGTGGTCTGATCGGGCAGGGTGTACAACTTTGAGCGGATGGAGCGTTCGAGTTGCTCGAAGGAGCAGCCCGGGAAGTCAGTGCGCCCGATGGAACCGGCGAAGAGCGCATCGCCGACGAAGGCAGTGTGGGACGGCTCGTGGTGCAGGGTGATGCCCCCGGGGGAGTGGCCGGGGGTGTGCAGCACGCGCCACGAAGCCGCGCCCAGCGTCAGGTCATCTCCATCGCGCAGCAGACGATCGGCGGGTGGCGTGGTGACGGGAAGCCCCGCGAAGGCGCTGAGGTTCAGTTCGGGGTCGAGAAGCCAGTCTCTCTCGGCTTCATGGATCCACAACGGGGTGCCGGGGAAGGCATGGAGCAGATCGCGGACCCCGGCGATGTGGTCGATGTGGGCGTGCGTGAGGATCAGGGCCTGGGGCTTGATGCCCAGCCGCCGGAGGCGGTCGATGATGGGATCGGGGTCGAAACTCGCATCGATGATCCAGGCCTCACCCCCGACCCGCACGAGGTAGCAGTTCGTGGCGTAGGGGCCGAGGGTGAAGGTGTCGATGATCGGGGATTCGGCCCCCGGCGGGGTGGGGGAACTCATGGGGCCAATCGTAGATATGCTTGGCCCATGCACATCCGCAACATAGACGACGTGCCGATGAAACCCGTGGAGATGGCCGGCGTGAAGGGGGCGACGATGGCCATGATGTGCGGGCGCGAGCACGGCGCGCCGAACTTCTCCCTGCGTCAGTTCCGCGTGGAGCCGGGAGGTCACACGCCCCGCCACAGCCACGACTATGAGCACGAGGTGGTGATCCTGGACGGCGGGGGCACGGTGCTGCTCGAAGGGCGGGAAAATCCGATCCGACCCGGCGATGTCATCCTCGTGCCCGCGAACGAGGAACACCAGTTCCGCGCCGACGAGGCGAAAGGTCTGCGGTTCCTGTGCCTTGTGCCGGGCGTGCGCAACTGCGGCGAAGTGACGCCGGGGAGTTGAACGTGCGCCGATTGATCGATGCCGCTCCTCTCACCGCGGCGCATCCCCGCAGGCCGATGCTCAAACGTTGAAGTCTCCTCCCCGATGCCGGTCCCCTGATGCCAGTACATTACTCACGAGTCTTATCGACACATGAACGCACCCCATTCTTCATCTGATTCGCAGCGCCGGTCGAAACGCGGCGGCGGTGGCCCGGTCGTGATGCTCGTGGTGCTGTACGCCGCGGCACTGGGGCTGAGCGTGTACCTGGCGCTGCGGCCCGAGCATTTCCACCTCGGCGCGGCGGGGGTGCTGCTGGTCCTGACGCTGGCGCCGGTGGCGTTTTCGCTGCTGCTTGGAGGGCGGACGCGGGTGCTGATCGAGCGGGTGGAGGAGTTGACGCGGATGGTCCGGTCCTTCACGGACCTGGCGTCCTTGTCGGACGATGCGCGGCGGGTGCTCAGCCGGCGCAACGACCGCGAACTTCTGACGCAGGCCATCGAAGAGGATATCGCGAACAAGAACTGGGACGCGGCGATGATCCTGGTGAAGGAACTGGCCGAGCGCTTCGGCTACAGGTCGGACGCGGAGGGATTCCGCAACAAGATCGAGGCGGCCCGGGCCGAGACGATGGACCGCGAGGTGAGCGACGCCATCGCGTACCTCGACGGGCTGATCATCCAGCGGCGGTGGGACGCGGCGTACGCCGATGCGGCCCGGCTCCTGCGGCTCTACCCCGACTCGCCGCGGGTCTTTGGCCTGCGGGGCCGCGTCGAGCAGGCGCAGCGTTCGTGCAAGGAAGACCTGGAGCGGCGGTTCCTCGTGGCCGCCAAGGACGACAGGCCCGAGGAGGCGATGGCTCTGCTCAAGGAACTCGACGGCTATCTGACGCCAAGCGAGGCTGAGCCGCTGCGCGAGTTGGCACGCGGCGTGATCGGCAAGGCCCGGGAGAATCTGGGCGCGCAGTTCAAACTCGCGGTGCAGGACCGGGATTGGCGGAGCGCTTCGCGTTTGGGCGAGCGCATCATCGCCGAGTTCCCCAACTCCAGGATGGCCGCCGAGGTGCGTGGGGTGATCGACGGCATCCGCATCCGTGCGAGTCAGGTCTAGCGTGTTTTTTCGGACGGCCACCGGCGGGTTCGGGCGAATCCGCTGCAAGGCCCGGAGGGAACAGACACATTCGCGGTGTGGTCCACAACGAGGGAGAACGCACCGAGCGCGGCGGGGACGTGTCCGCCGGTTCGGGTGGTCGGCTGTCACCGGAGCGGTTCGCCGCGTTGTTTCGTGAGCATCATCGGACGTTGTGGTTGATCGCCGCGTCGGTGCTCGGGGACCGAACGCACGCGTTCGACGCCGTGCAAGAGGCCGCGATGATCGCGATGACCAAACTCGACGACTTCGACCCTTCCACGAGTTTCACGGCGTGGATGGGCCAGATCGTCCGGTACACCGCGCTCAACGAGGGCCGGAAGCTGGCGCGGACCAAGGCCCGCGGCTCCGCCGCCGACGACACGCCTCCACCTGAACGCGGCCCCGGCCTGCGGCCCGCGCCGGTGGGGGATGCGGCCTTCGATGCGCGGGTGGCCGAGGCGCTCAAGGGACTGGACGACAAGGCCCGGGCCTGCCTGCTGCTGCGAACGGTACAAGGGATGAGTTACGCGGCGATCTCGACGGCACTGAGCCTGCCCGAGGGCACCGTCATGAGCCATGTCCACCGAGCCAAGGCGGTGCTGCGCGATCGGCTCGCCACGGTCCACGCCGGGGAAAGGGGGACCGCATGACGCCCGACGTGCAGGCCCGCCTGGACCGCTACCTCGACGGCCAGTTGAGCGCCGAAGAGGCCGCCGCGTTTGATGCCGACTTGGCGGCGAACGCCGAACTCGCTGAAGCGGTCCGGCTGCAGCGCGCCATCGACGGGTCGTTGGCGAGGCTCTTCGAGTACGGCCCCGCGGAGGCCGCGGCGGAGGTCCCCGCGCCCGAGCCGATACCCTTCACCCACTCGAAGGTCCCTACCCACCGAAGGTTCTCGTGGCGATGGGCGGCGTGGGGGAGCGCGGTGGCGGCGCTGCTGGCGATCGCGGTCTACGTGAACCGGCCCGTGAAAGAGTTCACGTTCATCGCGCCGCAGACAATGTACAAGCGGCTTCTGGTCACGGGTTGGAACCCGCCATTCACCTGCACGACGGACCAGGAGTTCATCGACACCGTGCGGGCCAGGCTTGGGCACGGGCTGCTCATCCCCATCGGCGCGGCGGGGATCACGCTCGACGGGTGGGCCTACGGGGACACGTACCAGGGCTCACCGGTGAGCGCCGACACGCTGGTGCTCATGGCCCACGCCGCCGAGAAAGAGGGCGGGACGAAAGAGCCGGTGCTTCTCTTCATCGACAAGACGAGCAACGCCCGCAAGGTGGAGGTGCCCGAGGAGAGCGGCCTGCGCGTCTTCGAGGCGCGCCGAGGGAAACTCGTGCTCTACGAAGTGACTCCGCTCTCGCGGCCCGTGCTCATCGAAGCCGCCGTTGCCGAGTGATCGCGGGAGTTACGTGCGTTCGCCGAGCAGGCGCGAGCGTTTGATGGGCGAGGCCGCGCGGTGAACGGCCACACCCCTCATGACGGCGGCGACGGCCTCCGAGGGGTCATCGGTGACGGTGAGGAGGTTGAGGTCGGCGCGGTCGATCAGCCCGCGCCGGGCGAGCGTCTCGCGGATGAAGTGCATCATCGGCGACCAGAACTCCGTGCCGACAAGAACAACCGGGAAGGAAGCGATCTTGCCCGTCTGCACAAGGGTGAGCGCCTCGAAGAGTTCGTCCATGGTGCCGAAGCCGCCGGGCATGACGACAAAGGCGGCGCTGTACTTGACGAGCATGACCTTGCGGACGAAAAAGTACCGGAACTCGATGAACGTATCGACGTAGGGGTTGGGTTTCTGCTCCATCGGGAGTTTGATGTTGCAGCCGATGGACCGTCCTCCCGCGTCCTTGGCGCCCCGGTTGGCGGCCTCCATGATGCCCGGCCCCCCGCCGGTCATGATGGTGACGCCGAGCCTGGAGATGCGCGCGGCCAGTTCGCGGGCCTGCTGGTACGAGGGATCGGTCTCGGGCAGGCGCGCGGAGCCGAAGACCGTGACGCACGGTCCGACAAAGTGCAGGGCACGAAACCCGCGGATGAACTCGATGAAGATACGGCACGCGCGCCGAAGTTCCGAGAGCCGTGCGCGGGGACCGTCGAGAAAGTCGCGGACATCGGTATCGCCCCACCCCGGGAACCAGGCGGGCGGGCGGCTGCTGGTCAAATCTTCATGATGGGATTGGGTCGCGTTCGGTAAGCCCGTCACTCGTGAACTCCATCCGCGCCAGTGCGGCATCTTTCAGAATCCGGGTGAACCCCGGGAACGAAGCAAGCGTAACCCGAGCACGCCAGGCCGGATTCGGAGCCACCAACCATGAGCGCTGTTACACGAACTGACCAGAACAGGACTACCGTCGAAAGAGGTTTTCAGCCCGCCGAGAACGGACCCGTGCTCTGGGCCGCGCTCTGTGAAGATTGCGGCGCTGCGTGCCTTGTGGTCTCCGGCGGGGGGATCATCCAGTCCGCGAGCCGCTTGGCAGTTGAGTTGCTCGCGGGCGGGCCGGGTGACTACGCGGGCCGACCCATCACGGAACTTCTCGGTGACAGCGTTGCCTCCGAGCGGGCCGCGATGATCGAGGAAGTCGCCGCCAGCGGACGGGCCTCTTCGATCGACGGCATGGTGCGTGGGCGGATGGTCCGCATGACCGTACGTCCGCTCGCCGCCCGCGCACCGGGCGGCATGGTGCTGATTGTGGCCAGGCCAATAAGTGAGGATGAGTCACGGCGACCCGGCTCGCCCACACGTCGTGCTCATACGGACGACATGGGGCAACTGGAGACGCTCACCACGCGGGAGTTGGACATCCTCCGCCACATCGGCCGTGGTCTATCGACCCCCGCTATCGCCGAGAAACTCGGCCGCAGCGTCAAGACTGTGGAGTGGCACCGCGTCTCCCTCGGGGAGAAGCTGGGAGTCTCCAACCGCGTGGAGCTGGCCCGCATCGCCATCTCGTGCGGCCTGGTCGGTTCAGGTGATGTTCCGGCCGCGCCCGTCGGGGCGGGCTGAGTCACCGGGCTTGACGGGATATGGAGAGTTTTGGTAGAACTCAGAGCCGGAAACGGCGTATAGTCTTCTGTTGAGAATGCGTTCTCACATTCTCGGAGCGCGCCTGTCCACCTCGCTCGGATGGGTGGTTGTCCTTCTGCTCGCGGTCGTGGTGCCCCAGTACCCGTCGTGGCACGCCTCGGTGTCGCACGCCTGCCATGAAGCAGTGGCCATTGAAGCCGGGCATGTTCATGAATCGCACGCCCGCAGCCGCGCGACACACGCCTGTCACGGTCATCCGCTCGGTGACGAAGAGCACGCCGACGATGATGAGCACGTCCATGCGCCGGACCCCGGCGCGCCCGGGGAGGACCATCCCGCGGACTCCTGCCCCACGTGCGCGGAGTTGCTCCTGACGAGAACGGCGGTCCTCGCCGCGCCGGTTCATCCGGTCTGGATGGGCACCGTCTCCTACCCCGCCGAGCCGCTGCCGGGTTCACCGTGCATCGCGCGGCGTGCATGGCGCACCGGGACCGTTCGAGGCCCGCCCGCGGCCTGAATCACTCGCCAGCCTCATGAAGCGCTGCGCGTTCATGACGTCGCCATCTTGTCCGCTCCGCGGTTCTGGTTCAGTTCATCACGCGCTTGTGTTCCCGCGCCTTTGGGAGAAGGTCCCGTGCGCTGCCGTGCTTTCACATTGATCGAGTTGCTGGTGGTCATCGCCACCATCGCGCTGCTGCTCGGTCTGCTGCTGCCTTCGCTCTCGAAGGCGCGGCAGAGCGGGCGGGCGGTGCGCTGTCTCTCGAACCTGCGCAGTCTTCAGACGGTGCAGATGGCCTACGCCGACACGTACAAGGGGCACCTGGTCGACATCGGCCTGGCGCACGGGGGCGCGGGCGATGAGGCTGTCTCCTTCACCACGACGCTGGCCGAGTTTTACGGCACGCCGATGGCGATCCACAGCCCCGGCGACCGAAGCCCCTACTGGCCCATCGAACGCGGCGGAGAAGGCCTGACGGTCAACGGACGGGGACGGGTGACGAGCTACGGGATGAACAACTACCTCTCCCGCACGTACAACCCGGGCCTGTCGATCCGAGAGCCGTTTGATCGGCTTGACAAGATCGATCGTCCGAGCCTGACGGTGCAGTTTCTTCTCATGACGGAGCGCGGCGACTACGCCGTCTCCGAGCACACGCACGCGGAAGGGTGGGGCGGGCCATCGCGGGCCCCCGGGGTCGCCGCGACACAGGTGTATATCGACAAGTACGGCGGGCCGTCGAAAAGCCCGCGGGGTCTGTCCAACTACGGATTCCTCGACGGGCACGCGGCGACGCTCCCCTTCGAGCGGGTCTACGCGGATCGGGACCGCAACTCGTTCAATCCCGAGATCGCTCAATAAGCAGGGCCGCACGGCCCGGAGAAGACACATGAACCTGAATCGCACGTTCGCGCCGGCCGCGTGGCCGGCTTTGCTCGCCGCCGGTGCGCTCGCCCAGCCCCACCGGGGCGACATCCTGCTCACCGTGACCGATGATCGCATCCGTACCGGCATCACGGCTTCCGATGGCGGCATCGGCCCGGAGGAGCGGGTCTTTCAGACCGACCTGGGGGTCGCGGCTCCGAACTTCACCGCCGACCCCGGGTTTGACTCTCTGCCGGGGACCTTTGTGCCGGGATCGCGCATCGGCTTCACCATTCAGCGGGCGGTCAGGGAGTGGAACGGTGTTGATTTTTTCAGTCTGTCGCCGAACGAGTTCGAGGTCTCGTTCGCGACGCTCGCTGCCTACTCACCGCCCGATGACACTCCCGTGACGGGCTTCACGCTCAGCGTGGGGAGCAACGGGCAGTGGCACCGTCACTTGGACTACACGCTCATGCCCCCGGCGGATGCGGGCGTCTACCTGCTGGAACTGACGCTCTGGAATAGCCGCGGAACACCCGGAGAAAGTGAGCCTTTCTGGATCGTTTTCAACCAGAACTCGCCGCGGGAAGAGGCGGATGCCGCGACCCGGTGGGTGCGGGAGAACCTCATCGGAGAATCGTGCATCGCTGATTTCAACGAAGACGGCGGTGTGGACGGCGGCGATGTCGAGGCATTCTTCGTGGCGTGGGAGGCGGGCGGCTCGGTCGCGGATGTGAATCAGGACGGGGGCGTGGACGGCGCGGATGTGGAGTATTTCTTTGTCCGATGGGAGGCGGGCGGTTGCGAGTAAAGACGGTCCTCCGGGGTCGCCGGTGCTCCGCTTGGGGGTGCGGAGTTATCACCTCAACGTTCGTTACGGAGGTGAGGCGTGTTGCCTCCGCACCGGCTCGGTGTGTTCGAGCAGCGTTGTTCAGGTATCCAGCGTTCGGTTTAGGACAAGGAGAGTGAGATGAAAAATGGACTGGTGTTTGGAGTGGTGGCCGCTCTTTCTGCCCCGGCGCTCGGGAGCATCCCCGAGGGTGATCTGTTTCTGTACACGCAGGGCGGCCTGCTTCGTTCGGGGTTGATCAGCGAGGATGGACTCACCATCGTGCCCGGGGTGCGCGTCTTCTACGCAACCCTCGGCGAGGATGTGCCGAACTTCACGGCCGAGCCGGGGTGGCATTCGCCCGACGGCACGTTCCCCGGCGCGGGCGTGCTGACCTTCACCATCAACCGGGCGCTGCGGAAGTGGGACGGAACGGACTTTTCGCTGACCGAAGGCTCGATGGCGCTGACCTTCGGCCCGCTGGGCCCCGTGTTGACTCCCGCGACCGATCTTCCGGTCACGGGCTTCGACCTGCCGATCGACGAGTTCGGGGGTCTGCACGATCACCCGGATTATGAACTGCTCGCCCCGGCGACCGACGGCGTGTATCTGCTGGACCTGTCGTTCGCTGTGGATTTCCCGGGGATCGGGCCTTCGTCGCCGGTGTGGATGCTCTTCGGTCAGAACGTCACCGACGAAACGGCGGAGGCGGCGTATGAATGGGCGACAGCGAACATCCCCGCGCCGAGCGCTGCGGTCCTGTTCGGCACGCTCGCGGCGGGTCTCGGGATGCGGCGAAGGCGATGAGTGCTGTGTATTCTTCCGCGTCGGCGCTGAACAGCACCGCCGTGGTTTTCTCTTACGAAGGAGCGTGATGGCGGACGAACCGGCGCTGCGGATAGACAGTCTTCGTTTCGCGTACCCCGGCGGGTGGACGCTGCGCCTGGGCGCGCTCACGCTGGCCCGGGGGGAGCAGATGCTCCTGGCCGCGCGGAGCGGCGCGGGCAAAAGCACGCTCCTCTCCCTGATCGCCGGGCTGATGGACCCGCACGGGGGCGTGATCGAGGTCGCGGGACAGAAGGTGCACGCCCTTCACGGCGCGGCCCGCGACAGGTTCCGCGGCAGGCACATCGGCATGATCTTCCAGACATTCAACCTGCTGCACGGGTTCACGGCGCTGGAGAACGTGTTGGCCGCGCCGGCCTTCAGCGGCGCGGGCGGGGTGGACGCATCCGCGGCGAAGGGCGTGCTGGCATCGCTGGGGATCGACCGCCCCGGGGCGCGTGTGGAGAACCTGAGCGTGGGTCAGCAGCAGCGCGTGGCGGTGGCGCGGGCGGTGGCTTGCCGCCCGGCCCTGGTGCTGGCCGATGAGCCGACCGCGAGCCTCGACCCGGAGAACGCGGCGAACGCGATGGGGATGATCCAGGAGGCGTGCCGGGCGAGCGGATCGGCCTTGCTGTGCGTGAGCCATGATCCGGCGATGTGGGAGCGATTCGCGCGGAAGGAGCATTTATGAGCGATTGGACGGTGATCCTCCGCAGTCTGTCGGTGCGCCGATTCTCGACGGTGACGACGGTGGCGACGGTGGCGGTGGCGGTGGCGCTGATGCTGGTCCTGGTGGCGATGCGCGAGGCGGCGAAGAAGGCCTTCGAGCGGGGCGCGGGCGACATGCACCTGATGGTGTCTGCGGAGGCCAGCCCGCTGGCGTCGGTCCTCAACGGCATCTTCTACGCCAACGCGCCGCGCCGGCCCATCCCCTGGGATCGGTACGAGCGGCTCTCGGCCGAGGCGCCGTGGGCCTACGCGGTGCCGATCCAGCAGGGCGATAGCTTCGAGGGGCACCCGGTCCTGGCGACGAGCGAAGAGTTCTTCACCGAGTTCAAGCCCAACCCCGGCGAGGCCTGGCAACTCGCCGAGGGAAGGTTCTTCACGGACAGTTTCGAGGTGGTCCTCGGCGCCGGGGTAGCCAAGGCCACCGGACTGCGCCTTGGCGACCGTATCGCCCTGGCCCACGGGTATTCGGCGGACAGCAAGGCGGGGCTGCGCCTGCCGCCGGAGGACGACCACGACCACGCGCACGACCACGATCATGACCACGATCATGACCACGCGCACGACGAGGGCACGCCCCACGTGCATGATGAGTTCGCGTACAAAGTCGTGGGCATCCTCAAGCCCACGGGCGGCGCCCACGACCGCGCGCTCATCACCAATCTGGAGAGCACCTGGATCATCCACGCCCACGACCGTCGGGTCAAGGAGGGTGAAACAGATACCACCGCCGATGACCTGATCGACGCGGACCGGAAAATAACGGGGGTGTACCTGCGACTGCGGACGCGAGAGGGATCGAACGTCCCCGCCAACCTGCCGATGGTCTTCGACGCGCTGCGGAAAGACACGAGCATCACCGTCGCCGCGCCCTTCGATGAAATCCGCAAACTCGACATCATCGTGGGCAACGTGAACCGGCTCTTCGTCGTGGTGGCGGGCGCGGTCATCCTCTCGAGCGGGATCGCGATCATGCTGGCGCTCTACAACTCGATGGAACAGCGGCGGCGGCAGATCGCGGTGCTGCGGGTGCTGGGGGCGAGCAAGGGGCGGATCTTCAACCTGGTATTGACCGAGTCGGTGCTCATCGGCCTCATGGGCGCGGCGGCCGGCGTGCTGCTCGCGTTCGTCGGCGCTGTGTTCGCGGCGGGTATCGTGAAGGGAAGGATCGGGCTGGTGGTTGATCCGGCGCTGCCGGCGCGTCCCGTGGTGGCGGTGGTGCTCGCGACGGTCGCGCTGGCGGCGGTGGCGGGGATCATCCCCGCGATCGTGGGCTACCGAACGAGCGTGGCGCGGAACCTGCGGCCGCTGGGGTAGTCCGGGCCGGGGCGTGAAGTTCCGAATGGTCCGTACAGTTCGGCCATGATTCAACGCCTCATCGCGTGTGTCGCGGCGGTGTGCCTGCTGATCGTTCCGAGCCGGGCCGGCGACCCCGACGCCAAGGCACAGATCGAGGGTGTGCTGCGCGAGATGGCCGCGGCGTGCGTGTCGGGGGACGCCGCGGCGTACCTGGAGCACGTCGCGACCGGAGACCCGGAGTTTCTGCACGAGCAGCGGTACTTCGCCAACGACCTGGCCAAGAAGCCCGCGAAGGAGTGCGAACTGACGGTGGCCGACCTGGAGTGGGGCGACGGCACGGCGCAGGGCGTGTTGACGATGGAGTGGACGATGCCGGAGCGCAAGCCCCGGAGCGTGTCCTTCACGGCGCGGTTCCTGCACGAGAGCGGCGCGTGGAAGTACGCGGGCGAAGTGTGGGAGAAGCACGAGGCCCCGGGGGTGCTGGTGCTGTGCGCCCCGGGCCTGGATGCGCTGGCGGATCGGGTGGTCAAGGCCTTCGGCGAGGTGCGGGCGCACGTGGAAGATGGGTTCATGCTGACCGACAAAGACCTGCCGCGACGGACGCAGAAGATCAAGTTGTACGGCACGATGAAGCACCTGCAGGCGTCGATCTGCCTTTCGTACACCGACGGCCTCAGCGGATGGAACGAACCCGGGGAGAGCATCAAACTGCTCTGCGGGAAGAACACGTCGATCGGGGCGCTGCGGTCGCTGATCGCGCACGAGTATGGGCATGTGGCGACCTTCGAGCTCGGTCCGGATTCCAACAAGATGCCCTGGTGGATTCTGGAGGGTGTGGCCGACCTGGCGGCGGAGCAGTGGGGCGGCAAGGCCGACGGCCTGGTGCGTGCGTGGGCCGCGGCGGGCCGGTTGGCGGCGTGGGAGGACATCACCGACTTCGAGACGGTGCAGCCCCGCTGGCAGCAGCACGTCTACAAGCAGGGCCACCACATGCTCGGGTACATCTCGGACACCTACGGGCGGGAAAAACGTGTGGAATGGATGATCGCCATGTCGAACGGCGCGACGCTGGACGAGGCGACGCGCCGCGTTCTGGGCCGCTCGTTCGATGACCTGTCGAACCAGTGGCGTGCCACTCTGCCCGCGCCCGATGAGAGCAAGCCCGGGGCCTGGCCGGAGAAGTCGGAGTAGCTCCGTGCTACGCTGCGCCTCACCGTGTTTTCCAACACCGCCGAATATGCTCTCAGGGCCATTGTGTTTCTGGCCACCCGCACCGGGTCGATGTGCAGTTCGCAGGACATCGCCGCGGCGACGCGCGTGCCCCCGGATTACATGCTGAAAGTGCTCAAGGACCTGACGCGGGCCGGGCTGGTCCGGGCGCAGCGCGGCCCGGGCGGGGGCTTCGAGTTGACCCGAAAGCCGGCGGAGATCTCCGTGCTGTCGGTCGTCAACGCGGCGGACCCGCTCAAGCGCATCGAGACATGTCCGCTGGGGATCCCCTCGCACGGGAAGAATCTGTGCCGGCTGCATCGCAAACTCGACGACGCGATCGCGCTGGTCGAGAAGACGCTGCGCGACACGCCGATCACCGAGATGGTGACGCCCACGCCCGAGAAGACCGCGTGCGTCTTCCCCACGGTTGAGGGTCGGGGGCTTCGACGGACGGATGCGAGGCGCCGCGCCTGACGGCCCGGATTCGATCGGAGTTCGCACGAACACGGTGCGAACCCCTGCAACGAGAACGAACGACCTCGAAAGTAATTATGCATTGCATGCTTGACTCCGCGCCCAATACACGATAAACATATACGGATATCTGGAATACGCCCAGCGCGTTCCGATGCGTGAGCCGGGAGTGCAGCAATGACCGCTTTCAACGTACCCAGCAGGACGGCAGACAATGCCGAGCGCTCGCCCGGGCGCTCCTATGATTCGGGCATCCGCAACCTCGTCTGGGCCGTGCTCGTCGGCGTGGCGGTCTGCCTGCCGTACGTGGGCCTGGGGGCGTGGCGGATCGAAGGGCAACGCGCCGCGAAACGGGAGGCCCGCGCGGCGTACGCCGCGCGTCTGGCGTCGCACGATCGGTTGATCGGATCCCCCCCAGGGCCGATGCTCCCGGAGGACGTCCTGGTGCGGGGCCGTGCCGCGTTCGATGCCACGTGCGCCGCGTGCCATACGCGCGAAGGGACCGGGCTGAGGGGGATGGGCTCGGACCTCACCCGGAGTTGGTTCGTGGCCTCGATGGATGATCGTTCCTTGGTGGGGTTTGTGGCCGCGGGAAGGCCGGCGGATCACCCGGACAACTCGACAGGCGTGGCCATGCCTCCCCGCGGAGCCAACGACGCGCTCACCGACGAGGAACTGGCCGACATCGTGGCGTACATGCGGGCGCTGCAGGACCCGCGCCGCGCGCCAACGCTGCCCGAGCGGACCATCGCCGGGCCGAGCAAGGAACAAGAGGCCCAGGCCCTGGCGGCGGCGGGGGGCGATGCGGAACTGGCCGGGTACATCGCCCATGGTGCGGCGGTGTTCGCCTCGACGTGCTCGGCCTGCCACGGGAAGGACGCCCGGGGCGTCGCGAAGATGGGCAAGGACCTGGTGGCCAATGAGTTCGTGAAGACCACAGGGGATGATGACCTGCTGGCCTTCATCAAGCGCGGTCGCAACCCGGGCGACCCGCTGAACACGACCAAACTGGACATGCCGGCGCGGGGCGGGAACCCGGCGCTGAGCGATGATGACCTGCTCGATGTGATCGAATACCTGCGCAGTATGCAACGGGCCGCCAAGAGCGGCGCATGACACACGGCCCGACCGGCGGGCACACAAGGAGTCTCCCATGAACAGAACTCGTCACACCGCTCCGATCGCACTTGTGCTGGCCGCAATGGCCGGTCTCGCCGCTCTCGCACCGACCGAGGCGGTGGGGCAGGATGCGGCGCGGCCGAAGCGCCGAGCCGCGCGCGAGGAGAAACCCGTTGAACTGACGCCCGGGCAGGTGGCGGACCTGACGAGGATCGCCAACGAGCGGAAACTGACCGTGGACGACCTGGTGGCCGCGGCCAAGACCTACACGCCCAGCGGCAGGCACGATGAGTACATCCTGTTCTCCTCGGGCGGGCAGAGCGGGCAGGTCTTCGTGATCGGCGTTCCCTCGATGCGGCTACTGCGGTCGATCGCGGTCTTCACGCCCGAATCGTGGCAGGGCTACGGATTCTCAGGCCCTGAGGATCCCGTGCGCGAGCGGCTGCGGATCAACGGCAAAATGGTGGACTGGGGCGACACGCACCACCCGGCCCTCTCGGAGACCAAGGGGGACTACGACGGGAAGTTCCTCTTCATCGGTGACAAGGCCAACGCCCGCATGGCGGTGATCGATCTGCGCGACTTCGAGACCAAGCAGATCGTGAAGAATCCGTTGACGGTGAGCGACCACGGCGCGGCCTTTGTCACCCCCGACACCGAGTACGTGATCGAGGGCGGGCAGTACGCCACAGTCTTTGGTTACGGCTACGCGCCGATCGAAGACTATCAGAAGTCGTATCGCGGCATGGTCACGTTCTGGAAGTTCGACCGGGCCAGGGGTCGGATCGACGTGTCGGCCTCCTTCGCGATCGAACTGCCTCCGTACTGGCAGGACCTCGCGGATTCGGGCAAGGCCGCGAGCGACGGCCTGATCTTCGTCAACTCGTTCAACTCCGAGATGGCGACGGGGGGCATCGAGAGCGGCAATCCGCCCTTCGAGGCCGGAGTCAGCCGGCGCGATACCGACTATCTGCAGATCATCGACTGGCGCAAGGCCGAAGCGGCCTTCAAGGCCGGCAAGGCGGAAATGGTGAACGGCTTCCCGGTCATCCGCATGAAGGAGTCGGTGGCGGGGGGATTCCTCCATCTGGCGCCCGAGCCGAAAAGCCCCCACGGCGTGGATGTCTCCCCCGATGGAAAGCACATCGTGGTGGCGGGCAAACTCGATCCGCACGTGACGGTGTACGGCTCGGACCTGATCCGCAAGGCGATCGCGGACAAGACGTTCTCCGGCAACGACGACTACGGGGTGCCGATCCTGAAGTTCGATGCGGTGAAAGAGGCGCAGGTGGAACTGGGCCTGGGGCCGCTGCACACGCAGTTCGACGACAAGGGGTACGCCTATACCTCGCTCTTCCTGGATTCCGCCGTCGCCCGATGGACGCTGGGCGGCAGCGCCGCAGCGGCGCCGGAGGGGCCGTGGAAACTCGTGACCAAGACGCCGGTGCAGTACAACATCGGGCACCTGTGCGCCGCCGAGGGGGACACGGTCTCTCCCGATGGGCGGTACCTGATCGCGATGAACAAGTGGGCCGTGGACCGCTTCTTCCCCACCGGCCCGCTGCTGCCGCAGAACTTCCAACTGGTGGATATCAGTGCGCCCGGGACGACCATGCCGGTGCTGTACGACAGCCCGGTCGGGGTGGGCGAGCCGCACTACTGCCAGATGATCAAGGCGGACAAGCTCAAGCCCTTCACGGTCTATCCCGAGGTGGGTTGGAACCCGCACACGATGGCCCCCGATCCCAACGCGCCCCGCAAGGGCAAGGAAGGGATCGTTCGAGAGGGGAGCAGGGTGCTGGTGAACATGACGGCGATCCGGAGTCACTTCACGCCCGAGCATGTGACCGTGAACGAGGGCGACACGGTGACGTGGCGCATCACCGCCGTCGAGACGACCCAGGACGCCACGCACGGATTCTGCATCGGCGGGTACAACATCAACCTCAGCCTCGAGCCGGGCGAGTACGCCGAGTTTTCCTTCGTCGCCGACAAGCCCGGCACCTATCCCTACTACTGCACCGAGTTCTGCTCGGCCCTGCACCTGGAGATGATGGGATACCTGCACATCAAGCCCAAGGGTGATGCGAGGGCCGATGCGGCCTCAGGCGCAACGCCGTAAGCCCCACGGCGTGTGCGGGCGAACCGCGTTCCTTCTCGCCACTCTCTCAGGAGTCTCAACGTGCCGAGCGTTATTCAGCATCTGGTCGGTCCCCGGGTTCCGCCGGACCAACTACGGGAGCACCCCGCGCGGTTCGCCGCGCCCACGCTTGTGCTCGCGCTGGCGAGGGTGCTGCTGTTGATCTCGATCTTCCTTCCCTACTGGCACATGGAACTCGAGGCACCGCAGTACCCCGATGGGCTGTTCATCACCGCCTATGTGAACCACCTGCAGGGCGACGTGAAGGAGATCGACGGCCTGAACCACTACATCGGCATGCGGCCTCTGGGTGAAGCGGCTCGGCACGAGCGGGCGTTCGCGGTGTGGGCGATGGTCGCGATGGTCCTGCTCATGGAGGGCGCGGCCTTCGTCCACACGAAATGGGCGGTGCTCCTGGCGCTGCCCGCGGTCTTCTTCCCGGTCGGATTTCTGCTCGACCTGCAGTACTGGCTCACGACCTTCGGACAGAACCTGGACCCGCACGCACCCCTGTCGTCATCGGTCAAGCCTTTTACGCCGACCATCCTGGGCGAGGGGGGGATCGGACAGTTCCGAACCTACGCCAGCGCGGGCGTCGGGCTGTGGCTCGCCGGGGTCTGCTCGGTCATGACCATCATCGGGTTCTACTTTCATCGGCGGGCCTTCCGTCCCCTCGCGTTGGCCTCGCAGACCGGGGGGGCGGTGTGAACCTCGCGCTGCTCTCCATCCTCATCAGTACCGCCGGCACGGCATCGTGCGCGGAAGGCAACTCAGTTCATCGACAAGGGAACACCATCGCCCGACTGATCGACGAGGCGGAGACCGGTGCCGTCGTCACCGTGCCGCCCGGGGTCTATCACGAACATGTGCGCATCCGCAAGTCCGTGGTCCTCACTGCTTCGGGCGACGTGGTGATCGACGGCGGCGGCTCGGGCGATGTGGTTGAGATCTCCGCGCCGGGGGTCGAACTGCGGGGCTTCACGATCCGCGGCACGGGGATCGACCTCGATAAGGAGCACGCCGCGGTACGCGTGCTGGCCCCGCGGGCCGTGATCGTCGGCAACACGATCGAGGATGCGCTCTTCGGCATCGATCTGCGAGAGTCACCCGACAGCGTGATCCGCGAGAACCGGATCGCGGGCAAGCCGCTCGATATCGCGCGGCGTGGTGATGGTCTGAGGCTCTGGCGTGCCGATCGGGCCGTCATCGAGGGGAACACGATCCACGACGGGCGCGACGCGATCCTGTGGTATTCCACGGGCGTGGTCGTGCGAAACAACACGAGTGTCCGCTGCCGGTACGGGTTTCACCTCATGTACAGCGACGGGGTGGACTTGAGCGGGAACGAGGTGAGGGGCAACTCGGTGGGGATCTACGTCATGTACAGCGCGGGAGTGCGGATGCAGGGCAACCGCATCACGGGCAACCGGGGCCCCAGCGGCTACGGGGTGGGCCTGAAGGATGTGGACGGGTTCGCCATCACGGGCAATCTCATCACCGGGAACCGCGTGGGCATGTACCTCGACGGATCGCCCTTCTCCGCCGCGAACCCCGGCACGATCTCGAGGAACACGCTGGCGTGCAACGACATCGGCGTGACGTTTCTGCCCGCCGTTCGCGGCGCGGTGCTGATCGAGAACAACTTCATCGACAATACCGAGCAGGTGTGCGTGCTGGGGCGGGGTCAACTCACCGGGAACTCGTTCTCGGCGGGAGGGCGGGGCAACTACTGGAGCGATTACACGGGCTACGACCAGGACCGGGACGGGGTGGGAGACTATGTTCACGAACCATCGACGCTCTTCGAGAACCTGCTGGACAAGGAGCCGAAACTGCGCCTGCTCCTGCACAGCCCTGTGCAGCAGGCGGTCGAGTTGGTGGGCAAGGCCCTTCCTTCGACGCGCCCGGAACCGAAGTTCTTTGACGAGTACCCGCTCATGCGGCCGTCGGAAAACGCGGGCGGCGGACTGGCGGCGGTCTCCCCGCCGCGGGGTCGTGCGATGACGGCGGGTCTTCTTCTGGGGCTGGGGGCGGGGGTGCTGGCGCTGGCGTCTGCCCCGCGTCTGCCGCGTGGAAAAGGAGCGTGGTCGTGATCGAGATCGATCAACTCACGGTGAGGTTCGGGCGGTTCACGGCGGTGGACAGGTGCTCGCTGCGGATCGAACCCGGCGAGTCGGTGGCGCTGTGGGGGCGCAACGGCGCCGGCAAATCAACCATCATCCGCGCGGTGCTGGGGCTGCTCCGGTTCCGCGGATCGGTGCGCGTAAACGGGCTGGACATCCTGCGGGAGGGAAGGCGGGCGCGTCGCCTGATCGGGTACGTGCCGCAGGAGTTGCCCTTCTCAGATGAGTACCGCGTACACGAGGCCGTGGCCTTCTTCGCCGCGCTGCGCGGCGCACGCCCGGGGAGTGTGGATGCCGTGCTGGGGCCGGTCGGGCTGTGCGGCCAGGGGGGCAAGCGCGTGCGTGAACTCTCGGGCGGGATGAAGCAGCGCCTGGCGCTCGCGCTGGCGCTCCTGGGTGATCCGCCCGTCCTCGTGCTCGACGAGATGACGGCCAGCCTCGACGCGGGCGGCCGGGGCGACCTGATCCGCCTGCTGCGGTCGTTGCACCGGACGGATCGGTGCATGGTCTTTGCCTCCCACCGCGCCGAGGAAATCGCGGCGCTCGCCACGCGCATCGTCTCGCTCGAGGCGGGGCGCATCACCGGCGAAGCGCCCGC
>ERZ761603.1284-NODE-1284-length-19069-cov-5.991953_pt1 | contig 19069 bp, 20 predicted proteins | sample MGYA00511879_ERZ761603 | MGnify/ENA primary metagenome ERZ761603 (study PRJEB28899, sample SAMN02850040) | bioreactor sludge metagenome | biome: EBPR Sludge; feature: EBPR Bioreactor; material: flocular biomat | place: Australia: Thorneside Wastwater Treatment... | reverse complement strand
AAGATGAAAGCGCCTGGACAGCTCTCGTGAACCGCCACCGGCTGCGTCCCGACGGTCTCGCGTTGCAGTACCGGCGCGAACTGTACTTCAAACGCGATGACGAGCAGATGAAGCGGCCCGACCGCATCGCCCACGAAGTGGTGCATGTGCGCTTGTCCGATGAAGAAGCCGGCGCACTGCCGCTTTGGTTGGACGAGGGTCTCGCCAGTTATATCGGCTGGCTGACCGCCGTCGAACAGCACCACGCCCGCAACCTTGTCCTGTATCGCGACCTGCCGCCCCTGGACGAAACGCAGTTGTTGTCGTTCGAAGCATTGCTGGCGATGCGCGACTATCCGGTCGGCGAGGCGGCCACCCGCGCGTTTTACCGTCAGGCCGAGGAATTGGTCGGGGTGTTGGTCGATCGCCTCGGCCCGGCCGGGGTGGGGCGGTTCACGCGGTTGATGACCAACGACACGGGCACGGGATTTTGGCCGGCCTGGCGGACCGCCGCCGGAGTGGCGGATTTGGAGGAAGATGATATAATGAACGACTGGTTCATGCGCTGCACGACGCGGCGAACGGATCGCGCGTTATGAATACAACCGCCCAGCAATCGACCCATGCGGCATCGGTGACCCTGTTTACCGGTACCGACGAATTTGACGTCAGCCGCCATGCCCGGCAATTCGTCGATGCGGTCTGCCCGCCCGCCGAACAAACGCTGGGCCTGGAAATTATTGACGCCGCGTGCGACACGATCGAAGAGGCCGTGTCGGCGGTGCGTCGCTGCCTGGACGGTATTTGCACGGTCGGGTTCTTCGGCGCCGGCAAACTGGTGTGGCTGCGCGATGCCACCTTTTTTTACGACGGCAAGCCCGGCAAGTACGAGGAGGTCAAGCAGGCGGTGGCCAAGCTGACCGAGGAAATCAAACGCGGGTTGATGCCCGGCTCGCGCCTGGTGATCAGCGCCGCGCAGGTGGACAAACGCACCGCTTTCTACAAGGCGGTGGAAAAGGCCGGCGCAATCAAGCTGTTCAACCTGCCGGAAAAATCCTACCAGTGGGACAAGCATGCGGCGACGGTGGCGGAATCGATGTTGCGCGACGCCGGACTCAACGCCCGCGCCGATGTGATCCGCCTGCTGGTCGAGCGCGCCGGGCACGAGGGACGGCAGCTTGCGATCGAAATCGAAAAGCTGGCCCTGTATCTCAAGGGCCGCGCCGAGGTGAAGGCCTCGGACGTGCTGGACATCGTCTCGCCCGCGCGCGAACGCGGCTACGGCGAATTGACCGACGCCGTCTCGAAGCGCGATCTGCCCAACGCCCTCCGGATTGCGCGGCAGTTGATCCAGCAAAAGGAGAACCCGGTCGGCCTGATCATCGGCCTCGAAACGCGCATCCGCGATCTGCTGGTCTACCGTACGGCCCTGGCCCGCCGCTGGGCGCGGCTTGGCGGTTCCGACGACTGGCCGAAGGTCGAGTGGAACGCCTCGCCGGAAGCGGAACAATTTTTCGCCGCGCTGCCCAACGACCCGCGCAAGGCCAATCCGTTCTGGGCCGGCATCCTGGCCAAGCAGGCCAGCCGCTTCGGACTGGAAACCCTGCAACAGATGCAACGGGTGCTGGTCGAGGAGCACGGCCGCATGACCGACGGCAGCGCGCCGGCCGACATCCTGCTTGACTGCGTACTGATCAAATTACTTGGAGCACAACGTGAACCTCTACCCGCCCGTCCATGAGATCCGTCGCCTGCTGCTGACCGCCGTGCTGTTCGCCGGTCCGTACGCGGATCCGACGCCCTCCCGCGGCGAAAACCCGGCCCCGCCGCCCGCCGCCACCAATTTGTGGTTTCCAGTGGGGGAGACCATCCGCTACGACATCTACTGGGGCATCATCCATGTCGGCGAGTCGCTGGTCACCACCGGGTGGGTGCCGCATGACGATGGCCGCACCATGCTCCGCATCCGCTTTGACACGCACAGCAACAAGGTGCTTTCCAAGTTGTATCCGGTGTCGGATGTCCAGGAGTCGCTGATCGATCCCGCGACCTTCCTGCCGGTGTACTTCCGCAAAGACTCCCGACAGGGCCGCCATGTGTACAACGAGCTGACGCGTTTCGACCACGCCGCCGGCAAGGCGTACTGGGAGTCGTACACCAAGGGCAAGCAGAAGGTGGTCGACATCCAGCCCGATACCCGCGACCTGATCACGATGATGTATTACATTCGCTCGATGAATTACGCGCTGGGCACGCAGTTGGTCACCCAGGTGTTCACCGACGAGAAAATCTATGACCTGTTCATCACGATTCCCCGCAAGGATATCGTCGAACTCCCGAAATACGGCCGCGTGGCCAGCCTGATGTTCGAACCGGAGGCGGCATTCGAGGGCCTGTTCGTACGCAAAGGCAAGATGTACATGTGGGTTTCTGACGACGCGCGCCGCATTTGCACCAAGATCGAGGCCACGGTGCCGGTGGCCAGCGTGCGGATCCAGATCGCCGAGGTGACGGGTCCGGGCGAGGACTTCTGGGTAGGCAAGGCAAAAGAAGGCTCGCCGGAAACCACCGTACTGCGCCGCCACAAGCACAAATGAACAGCGCCGGCCTTTTCAAGCCGCCATCCCTTTGCTAGGCTCCCAACCGTTTCAGGAACAAGCTTATGACCATCACTCGTAAACGCGCGGCGGAACTGCTGAAACAATGCGAGGGTAAACGCATCCTCGTGATCGGGGACCTGATGATCGACCGGTACATCATGGGCTCGGTCAGCCGCATTTCCCCCGAGGCGCCGGTCCCGGTGGTGCATGTTCACAAGGAAAAGGCCGTCCCGGGCGGAGCGTCGAACGTGGCCTTGAACATCGGCTCCCTGCGCGGGCAGGGCGGCGTGGCCGGCGTGATGGGCGATGACGCCGATGGCCGCGAATTGGCGGAGCTGTTGGGCCGCCGCGGGGTGGGCACGACGGCGGCGGTGATCGATGAGGCGATCCGCACCACGGTAAAAACCCGGGTGATCGCCGAGCGCCAGCAGGTGGTGCGCATCGACTGGGAAGACAGCTTCGAATATTCGGCCTCCTCGTTGTCCCGGCTGGAGCAGCGACTCGAGGAGGAGATTGGCGCCTCCGATGGCGTGATCCTGGAGGACTATGGCAAAGGGGTCATCATTCAGGACGTCGTGGACATCGCCATCGCGGCCGCGCGTCGCAAGGGTGTTCCGATCGGACTCGATCCGAAAGACAACCATATCCTTAATGTCGAGGGCATTACCCTTGCCACCCCGAACCGCAAGGAAGCGTTCAGCGCGGCCGGCGTGCCGGAAACGCGGCCCGCTGGTCACCCGCTCGAGGACGCCGCGGTGTTGAAGGTGGGCGACATCCTCCTCGACAAGTGGAAGCCCGAACTATTGATGATCACGCTTGGCGGCGACGGCATGCTGCTGCTGCAGCGCGGCAAAAAGCCGATCCACGTGCCGACCCGAGCCCGCGAAGTGTTCGATGTCAGCGGCGCCGGCGACACGGTGATCGCGACCTGCGTATTGGCCTGCGCCGCCGGAGCGAGTTTCGTCGAGGCGGCGGAAATCGCCAACTATGCCGCCGGCGTGGTCGTGGGCAAACTGGGCACCGCGACCTGCACGCCCGAGGAATTGTTGGCTTCGATGCCGGAATAGGAGTGCGTCATGAAAACCGTTGGCGTCATTCCCGCCCGTTACGGATCGACCCGGCTGCCCGGGAAAAGCCTGGTTCCGCTCTGCGGCAAGCCCCTGGTCCAGTGGGTGCACGAACGCGCGCGGCTGGCCCGCCGGCTTGATCGGCTGGTCGTGGCCACCGATGACCTGCGGATCGCCGATGCGGTGCGCGATTTTGGCGGCGTGCCGGTCATGACCCGGGTGGATCATCCATCCGGCACCGACCGCATCGCAGAAGCGGTGGCGCAGTTGGATGCCGGGGTGGTGATCAACATCCAGGGCGACGAACCGCTGGTCGACCCTGCCCTGATCGACCGTCTGGCCGGCGCCTTGATCGACGATCCATCCTGGGACATGGTCACCGCCGTATGCCCTCTGCGCGACGAGGCGGATTACGACAATCCCGCCGTGGTCAAGGCGGTCTGGGCGGCCGATGGCCGGGCCTTGTATTTCTCACGCTCGCTCATCCCGTTTCCGCGCGATGGCCGCCGGGCGTCGCCGGGATGGCATCCGTGGCGGCATATCGGTATCTACGGGTACCGCCGGGAGTTTCTGGAGAAGTTGGTGCGAACCCCGCCGTGCGCCCTGGAGTTGACCGAAAAACTGGAACAGTTGCGCGCCTTGGATATCGGGGGGCGGCTGCGGGTCGTTACCACGGATGAGATTGGCCTCGGCGTGGACACCCCCGAGGACGTACCCAAGGCCGAAGCGGCCCTGCGCGCCGCCGGACTGGCTTGATCGGTTTCGTTGAACGGATTGTCCCGTTGCCTGTCCATATTCCGGCGCTCGCTTGCGCTTTGTCACTTGTGATGTACTGTAATCAACAAAAGGAGAAGAAAACATGATCAAGACCTACAAGACCGCTTGGACAACCTTGGCCGTGGCCGCCCTGATGGCCGTTTCCGCCCCGGCCGCCACCTACACCATCGACAAGGCCCACACGACGATCGGCTTTGCCGTTCGCCACATGATGGTCAGCAACGTCAAGGGGAACTTTGGCGAATTTGACGGAACCATCGAATTCGACGAGCAGAATCCGACGGCGTTGAAGGCCTCGGCCACGATCCAGGCCGCCAGCATCAACACCGCGAATGAAAAGCGCGATGATCATCTGCGCAACGACGATTTCTTCGACGTGGCGAATCACCCGACCATCACGTTCGAAACCACCCGGGTGGAAGGCGAACTGCCCAACCTGACCCTGGTCGGAAATCTGACCATCCGCGGCGTAACCAAGGAAATTTCCCTGCCGGTCGAACTGAACGGCCCGGTCAACAATCCGTGGAGCCAGACCATCATCGGCATATCCGGTACTACGACAATCAACCGCCAGGACTTCGGCGTCAAGTGGAGCAACACCCTGGACGGCGGCGGTCTGGTGGTGGCCGACGAGGTCAAGCTGCTGATCGAATTGGAAGCAATCAAGCAGTAAGAACTCGCGTTGGCGCGAAAAAAAGCCCGGCTTCATCGCCGGGCTTTTTTTGTGCCCGCATTGGTTCCGTACTGGTCAGCCTTCTCCGTTTTACCTATACTGACGCCCATGCCCGGCGCTTGCCGGGACAAGAGGAGCGAGAGGTATTCCGCATGCTTCGCAGGATGGTGGAACAAACGGCGATAAGGGCTTGGCTGATCGCGGCAGCCTGGTCCGTCATCATCTTTCTGACCGTGCCCTTCGCGCGCGGCATCCAGCGCCGACTCGATATCCTGTTCGGTTCGCATGTCTACCTCGCCGCCGCGGCGATCGCGGGCGTTTTTTTCGCGGTCCTGATACTGGCTTATCTCTTTCGTCGCCGCAAACGCCAGATCGCCCTTCGTCTTGGGTGGTTGGTGCTGTTGATGGGGGTTTCCGCCTGGGTGATGCGGAATCAGTTGCAAACGCCGGCCGAGGCGATTCACTTTTTCCAGTATGGGTTGCTTAGTCTGTTGTTTTTCCAGGCCTGGCGGCATCATGTCCGTCATTGGCTCATTTACCCGTTGTCCTTGATGTCGGTTGTCCTGGTAGCCTCTTTCGACGAGTTTCTGCAATGGATGATGCCGGGGCGTTACTGGGATTTCCGCGACATCCGACTCAACTTGCTGGCCGGTCTGATCGTGCAGGCCTTTATTTCCAGGGTGATCCACCCGTCGGGCATTTCCGGCGCTCCCGCCGATCCCCGGGCGGTGCGCATTACCTGCGCGCTGGCCGCGCTGACCATCCTGCTGTTCGGTCTCGCGGTTTCCAACACCCCCGCGCGTGTGGACCTGTATGCGTCCCGCATCCCGTTCCTGCGCTTCCTGTACAACAACGAAAGCGTGATGAGCGAATATGGCTACCGCTACCGCGACCCGGAAATCGGCATCTTTTATTCGCGGCTTTCGATGGCGGAACTGGAGCGGGAGGACCGGCGTCGAGGGGGGGAGGCGGGCGAGATCATCCGGCACTACGACACCTTCCTCGATTATGCGGAATTCCTCCGCCATATCACCGCCGCGGCCGACCCGTTCGTCCATGAAATGCGGGTGCATATGCACCGGCGCGATCATTATTACGATATTGCGCCAACATTTCGTAATACGGATCCGGCCGAATACAGCCGTCACTTGACCATCGCCTACCGCGAAAATCAATTGCTCGAACGCTATTTTCCGGTGACGCTGGAAGCGGCGGGGGCGCGATGGCCGGATGCGCGACGCGAGGCGTTGCGGCCGTTTGTCCTGACCAACAGCGTGTATGTGAGCCAGGTCAGCGATCATCTGGTGACCAACGCCACCGAGTTCGAACTCCGGTTGATCCTCCTGCTCCTGCTGATGCTGGTCGCATTGTGTTACCTCCGGTATGGTCGCCGCACGCCCGTTCCCCCCGCACCCGTATTATGAACAATCCCGCGCATCATGCATCTTCGGAACGAACCGCCTGGGTCTGGGCGATCGGCTGGCTGTTGTCCATCTATATGACCATCCCGTTGGCCCGCACCATCCAGGAGTACATACGCGATCATGGCGGCAAACAGTTGTTCCTGTGGGCCACCTACACGGTGCTGGTCGTGGCCGGCGTGGCGGTGGCGCGCGACATGGCGCGGGCCCGCGCGGTCCGGCATCCGGCTTCGCTGGTGCTGCTGCTTGCCATTGGCGGGCTGTTCGCGTGGCTGACCTGGGCGTTGCGGGCGAATCCAGAGGAGTCGCTTCATTTTGTCCAGTATGGCGTGCTCGGCTGGTTGCTTTTCCGCGCGCTGCGTTTCCGGTTGGCCGATCCTTCCATTTACGTGGCGGGTCTCATGATCGGGGCGGCGGCCGGTATCTGCGATGAGCTGATCCAGTGGGTGGTGCCTCGCCGTTTCTTCGATTTTCGAGATATCGGGATTAATATATTGTCCGGCGTGCTGGTGCAGGCCGCGCTGGCGTGGGGCGTGCGACCGGACGGCATCGCCGGTCCGTGGTCGGCGCGCGGCGTGGCGATCAGTGCGCGCTGGTTGCTGGTGATGCTCGGCATGGTGATGTTCGCTCTCGCCAACAATCACGACCTGAAGATGCGTTATGAACTTGTGATTCCGTTGGCGAAGAAGATTCCCGAGATTACGGCCGAATACGGCTTCCGCCACGAGGTTGCGGGCGTCGGTTCGTTCCGCTCGCGCCTGAATGCCGCGGAATGGGTCCGTCAGGACCGCGAGCGGGGCGCGGAAATCGCGGCGTTATTGGATCCCATTCGTTCCGATGTGGAGTACTACAAGTTCCTCGACCGTACGCCTGCGCACCTCGATCCATTGCCGGTGGAGACGCGTATCCGGATCTTCCGGCGCGACCGCCACGCCCACTTGTACCGGGACGGCGGGGCGGAATTCAGCGCGAACGAACATGCACGCATCGCCTGGCGCGAAAATGAACTGCTCGAACGGCATGCACCGGGCATCATGTCGCGGTCCCGGCATCGGTGGCCGCCGGAGACCGCCGAGGAATTCCGCCGCGCCGCCGCACCCGGCGAGGAATATGAAAGTCCGGTCAGCGGACACCTGATCACGGCGTTCAGCCGTCGCACCGCCGTGATCGCCTTGGCGGGAATGATGATGTTGGTGCTGTTGGTCGAGCGAAAGGCGTCCAAACGATGAAATTCAAACACGACGCGATGATGAATCGCCGCGCTTTCCTGCGCAACACGGCTCTCGGCACGGTGACGGTTCTGGGCTGGCCGCAACGCTGGTCCTGGGCGATGGAACCGGCGGCCAGCGGCGCGACACCGCTTAAAATCGCTTACTACACGGACATCCACGCCCGCGAGGAGTGGGGTACGCCCGAGGCCATGACCATGGCGGCGGCATCGATCATGGCGCACCGGCCGGATGTGGTGTTGTGCGGCGGCGACATGATCACCGACGGATACCAGTCGAGCGCGGCCATGGCGGCCCGGCGGTGGACCGTGTACCGGGCGTTACACGATGCCGTCACGCCGGCGCCGGAATGTATTGTGGGGAATCACGACCTGGTGGGCGTGGAACCGGCCGACGGTTCTCCGGCGGCGGCCGATCCCCGGGCGGATGTACGTTCAGCGATGGGCTTGTCGGACACCTATCGCTCCTTCGATCGAAACGGCCATCATTTCGTGTTGCTCGATAGTGTGCAGGTTACGGGCGGCGCGGAAAAATATCGGGGTTATATCGATGACGAACAGATGGCCTGGTTGCGAGCCGATCTGAACTCCGTCGATCCCGCCACGCCGATCATCCTGATGACCCACATGCCGTTGCTGACGTCGTTTTTCCAAGCCACGGGCGGAGTGGAAACGCCGGTGCCGGCCAATCGCGGCGTCGTCAATAACCGCGACGTGCTGTCGGCGTTCGAGGGGCATCGGTTGTTGCTGGTGTTGCAAGGTCATCTGCACGTCAACGAGATGATCCGTTGGCGCGATACCACGTTCATCACCGGCGGGGCGGTATGCGGAAAATGGTGGCGTGGCGACTGGCACGGCACACCGGAAGGTTACGGCATCCTCGATGTAAAACCGGACCGGGTCGATTGGACGTATCACACCTACGGCTGGACCGCCCGGCGACCGGCCGGACAATAGGCCGTTCCTGCTCGCGTGTTCGGGTGAAGTAGAACCGGGAGAATCAACACCGCCACGGGAACTTCTTTTTGCGATTCACTGTGCCGGTCTATCGCCTATCGCCTATTGCCCACCGGTTGATGATCAGCCGGCCGGCGGCGGTAAGGGTTTCCCGGGTGATGTGGAGGTGGTGGGGGAAGTCGATGACCGGGATGGGATGCAAGCGGCGGGAGAGGGTGTCGATGTTGTCGGCGCGGATGATGGCGTCGTCGGTCTGCGCGATCGGGGTGGCGTGGTTCAAGACGACGGCGGCGGGCGGGTGGCGATGTCGGTCCAATTCGGCCACGGTAAGGGATGTGTGATTCAACGTGCCGAGGGCGTTGCGTCCGACCACGAAAGGGGTGGACGATAAGGCCAGGGCGAGATCGAGCATGGTGTGGCGATCGTTGAGCGGCACCAGCAGTCCGCCGGCGCCTTCGACGAGCACGACATCGAACCGCGCGGCGAGGCGGTTGATGCCCTCGACGATGCGTTCGAGGTCGATGCCGATTCCGGCCCGGGCAGCGGCAAGGTGCGGCGAAGCGGGCAGGTCGAACCGATACGGCGCGGCGTCGCGACGGTCTTCCTCGCTGAACGCGATCCGGGAAAACGACCAGCACCAGCCGAGGTCATCAGCGCCGTCGCGGGCTCCGGTCTGCACGGGTTTGGCGGCGATCGCGCGCCGGCCTTCCGCCTGCATGGCGCACAGCAGGGCGGCGGTGACGACGGTTTTCCCGACATCGGTGTCGGTGCCGGTGATGAAGTAGATGCGGGCGGTCATGCCGGTCGTTTCCCGGCGAAACGCAGGTACCCGCTCACCAGTCGTGTTTCATGGCGGGCCAGCAGCCAGGCCGTCGCGCCGCCGGCGGTGTCGGCCACCCAGTCCCAGATACTGACATCGCGGCCGGGCACCATCGATTGATGCCACTCGTCGGTTATGCCATACGCGGAAGCCAGGGCCATGGCGAGAAAGGCGGCGGTGTTCGCTGACCAGCCGCCCCGGCGCGCGGCGAGGTAGCACCAGCCGGCCAGAATGGCATAGAGACCGAAATGCACGAGCTTGTCGAAGTGCGGCGGCAGCCAGATGCCGGGCTCCTTGATGTCGGATCGGCCGCTCAACCAGAAAATCACGCCGGCCCACGCCACCGCGGGCAGCCAGTTCCAATATGTCGACGATCGGGTCATGCCGGGCGAACCATGCCGAAAACAGGCGCGTTCGTCGAGCGCCGGGTTGCGTCGACAGGCGCTTTTGCCGGCTGCACCTGACCCGCTTTTTCCTTTGCCGGATATGCGTTGTTCGTATACCTTGATCGGACGTTTTCAACACAGGATACGGCTACCCATGAGAATTCTATCAGGCATCCAACCATCTGGTAAATTGCACATAGGCAACTACTTCGGCATGATGAAGCCGGCGCTGGAGTTGCAGGAAAAAGGCGACGCCTTTCTTTTCATTGCCGACTACCACGCCCTTACGTCGGTTCGTGACCCGAAGGTGTTGCGCGAGGCGATCCAGGATGTGGCGCTCGATTTCCTGGCCTGCGGGCTTGATCCACGCAAGACGGCGTTTTACCGGCAGAGCGATATTCCGGAAGTAACCGAGTTGGCATGGTTGTTGTCGGTAGTGACGCCGATGGGGTTGCTGGAGCGTTGCCACTCCTATAAAGACAAGACCGCGCACGGGATCGTTCCGAGCCACGCCTTGTTCGCGTATCCGGTCTTGATGGCGGCGGATATTCTTAGCGTCAACGCCGATGTGGTGCCGGTGGGTCGCGACCAGAAACAGCATTTGGAAGTCACCCGCGACATCGCCAACAAGTTCAACCTCCAGTACACGCCGGTATTCAAGGTGCCGGAACCGCAAATTCAAGACCATGTCGCGGTGGTGCCGGGGGTGGACGGGCAGAAGATGTCGAAATCCTACAACAACACGATCGATATTTTCGGCAAGCCGGCGGACGTGCGGTCGACGATCATGCGCATCGTCTCGGACAGCAAGACCGTGGAGGAGCCGAAAGACCCGGCAACCTGCAACATCTACCAGTTGTACAAACTGTTCGCCACGCCGGAGCAGCGGCAGGACATGGCCGAGCGGTATCGCCGCGGCGGCATGGGCTACGGGCAGGCGAAGAAGGAGCTGTACGAGTTGTTCGAGGCGCATTTCGAGCCGTTGCGCCGCAAGCGGGAGGAGTTGGCCGGCAACCTCGACTATGTCGAACAGGTACTGGCCGATGGCGCCCGCCGGGCCCGGGCCGCGGTGAACGAGGTCTTGGGACAGGCGCGCCGCGCGGTTGGCTTGGATTGACCATGACCAACGCCGACCCGTACAAAGTCGAGCTCGATGTCTTCGAGGGCCCGCTGGATTTGCTGCTCTACCTGATCAAGCAGGACGAGCTGGACATCTACGACATTCCCATCGAGCGGATCACCCGCCAGTACATGCAGTATCTCGACATCATGAAGATGCTCGACCTGAACATCGCCGGCGAGTTCATCGTGATGGCGGCGACGCTGATGATGATCAAGAGCCGCATGCTGTTGCCGGTCGAGGAGCGGCCGGAGATGGAGGACGAGGAGGATCCGCGCTGGGACCTCGTGCGGCAACTGGTCGAGTACAAGAAATTCAAGGACGCGGCGATGCACCTCGGCGATCTCGAGGCGCGCCAGGAAAACATGTTTTCCCGCACGGGCGAGGGCATCCAGCTTGGTCCGGAGCCGGACATCGCGCTGGAGGACGTCAGCATCTTCGACCTCATATCGGCTTTCAACGAGGCGTTGAAGAAGGCGCCGCGCGAGGAATTGAAGGAGATTTTCGCCGAGCAGTTCACGGTGGCGGACAAGATTGACCACATCATGGGTTTGATGCGACAGCGGGGCAAGGCGAGCTTGTCGCGCCTGCTCGCCGGCATGACCCACCGGTACGAGATGGTGTGCACGTTCCTCGCCATTCTCGAGTTGATCCGCCTCAAGCAGGTGCGGGCGCGGCAAAGCGGGCATTTCGGGGACATCGACCTGGTGCCGTTCGAGGAAGAATAGGATACGATCCATGGAGTTGAGCGCATGACCGAATTGAATGTCATTCCCGAATTGAAGCAGATCGTCGGCGCCTTGCTGTTCGCCGCGCGCGAGCCGGTGTCGCTGGACACGTTGCGCAAGGTGCTGCGCGACGCGGCCAAGCAATACGAGGGGCCGGTGCAGGATTTCGCCAAGGCATCCGACGACGACATCAAGCAGTCAATCAAGGACCTCAACGACGTGCTGGCCAAACAACACACCGGCATCCATGTCGGCGAAGTGGCCAACGGTTACCGGCTCCAGAACGACCTCAACTGCGGCATCTGGATCCGCCAGATGCTCGAAAAGGGGCGCAGCAACCGGTTGTCCAAACCGGCGCTGGAGACGTTGGCCATCATCGCCTACCGGCAGCCGTGCACGCGCGCGGAGATCGAGTCGGTGCGCGGGGTGGCGGTGGATGCGATTCTCAAGAACCTGATGGAGATGCAACTGGTGAAGGCGGCGGGGCGGAGCGAACTCCCGGGACGGCCCTGGCTGTTCGCCACCACGTCGAAGTTCCTCGAATACTTCGGTTTGAAGAACGTGCAGGATTTGCCGGGCATGGAAGAATTGCGCCGGATGGAAAAGGCGCAGATGGAAGCCCGACGCAACGAGGCGATCGAGAAGGCGGTGCAGGAAGAGCAAGCGAAGGATGCGGCCGCCGGCACGACCGGATCGGCGCCTGACGCGGAAAAGGCCAAACCGGAAAACGCGGCGGCCGGCGAGGAACAACCGGGCGAAACCGGCGAACTGTTCGCGCAGGAAGACGAGGAACTGGAAGGCGAAGAGGCCCGCGAGGACGTGGATGACGAGGAAGAGGAATACGACGACGAAGAGAAAGATGACGAGGAAGAATACGACGACGAGGACGATGAAGAAGAGTACGACGACGAAGATGATGACGAAGACGACGAGGACGAAGACGGCGAAGAAGTAGAGGAAGACGGAGACGGCGAAGAAGAGGAAACGGATCGTCGTTGATGTGTCATGAAGCGTGATTTGGATATGTTGCGGGCGGAGATTGACCGGTTGGACGATCAGATCGTCCGGCTGTTGAACGAACGCGCCGCGTTGGCGATTGAAATCGGCGCGATCAAACATGCCCAGGGCGAGGCGTTGTACGCGCCGCAACGCGAGCGCCGGGTGTTGTCGCGGGTGATGGAGCGCAATGCCGGCCCCATGTCGCAGCGGGCCGTATGCCGCATCTATGCGGAGATCATGGGCGCGGCGCTGGCGCTGGAGCATCAGCGGCCGGTGATCGCGGCCGGGGCGGACCCGGCGGTTTTGAAGGAAGCGGTTCGCTACATGGCGGGCGAACGGGCGGACGCGCACTGTTTGGCTTCGCTGGACGATGGATGGCATGCCTGGCACGCGCATCCGGATGCCTTGTTGGTGGTCACCGACGACGGACTGGAGCGCTTGCGGGGGCGGGCGCTGGGCACGGCGCAGTGGACGGGCAGTTGGTGGATGACGGTGGCGGGCCTCGAAGAACGCGTGCGGTGCCATGTCATCGCGCGGCCGGGCGCGGACGACGACACCTCTCATCCGGCATGTCTTGGCGCGGTCGTGATGCATGACGGCCCGTTGCCGCCGGACTGGCTGGCCGAGATTCCCGCGCGATCATGTGAATATGTGCCCTGGCCGGGCGAAAGCCGGCGGGGCCTTGTGGTGTGTAAAATGGAAATGAATGCGCGCGATGCGCGGGCGGCCTGGCTGGACCTCGTGTCGGCGCGCGCCGAGGCGGCGTGGATTTCCTGAAGGTGATGACGTGAATCAATTGAATCATATCGCCAAGAAATGGATTGGCGGACTATCGATGTACCAACCGGGCAAGCCGATCGAGGAGGTGGCGCGCGAGCTGGGCCTCGGCGATCCGGAGGGGATTATCAAGCTGGCCTCGAACGAAAACGCCCTCGGTCCGTCGCCCCGGGCGATCGAGGCCATGCAACGCCAAGCCGCCCAGATGCACATTTATCCGGACGGCGATAATTTCCACCTGCGGCAGGCGCTCGAGAAAAAGCTGGGGGTGCGAAACGACCAGTTGTTCATCGGACACGGGAGCAACGAAATCATCCAATTGCTCGGCCATGTCTTCCTCGACCAGTCGGCGAACATCGTGGTCTCCGACCACGCCTTCATCGTATACCGGCTGGTCGCGGCGTTGTACGAATCGAAGGTGATCAGCGTTCCGACGAAGGATTTCCGCCATGACCTCTCCGCGATGGCCAAGGCCATCACGCCGGAAACACGGCTGGTTTTTGTCAGCAATCCGAACAATCCCACCGGCACCATGGTGGACGGGGCCGAGATCGACGCATTCATGAACGACGTGCCCGCGCATGTGGCCGTGGTATTCGACGAGGCCTACATCGAGCTGTTGCCGGTCAAGCGTCAACCCGACACGCTGCGCTATGTGCGGGAGGACCGGAACGTGTTTGTCCTGCGGACGTTTTCCAAGACCTACGGCCTGGCCGGTTTGCGGATCGGTTATGCGTTGGCGCCGCGGGAGGGCATCAACCTCCTGCATCGCGTCCGCCAGCCGTTCAACGTCAATGCAATGGCCCAGGCGGCGGCGATGGCGGCCTTGAAAGACGATGCCTTCGTGGACCAGACCCGCGATACGATTGCCCAGGGCTTGCAAACCGTGTGCGAGGCATTCCGCCGACTCGGGCTCTCCTACATCCCGTCGGTCACCAATTTCGTGCTGGTCAAGGTGGGGCGTGGACGCGAGGTGTTCGAGGAGCTTCAGAAGCGTCGGGTCATCGTACGGCCCGTGGATGTGTATCAGCTTCCAGAGTACGTGCGGGTGACGATCGGCACGGCGGAAGAGAATGCGCGGTTGATCGAAGCCTTGACCGAGGTCATGGCCGGCCGGGAGTGCCGGGTATGACCGCCTATAAACTAGCCAGCCGGGCGTCGCATCCGGCCAGCAGCATCATCGAAATTCCGGCGCCGTCGCGGGCGGCCGGTCCGATCCGGATCGGCGGGGACGAGGGGGTCGTGGTGGTGGCGGGGCCGTGTTCGGTCGAGTCGCGCGAGATCATGTTCCAAACCGCCGAGGCGGTGCGAAACGCCGGGGCGGTCATGCTGCGCGCGGGAGCCTTCAAGCCCCGCACCTCGCCGTATTCCTTCCAGGGGCTGGGCGTCGAGGGGTTGCGCATCCTGATGGAAGTGCGGGAGCAATACGGCTTGCCGATCATTACCGAGGTGATGGATACGCGCGATGTCGAGATGGTGGGCGAAGTGTCCGATGTTCTGCAGATCGGCGCGCGCAACACGCAGAATTACTCGCTGCTGAAAGCGGTCGGGCGGGTCAACAAACCGGTGTTGTTGAAACGCGGCATCGCCGGCACGATCGAGGAATTGTTGATGAGCGCCGAGTACGTGATGAGCCAGGGCAATATGCGGGTCATCCTGTGCGAGCGCGGTATCCGCACCTATGAAAAGGCCACCCGCAATACGCTGGATTTGAATGCGGTACCGGTGTTGAAATCGCTTTCGCATCTCCCGGTCGTGGTGGATCCCAGCCATGGTACGGGTCTGACCTCGCTGGTGCCGACGATGGCATTGGCTTCGGTGGCGGCGGGCGCGGATGCCTTGCTGGTCGAGGTGCATCCCGACCCGGCGAAAGCGACCTCGGACGGCCAGCAGACACTTGATTTTTCGCAGTTTGCCGACATGATGCAGCGGATGTCCAAGGTCACGGCGGCACTGGGTCGCCGGGTGCAAACATGGAGCGGAGGAGCGTGATCAATCAAGTCGCCATCATGGGCCTCGGCCTGATGGGCGGGTCGTTGGGCCTGGCCTTGCGGAGCCGTCACCCGGCGGTGAAGGTCCACGGCTACACTCGTTCGGCGGCGCGCGGCGAACTGGCGCGGCAACGCGGGGCGGTCGATGCAATCCACGCCGACGCGGCGGCGGCGGTGCGGGAGGCGGACATCGTGGTGTTATGCGCGCCCATTCTCTCCATTCCCGACCAGTTGCGCTCGGTGATGGACGCCCTCAAGCCGGGGGCGTTGGTGACGGACGTGGGCAGCACCAAGGCCGAGGTGCAGCGGGCATGCGTCGATGTACTCGCGGGCCGCGCGGCCACGTTTATCGGCAGTCATCCCATCGCCGGTTCCGAGCAGCAGGGCATGGAAGCGGCACGGGCGGATTTGTACGACGGCGCCACGGTGGTGGTCACCCCGGATGCGGGAACGGATGCGGTGCGGACGGAGGTGGTGGCTGGTTTGTGGCGCATGGTCGGTGCGGAGGTCGCGATCATGACGCCCGGTGAACATGACCAGGTGCTGGCCTTGACCAGCCACTTGCCGCATGTCATGGCCAGTGTGCTGGCGGTCACGGTCGGGCGACCGGGCTTGCGTCCGGATTTGCCTCATTATTGCGGAACCGGTTATCTGGATACAACCCGCATTGCCGAGGGCGGCGTCGATATCTGGATGGATATCGTCAAAACCAACCGTACCGCCTTGCTCGACGAGTTGAAGGTTTTCCGCGGAAACCTCGACCGGCTGATCGAAAAGCTGGAACAAAACAAGTTTGCTGCTATAGAAGGGATCCTGGCCGAGGGCAAATCCTCGCGCCGGGCATTTACGGAATATGGACATTCAATCGATAAATAAAAACAACGCGCCAACGCCGGTGCCGGTTTCGGCCATCGTGCATCCCGCGAAAACCATCGCCGGCGAGATCCAGGTGCCGGGCGATAAAAGTATTTCCCACCGTGTCGCGATGCTGGCCGGCATATCATCCGGCACGTCCGAAGTGGAAAACTATCTCCAGAGCGAGGATTGCATCAATACCCTCAAGGCCATGGAGGCGCTGGGCGCACGTTCCTACGAGACGCCGGACGGGAAGTTGCATATCCAAGGCACCGGCGGCAAGTTCATGCAACCGGCCGGGATGCTGGATGTCGGCAATTCCGGCACCAGCATGCGCCTGCTTAGCGGTTTGCTGGCGGGATCTCCGATCACGGTGGAACTGACCGGCGACGACTCGTTGCGGTCGCGGCCGATGAAACGCATCAAGGAACCGCTCGAACTGATGGGCGCGAAGGTCGAATTGACCGGCGAAAAAGGCACAGCCCCGGTGCGCATTACCGGTGGCAAGCTCAAAGGCATCGATTATTTGTTGCCGGTGGCATCGGCCCAGGTCAAGTCATGTGTCATGCTGGCCGGCTTGTTCGCCGAAGGCATCACCCGCGTGACTGAACCGGTGCATACCCGGGATCACACGGAGCGCCTGCTGCAGGCGCTTGGTTTGCCGATCACGATCAAGGGCTTGCAGGTAGAGATACGTGGCGCGGGTCCGAAAGGCCCGGCCATCAAGGCGCGGCCCTACACCGTGCCCGGCGATTTTTCCTCGGCGGCCTTCTGGATGGTGGCCGTGGCGGGTCGGCCAGGCAGCACCCTGACGATCCGGAATGTCGGGCTCAATCCGCGCCGTACGGCCATGCTGCAGGTGTTGGAGCAAGCCGGGGTGGGGGTCAAGGTGAAGGAATACAAGAAGACCCACCACACCGAGCCGGCCGGCGATATCGTCATCAAGGGCGCCAAGTTGAAGCCGTTTGAAGTGGGGGGCGACATGATCCCCAACTTGATCGACGAACTGCCGGTGATTTTCGTGCTGGCGGCGTTGGCCGATGGCAAGTCGGTCATTCGCGACGCGCACGAGCTGCGGGTCAAGGAATCCGACCGGATCGCCACGATGGCCGGCAACTTGCGCCTGATGGGCGTCGATGCCGAGGAGCAACCGGATGGCATGATCATCAACGGCGGAAAACCGATCAAACCCGAAAGTTCGGTGCGCAGTTATGGCGATCACCGGATCGCCATGTCGATGGCCGTGCTCGGCACGTATGCGGAAGCGCCGGTGGTCATTCAGAATGTCGCCTGCGTGGACACCTCGTATCCCGGATTCTGGGATCACATGCGAAAGTTGGGCGGCCATGTCGAATAAGCCGCTGGTCATCGCGATCGATGGTCCGTCCGCATCCGGCAAATCCACGGTGGCGCGCCTTACCGCGAAGAAACTGGGTTTTAATTACGTCGATTCCGGCTCGTTTTACCGCGGGATCACGTGGAAGGCATTGCGCGAGGGGTTGGATACCACGGACAGCGAGCAGATCATCGCGCTGATCAACCGGATCGAATTTATCTGTTTCCTGCGCGACGGGGCGGTCATGTTTACCATCGATGGCGAAGAGCCGGGCGATCAAATCCGCTCCCAGCCGGTGCAGGAACATGTGAGCGACATCGCCGCCATTCCGGAGGTCCGCGCGTTCCTTGTCAGACGCCTGCGCGATACCGCCCGCCTCGGCTCGTTGGCCATGGAAGGCCGCGATATCGGCACCGTCGTTTTCCCGGACAGCCCGTTTAAATACTATCTCGACGCCGATCCCGACGAGCGGGCTCGCCGGCGTTATAATGAGTTGGCCGATAAGGCCGGGTACAGCAACGTCAGCGAAGTGTTCGATTCGTTGGCCCGGCGCGACCGCAAGGACACGACCCGCAAGGCGGCGCCGCTTCAGATCGCCCTGGGCGCCAAGGTCATCGATTCCACCGGCATGGTGGCCGAACAGGTGGTGGACATCATCACCCGCGAAGTCCGGGCGGCGGCTACGGCCCCATGAATCACAGCGAAAAACACGCGCCGTGGATGTACCGGGTGATACGCGTGATCATCTGGTCGTTAATGAAGATCAAGTTTCGCGCGCGGGCGTATGGCATGGAAAACGTTCCGCGCGAAGGCGGCGTCATCCTCGCCTCCAACCACGCCAGTTTTCTCGATCCCCCGCTGTTGGGCGGTCCATTGGCCCACCGGATCGTGCGTTTCATGGCCCGCGACACCTTATACGAGCAAAAGTTCCTGGCGTGGTTCTATCATCGGCTGGGCGTCGTACCGCTTTCGCGGGAACGTGGCGATATCGGCGCGATCAAGGTGGCGATCCAGTTGTTGAAAGAGGGACAATGTGTCGCGCTTTTTCCCGAAGGCACCCGCACGATTGATGGTCAACTGCAACCGGCCAAGGGCGGGATCGGTTTTCTCATTGCCAAGGCCGCCGTGCCCGTCGTTCCCGTTTATATCAAGGGAACCTTTGACGCCTTTCCCAAAGGGGCCAAAAAAATGAAAGGCCATCCCATCTCCATTTATTATGGGAAACCGATCCAACCTTCGGAATTGCTAATCGCCAATGACAAGGGAAAACCCGATTTCGAGGCCATCGGAAACCTGGTCATGCAGCGAATCGCCGACCTCCAGCCCGCCTAAACGAGATCGGAAGAGCACACGTC